>Ga0181612_179118_pt1 | contig 24827 bp, 8 predicted proteins | sample HoacroProtozoa21_FD_119630 | JGI IMG/M metagenome (GOLD analysis project Ga0181612, IMG submission 119630) | Hoatzin crop microbial communities from Cojedes, Venezuel. Combined Assembly of Gp0051906, Gp0051904, Gp0051908
AGGTTGGACAGGGCTCTGAGCAACCTGATCTAGTTAGTGGTGTCCCTGCTCGCTGCGGGGGGGTTGGACTAGATGACCTCTAGGGGTCCCTTCCGACCCAAAACTTTCTATGATTCTATTTCTATGATTCTATGACTGTTGCTCTGGAGATTTAAAATGCTTACTGTGTTGTTGCGGTATTTTGTCGCTGAGTTTACTGCTATACAGGAAGTCAGGTACGTCTTTGCACAGAGAAAGTCCATCTAGAGAGCACTGGTGAGATTAAACTCCTACTGCTTACCCTTCAAACTAGTCCCAGCACCTTAACACCAGGAAGAAGCATTTCCTCTGGTGATACAAAGCCTGTTTGATTACTGTGGAAGACTGGTCTGCGTTAAGCAGTCTAGAAAGAGCCATAGGTTTTACAAACTTCACTGGATTAAGCAAGAAAATGTTTCCTCTTCAGAGTGTAATGGGTATTAGTGGACTCAGGATTACTTGTCATTAGAAGATTAGTTTACATTCTGTTTTCCTTGTTTATAAAATCTTCATTCAGACAAAAGAAAGAAGCAATTTAACTTCTCTTTACATCAGTGTCTTCTTTCTTCCTCCTTGCATCTGTGAAAAATCTATAGAATTTCTGGAGCACAGGGCTTAAAGTTTCTGGTCACCCAGAAGGATATATTCTGCAAATGCTCCAAATGGTGGAGAGAACAAACATTTAGACTAATGTATGCTGGTGCAGGTCAATTTGTATTACTACTAATGCATACTGCCAACAACACTATGTTGAAACAGATGCTGTCCAGATCATAGCCAATGCCCTATGTGGCTTAAAATCCAACTTCCATAACAACCACACCTCTTTGGCAAAAATACCATATATTGCAACAGAAAAGAAAGTAATATGATACACTTTATATATAAACATATATTGATTAATAAAAAAGCAGCTTGCAAAAATAATGAAGGACTGTAATCTTAATTATTAGTTAGAGAAACTAAAGAGCAAAATAGCTGAGGATCTTGCCTGGAATATTACAGAAAGGTAAAAAAACAAGAATAGACTCGAGACCTTAATCTGAATCATGTGTGCTTCGTTGTGATTCTACATCTTAAATACAATGAGAATGCTAAAACTGAAGCTTCTTCTCAGTTGTAATTTTCTAAATTTAACGTTGTTTCTATGTGTATTATTATGAAAAATAGACATTTTTGTCTAATAATCATGTTGCTGACTGTTTTGTTAGTACAGCAATTTAAATTACTATATACGAACTTTTAAAATACACAACTACAGTTGAAAAAGAGTTTTGGCTATTAAGCACTTTGACTTTAGCTTCAATGCAGTCAGTGGAATTGCACTGATCTGTTAAGAATGAGATCTGGCCCTGCTTGTTTTACAAACATTCCTGTTACTCTTTCTTATCAAGTTCTTTAATGAATGCCAGTTTTTCTTGCATTATTAAAAGCTTCTCTTCATTGAATAAAATTCAATGAGAATACTATTAATAAATCATTCATTTTTTTTCTCTGAAAACTGTATGGGTGAAGGACCAGATCTACTGCCATTCAGCAGGCTGGGGAGCAAGTCTGTGGAAAAGGCCCTGGGACCTGGGGGGCAGCAAGCCAAGCACGGGCCAGTGGTGTGTCCTGACTGTAAACACGGCCAACAGCATTCCACCCAACCCCCTCAACCCAGCGGGGGTTTTTTTTGAATCGTGATTGAAAATCAAAGCTAGACATGCAAAAGATTTAACTCTAGCAACTTACTCTTTTACCTTGCTTAGGAAAAGAAATGCAGGGGCAGATGCTGGAAAAGACATTTGTGTTTAAAAATAAACAAAAACACAATAATCCCTTTTGTTAATAATAATCAAGGTACAGATTTCTCGATGAGTTATGCTCAAAGTGAAAAGGGATTGTTAAAATCCTATAAAAACTGCAGTGAACTAGTTATATAAGAAAGACCAATGCTCTGCAAAATTAAGAAATCACTGAATGAATTAAACTCTAATAGACCTGCCTTTAGAAAGTCACACATCCAATGTCAACTGCAGAAGGATTACGAGGACTTATTCTGTAGTAATCTTCAATTCATAATCACTTAGTTTCTTTTGGATTAGATCCAGTCCATTTCATTAACCTGTAGTAAGGTTTTTCCTTTCTTGCGTTTTAATCCACTCTAGCCTGATTTACAAAGATTAACTTCAGATTGAAATTCTTGAGATCCACATCCCCAAACCAAAATTTTATTTGGAGACACATACATCATAAAACATGTCTCAAATAGTGGCACTTTTCAATTTGCTAACTAAAAATAGAGCAGCCTGAAAATCGACAAGTTCCTAGGGACGCCAACCTTCTCAGACATTCCAAAACCTATTGTGGAACCAAAACCAAACACCGAATTTAAATATGTTTTTAGTGATCTCGAGGACAAAAATTATTAATTCTGATCTAATGAAATAAATAAAAATAAAGCAAGACAGAGAGGAAATAAATGAGAATTAGAGTGAGAGACTGAGAGCAAGCAGGACAGCTCCTGTTTAGTAACAAAGCCTGAAAGAGACCTTTGTTTGATTTGCTTACCATTCGTAAGCTTGAGCAAAAAGTATCTAACTGTGTAGTAAGACAATCTAATTCTGTTTTCAGTTATCATTGTGTAAATTCAGTCAAACATTACTGAAATGCAGTAGGATGAAGCTGAGTACTTAGGAATACCTGATCTCATATGTTTTAAATATCAAAATATACCTGAAAAGAGGAGGAGGATAGCTGTATTTTTAAAAAAGTAAAAGGAGTTCTGATACTTATTATAGTTGTATATAATTATTCCTACAGATGGTGACTATGAATCAATCAATATAGCAGTTCCAGATGTTATAATACATCTTCATTTGTGAAAGAAGAAAATCAAAAAGTTAGGATGCTGTTGTGTTAAAACATTGTGCCTTCATTGTAACTGGGCTGTATACAATGTAACCTTGATATTTCAGCTTTTCTATTTTGTTTTTAATGATGGATACTTCCTTCCAAAGTATTTCCATTTCATGGTAGTATTTGGATTTCTAAGTATTTTCATACAAAATAATAAAGAAAACATAAGCCTTTAAGCCTTATCCAAATATGATTGACATTTTTTTCAATCCAACCTGCATTTTTATTCTGAAAGTCCCCTACTACAGTTTAAATAGATTACCAGTTTGTTCTATGTGTTTTATTAACTGAGATCATTAGAGTCACAAAAAATCTGAACCTGTGAACTGTCTTCGTCTACAGTGTTGCCAGTGACAATCACTTCAGGGTTCAGCGGATATTATTGCCTGAATGATTCATATCTTTACCTAGAATGATGTGAAATACAGCAGGAACACATCATAGTTAAGGATATGAGTTTAAAATCACATACATAAAAAAGAAGAAAAGGAGCTGAAGCAGAAAAAGCCCTTGATATTTCTCATTTTAGACTTGGTTTTGGCTCTGTCCCTGTCTGTGTCCAAAGAGTAACTCTAAGTAACTGCAATTTTCTGAGGCTGGCTGCATATTTTACAGACGCTGTCCGCTCCAAAGATGATAACACCTAATGTTTATAGTTATACTGAGCTAACAGTAGGAAAGCAATACAGAAAAAGGCCCCTGTTTATAATTATGACTATAGCAGCCAAGGTCACCAACAGATCTCTTAGGTCCTGCAAGTGAGGAGTCGGAAGGTGTCGTACTTGCAGGGAGGGGTGGGCAGAACAGGTGACCTGATATTGACCAACGCGGTATTCCACGCCATGCACGTCATACTCCTTTTAAAGCTGGGGGATCGCAAGGGTCTCACTCTCTTCTGAAGAGGGCCCTGCTTGTTGTTCTACCTGCGATCCTCTTCCAGATTCCTATCCGTGCATCCCTGAGCCCAGTTCCTGCCCACTGCTGAGGCAAGTTCAGGACTTCCTGGTGCTCCACGGCAACTGCTGGCAGGACGCCATTGCCCGGCACCCATCTCTGGGAAACTCCATATCGGTTTTGTATATTTTACATTATTTCTCTTATTATTAGTGTTATTAGTAAAACTTTTTATATTCAGTTTGTAAGTCTCTGTCCCTTTTCCTCCTTTTCCCTTCCTCTGGAGGGTAGGGCAGGGGTTAATAGAAAGCATCCGTCACTCAGTTTATTGACGTCCTGCTTCAAACCATGACATCAATTTACATTTTTCATGTGAATTAACCAAATAATTCTCTTCTCATTTTCTTCTACAATATGAAAGTTAAATAAAAATCTTTCAAAGGAAGGGGTCAACATTTTATATTCTATCAGAAGAATATGCTTCATAGAATAGGACTGTCGAAGTTGGTATATTTTTGCACATGTTGACTTTGACAAATTTATGTTCAATTTAATCTACTCAACAAAAAAAACCCAGTTGTTTGAGAAAGTTCTAGAGTCACCTTAACTCCTGTGAGCTCTGGGATCAGATGTTACTTTGGCAAATGTCTTAACCACTACTGTAGTGTAGGTTGGATTGTTTGGGGGCTGGGGTTATTTTGTGAGGTTTTTTTTAACTTCTGGAATGAAATCTTGTAAATTACCAGGGTATCTTCAACAAAACACTTTTTCCATCGTAAAAATTTTTCAGTATTGGAATCTCCTTAGCTTCAGGGTAAGCTTTCTTGCTAATTTAAGAAAGAAAACAATCTGTAGAGCCAGGGTTCCTGATATATTGGATTCCCAAACTCACCAGGAATATGACAGGCCTTTCTCACTTAGAGAAGATAAAGGTTGCAACATGAGCCCCTACTTTCTAGTCAAACATACTGGCCACTTGGCTATTTGGATAGTTCTCACTTACGTTGTTTAATTTTTAAAATTTGAAAGCTCAAGGTTGTGGCTTGTTTTCTTTTTCCCCAATGTAGAATGAAGGCCAAATGCTTGAAACCATTTGCAAAATAGAATTCTTGTTTTACAGCCAATCTCACAGCTGACTTCAGTGAAGCTGTTTACGTGAACAAGGGAAGCAGATTTTGACCACAGTAGCTGTGTCTAGACTAGTAGATTTAAGCGTGCCAGGGAAGTGCTCCCAGGCGCTGGAATTTGATTGTCTACTCTGCTAGATTGTTAAAAGAGTCCCTGGCACGCTCCTGGCTTTTCCTAGCTAGAGCAGTTTCAAACAATTCACAAGGACCTTTCCCTATAGGTAGCATGAACACAAACACCCTTTGGACAGTGAGAGAGTTTCATAGCGTGGATGTGGGCCAGTCTGCACCACGTGCCAGAGAACAGTCATGAGTAAGTTAAATTCACTGATATAGAAATAAGTAGTGTGGCTAAAAAAAAAAAAAAATCTGGACTTTCTATTCATGGAAGGGAAAAAAGGTGGGAAGAAACAGGAATGGCGGAAAACAACAATTATCTAATTTTCACAACCAGATTTTTTTAAATGGAACATCCCCTGCTCTCATCTTCTTGATGCTAGGAAAACCTGATGTTCATTCAGATCTTGTCCATATTGGTTTATTTTTCTCTCACTTCTCCATTTTCCTACTTTGTAGTAACACATCAATAAACTGACAAAGAAAAAATGCATGGGTTTAGCTTATTAGTAAATTTCACAATAAGTGTAGCTACATTAAATCCGAGCTGGCCTTTGTCCAATCCAAACATTCTACTGAAGTTTCTGTGTCAAAGGGCAAAAAAGGGGTCTGTTAAAATCCTTCTCCTCCAAATAACCTATGGCCAAAAGAAAAGATGCTTGCGAATCACAAGGATCAGCTCAGTTGGGGAACTAAAAGCTAAATTGTGTTCTTGTCTTTGCAGAGATGTACGAGGGCAGAAGGGCACCTTCTTCAGGCATTCAGTCTCTGCACACGGTCAGCACAATGACAGTGATTGTACTCGTGGACTGACAGTACTCCACAGGGCTAAAGCCCCTAGAAATCATGTGTGAGAAGGGGTATGCCCTCTCACCCACTTTACTGCACCATGGATATGGCTGGAATTGGGAAGCAGAGTTTTCTGGCTCCTAAGCATTTGTTTTGCCTGTACTGATTATGTTCACCTTTAGGACTTCTAGGACTGCATTGACTGAGGCACTGTGGAAAGAGTCTCTAACTCTCCACTGCCACTGCTGTGTTTCAGGTTCTTTTCAAATACCCTTCTGGAAAAGCCAGCGCGTGCCGTCCTGTTAGAAACAGATTCATTGAGGTGGGAGGGTCTGCTAAGCTCAGTTTGAAGTTGACACAGAATCAAGGATCTGTTTTCCTTTTATCTTTCTTCTAATTGGAGCAAGGCAGCACCCCAAGCAACGCCCATTGCTACTTTCCCATCTGTACACTGCAATCCATTCCACAGAACAGATTTCTGCCTTAGTTTGGAGGTGAAAAACAGTAAACTGGTTAATATCTGTCTTTTTTGAGAGTACAATACAGTCTAAGTGTAAAGGCTGTCTTCAATAAAGAAAGGTCACATGAATTAGTTGATTTGAGGATTCCTTTAGCATTCAGAGGGAATTTATTTGAAACCATGTATATTAATAAAGCAAAGCCCATGGTGTTTCTAAGCATGCTTGGTGACATGTGCAGAACTGCCAAATGGTCCATTATTTCTAAAAATTATGTGTCCCAAGACAGTAGCAAACTTGTTTTTCCAGACTGTGGGCATCAGTTTATGTGCAGCATGACCCTTTTTCTTGCATTTTCCAAGATAAGTTTGGTTTTAAAAATGCTGTTATTTGAATAACATTTCATTTTTTTAGAATACATCCTAAAACGCCTGCTTATTGTGTGCTGTCTACGAAGCATTAGTACTGTTCAAAATCAAGAACGAAAAAAGCAAAGCATGATAATGAAAGATCTGGAATGTAATGGTTGTGTTACAGCAGCACATAAGGTCTATATAGTAGTCAAAAATAAGATATTGCTGTGCTTTTATATGCCCCATGTATATTCTCATGTTAATTATCTGTTCATTAATACTAGTGAGAGCAATTATTTTCTTTAGGGGTATAGTATTCTGTATAAATCATGATGCCTGAGGATTTTTAGAGGTCTGTTTTCAATTTTGCCCTCTACTGGATTATTTCATACTGTGGTGACGATAAGAAATTCAGAGATAATATTTCAGACCATCTGCTTACAGGAAGACGGGATTTGGTGGCATAAGAAAAAGCTTTTAAGGAAGAACATGATAACTATAGTACTTAATTTAGTCAAAGCTTCTGGTAATGATATCCTCCTAGAGATAAAAATATAGTTTACCTGCGACAAATTCTTATCAGGATTTTAGATAGTGTACATAAGGAAGGAAAAAATCAGGCACAATAATGCAACAGGGCAAACTCACTCTTCTTTACAGATCAGTCAGCTGCTTGTGTCCATGTCAATCATGGTAGGTACTAATTCAGCAACTAAAATCCACGCATTTTCAATTTTAGCAGGCCTGCACTTTGGTGCAACAGAACACTACCAGGTCAACTCAATTATAAATCATTTTCCCGAAAGACTTAATGCCACTGAGTATTTTGGATTCATGAGGAATCATGGAACAGATCTCAGCTGCCTCCTCAGACTAGAAACGAGAGTTCAGGCAAGGGTAACTTCGGACACATGACAAAATCGATCAGATAGCTGCACTGTTCTCACCACAGTGTGATCCTTCCAATTTTTAAATAGGTGATTGTACAGTCTGATAGAGCACTGCGTGGGGTAGCAGAGATGTCCCTGGCTTTACACCTGACTTCAGGTAAGTCCCTCTATCCATTTCTCAGCGTCCCTTGTGCTCTGTCTTACACATGAACACACAGACATAGTCTCTGCCTCAGTTTCTCCACTTTATAGACAGAGATAATGCTAATGACCTCTGTAAAGTTCATTGAAAATTGCTGTTGTGAAAGACTATGTATAAGCAAAGCACTACTCATGTACAACTGACTCTTCTCTTTCTGGAGCTTAGAGTGCCTTAGAAAATAAAGGAAAACAAAACTTCTGTATTCATAATATAATCAGTCTGTAGTAGAAGGATGAATGCTTGGAGTTGATCAGTTCTGCCCTCACCAACAGAGCTGATAATAATCAGTCACTTATGTGCTATTTCACAGCTGATACCTCCTCCAAAAAAAAAATTAATTGCAAAAGTTTCACAGATGTCTGCAGCAGTTGACCAGAGCTCTTGGGTTATTGCTTGTCAGACTATTAATGGGTTTGGCTAACCATGACAGTCATTACTTTCCCCCTCCTGTGAGCTACTTTCTGTGTAATTTATGCATAGGTTTTGCCAAGATTTGACAACTTTCAGGATATTAACATAAAATTAGACTGCAGAGCTGAACAATGGGTGGCATTAAAATTAGCAGCAGTGGAAACCAATCAAAGAGAATTGATTTCTCTCCTGCTTTGCTTTTAAGTTAATATTTTTTATTTATTTTATCTTATTTCATTATCATTTTAGAAGGAGGGGTAAAAGAATAAATGCTAAAACCAGTTTTGTTTTCCTGAGTACCTTAGGAACCTTCAGCATTGCCTCAAAATTTCAATTAGATAAAATGCCTGACAGCATCTTAAACAACAGCTATCCTGAAATCAATCACAGAGGAAGAAAAGTTTGAAGTGTTTTTTTGAAAGAGGGACTTTAAACAGAGCAGAGTCTGGTCCACACAGATTGTTTAGTGAATGCCATTACAGAATGCAATGTGTGTGTTAATAAGCAAGGACATCTGGTAACCAGCTTTTTTCTGATTCATTAGCCGACTCTGCTTCTGTGGCCACAGGGCTTGATAGGGAAGACTGCAAGACTTTTGCTCCCAGAAAATGGGACTTTGATGTATGCTTCGTTTCTTTGACCCAACCATATATTTAAATTTCCTCTTATGACTCCATTATACATATTTAAACTTGAAGTCTTGCTGGAAATACTTAAAAGCTTAGAAGTATACATCCTCCTATTTAATTGTAGATAGCAAGAAGTCATATTTAGGATTCCTTCATTGATCTTCTACAATAATTCACCCTATCAACAGACATCAGTAAATTATGTTCTCTACTAGTTAGTATTTACCATGCCTACATTTAAATATTAAGTTATTCTCCTGTTGCTCAATGTTTACACTCTTTCAAACATGATTCATGACAATGGATGGAATCTTTCTGAAAACGGACTTTGAACTGATTCCTTTTTTGGAAAAGTAGAATTTGTGCCAAACCAGTAGGCTTTTTTTTCTTTAAACCCTCCATGAGATTAATGAGCTTGGACAGAGAAAGTAAAAGCATCACACTGCTCCTATCAAGTGCTGTTTTTCTTCATATAATACAAGTGAAACAGCTCCAAATGCTCTAGAGAGAATGATTGAGCAAAAGAAATCTAACTTGATAGTACATGTTGAGGGATGAAATGGACAATGAAGTTTCCATATGTTGTTTTTACGCAGTAATTAGAAACTGTCACACACCGTTTCATTTTTTAGTTTCCTTGGGCTTATTTGCATGTATGAGGCTTTCCTTAGAGCAGAATTGCAAGCATCAAACTGGCATCCAGTTGAAATCCGAGGCAGTGACACGTGGGCTTCTTCCACCTCATGGAAAAGAAGCCAGCGGCAGGTACTGTGATGGCCCAGAGCACAGCTCAGCAGCAGCCAGCTGCAGCCTCGCTTACCTCCCTGCCTCTGCTGAGTTTTCTCTTCCAGGATGAAGGAATGGCTGTTCCCGTGGTGTGAGTCTGTACATTCTTGAGTATGCAAACAAGCTTTTGTTTCCAACAGATACAAGGAATTTAACATATTACCCTGCCTGTCCGTTCAGTGGGAGTTTGGCTCCTCTTTCCCTTAGGTTCCTTTGAAAATCCTCGCATATTTTCTCAGGGGCAAGACAGGCAAACAGTGCTCTGGTTCTCAGTTTTCCGTCACGGATGCAGAAAATTGCCCACATGATTTTGACAAATTTTTCTTTCTCTTTGATAGTGATTCCTTTCTATATCCTGATAAAGAGCTGGTTCACTTCATACTTCTGAAACTGGTCTTCAGAATTGCACCAGAGCAGAATGACCAATAAAACTATTTGGCTTTTATCCTCCTTATCCTGATGGCAGTGATGACTGAGGACTCGGTTATAATGACCATTTTTTTCTGAAATAAGGGTTATACATATTTGTGTATTTTTAATGTCAGCTAAGAAACTAAGTCAGTGTGTGTGTTGTGTAAGTGAGTTGACGTTTTCTGCCTCTGAACTCTTTTCCAAGCCTTTTTTAAATACCAGAAAGCTGGATGCGTATCTCTCTTGGCCATGCAAGACAGATTAGCTCTCTGGATTGCTGTTAAATTGCAACTCTTAAATGATCTATCACCCCAACAAGCAGGCCTCTGAAAAACATCAAAGGACATTTATTATGTTCACAGTTACATCTGAGAGGCAGAATTCAAAGATCTATCATTAAACTACTATTTTTTTAAACTCTGGACCAGAGCCTTGATGTTACTTATCCTCCTTTGCTCGTTCCTAAGGCAAAAATGGATTTGTTTGAAAAAGGGCTGAATAAACTTTCACTGTAATCAGTAATTATTTGTACTGTAATAGCACTGAAATTCTTCCAGTTACTGTACAACTTCCCAGAGATTCTCATCTTTGCACTCGATCCAGAGACAGCTCTAACATAAACCTAATTCATGCATGCAAATGAACCTTTGAGGAGAATAGGTCGTGCTTATTCATAGTCACTTAAAACTACATAACATAGATCTTTGCTTTTATGTGTATTTTACCGAACATTTTTAGTTGTTATTTATACTACACTTAAACTATAATTAAAACTTTTTTTCTAAATATAGAGGAAAATCCTCAGGAAGCTATGAATATCAGCTGTTGATTGATACCAACAAAAAAATATGGTTATTATACTTCACAGAAATTTTCAAAGGCAGCTACAGTATCTTGCTTTCTTTACAATCAGAAACATAATGAAAACATGAAGAAAGAAAAATGCTCATATGGAAAATGATGTAAAGCTAGTTTGAGAGATAGCAGTTATTGGTCAACACAGTGGAAGGCTTGTCATCGGTTATAGCACAGCTGCTGGAGGTGACTGTGTTGGTATCTGTAGCATGTTGATGTGTGAAGTGCAAAAATGAATCTTATTCCTCAGGAGAGTCCTGCATATGTCAAGTATATTGTCTCATTAAGCCAATCCATTTATCAACCCACTGAATGCCAATTAAATTGCACAGGATGGTGCAGGTATATGGTGGGCTGATGGTGCCAAACTTTATTACAGCTGAGCTTTTCTGGCTCAGGACATTCCTGCATAGCAAAATGGCAGACATATCAAAGCCAAATTAAATGTTCTTGAAATAATGCCTTTAAAGAGGAAGAAATGCCTCACTCTGGCACAAAAAAATATGAAATGTAATGTCACTTCTTAGTGTACTTTTAGTTCCAATGAAGATGTCACAGCTCAGATCCAGCCAGTGCCAAATATCTTCACAGCGTGCAAATTAGATCAGTGTAATTTCATCAGGATGATGATCCGGCTCTGTTGTAGTTATATGGCTGCATACACAGCTTCTGCTGACTACTGCAGTCAGACTGGCACAGCTGAGCTAATGCTGCCATCCTGAGAAAGAGACAGAAGTCGATTTTATAGCATTCTTCTGATGTCTGAGTCCAAAGGATATTCCTAGACCCTGGGAATATGTTGAATTGGTATTTATTCTTAAGTATCAACTCTAAGAACTCCCCTTTTGTCCTCAGCAACAGCAGCATGAAAATTTTTGTTCAATATATTCTTGTTATACTTTCTCAGATGATCAGATTTTGACTGAAAGTTTTTCAGCTGTTAAAATGTGAGCAACTATAACCTAGCCAAGAAATCCATTTTCCCCCTTTGCTCCAAGACATTGGCTGGTACTAGACTGCAGAATAGACCTACTGCTGTAGCTACTTATGTCTACAACCTATCATATGAACACAAACTTACGCTCTTTGGCAGTATTCATTCAGGGTCCTGACAGAAGTACTCTGTTGGATTTAGTATCAGTCACTTACACATTAGTGCTCTAGCTGTCCACCTCATCCTTTTGCTGGAGGTTACGGCCTGCATAGTAGAAGTGGGAGAAGTGAACGTTTCCCAGCTCCTTCAGTTCACAATTCACAATTCACCATGTTAGTTTGACTCACTGCTGCTTAACTCGTTGTATCTGATCTGCTGCATCTTAAGATATCTAAGCTTCTCCTAGAATGGTTGGTGCACGAGCATGCATTTTGTTGAGCTGACAGGGTGTGGGGCTGGTCACCCCCAGCATGAGGGAAGGACAGATGGGCAGGAAAAGTATTGTCTTAAAAAGGCTCAGCCTGCCTGCTGCCTGTTTATGTGCCAGGTCTCCAGGTATGTGAAATGGGCCTGACTCTTCTCAGAAATATCGTTGCTGTAAGACAAAACTAAATCTACTAAGTCAACGATTTGTCGATAAATGCTTTCAGAAGCAGGGACGTGACATTTGGTGCTAGACAACAGCACCAGGGCCAAGGCATACCTTATGTACATTGAAGGTTTGGTTTTGCTTTAGCTTTTTTCATGGAGGCTTTTATATGTTAAATTGTTATATTTGGTGATTTTTTTTTTCTCCCTAAAGCGTTTGGTAAAGAGCAATTACTTACACATACAACAGCTAAAATCCCCAAACACCATGGCACACAGCCATTTGAGGCACGTTGCCAAGTCTGTAGCTTCAATTAACCTTCATATATCCCCCCAAACTTGGAACACTATCAGAAGGCTATTATGTTCAAGCCTTACTCATGTGGTGAGCACTTAGACCCTGAAGTTGAAATCGATAGCCCTGGTGGATACATGAATGCTCATGTATTCAGGTTTGCACAAGCAGACTCGAATTTGTGGCAATCTCATCCCTACTGAAGTAGGGAGATGCAGAAACTTGCAGACACATAGCTGTTTCAGGATTTTGTCACAGAGAAGAAGAACATTGTCCCTTAAATAGCATCTGTCCATCACTGAACCTCTTTGGGCTCAGCCAGTAGCTACTGAAGGTGGACTGGAGTTAAAGGGAAGGGAGCACAGCAAGATTCGGACATCCCATTAAGCCTGTGAAGTAGCCACTGCTTCCAGTAACAGCTATATGCTCATCACCGGTACCCTGCAAAAGGGTTTCTGTCTCTGGAGACTGAAACAGAGACTCTATGCATCCCAGATGTTCCTAAGCAGTTTACTGACCCTCCCCTGTGTGCATTAAATTCTCAAGATGGATGGAGATGGAGCAGAAATGGGAAATAAATGAAAAGTCAGTTTTGGCCTTAAAATGAAAATGTTACTTCTGCTCACATGGAAGATGTAAAGCTTCAATAAAGGCAGATAAACACAGTTTTTATGTGGGGGCAGACAAAGGGCTAGATGCCCAGCTGGTATAAACTGGCATAGCTTCACACTGAAGTTGATTAAGCATAATGCAGTTTGTGCCAGCTGAAGATCTGCCTTACAGTTACTGCTCAGTATCCCTATTGTGTGGGTGAAATCCTATCTGTCTAGCACAGAATACGGCACCCAGTGATGGAGATCTCAAGTGCAAAGGCTACAGGAACCTCATAAGATTCAGTCTGAAAACTTACATATTTTTTAAACCTCATAAATGCCACTATAGATTACTAGAAATTGAGAAAAAGTGCAACTACACAGTGCCTGAAATCCTGGGAATAAAAGAGCTTCTATCAGTAGAAGAAAAGGAAATCATATTTAACAGACGCATACAATTTTATGTTTAGTGAGAAATATTTACTCTGTGGCACTTTTACTCAAACATTTCACATTTGTACTCCACAGGACCTGCAGTATGAAGCAAATTAGATCTTTCAGCTGAGACAAGAAACAATTCACCCGGCCTTTCTTTTTGTGCCCCTACCCCAACGAGGAGGGTAGCACCCCGGGCCGCGCCTGGGGCATGCCAGGACCCAGATGCCAAGCTTGGGCAGGCTCTAGCAGCAACATCTGGCTGTGTGGCAGGGTCTGAAGGCAGTTGTGCTAACAGATCTGGAATGGCCTCTGGGTTTGGGCTCACTTGTGCTCTCCTAGGACACATTTTCCTTCTGCTCACCTTTGTTTTGTCAGACACATGGGGTTTTCATTTATTACTCACTAGAGTAATACAGAAAGGCTCTGTATCTGGCCAGCAAAGATGTTTCTTATACAGTACCTTTTATTCTCCTGCAAATTCTTGCCTTAATGCATGCCACCTATATAAGTTCATGCCACTTGATATTTGCCTCCTTCATTTTATCATTAAACACTTCGTAAGATCTAATGGCTGATTGGAAACTTGTGACATGAATTTATCATCTCATTTTTAAACAAAAAAAATTATTTTTAAAAATGTTTGCTAAAGCTGAAAAATATTGAGAAATACTAGTGTCTTTTAATTACACTTCTATTTTTGTACACTTTAGTGGTAGAATTAAGCAAGACTGACTGAATTTGCTCTAGAATTTGCTCAAGTTGCTTCTGGTAATACAAAAATACCACAAAAAAAGGACATGAAGCTGTGAACGTCCCTACCACATTTAAGAAGTAAACCCGTTCATACTATTCTTATGTCTTCAAGCCTTTGCTGTGCATTGTATACGCAACGCGAAACTTATGACAAGATGTAGGAGTGGGAACTTGGAAACGGCAGTAACGACAGAATCCCAATATGGGTACGATCATTCTCCTTTATTAGTCAGCAAAACAAGGTTTATATAGCAAAGCAATTACAGCTTCTAATTGGTTAGTTACTCTCAACCATATATGGGCAAAATTGCTATAACTCGTTGCGACTGGTGCAGAGCGTCTTCTCCATGTGGAAGAGACGATGTAGTAGGAGCGGCGATGTGGCAGTCCCCCTGCGCCAGTGTTCCGTGTTCGCCGCTTTCAAGGCCTATCTCTGGTTCGAAGCCTGGGTTGCTCATCGGCACCAAACTATGTCCCTTCTAGTCCAGCCAGGACTCCACAACAAGACAGATCTTTGCGTCACTAATATTGAATGAAAAAGTTAAGAACTTTTGAATTCGCGGTAAACATTGTTCCTGTAATCGCTTGAAATGTACACATATGTCCTACTGAAAAATTGTTCAAAGACCATAAATTCTGTTGCACCAACACTTGCATGCTTCCAAAAACTGAGACATTTCTTTATGTCCTTTATTTTAAAACAAAAAAATTAACGAACATGGCAAAATACCTTAAATTAATGTCAGTTTGGCTTGATGGATCATGGCTTACGAATTCACTAGGTAAGCTAGATAGCGTCTTGCAAACAGGACACTTGCCTTTGTCCCTGAGCTAGTAAGAAATATGTCATCACACATCTAACATTAGCTGGCATTTAACAAATGAATGTCTACAGCATGCAATTTTTTCCACGGGCAGAGTACAAAAAGAAATATTACAGAATGGCATATGTTAGTGGTAATGTTCTGTGCACTGCTAAACGTGTTCAACAAATTTTAATACAAGCTGAAATTTGTATTTATAATTCTTCACATAGCAAATAAAGAAATATATGGTAGAAAAATAATGCTCCAAGCATTCCAGGTGTCTAATGGTAAAAATTTATATTTTTTCCTCTAGCTTTGTTCGGAAGAAATTAACTCCTACAGTTCTAATTTTGTGGAACTAAGGAGAATCTTATTCTTCAGGGATTTAAAAAAAAAAAAGCATTCAAGAAAGGATAAATCCAGAAAACACAATCCAAGGGAATCAAAACGGACATGTGGACTAATACGGAGAAAAATTAATTGGAGCATTAAATGTTAAAGAAAGCATGAAATGGATAAACAAGAGAGATCTCTGACTTACCACGTTGCTTGCAGATTTATTTGCATCTCTGCTTAACTACAGGCCAGTTCATGAGTTTAGGCTCGGTTTCTCTTCAGTTTAGTGTTAATCTTCTGGTACATTTAAGAGCCCATATTAGGGTTACAGCACATGTGAAGTGTCAGAGCGCTGGCTGAAACAGTACATTTAAAGGAGTGTGGAGTTGGGAATAGAGACAGTGTAGAGATAGCCAGTGCCATGATATTAGACTGTGTTTGAAACTCTCATGGAAACCAAGTTGACCATACCAAGCTCACTTATACAGGTTTCTGATTGAGATAATTAATATGATCAGTGGGGTTATCAATAAAACTAACTTGAGAAAGAGTGCAAAAGAGTTGCTCATGGTTTGTAAACCATATTTACGCACAGAAATTAGGATCTTGCGAAGGCATTTCCTAATAAGCCAGTTAGTACAGACCCCCAACTATTGTTCCGTTGCATCACAAGTAGGAATGCAGCCTGCTGTTCATAATCTCCTAGTACATCATATACTAAGTTTTTCTGGTTTTTGCATGCATCTGTGGGTGGGTAGATGACTGAGAGAAGCCATTCCTTCTAAATTAATTCAAAATGACTGAAGTTAACTTCATAGGGAAATGAACTGTGGAAAAGAATTTTGGCACCAAAAAAAGGTAAAATATGTCTGACAGATTTTTCTTTAATGTCCAAGAACAGCTGAACTATAATAGGGTGAGTGATTAACTATGATTAAGAGGTGATGTCATTAATTTTTTTAGCGTATAGGAAAAAACACATTTACTCAATGCAAAGGAATTTATAAGCGACTGACTGTTAGAGCCTTGCCTGTCCTCTGCTGCACAAAAAACATCGAAATAACTCCAAAAGAGGAAGAATAATGATGAACACTTTACCCTGAAGGAGATTTCACACCATTTTCCCTTGATGAGGGAAGGCTTACCCTCATCATGTAACTTGCTTCTCTTCCAGGAAAAACAATGAGAGCCATTAGCCTAATATCCCTTCTGTCACATATTAAAGAAGCAGGACACTGTCCCAGAGGGCATGGGGGGCCAGCCCTAGGGAAACAAGAAGAAGAAGAGGCAGCCAGTATGCATGCCCTTATGGATCAGCTAAGAGTGGTTAAATCTGCCTCTTGTCATCAGTGGCATCCTCTAGGCAATAATAGACAAGAGCTTTATGAAATAAAATCACCTCACTCCCTGTTCTCCATATTGCTGAACTCCATATTGCTTTTCTTAACTAATATGCTCCAGTGGAAGCAATATGTCCAAATCTCTTTGCAGAGCTGTACCTAGTTTGTGGCTTTGCCACAAGCCCTGACAAGGCAAACTAAGGATCAAATACATTCACATTTTCTGGCCCACAGCTTCTCTTCTCCTTCTTTCATGATGATATACATAGGCCAGCTTGCACCTGATGAGTGGCAAGGGTAGGTAAGGAGTCCAGTGTCACATTTAAACACCAGTCTCACGTTCTTGAGAGATTGGTGCCTCTGAACTTCATGATAGAGCATACAACAAAGTCCTACTTCAATTTTCAGTGTGGCTGGATCATTTAACTTCACCTTAGGAAAAGCAAGGGGCACAATAATGTATTTCCTAATCCGTGTCTATTTGTATTTATGATTGTTCTGCTTCTCTTACTCCTCTTCTCCTATTACTCCAAACCTCAGAATGCATCCTGGAGTATTTTTAGTTAAAAGATTTTCAGCACATCACAAGACTATAGAAGACATGAACACAGCCTGCCCAGCTTTGCAAGCAAGGATCCAACATTTCTGCCTTCGGCACACCCCAGATTTACATGGCTGGAGCTAGAAGTGTGTGTTTCGCAGCTCTGATGTGACTGCTCAGGGGGTCACCTGAGAGCACAACCCAGGCTACTCTGGAGAGACTTTCACAGAATCTTTCTTCTCTCCTGGCCATGCATTTTCCTAAAAGTTACAGGGGTTTCAGGTTTTGTGATTTCTATTCTTCCAACCTTTAAAGTAGTTAAGTTTCTCCTAAAACAGCAGGCTATAGCATTTGCAGTAGAACATTTGTTTTTTAATCAATGCATACTACAGATTAACGTAGTCAATTGATTGATAAGCACCTTTTGATAACAAATCCCTTTACAGTGTTGCATCTGCTAACAAGAGTGGCCGCATTGATGCATCTGGCCCCTTATTGTTTTGTTACATAAGTACTTTTCAAACTGAAAATTACTATGGAATGTTACATCATGTTCATCTTTTCTAAATTAACATCCTTCAGTATGCCTCTTTGGTTAATGCAAGGAAGGCACGGATTACTGTCTTTCCCACTGGACATAACAAGGGGAATACCCTGTCATAAAATACCAGTCTGGAATGTATTTGGCAGATTTATGGTGATGACTTGGGAAAATGCTGGTTTAGAAAAGTAATTTCCAGCATTCTTTTCAATTCAAGCAATTTGGCTGCTCTTGGCAGTTTCCTCTTGTTAGTACCAAACTTGACTATATGAACTCCAGGGAATTTGGAGCAAATACTAGGATGTGTAAAACTGAGCTTTCACAAAGGCCATAGAAAACAAACCAGTGTCACTTTATGATTGTAAGTAACAGCATCAGATATGATATTTATTGAATATGCTGGATCCAGGGGAACTTTACATAAAAATATCCTTGTGGAAGGATAAGAGCTGTAGGATGGCTCTGCTCTGTCATGACCCTGAGGCTGATTTACACAGGCTCTGTCCATGCCACTATTTATTCTAACTTGATGGCCAAGCAGATCAGTACTGAGACAGCAATAACATAGCTATCATTGCTAAGTGCCCTTTTTGCTTGGGCATTCCAGTGTGGGTGGTCGAGGAAACCTGAAGAGAAATGATGATTTCTTGACTTTCCAGTTTCTTGGGTCCAGGTTGAGAAGGGAAACCAAATATGAAAAACAAAAATAGCATATCAGACAGTGATGCTCTTAAGCAGAAGCAGCCATCTAAGCCCACCCTGGGGCTGGCCTGCAGAACAAAAAGAAGATGCGTGTGCATATAATACTTAAGAATAAGATTCAAGCTTAACTTTAAAATGTGTGATTGATGCCCAAAATTGTTGGTGAATCATGCAAACAAAACTATTCCATGGCTCTAACACTGCTGGAAACTAAACCTTGCCCTTGTTTGGAATTATTTATATTAACAAAGTTGTTTCTTTAAATACAGATATATCTAATTTATAGAGACTTGACTGTCATATTAGGTTACTCTAAGGTTTGTGGACAGTATGCAGATGCTTAGTACTGTAGTTCTGTCTGGGGATAACAGGAGTCTGCATGGTTAAATATCACTCATTGCTTTGACAGTAGATAATGCCCTTAGTTCTTCACACACAGATCAGATGTTGGTAGTGGAAAACATCTGTTTCTGCTCATATCTTACAGAAAAAAACCTCAAAGATTATAAACTGGTAGCAAAGTTGCAAAATTCTGGCTCAGATCACAAGCAATCATAATATTAGGAGTCCTTTCTTTCCTGGGTTGCCTGGTATTTATACTTTTTTAATATCTTAAGACTCGTCTAATGTTTAATTCTCTTTTTAAATTAAGCAGGAACAGATATACTTGCTAATATGGAATAAATATGTTTTGTAGTTGAATTTTATGAAACTCTGCACAGGAAAATAAGATATTTGAAGGTCCATTCAATCCATTTTAGGAGTATTGGCTTATTTCAGTCTGTCATGGAGCATTAAGACAGCAGCAGCAGCAGGAACCAAACCACACACACGCTCTGTGCAGACAGGCAACAGCCAAGGTCTTGCTCCCTGACTCAAGTAGCATGACGTTCACTCCAACACGCAACACATCCATGTCCACACAGACTTCTAGGCTCAGCCTGCTGCATGGGGCTGGACCTCTGAGGACGCATGCCCCTGGTGAACTATTTTTCTGTGATTTATTGATTTCTATGTTGGATGGTCAGGAAAAGCCACAAATGGCCTGATTAAATCTTTTAACCCCCAGCATGGTCATTAAGAGGGGTAGGCGGGAATCCGTGGCGCAAGGGCCAAAAGATGATGTGGCCTCATTGAGTGGACCTGTGACTCTCTCAGCAGGCCACTCAGCTCTGCAGGCCTCCAGCCCTTCCTGAAAGGCAGCAGCTCTGCAGTGACCAAAGTCCCCAGGACACAGGGGTACAAGCCTCCCTCAGGGCTGAGGTCCCTGTCTTTGAGTCAGCCCTGGCTCTACAGTCACTCCGCTGGGTGACCAGGCAAGGATTCACAAGGAATCACATCTTTCTTTTTTATTTCCCCAGCAAAAATAATCATGGACACTAAATTTGCAGTCTGTTTGACCGAACTAAAACTGTACCTCTCAGCAGAAAAGGATTCTGACCGAAAATTTCTGGCCAGATCTGGTAACTTCTGCTTGTGACTGAGGCAGTTTTTCTTCCAAGCTTTTCCATGTGGCTTCTGAATTCCATTTTTTATTAAGTTCTCCCTTATATCACAGTAAAATTCCTCTCACAACAGCGGCAGTTTCGTATTACATTCTTTTCCACATGTATGTCATGGATACTGAGTTACAGCATTAAGGTTTTTAAGCAGTTGCCTAATCTCTTTTGAATTCAATGGGAAAAGTCCACCATTTATCTGGAAAGTTTAAGGAATTTAAAACCCCATTATTACATAATATATGTTCTTTTTATCACAAATGGTGGCAATTTAATTTAATATATACCTATCCAGTTTGTATACTTTTATAAATATGTGACAAAGTAACTTTACAAAAATGTTCATACTGTTTGTTCTCATTAATGTTTCATTGTTACAGAACTGTTCATTAACATAATAGAACAATTGTTATAGCAAGTGAGAAAGTCAGCATTTTATTAGAGGTATCTTCTGTGAGTAAGCCAAGCATTACCTCCTAGATAATAATTTATTTTCAGATTAAATACCTTCCTGTATGTCCTTCATTCCTTTTTCCACTTAATGCTACTGTATTATACTTACGGGAAGAAAAAATTTCTACCGATAACCGAGAAAATACCAGGTCAGCCTCAACATTTGCTGTCCTTTTTCTTTTTTATCTGATTCCTATTCAGTACTAGAGCCGTATTTACAGCAGAGGTCATCTGGACATTTTTCATGTAGGGTAGAAGGTTATCATATAGATAACCTCAACTAGATGTAATAATGCACACATACCTCAAATTACTTCTCACATAATATCTTGTCTTCAGACAGGAAATTGACCAGTGTAGGTAATTGGGAACATCTCTTGGATAAATAAGCTGCATTGTTTATTCTAGTTCAAAATCAAAACGGCTTGCATAGTTTTAGATTTATTCCATATACTCCTGCAAGCTGATATCTCCATATACTCTGGGCACTGCTGCACTGAAGCCTTTACCTCAGACTGCTTCCACCTAGTTCCTTTTCTAACTAAGGGATACGTGACGTGCCCAGACCTCTGGGTTAGAAAATCGTTCCCTTTTTTCAGACCATGTAACCTCATCCTAATTTCTGTTGATAGCAACCATAGTCGTATCTAACATCAACTCTGACACAACCTCTGAACATACCGGAAAAAATAATATACACCAGAGATCCTGAACTTACCCCTCTATCCCATTCTCCCACCCACTTTTTGTTGTGTCCTTAGAAATCAGGCTGCTTTACCACTTGCATACAACAGTCTCTTTGTTCTTCACTGACTTCATATATAACTTTCATGTATAAGCACTTTCTTTGCTCAGTACTATCTAAAGGATTTTAAGCCTTCCTTTCCCCATAGTCAGCAGGAAATAAATTTGGTACTGGTTAAGAAATCTTCTCAGTATTTTTGTGTTCTTATCCAAGACCAGTAATTAGAGTATTGATTACATTGTCTTTGTTTTCTCTGTGATAAGAGAATAGTCCTTCAGATATGCTTGGTAAAACTTACAAGAACTGTGTGTTTGCATGCAATAAAAAAGTTTTGCTAGCAAGTACAGTACACTAGAAACATACAAAAGAGTATATTAAATTAACTACAAGATTTTCAAAAGCACTCGAGGGATATTAGGCCGTATCTCTAAACCTCTCACAGGAGACAAAGATGTGGTCCAAAACAAGGTAGAAAATTTCACTTTAAATATTTAACTAGAAAGTAGTTGTTCTTACGAGTTGGAATATAGGATAATAAAGTTTTTCCAGTCATATAAAATAAAATAAATAGTAGTAATATACCATAACTATTTTTCTGAAGTGCCCTAACCCTTTCCAAAATCCTTCCTTTGCTGTCAGGCTCCATCTATGCATGTAAATGGAGTCCCTTACAAAGATCTTTCCCATTTGGGCTTTGTTTACATGAAGCTTCCGGTTACCAGAATCTCTGCGGAAAGGTCTTATGCAAAGCATTGCTGTTGGGTTGCGAAAGAGAGCTCTGCAACTGCATTAAACTGATACTGAAAACAAATATAAGGGGAAACAAAAAGGAAAGAAGCATATCTTGAATTTATCTACTTACATGAACTAGATGTTATAATGAAAATATCTTGTGATTTCAATAAAAGTCAACTAAAAGAAGATATGCAACTAAATTGTGTACATTTTTCAGTTTCTAAGCTCATTTGAGTTTATATTCCTGAGAGTATCAAATTAAAACTAAAATCTAGCTAAACTATTTATTCTCTTACAAACCATCCAGATTTATTGCTGTTTCATATAGCTGCAGTCTTTAGGTTACATCCAGGCTCATTCAGGAAGTTTTATCCCACTCCCAAGGTGTATAGGAATGAAAATGCTAGCAATCTCCATCCTCCTAATCTCTCAGGCCTTGTGGAAAAGTGGAAGGACATCTTTTCCCCGGATCTTTTCAAGAAGTACTCAGTTGTGCACACTACAGGGCAGCACAGTTTAGATTCTCTCAAGGCATAGTTTAAGGTAAATCAGAAGACAGTAGGAAAAAAGAATTGCTAATAAGAAAGGAGAAGCATTGGTAAAAGTAATCTGAAAAAGGACATCACAAGCCTTCTACTCCTTTCTCTTAGAAAACAACACCAAAATTGGAAATCGAATTCTCCTGTGTTTTTTTTTAATTAAAAATTTCTAAAGAAGATGGACAATTACGTTATATTGTTTGAAAACTGCAATTCTTGTTGCATAAATATCGCTAAACTCAAATGGGACTTTTAAGTTCAGGTGTTTCACAATTTGCCTTGCTTTGTACAGGCTGAACTGGTGTTTTGCTTGCACTTCCTTAGTGCCTTTTATATTGTTTAGTGCCCTCTCACCTTGAAACAAGGTGCTTGCAAGACAGGAGCCTTTGTTCTAGCACATCACCAGAAACAAAAGCTAGCTAGTATCTATGATTATTTGAGCATGAGGAGCTTGAGGAAGTCAAACCACAGCTTTTGAGGAGGCCAGAAAGATCTATCCAAATAGAAATAGTTCATTTCAGCTGCTGAGAATGCATTTGTCTTCTCATTCCCCTCTGAAGTGCTTAAAGTATTGGCAAATTCATTTTACAAAAAGTCTAGTTAAGAAGAAATTAGTTCCCGAATCTAAAATCCTAACAACGAGCAAGATTTTTTTTCTTACAAGCCCCACAGACAAATTACTCTTGCTTTAAACATTTTAAATAAGACCAAAAGAAGAATGAATTTTTGGGCATTATATCCTCCAGATGGATCTGGTTTTGCTGAATTTTACAAATCAAACTTAATTCAGTAAGTGCCTAGCTTTGGTTTTGTTGCTTTAAATATGGTTTGCATAATAACAGATGAGAAAAGTATTGTAACGTACCAAGCAAGACACAAGTTCATCTTCCTTTCCCTTATCAGAAGATAATAAGCTTAGATATAGGGCTAAGATACAGACCTAAGATAGTAAGTCCTTTCATATTTCCCATAAGTGTAAGAGTTCTTTATTGTTGTAGCTGACAAAAAAATCCAAAATGCCTTACCTTCCTGGTGTTGCTGTATTATGCTATATGGTAGGAGCATGAGTGTAATTACGATATACTTCAGTTAGTAGGGAAAAAACATACATTTGCTGTGAAGTGAAAATTATGCATCATAGAATATACTTTCAGATCAAGAACTTCCTAATCTGCACTAAAAGAAGATCACAAAATTGAGGATTGTTTTAGTATAGATGAATGACATACTAGCAGAAGTGGTGCTTTTTCTTTCAGAGGAATTTTCCCAAATTCACTTGGCTTAAAATTTGTATCTGGGTAAAATTTGAACTAGGATATAAAAATCAGTAAAAACCCCACCATAATCTATCCCTGTAATTGAGATACAAGAGTGTACAGCACCCCTCCTTCACTGGAGGATAGGAGAAATCCCATTTCTATGGGGTTGCAGTTCATACTTCTAGAGATGAAAGTTGTGCCTATGTGAAGAAAAACTGGTTCTTCATGGATGTCAAAGCACGCTTAACCTTGGCAGGTCGTCCAGGAACAGCTCCACAAAAGGAGCAGATAAATATCCCTACCGTCTGCTATTTCTCTAACACAAGATGATAAAAAGGATTAAGCAAAAGTTTGTCACGCAGCCAACCTTCAAGTCAAGGATGGCTGAAGAAGAGCTGCGTGCTATTCAGAAGATGAAAGGGCAGGCTTGCGTAATATGGAACAAAAGACGAACAACATAACTAGCTATTGGCTGAATGTCGTATTCCATACCCATAGGAATTAAACAGTGTTAAATAATTTATGCTACTGTACAACTCTCAGATTCTAGGACTTTCATTCTAGATTTCTGAAATTTCAGAAAAACACTGCTTAAAGGATGTCAGATGATTTGGAGTGCTTTCCAGTATACTTTGCTCATGAAACCAAAAACCTTTAGGAGATGAAAATTGGAACCATGTGAAACTGAAAAGAAAAGTAAACATGAAAATGTTACACATCCGGCTTTTTTGGATTAATGCTGTCACCAAAGAATATTTTATTGTACACACAGCTAGAATTGCTCATGTTGTAAGGGAGAACATTCCTGACTTGCTATCTATGAGTCATTTGCTATTCAAAATGAATTGCCGAAAATGAGAGTAGAAACCTTGTCACCTTTTCCCCAATA
>Ga0181612_138986_pt1 | contig 24824 bp, 7 predicted proteins | sample HoacroProtozoa21_FD_119630 | JGI IMG/M metagenome (GOLD analysis project Ga0181612, IMG submission 119630) | Hoatzin crop microbial communities from Cojedes, Venezuel. Combined Assembly of Gp0051906, Gp0051904, Gp0051908
ATAATTGGGGTAGAAATGTTAATGAAGACATCCAAATGGAAGTCAGGCCAGTGGGCTGTAAATGGTAATAGATGTGTAATGGAAGAATTAAAAGACAGTCTATAGTAAAGTGCCATGGTGTATTTTCAGGCCCTGGATAGTGCAGAAATTACTAATCTTGGGTTCATATCAGTGTTTGTACAGTAGCTTACTACTTTTCTCAGCACAATGCTCAGAATTTTGTCTTCATATGAACTTACAAAGCACATAATACCATGCACTGATGGATGTTATGCCCATATATCCTGTAAGAAGAGAGTCTAAAGAGAACAGTATATCCAGAGAAATTTCTAGAGCAGTTATAAAATCAATTTTATGCAATTCCTGGTGCATGTGTTTGGTTTTTTTTTTTGTTCAGATGAAGTGAAATTTAATGCCTCACTAATTAGTCTGTTAGTATCAATATCTCTGTGTATGCCCAGTATGGGAGAATATTTCAGGGTTTTTTTTTAAGCATGCACAATGAGCACTCCAAAAGTTCTTCAGCTAGCTAGTTACAGCAATCAATTACACTGCATGGCTTAAGTAACAATTACTTTTTTCATCATCTGTTTCCAGTTTGTAATTCCATCAAATCCCAGCTTTCCAGTGTTCCCTTACAATCCTTCACCTGTAAATGCTGTAAAATGTGGCTGGAGACTTAAGAGGGCCACAGGGGAAAGGGCTTTCCAAATGAAGAGTTCTTGCAAGACAGTATGCCTCTGGCATCTTCCAAGACTTCTGTGAAGCGAGTTCTGCATTGCTTGCTTCTCTTTGCAGCTGCAGCTTTGTGCGACATGCTGAGAGGTGCTGTTTCAGGACCTAAAACCTCCGGAGCTTGAATAGTTAGTACCAACACCTTGAATCCCACTGCTAGGCAATGTGTGCTTTTCACAGATCACTGAATTTATGTGGTACTGATGGGAACTGCGGTTTCAAATAGCCTGGACTGACCTTAGCTTCTGAATCATCCCAGGGTATAGTCCTGAGTTGAGTATATGACTTTCAACTAATCTCAAAATGAGGAAACAATTGGTAAATAGTTTTGATGCATGGGAAAGTTTTGTTTTCAGGAGTTTTATCTGAGATACTGTCCTAAAACACCATATTCAAAACCACAGTTGTCCTCCAAATACTTTTCTAGAAGGCAGCAGCCAAAAGAAAATTGATAAGTAGAGGGTCTGATTTTAAGTATAACACCTTCCTAATGTTACAGTGCTAGGGTGAGGGGCCGGATATAATTATATAAACAGTTTTATGTATGATTTATAATGATTTAATTACCTTTCTGGGTGCATTATTTGAATAATCCCAAATCGAAGCATCTTGTAGAAGCATCATCAGGATCTGTCTTTTTCACACCAGCAAGATGTGTCTTCTTGTGAGAGAGACAATGGGGTACCACTCTGTGTATTCTAGATGCTGAAGCCATTCCTCCTGTGATTTTTATCTGGTTGCAGAAACCCCCACTTCCTTCAGTGCTCCACCATGTTTATTATTCAGCATCTAAACAGTCTGTTTAATAAATGACATTTTTCAGGTGCTATGGAGTAGACGTGAGAAGACCTTTTGTTTTCCTCCATGGCCGTGGCATCTTCCTATCATATTAATAACTACCTGAACTGGTATCAGATGTGGAAGTACTCATCTGCGAGTTCTGTCTTCTTTTTATTTAATTGTCTGCAAGTTGATTTTAGATCTTAGTGACATTTGAGAGTAAGGCTGGTGTAAAAAGTACTTCATATCTAATCAGTATTGTAGCATGAGTTTCTGGCTTTTGACCTATTGGCTCATGTAGGGGATTGGAAAGTTTAATGTTGCTCAGATTATAAAATTGCATTGTTGAATGCGGTGCCTGAATTCCTTTATTTTGATGAAAACATAAAGTCAGAGGAGTTTATTAATAATATCGCAAGCGGTGAGATGAAGTTGGAATACTTCATTTAAGAAACTTTACTCTGGGTTTTTTTGTGAGGCTTTTTTTAAAGTGGGTTTTATTTTTTTTAAGTTTGTATTCATGCCTTAAATGTTACCTTTTTTTTTCTTTGTCAGAAATCAGCCTTAATGTTCGAGACCCTCCTACTAAAATAAGTATTATTCCAGAAGAAATGGTTAAGCCAGAGTGGGGATTACCTGAAGTTAAATATCGGTTTATCACAAGGTAAAATAGAATTTTGTTGGTTGTCAAGATGGAACTTAAATTTCACCACATGACGCTGAGTGTTAGTTGGAAATGTTTTTTAACAAGTTTCTGGGAAAGCTTTATGTTTTGTTATTAACAAATACCCACTTTTTTATTCTGTTTTGGTTTTAGGTCAGAACTGGATGACTTGCCAAACAATCATTCCTGTGATGTTATTGGTCTTGTGACATTTGTAGGAAGGGCTGAACGAGCAAGAAAGAGAGGTTTTTCTATAAATATGACTTTCAGAATTTATCAAACAATTTTTAACTTTCTGAATAAATGCTTATACATTTTTCTTAATATTTGTTTATACAGAACATGGTGAAGACTTCTGGCTCTATCGTTGGGCACATGCCATCGATGGGACCTCAGACCAGCCATTCATACTGGAATTATTTGCAACTTCTCAGCCAGATGTGTTTGAGCATATTCACCCAAGTATTTGTCTCTCTATATTACTTATTAATAATTATTCATAGTATTTTTCTAGTTGGTTACTGTTTTCAAATTCTGAGTATAATTGCCACTGAATAAAAAATTGCCATGGTTTGTCTCTTCAAACGGAAAATAGCTGATCAGAAAGTAAAATTTAAAAATAAAAAAAAGGTATAAGTATTTGAAACCTTTATCATATTGCAGTCTGCCAGTTAGTGTAAACAAATAGATGGGTAGCTGGGACTGAGGCTCATCTGATCTCATTAATTTCAAACAGAAACTTAAGTGAAGCACCTGGGGCAGCATCTCCTGCATCAGAGGCAAATATAGGCAGCAGCTGGTCAAATCTATTACTCCTTTTCTCCTGTGAATATTTTTTTTTTTATAGACAGGAATAATTTAAGAGGATTGGGGGAAGGGAGAGGTGAAAGTGGCAAAGCTTCATTTGAATAAATACTTTTGTTGCCCAAACAGCAGTCATCACCCAGCTGTGTTAGTTATTGCATGTGAGCTGAGAATGATAAGTTTCAAACGGGTATCCTTAGTTAAGGATTTAAAAATAGCTTTAAATATTTCTTCCAGCCTGCATTCTCTTCTCCAAGCACTCATCCTTCCATTAACGCTGGTTGGTGTCACGTGCATTTTTTATATCAGATGATGCAGGACTAGCTGCACAACCCTGTTAAGATTATGTCTGCATTCATCTGGAGTGTTCTGGGGAAATGACAAAGAATGACATTCCAATGTTTAACTGAGATATTAACAAAAGAGTGAGTTTCTACTCTGTTTAGAAGTTTTGCAGTGGCATGTCATGATTTCTTGTGCTTTCCATGATTTGATGCTTTTTATCCTTAAGAAACACAGCCATTTAATATCCGTATTTTTACTATTTATTTCATTGATATCCCACCTGATGAAGTATCTCATGTTTTAGTTCTAAAATGGATGCTGAAATTTCCTTGCACCGTTATTAAATTGAAAATATAATTACATCTCCATATTGTAATTTATAATGGGGCTCAGTACTTGCTGAAGCATTTGTGGAGTCAAGAACTGAAATGTCTTGTTTCGAGCACTTAATAAAATTAATCCAGTGTGTGTCAGTCTTGACATTCTAAAATCAGTGAAATATCAGGAAAAAAATGCAGTGTGGTTTTGTTTTTTTTCTCCAGTGACATATTTAGTGTGCACACAGATGAGAGTGGTACGGGACCTCAGTGAGAATCCTGCCAGCACAATTTACCTGACAACTTCAAATGAAAGTCAAATATTCATTACAGGTAACTTAAACTAGTTTTAGTTTTATGTAGTTCTCATTTTATTTCTTTGGAAAGCGTATTTTTGTTTACAACAAGATAATCAGTGCATAGTATTGGTTTCCCTGTCAGAAATGACTTTGTGTTAATAATGAAATACCACTGCAAAAAGAAAAAGGAAAATTGCATTCTTGTGATGCATCAATAGGTGTATCTTATGAAAAGTACCTAAGTATTATTAGGTTAAGTCATGTTTACTAATTCTTTCAGGCTGTTTTAATCCTTTGATAATGTAGCAATGCAGATTGCCACTTTGTTAAAAATGTTAAAAGTCACTTGCAGCTTTTCTGGCTTACAGATATCCTTCTTGGGGAAGGGGGGAAAGGGTGTAGTTATCCTGAATTTATCTTAGCTAATCTCTTACACCAAATATTTGGAGACCTATTATGTTTCACCTTTCCCAGTGCGCAGGGCCTTATGCAGACCACATGGTCTAGGAAGGGATGTGGTGCTGGGCCGCACTGAAAGAGCATTGCTTCTCAGTAGTCTTGTTTGGATACCCCCGCCTGCAGTTACAGTATTCTTTATGGTCCTGTGATACTGCGCACTAGATACCCCCAGTCAGCATGTCACAGGCAGGACCAGGCGGCAGATTATGGCAGTGTTGCAGGCGACTGATGCAGTGGCCTAGTTGCAAGGGAGTATAGGGTGCAATAGATGTATCTTTCCTGTGCTGGTTTATCCAGCTCATTTCTCCAGCGTTCCTAACATATCAGTCACCCAGTCTGAATCTTTCTGCTGATGAGAAGGAACAGAGAAAAATGTGTGCTGAAAATGTAGCAGAACATAGTCAGTTCTGTACACATGGTCTTTCCTGCCAAGCTGGGTAGGGTGTTTTGTGTTTAATTAGACTAGCAAAGCAAGCTAGTCTTTTTGTTAATAGGTTTCTAATGATCTAATTCACTCCTAAATGAAGGGTTTGAGAGGTGTTTTTTTTCCTTGCTGTCCTTCCGTATATTTTGTGCTGAATTTTCTGATTAAATACTTAAGCGTTCCTGCACTCTAGCTTTAGTTCATTTTATATCTGTTTTGGTCCTAAATGAGAATTACAGCTGGAGATTGCAAACCACTGGATAAGATCTGTTTCAGTTCACAGCTTAGATGTAGTCCTGGTCAGATTACAGTTTATTTGATAAAACTGGTATTTAGTCCATACCTTGGTTTTAAACCAGCCAACAATGCATACATACCTTGCCAGTTACCTGTCATTAACAATCTTTGCTGAACCTTCTGAAGATGATTGATCTGCTCTTTTCTGCTAATAAACCAATTTCTGATCATTTTATTGTTTTGTATGCTGCTGAGAGAAAGTGTTCTAGTAGCATTTTTTCTAGTTGTTTTATTTCTTTTTATAACTTAACATTTGTCTAACTTTCAGTATCAAATGCAAGTGTTAGTCAAGGAATTCAATATACTCATTTCGTAAAACGCTGTTGACTAGTGGAGAGATGTCTTTTGTATTCTCTAGTCCAGTTTTGCTTAATTTGTTTTTTCTACATAGTGTTCAGGATAGTTTCCAGATGAGAACGGATGACAGTAACCTGCTTTGGTTTTGATACCTGGTTATTTTTGTTTTAAAAGGGTGGCACAAGGGCCAGCCATACACCAAGGATACCAAAGTGAAAAACTTCATTCAGTGGACTAAAACACAAAATGAAGCTGATCAAATGAAGAAAACTGTCATTGGTGGCTATTACCCTTTTCCACGACCTCCAAATGACTTTTTGAAATACTGCAAAAACAGTAAAGGTATCGTACCATCAAATATCTTTTAAGATTTGTAGCCTTTTTAAGTTAAGTCTTACTCCAAGCATTTAAAGCATGTTAAAAACCAACACAGTTACTATTAGTGATTACACAAATTTGTAATGTCATTTAAAAAAACCCTCCCTTTTCGACTAAATGAATGATAGGCTAAATCCTCATCTTGCAGAAAGTATCATGGCACCGTTAGCTGCAGGAGAACTGTGGCAGCTTACATGAGCTACAGATTTGCCTTTGACTTTGAATATTCTGCTAGATCAGAACTAAAGATAGTTATACTGAAGAGTGCAGTGAATTAGAAATTTCACCTGAAACAGAAATTATGATATCTGATAATGCATACTAAAAGATGCTTGTGATCTAAAAAGATTTATTGTTTAAATGTTTTTCCATGTGATTAGAACAACAAAAAGATGTAAAATTCTTCCAAAACGCAATTTTAAATCAATTTAGTATTTAGTAACAAATCGTCTTTTCTTTGGAGTCTTGTGTTCAGACATTTTGATACTGTATTTCTTTAAAACTTGTTTATGGAAATTCCTTTTTTGCAGTTGAATCGGTTTTGAAAGCCATAGGTGAAACGGGGAAAGAGATTGAAGACTTGCACTACAGAGAGCACAAGCGCATTGCTGTTCAGGGCATAATTAGTGCCATAAGATACATCAGCTGTACCAATGCAGCTGAAGAAGCTTCAGGAGTGGAACTTGTTCAGGTACAGTGTTTAAGAACTAATGCTATAGCACTTAAGCAACTATGATCACAATTAGAATGGAGAATTTTGCATTTGAGTTCAGAACCTAGTTACATTGTCTCTTGATTAACTTCATTTGCTATTTTGAGAGCAAAATTTTTGAAAGTAATAATTTAAAACTTTTAAAAAGCAATGTTTCGGTACTTTTCTGAAAGTGTTATGATAGTCCTCCATAAAACTACGTAACTTGTTTAGAAGTTACTAGTCTGAGTGACCGGATAACCTAATGTAAATTAGAATGTGGGAGGGGCAACTACTGCAACATGCTCACTGTCACTTTCTAGACAGAATTTATCTTCTTAGTGTGATTAGAAGATAATTTCTGCTAGATATAATGAGACTTTCAGAAGGTAGGGTGAATTGTCCTGTTCCTTTAAAAGGTAATTTAAAACCTGCAGGTTTTTAAGTTGGAAGCAATAGCTTGAAGTGTGAAACTCTTAAACAATTAACTGTTGTTGCAGAAAGATGCTTCTCAGTCTCTTGAAAGTTCTGCTACATCCAAAGAAGACTGTGTTCACAAGGGAAAAAACACCAGCCTTCAAAATAAAGAAGTTAAGTCTTTTCTGGGGCCACATTGCAGTCCTGGGGAACAGCACCAGCACCAAGCTCTACCGTCAAAAAAGAGTTCAGTCAAGAGAAAGATACCACGCGTATTAAATACCGATGCAGAACAGTAAGCTCTCTTCATAAATATGTAGTGGATCTTCTGAAAAGTGTTTACGGAAATCAGTTTGGAGCCCAGGCAATAGAAAAAATATAAGAAAGCTTTAAAAGCATATATAGTTTAATCTTTAAAAGTTGGTTAAGTACTTTTTCTATCATCAGGTGATGACAATTATACTGTTCAGGCTAATGAGGAATTTATTAAAGCAGGTGTCTGGTTTGTAATGCTCTCTTCTGATAATATTTATGCTACTTTGTTCTTAGTCTCACAGATTTGAAATAAAAGTAGTTAATACTTGAACCATATGTGGTTTAGTGATGTAGCCATGGAACAAGCAACAGTTACAGTGGTGTGAGAAAATAAGATTTCTTCACTGACAATGCAGAATCAGGATCTGGTATATCTGTTCCTGAATTTCAGACATCTTCTATTTTTCTTGCTGGTTAGTGGAATGTACTGCATGTAGTTGTAACTTGCTGTCAGAAAGGCAAGTAGATGGTGGTCAGGTGCTAACCTGAAGGCTCAGAATAACTTGTAGTGCCATGGTTCTGCTTGTGATGGGAATTTTGTGAAATTGTATTGCATCTAGTCAGACGTAGACAAAGGATATCAGTCTGATACAAGGAAATGGAGTAAGACAAAATAATTTTTCTGAGACAACTGTATTAGGTTCAAGAGTAAAATATCTGCTAGTATAAGATTGCCCTTTGTTGCAATGTTTGTGCAAAATCTAAGGTACCCATACTTGGTATTAAAGGCTTGGGTTATACATTGACTTTAATTTTGCAAAAGTCTAGCCAGTCACGTCTTTTTTTTTTTGTTTTTTTTGTGGTGGATTTCTTATGCTATGAAGGGTGTATTTTTGTTCTTGACTTTTCATATCCTAAAGTCATAATGTGCGAAGAGGATGGGTATTCAGAATACTTTGAGGGAAAGTGAGATAAAATATAATTAGGATTGAATGAAAAGTTAAGACGAAGAAAACCCTGGTGAATAGAATTTCTGTATTGGCAGTGTTACAGCAAACTTGTTAATGGATGTCTGTTCTGTAAGGATAATTCCCGTATTTGAGTGGCTTAGGTTCATTCTGCCTGAAAGAAAAACATGCACGTTCTTTGCTTTGTGTATTTCCATTTAACTAAATGCTGTAAAATAATGGTGAATTTCCTGCTTTAAGGGGAAGCATGTCTGTTACTCCTATATCGTCTTACCCCTATTTCACACGGTCTGCAAGAAGAAAATGTGGGTAAGTCATGTGAAGTTAATTTTGTTAAGTAATTGCAAAGATGAAACAAAGATATTTGAAGTGAAACTTTTACAGGTCAATAATCTGTATTCACATGAAATGAAGGAACAGGTTAGGGCAGAGTTTAATATTTTCTATTGACTTCCTCTGCACTGATTCTGGTTCAAATATATTGGATTATTTTATTCTGAAACATAGTTTTGAGTGTTTTGTTAAACATATTTTTATATTGTTACTAGTGCTACTTAGGGAATATATGGCAACAGGAGTCCATCATGGTAAGCAGAGTAATATATGTAGCCTTTGTTTCAGGGAGATGACAGTTAAAGCAGGAAAGTCAAAGGCAGGAGAGCGGGATGCTTGATTAGCAAGCAGAGTGAACAATGTAATGGCTTTAATGGGTTTGTTAGTGGTGGTTGAGCTATACATCATGCTTGGTGCTACAGATGTGTAAGTACAGTTGTCCCCGAGAAGCACTTGACTTCTTCCTCTGCCTGACGCTCAGTCTTTATTGAACTTGGTTTGGATCCAGAGAACGTTTTTTTTTTAAAAAAAAAATCCAGGTTGCAATTTCAAATCCAGACCCCTGACAAGTCTGGAACCTAATGGAATAACTACAAATGGGAAATTATTAAGAAAACCGAATGAGTGTTGCTATTTGCTAGTCTGGGGTGAAAAGCTGCTTTCCTTCCTGCATTTTGTTTAAGGGCCATAAATTCTTCTCATTTGTTCCAGAGACAGCTCAGGTGAGTTGAATGTTTGAACTCTTTGTTGTCAGTAACTTTGGATGTTTGGGTTTTTTTGGCAGCAGTGATTTGGGCTTGTGTCATGGATACCTATGCCCCTCAGTTGCTGCCTTAGTTTACTTTTAGCGCCTCTTACCTCCCCCTAAAACAAAGAATCATGGTGCTAGGGATATAGCAACAATAGTAATGATGGAGTTGATCGTAAGTTGTTGACCATTCTGCCAGTATTACTGCCCTACAAGCATGCCTCTTTTCTTGGAAAACGTTTCTTGGAAGCTAATTTGCAAAAGCTTTTTTGTGGGATAAACAAGGCTCTTTAGAGCCCATGTCTGTTGTTTCATCTGGTCCTCTTGGTGACATGGTTGCCTGACTCTGCAGCCCATTCATTAAAAGCATGACACCTGCTTTAAAGTCACACCTCTGCAGCTGGTGCAGGAGTTTGCAGGCACTTGTGGCACAAATCCATAGGAAAATCAGGAGGGTTTTTTCAAATGTGAGGAATCCTGTTTTCTTTCGCTTGCTGAGAAATGTTCCATTTTTTCTTGGGGGTGGAGGGTGGGAAGAATGTTTTCTCCCCATTTCTTCAAAGTTGAGCAAAAAGTTAAGGCATGTTTACTTTGTTCTCTGCTTTTCTCAATCTGCTACTTTCCTCGCTACCTGTGTGTCCACTCTATGCCATTAGTGCTAGAACCCCAACTAAAGGAGGAGAAAGTCTGTGTTGGATTATGGAAAGCTGTTTCACTCTAAATAATTAAAAGGTAACTTGTGTATTTCTGTAATTAACTATGAAGTTGTGCTGAATTCTCCAAATTGCAGAGGAAAGATAGAAAGTTAGCTTGGCATACCTTATAATTGCATTGTTTTCTGTTCTGTTGCTTCGAAGTAGCAGAATGTCAGCAGTCACAGGTATTTCAGTAGGTTGATGAAATAGCAACAGCAAAGATATATTTTGAAGTACCTAAGCTAGTTTAGATTATTTTGCATCAAGTATTTTGTGCAGTTTCTTAGCATGTGGTTGCATTTTCTAAGTTTTTTGGGTTTTAAACAGTAAAAGCTTCTTTTAAAGATCTTTATTGACAGCCTCAGTTCCCACATTTCTGAGGTAGCTTATTTATCTGATTATTAAGGGTTTCAGAAAGAACAAGGTACAAGGAAACTGGTTAATTTAATATTGTTGTTGATGTTTATATTCTTGCTAGTAGAGACATTCAACATAAATGTACCTTTAAGCGTTTAATATATCCCAAAGTAGTTTACTCGATAGTTTATTGTGAATGGGGAATGCTCAGGAATTTCAGAAAAGTTTCTTTTATGTGGAAATGAAAAAAACCACAGTAGTTTTCTTAGCATTTCAATCTTTGTAAGCTTAGCACTGCAGTTACCATGGAGTTGCTGGTGCACTACATGCTCACACTCTACACTGCTTGAAAGTAACTTGTTTGTATGCTTCTATCCTTGCAGTTTCACTTCTGAATGTTTATGTAACTTAGACCCTTTTCTCCTTTTTCCCCTCCCCTCTGATGAGAATAAAGGGATGGGGATTCTGTAATACAGAGATATTCAGCTTGAGTTTTGCACGACTGAAAGTCGCCCAGAATTTGGCATTTCCCTAAGACCCCTTTTTCACATAAATCAGAATTTTTGAGGGAGAAATTGGTAGATATCAACAATCAATTTGGGTAGACCTGTCAAATTATTGTAGAAAGCCAGTTGGTTTCTCTGTTACTTGCCGTGGTAGATGCATATACCATAATGGTGTCATGAAAGTTAAGTTGATTTCAAACCAATCTATAAAAGAAGGCTTTTACCAGTTATATCAGTGAGTGGAGTGTTTTGTTTTGTTGGTTTGAGGCAGTTTAATTCCTGGAAGCATATGGGCATAGCTACAAGTTATAACTATTTTCTTTCTTAATTTTTTATCACATTTAGTCCCAGTGCTTCGGAAATAGATGTGAAGCACCAAAACATGCTTATTTTCCCAATATTTTCTAAAAGTATTCATCTGCCATCTATTATGATTGTTATTTTTGTTGACAATACTTTAAAGTAAAAGGACTGAGAAGATTAATACCAGTGCATCTGGAAATACTGAATAAAAGGTTTTTTGCAAGTGGGCATCTGTGAAAAGGGGAGTCTGGAGAATGCAGGCTGGGAATAGCAAATTTGGCGTGACACAAGTTTGCAAAAAGCTGACATGGGCAAGATAGGAATGTGGGTCTTCTGGTGTACAACAGCCACAGCATATTGCAGTAAATGGAAAGATTTGGGTTCTGTCAGGTGGCTTGCGAACATACTGGCTGGCAAAGCAGCATATAAACTGTGTGTATGGACAAGTAGGTTTGCCTTACGAACCTAACTCAAGTTACACTGTACACACATCCAGCACAAAGCAATCCTGTAGGAACAACGTGTTGGGCAGGTACGAGAAATCATCCCAGCTACAGATCTGTAAAAGAAGTGGGGAAAAATTGTGAAAAGTTATTGTCATATTTTTCAGAGGATCTACTAGCTCTAAATCAGAGCCTATTCACCTCCAAAATGAGACAATTTAAAAAAAAAACATTTCTGTAATATCGACTTGTCAGCAGTACGACTTGGTTTAATCCTCTGCTTTAATGAAGAGGGAAGTTGACATGTATCTAACTTGACACCTTGATTTCTGGGCAAGCCTTTCCTAACGTGCTAGATTTTCATATCTCTTGTTGAGAAGTTCGAGTCTCGAAAGGGAGAGTTAGTTTTGTGGGCATTAATTTTTAATTGGACTACTTTTGTTAATACTTTTGAAAATGTCTTCTAATGACTTGAAAATGTGTTAGTATAGCTGGTACATAAATGTTTAATTCATTGTTGTGCATACACAGTTGTTACTTTCCATGATGGTTCTTGTAAAAGGAATTAATTCTTCAGAAGATACTATTTTCATGGAAACATTCTTTTGTCTATAAATAATACCATAGGAAACACAATGTAGTTGCTGAACTATCATTTTAGAAAGAGACAAACTTCCGTACTGCCTCTCATCAGAAAACATAAAAATACCACTGCATAAACTTAGATCTGACATCTTGCATGAATCTGTCTGAGGTTGCCCTGGGCCTCAAAATTTGAAAAATGCTGCGGACTACAAAGTCACATAGAAACGCATACAAATTCTCATTTACCAGCATTTTCAACACAGCTGTGCTCAGAAGCTTTGGGTGGATGGTGGGAAGCAAGAGGGTCATACTGGTTTAAAGTTCTCTATGTGGCAGCTTTTTTTGTTAACAAGTTCAGGTGGCTGAAACCTCCGTTCAGAGTTTGTGCTACCTAAGTGAGGAGTGCCTAGAGCTGGAGATCACAAGAAGGTCATTCCAGAACTTAGCTCACACCGTGATGATAGTGCATGTCATAAAATGTACTTGCATACTCAAAAAGCACAATGTATTTCCTTTTGTCTTATTACTAGATTTTAGATATTTTCCGTTTGTTACAAAACATTGATGTGAAATTTTCAAGATGCATACCAGTATGAAATGGGGAAAAAAAGAAAAAAAACCCTGTAAATCCTTATGACTGAAATACAGAATGTCCCACTAAACACGTTCATCTTCGATTCCTTTTTCACCGTCTGTATATTGTCCCTGTGTATTTGCAGTTACAGTATATGATCAGTAACTGCTTTGGTAGTCTGGAATTTTAATGGCACGTTGACGAAGTCTTGCCTATGTCTCAGTTGTTTGTGATGCAAGATATTCAAGATAGTCTTTTTCCTAAGTTTATTCAGATATCGTAGTGAGTTTATAAGAAGCGGAACGGAACAAAGAAGAAAGGAATAAATGGGCCTAAGAGCTTATTTTACCATGTTTTGGGTGCAGAGTATCTGTTATATTTTTCTCCTGCATAATATCCTAGGTGATTCATTAGAGATTGTTAGAGAATAGTTGCTCACCATTAATTCAAAATTTCATGGTTAAAAGTGAAAGTATAACAGAAATCTAGTTTGCTTGACTGAACTGATTGTTACAACAGGGTAGTATGTTGAAAATAAAATATGTATTTGGACTTTATCATTTTGGATTCTGGAGTGATGGCGCGGCTCCATGCATGCTTTGTTTTTGACTGCTGAAGGGCGCAGCAGCATGCTGTGCAACCGTTTTTTAGAATCAAGTCATAAACCTGTTGGCCATTTGTGATGTTGAGCTTTTAATCTCACACACGGTGTTTCCAGCAGATGCCCAGGAGAGGGCAACAAACACTGGGTTTTGGGTGTAAAACACTTCCCCATCTACTTCATAAAGCACAAAAATACAGCAGTTCTTGTCGTGAGTTCTTCAAAACGGTTTTGCTGAGTGTAGCAGGTCTCATTATGTCAAGCCGCTATATTACAAGTCTCATGATACAAAACCAGGTACTAGTGCTCACTCGTTTGAGCTTGTGTCATTTATCATTAGAAATCTATCAAGGTTTGAACGTTTGCTGCATAGTGTTTGAGGTTAAATAGGTCTTAAATATAGATATACTATTACTTTTTTTTCATAGCTTGAATGAATTTCAACCTGAAGATTTTTTGCAAGATAAAAATGAACAGGCTGTATCAGACAGTTCACAGTACTGCACAGGTACGTTGCAAATAATTCTTACATTAACCTTAGGAGGTTTAAGCCTACTTCTTCTCTTCAGGTCCAAAACAGGCAACAAAGATATCCTTATAACCCTTGTTTGTCAGGACAGCTCTTCTGTGCATCTGGCTGCCTCAGCCTCTAGGGAGCCACTGCAGCAATGCATTGTTAAGGTCATTCTGCTCAGTCACGTCCCCGATACCTTCTAAAGGGTGGCTGGAAGGACAGTGTTGGGCAGTTTCCCAGTATGGGGAATAAATGCTTGGGAGCACTTAATAGCATAAGACCTTGCATTTTCTGTTGGCAGTTTTCTTGCTATAGTAATCTGGGTGTGGTAAAATAGTACCTAACTAAAAAGACAAATACAAGATGTGGGAGGAAATGAATGAAACATACAAACCAGTAATAAGAGTAATGTTTGGTTTAGGGATTTTTCTAAGTTTAATAATATTAACTTTTTCTTTCTTCCTCTGCAATTGACAAATAAACTCGTGTTCCATGCAGTTAGTTTCTTGATACCTATTTTTAGATGAAGGAAGAAGTCTGTCAGTTGTCATTATGTGCAGCTTGGTCTTTTTTTTATTTCATGCAAATATTGTGACATGTTTTCCTCTTTTCAGAGCTGATTGAATATACTCTGAGTTATGTAATTTTATCTAAAATTTAATCTACTACTAGCATCTGTTAATACATCTGCTAATTTACTTCTATGTATAGCTATATTGTGTATAATCTTGTCCATCCTTATATTTTTGTAAGGCAGCAGTTCATCTTAATTTGGTAATGGTCTCGATAGGTTTTCTTTGTAGCCTGTTGATGATGATCATCTCCGTTGTGCTGCTTTAAGGCAGTAGAAATTACAGTGAGTTTTCCCAAATGTTTAATATATTAAGAGACTGAAATGATGAGGAAACTTTCGAATTGGAGAAAAAATTGTACAGGTAACTGTTTAGAGTGAAGTTTTAATATAGAGAAAGAGAAGTCTCAGGTACTATGTAGCGATCTGTTCTTCAAAAGTAGGAAAACATATACATAAGCAAGTTTGATAATTAATTACTTTATTGGTTGTTAGGCTTTGGTCAAATTTCTTGTTGCTTTTAAAAATGAGAAATCAAATTGAGTGTTCTCCCCTGAAATTAATATTACAGGAATTTCTGGTTGCTGTAGTGTGTATTGTGCTATGCTGTTACTCTCTGTAGAATTGCTGGGATGTCATGTAGATCTGATAAAATGAGCACATGTATGCAGTTTTGATGAGTTGGTTTAAAAAATTGGTTTTCAAAAAAATAAAAAGATGTGAAGATGTGCAGTGAAATATATGCCTCATTTTTTAACTGTAGTGAAGAAGTCTTGCTTTGGCTACTTCTATTTAGATACTTATCTCTAATATGCAGATATATTTAGATACTTTTATTATTAAATTAAAATATTGTTTACACTGATCCTTCCTCACTGCATGTGAAACCCTATTTAACTTCAGTTGGCTGATATTTTGAGTGTAGTCCAAAATAAATGAATTAGTCTCTCATCTAATGTGAGTATGCAATAATTATGTGACTATGTTAGTAAATGTAGCTACTAAACATATGCACATATTTTTCTCATATAACATCAGTCCTACTATTAGTCTCACATAAAATAGTAGTTGTTTAGCTGATGCTAGTTTTATCTAAATAACAGCATGTTTATATTTTGCTTAACAAGCCTACTAATTATGATGTGTGTATCAAAGTGAACACTTTTCTATGCTGTGTTCCTTCAGATTTTGAAGATACCTTTTTTTGCAATATTCTGGGATTGTGTATCAACTACTTACATATCATATACTGATTTTTCCATTTACGGATGTATGGGTCATAGGTACCATATAAAATGGGAAGGTGTTACTCTGAGCTTCATAGTGTTGTTGCCATGGTCCCAGGTAGAGCTTTTTTTTTTTGTTTGCTTTAAATACCAGCAAGGGAAATTGCCCTTAGCTGCCTTTAGAAGCTACTTCAGGGAACATGAAATTTTTCCTTCCCCTCTGTTTATAACTATGTATTAACGGTGCTGACACTTCTGTCTCTTAGCTTCTCGGTATCATGACAGCCTGCATCACCGTAACACTTTCTGAATAGTCATTGGGTAGATGTACAAAAAAAGCCAATAGAGACATCCAAAACAAAATAAATTATTAAAGTATATTTTTTAAATGTTGAAATATGGGGGGGGGGGAGCAGTATTGGGATAAGGTTCGCTCACTGGAATTTTCTTTACTGCAGGTACTATTTTTTGCAAGAGGTACAAAGGAGGAGTAAAAGATTGCAGTCTGTGCTGTGAGATAATGTGAAACGTAGCTGTAAAGCAGAAACGCACTGACTCAGATTTGCTAACAAAAGTGTTTGCAAGAAAGAAACTTTATAGTAACAGTGTAGGCTGATAAACAAATTAACTTCTAAGTTTTTTACAAGAGAAAAAACCTATATACTGCTGTATACTGTAATTATACAGTAGATTAAAAAGAGAAATCCTTTTGCTAGCTGAACTTAAAATAGGGTTCATCTCAAATGCTTTCTGTGGGAAATCATGTGTTTAAATGTTCACAAAGCCATTGTTATATTTTTGATTGGTTTAAAGAAGAAAGTAGTCTTTGCTGCCAAGAGCCTCCCTGTAGCTAGAAGAGTTCAAACATTTGTTTTATTTTTCTTCTAAAGTGCAGTCAGATTGTTAAAGATTTCAGCATCTTATTGTTTAAATAACCAGTGGTGGCTGTTTCTACTGTGCTGTCCTAATTACACGTCTGTTTATGCTATGTTAATCATGAGCGTACAAGTAGGACACACAAATTACAGTACCAATGATATATTAAGGTAGAAAAGTAAAGTCAGGATTGAAGTTTTAGAAAGGGAAAGGTTGGGTTTTTTTCATCCCACCACCTATGTTCTGAAACTTTTTTGTAGTTTGCCTAATGTGTAGTGTTAAGTCTTCATGCTTGTAGAGATGAATTCTCCAAGTAAAATGGCGAGAAAAAAATGTTGCTTCGTGTAACAGCTTCCATGTGCCCCTTTGCCTTGTATAATGCATTCCGGTTGTGTGAGAAAAATACTGCAGACTGGTTTATGCAACCCCAAGCACGCTCCATTTCAGTATTAGTGTCAATTTTCTTTAAATTCGCTGTCCTTTGTTGCCTCATTCAATGCAGCAAGACTCTTACTCCCCTTGTTAAGTGTTCTTGCCTATGTTGTATCAAGTTTGTCTGTCTGCATTCTCAGTTTCTTCATTTTTGAGCATCCTGATACTCCATCGTAGCAATTACGACACTAAAAAAGTAGTAAAGTAAAAAAGCGTATGTTCATAGAGAAATGTTGGGGTGGATAATGTACCCACTTCAGAAGGCTACGTGATGAGCTGTTGTTCCACAGGAGATGGAGGAGATACAAGGCTATACTGGGGATATTTTGAAATAAGTTTTCTGATAAGCTGAACAGGTGGGGTTTAATGCTTGCCTTCAAAATTGGAAGTGATGGCTATATAAGCTTTTACCATTAACAATCCTCAGGTTACACGCATTAGGGAAGAAGAATGAAGCTATCATTGACTGTATAGCAAGAAATTTTAAATGTGGCATAGTCCTCAATGTAAGCATACAGTTATTGTGCAAGGGATGGAAAAGTTTACCTTCACTTGTACCCATTTTAAATTTGTTTTCATGGTAACATGCTCTCCAGAAACAAGCCACAATGGTGCTCTTCATGTGGTGAAAGAAGTCTTTTTACTACAAGTCTAGCCTCTAAGGTTACCAGCTGACTGGTGCTCCAACCCTAGTTGAATTCATTGTGTTGTATGTTTTGAACATTCTGCCATGTCATCATAATTGAAATGTTCTAATGAAAATATTTCTCATCTAGCAGAGAAGTGATATGATTCTATCAGTCTATAAGCAAGTGAATTTTTGCTGTATTTATAGTAGACCAAGAAGGAATGAGTGATATACCTGAAGCTGAAGAGAGTGGGAGAACTTGTGATTCATGGCAGAGTGACCTGTGGGCACAAGTGAAAGACAAGTTAATGAAGTATTTGCATCACAGCACAATTTTCCCAGAAAGCATCCCACGGAAATTTGATTATGTGCACAAAGACTTACTTATGCAACAGTACAACCTTCATGCAGCAGTGCACCAGCCAAAAGAAACCAGAACAGATAAAAATATCAATGAGTTTAAAAGTGCTAGTGGCCTTGGGTATTACGAAGTGACAGTTCTGGGTAAGTATTTGGTAGCTTGGCTTCTAAAACAGGTTAAGCAAGAGAAGTATAAGATCTTAGCTCTTTGCTGCATTGACTTGAGAGTGACTTGAAGGTTTGTCAGAAACTGAATGGATTTCTCTAAATTAATCAGTTGATTCTGAGTATTTCTTGAAGTTTAAAAAAATGATTGACGTTTTAGATTTTTGTTAGAGTCATGATTTAGGATAATTTTTTACCAGAAAGCTGTAATTCTCATTAAAAATACCTTTAAATGAAATGACTGAGTATCTTGCTTCTAGTATCACTTTTCATATAATTGCATTTTTGTATATAGGTTTATGTGTATCATTTGAAGAATTTGTGTAGTCCTTAAGCTATTGATTATTACAACTAGAGATAGATCTGGTTTACTCGTTCAACCAGTCTGGCACAATCAGGGAAATTATTCAATTGCACTTGATTGTCAGCTGTCTTTCCTGCTGGAGAGGTATTAATCAGAAACAAGTTAGTGTTCTTAAAGGGAAAAGGACAACTATAAAGGCTTCTTTTGAGCTTATTCTCATTTAGTTGTTTTTTGAGTACTGTTGCTCCTAAAGTGCCTTTCTTCCATGCTAGAAAATGAAGGGCTGTATTTTAGCCATACTCATCAGCTGCTCTCTGCTGCTTCTGGTTAGCACAAAGTGTCAGTTGATTGACCTTTATTTGTTAAAATATAAATATGCAAGTTGATGTGTGTCTGTCTGTTACCATTACTGTGGGATATTAATCTGTTTGATTTAGTTTTCCCATTAAAAACAGGAAAGAAATAGCCTCGTTTAAAGATGCTCATGTTAAGTTCCCATAATTTAAAAGTTTCCATTATTTGCTAATGGAGATTTGCAGAGAAGGTGTTTGAATATTTACAGTCATTGGAATCCTGGGACTTCTAATATTCAAGATGAAAGTAGCACAGGTACCACACTGTGTACTGTAGAGATACACTGGCTGCAAAATGAATTTCTCTGTCCTTGTAGCAGCAATAAAGTTAGAAAGGAATGTGAAATGGCTTCCAATGCTGGTTTAATGTTTTCTGAGCTAACAGCATTCTTAGCCTTAAATCACAGTGTGTTCTTATCAATTTGAATGTACTTATGTATAAATATAATATGCATATATATATAAGTATTTTTAGACATTGGTTATTAATTAATGGACCAAGAGCAAGTAAATAAAAATCAGTGTTCAGCCTGCAAGTTTGTTTTTTAAAAAAGAGCATAAGCAGTGGATGAATTTATTAATGGGCTGAACATGAAGTTTTCTGCTAACTCAGATATTTGTTTTCAACAGGTGTAAACCATGACGTAGCAATAGATGTTGCATTTCTTCCACTGTTTTGTCCTGAAGATCCCCACTTGTTTCAACTAGAAGACATTCAAAATGATACATTATTGTCTTGTATGAGTTGCATCTCTGCATGTCAGCAGAAGGCCACTAGCAATGGAAGGCTTCGTGACATGTTTCCACTTTCAAGTGAGACTGGCTTTTGCTGTCGTTACTCATTTATCGTTCTACCTTTCAATGCAAGAGTTAATCCTCTATAGAAATCTCTGTTGTAGGTCAACTGTTGTTCACCTCTTCAGTGAAAGATACGAATTCTGTGTGACCACCTTGAGTAAATAGATGTAATGCTGAACTTTCAAGGCAGTTTTTACTGGAGCTGTTCTCATACTCCAAAGATAGTATTTTAGCGTCCAAACCACAAACTCCTAAGTGACCTAGATAGTATTTGCAGATATTTGTGGATGCAACATTATACTGGTGTAGAAGTCAGTATGTGTGGCTAAGCATGTGGATATTTGGCTTGATCTGCTTTGAAATAGAGTGGAATAACTGCCGATCAGTCAGTCCATTTCACTGATGTCACTTTGAACAACTGCTTTAATGCAGCCTACAGTGTCTATCCACTGAAGTATTTGCCTGCTATTGAATAATTTTCCTTTAGATTATGCTTCTAGTTACTGGCACCTCACATCAAATATGGTGAACGCGATTAATATTAGTGTATCATACTGCAAAGTGCTATATAAGCATCATGCTATCCTGCATGTTTATATAGACAGACTTGATTTCGTTTAAATATGTGTTTACTTTTCCTTGATTAAGACTACGAAATCTGAGAATCACTAATGATTAAGTAATGCATATTTCAGCTTTTCCGTATCTAAGTTCTGATGCTGTCATTTCTAGTGATTGAATTTACTAATAAAATTCTACAAGAAAAAAAAAAAATCCCAGTAGGCCAGCATTTAGAAGAGGGGAGTTTTTCCATTAAAAGCAGGTTGAACATATACACAATAGTGCATGGAAAACAATGTCAATTCAGTAGATGTTTTTACTATATGTCTATTAAAACACTTTTTTTTTTAACTTCTAGATGAAATTGTAAAAGCAGCGATGGATCTAGATGGCAAACATGTTGTATGCATCTTGGACATCTGTCACTTGGGTGATAATAAGGTGGAAGTCTTTCTGAGCAAAATCTACAAGACAGTGGAACCTGGTGTGCTGGATCCAGTGTAATTTAATAACTTATTTTTCAAATTTATATTGTTCAAAAGGAGGGAAATAAAATTGCTGTAACTTGAATACACCCTCTACACATTGCACTTTTCTAGAACTAGCAGACAGAAACATAAAATTATGATTCTAAGAGTAATTGTAAGGTCATCCATGTAACTGAGAAGGACGATTGTTGCATTTATTTTTCGGCAGTCTTGAAACAGATTACACAATGTCTTGGTCACTTATGTTCAAGAAGGCTGAACAGGCAATACAGTGAGCTTATCTTTTGATAGGATACCAAGGAGTATAAATATGATTGTCATCTCTCTTTGTCTGCCTGTGCACATACATACACAGGAAATTTATATATCGGGGTGAGAACTGAGAAGAGAGGCAAGCTTTCCCAATATTAAAGGCAGTATTTGCAAAAGAATTAACTGGCTGTGATACAAATTTAGGCTGGAAATTAGAGTAATTTTTAGGATTAGAGCTGTTATGTTTTGTAGTGATCTATTAGTGGAGATACTAGGGGCAGCCTAACTGCTCTTTAGGCTCAAAGCTTACTGTGTTTGTGAAAGGGATTAAATACCATGGTGCTTTTAGTACTGGGGACTGGACTGAGTGATCCAAGAAGCCATGTTCAGTTCTTTTTACCTGAGCAAGGTCAGCTGCTGGTTTTATATGTCTGCTTTTGTATATACAGCGTTGGGTAGTGAGTGTGCACCTAAAGGTTTTTAACATATTTTATTTATTAATAAAAAAATGGAATATTTAAAAAAATAAACTTTGTTAGTGGAACTTGCTTTTAGATTTGGAAGAAACTAGGCTATCTTTAAGGAGTGCTTAGCATGGCAGGATACACAGTTTGTCACACCGTTAGGTTTTCTTCTGTTGGTCACTGCTATCCTCTTTCTTTTTAGTAATAGCTGTGTTCTGAGTGCATGAAGGAGCTCAGCAGCTGCCAGAAGCTGCTACTTCCACAAGAGCAAGAAACTCTGTAAAATTCTGTCAACTTTTTGCCTGTGTACGAAGTAGCAGCTGGCTGGTGCTGAGTTCAGAACCAAGCCCCACTTTTTCCTCCCATGTCAAACAGCCTCAAATCCTTTATTTATACAACTGTATCCTTATTCTCAAGCAGGAGCTAAAACACATTGCTGTTTGACAACTTGTCCATATGAAATGCTGGTCTCAGTTCAATTCTTTGAGAAGAAATGGTTGCATTATGGAAGCTTGCCATACTGTTACTGACCAAAGCCCACAGAGTTAATTTGTAGGAACAGATTTATTTATTTGTGGAAAACTTCTAGGCATGTTTTAGCAGCCTGTTTGTAACTGGGGGGAGTATCTCATGCAACTAGTAGCTCACTTGTCTGCCCTGGGGACAGTGGACTTTGTCTTCAAGTACTTAAATTCTGTACCCTAACTTCAGTTAATGGTAATTGAAGGAGAAACACAACTGTATTATAATACGAGTTCATAAGCAACTTAAGATAAAAGGTAAAAGCCTTAACAGTCTAAAGAAATTTATAAAATTACTCCGTCTCTCTAGTCTGGTTTACAGTTTTAAAATGTATTAATTAGAAAAGTTTCACTTAAATTGCACAGGGACTAAATTAAATGTGACTATATATTGTATGTTTATATTTTTTATGGATCATATAGTATTAGTTCTAGAGCAATGTTTGTCAACCCACGCCTTTCAGAGTACGTTGTAACCTTGCCACAGAAGGCATAATGGGAACATACCAACCCTCAAAGAGCATGGTGTTGCTTGCAATATGTTGTTTGTGTAATTCTGTTGCTTATGGGTATGTGAACATTAGTGGCCATTGCTCTAGAGTGAAAACGATTAGCACCAGCACTTCGTGTACGAAACTGAGCCATGCTGACTGTGTCAGCCAGTATATTTTATTTAGATATACTTCAGGTCGAAGTCTAATTTTAATGAAACCATTATTTCTAGAAGTAATTTTTAAAGTAATTATCTTTGTATGAAAGGACTGATGTGGCTAATGCTGTCACAGAGCCGCTCCATCCATCCCATGCGACAGAAATACAGCAAAGGCTGTTTGCCGCATTGCACTGCTTATTACACTTTAAACGTGTAGCATTAATCATTTAATCCTCCATGTTAGGACTTCCTAACTCTAAAAGAAATATCAGAATGGTCTGGAATATATATAATACGCGCTTGAGACTTTAAAGTATATTTTATTTTACAGAAGAATTGTTGGTTATTTTTCATGGCAAAAGCTGGGAAGGAGAGATGTTTCCTTGTGCAGAATGAAGTGCCAATGTTAGAAGCACAGACTCTCTGTGTGTAGCTAAAGAATATTCGATGCCTGTAGTAGACTTGGAATTTCCATACTCTGGGTCATTCTGTAGAGGCACTGAGCGCCATCCCCGTAAGTGACACTGAACTTAATGTACCGACTTCAGTTTCTGAAGTGTTGCAGTATTAATATACGGTTCCACCACTCTGTCTGCCTCATCCCCGCCAAACCAGCACTGGGACAAAGGTCCTCTCTGCAAAGAAACTACTTGCTGTGTTGTTTCACTTGGTGTTTGTTGACACAAGTATAAAACCAAAGTATTTTTGATCCTGAGTTTGTTAAAACATGTTAATTTTGCCATGTTAAACCAAGATACAGAATCTTTACTCCTGTAAAATGTCATAGGAATCATCTTTCTTGCTGCTGTATATTGCCACTGCTAAGGGCAAAATACATTCCCTAGCTGTATAATTCATACCCAGCCAAAGAACTGTACTCTAAAATCTTACATTTGCATGTTTCTTGTGTTTTCAGCATTAATTTCAAAGAAAACCAGAGGAAGGTAAACTGTGTGTAGCTAATGGTACTTTTGAGTGTATAAAACTTGCTAAGTCATAGATCTTAAAGGTAAGATTGGTTTTGAATTAATGTGATGTAGAACTAGCACAATGCAACAAAATGGAGAGTGTAAATAAATGAGTTAATATATGTAAACGTCTTGGATTATTTCTTTCAATTTCGTTCCATTTTCTTATCACTTCTGAAAGCTGTTTCAGTTTGCCAAGAATCTTCTCCACAGTCATGTTTACTCTTTTAAAAAATCTTTGCAGGAGAACTAGGTCGAGCTTCCGTCAAAATATATGCCACCAATTGCAGCTTCTCTTGGCTTTCAGCACTGTGTGCATCATGACTTTTGCAGAAAAATGGGAAAAAGGTGTTGATGACTTTACAATTTGTCCTTTTATTTTCATTGTGGACTACAGAGTTCTGTCATTAGTAAGGTTTTCATTTTTCTAATATAAGAAAACAATAGTTGGTGCTAGTAATTGTTAGGGAATACAGCACTGACTGAATTCGGAGAAAGACTCCATAGAGCCTATATCCAGAAATGCAGAGTTCTGTCATAATCATGCAAACATCTGAATGCAAATCTTGCAAGTGAGCTAGAGCGTGAAAATGGGCTGAAAGAGGTAGTTTGCGTCTGTGGCCAGTTCAGGTGATTCTGCCTTTCTTGCATCGGTATAAATCAGTATTAAAATCAGTTCATTATAAACACCAGAACAAGCTGGACCGGACACAGTAGATGACTGAAAGAGTCTAAAGGGACAGATGCGTGTCAAGCCTTGGTTATCTTAGTCTGTAAGATGGGTAGATTTTTTTAATATTTCCCCTCCCTGCGCTTTTGACCTTTGTAACAAGGTCGTTTGCATCACAGATCGCATTGTGACGTAAGAGCCCGGAGCTTCCATCACGGAATGCCAGATGACCTGGTCCTCTGCAGTGACGGTCAGGTCGAAGCAGGAGCAGGAAGACTTGAGCGATCCTTTGGGAAGCAGCTTCAAAGCTAGAATTTGGGCAGTAGTGGGGGAGAAGGAGGGAAAGAAGGACGCTTTGTGACAAAGGGGCAGAAAGTTAGGGCCGAAGGTTACTTGCAGGTCCTTCAGTCTGCAACTCTTTCACAACAGGCAGGCGTGTCACTTGCGTCCCGACCCAGCCCCCACGCCCAATAAGGTGTGCTGGCACCTCAAGGACTTACCTGGGTGGTGTCGAGTTCCTGTCGGAACTGAAATTCCAGACTTGTCACTTGTCGGCAGCTGCGGGCGAACAACAGCCACCACCGGCCAAAAATACCTGCAGGCGTCTACGTTTTGTGCTTACAGGAATAAGGAATGAAGCCAGTGACTGTGTTCCGTCTTTTCTGCATCCTGGTGGCTTTGAATACTTTATTCAAGACTATACAAGCCCATTCCATGAGTGCCTTTGTAAGTTTATTCTATTTCAACAGCGCTAGCAACAGCACGGTGTCTGAGCACTGCGAATGTGGCCGGTATGGATTAAATTC
>Ga0181612_175418_pt1 | contig 24815 bp, 11 predicted proteins | sample HoacroProtozoa21_FD_119630 | JGI IMG/M metagenome (GOLD analysis project Ga0181612, IMG submission 119630) | Hoatzin crop microbial communities from Cojedes, Venezuel. Combined Assembly of Gp0051906, Gp0051904, Gp0051908
CAGAAGTCCTGCCAGCAAACCTGCTTGGGCGTGGGCTCCCTGCTTCACGGGGCCACAGGTCCTGCCAGGAGGACCTTGCTTAAATACGTTATCCCAGACGTGCTATCACCACTGCTGATGGGCTCGACCGTGGCCAGTCTGTCTTGGAGTTGGCTGGCACTGGCTCTGTCAGGCACAGAGGAAGCTTCCAGCAGCTTCCCACAGAAGCCACCCCTGCAGCCCCCCCAGCTACCAAAACCTTGCTACGCAAACCCAGTGCACAGTGGTAGGTGGAGGCTGTGTGCCGTGGTCCCTCTTCTGCAGCATGGCTGGCACAGGGGGTGCAGTTCTCTCCAGGGCTTTTCTTTCAGAATAGCGCCTTATTTACAGAAAATGCCCTACCCTGTTCTGAAAATTTATGTGCTTATGAAGTACTAAAGGCTAATATATTTAAAACTCCACTCCTCCATCATTACCAGTGGTTCTGAAAATTTTGTTTTAAACTGTAAATAATTCCTGTAGTCACTGCTGTTGTTGGTAATTTCTGTGTATTTTCTGCTTCTGTGCTATTTACAGTAATGTAAAGACATTTCTAAGTTGTTCTTTCTTGTTTTCATTCTTCCACATGGTCATGCAGCTTAATTTGACTCTCCATAACTAATGAGGTCATGTTCATAAGACCACCGTGAGAAGGGGATACCCTTCTTCAAACAGAGGCTTTGATTTGGCCTCAGAGAGTGCTTACGCATGTGTTTTGCTACTGTGTAAGTTCCACTTAAATCAGTGCTCCTGAGAACATACTTTAAAATAGGGTGGATGTAATCACATCCTCAAAGTCAGGTGCACGTTTCATTGCTTGCCTGAAGAGTAGAGAGAGTCTCGTGTACACTGTGACAGAATGAAAGTTTTCTCCTGGGGTCATGGGCGTAGTGAAGAAAGGGATATAACAATCTTAAACTGCAGCAGAGTATTTCTGAGGAATCATATCAGGGATCATGTATTCATCTGCTTAGAGTACAGGGAAAAAAAAATACCAAGAGATATTTGAAGCTGTTGGTAAATTTAAACAGGCTTTTGGTGAGGCAATTTCCAGGACTCCACAATTTAAAAAGTGATGCAAATGCATCTAGCATCCAGCACATTCAGATTACAAAGCTACTTAGCCTGTTTTCTAAGTAGTTACCTTCTACAACTTCTGGCCTTCATTTCGAAGTCCCTGCATGTTTCTGCCCAGTGGGTTGATTTCTTGAAGTTTAGCATAGAGACTAAATAAACTGGCCTTCCACAGTACTATCAAGAAGTATCTTGTGTCTAAGGCCACGATTGCTTCAGGTTTAGTGTTCATCTCCTAGCAGGTTAAAATTAATCAGTGGTATCTGAGTCAGGTAACAGGAGAGCATTTGGTTGTGCTAAAACTTGGTTGACTAGACCAGATGGATACCGAGTGGAAAATTAAGGGCAATCCTACATGCTGAATTATTGGCATTTTCATCAAAAACCTATCCTTTGCTGTAGTTTACTGCCTAGGGAGGCAAAATGCAGAAGAGCTGATTTCTGGAAAGCAGCTGCAACGTTCTTAGAAGAATGGCATGCGTTTAAAGGTACTGAAACTTCCTTGCGGCCTGTAAAAATAAAACAAAGATCAAATCTGATTTGATTAGGGTGGTTCAGATGTTCTTTCCAGATTCTCAAAGCAGACTTCAGTCTCACAGATTTTCTGTGTTCCTTGTACGTTAAGATCATCCACTGCAAAGTGGAAGGCGGATGGCCGCACAATTAGGCTGTGTAGAATACTACCAGAGTTGCCACATAGTGAGTCAGCTTTGCTTAGAGAATTTTTGGTTTTCAGTGTGTATAGTTTCATCACAGAGTAATAATACTTAGACATTTACTGTTTCTCAGGTTTAATATTGCAGCAGAAATCTTTAGCTGACATTCACCATGTTATTAAGCAAATGTTCCAGTATGAAGCACGATTTGTTTTTTCCTTTGAGTGACATGACCATACTTCCTTTTAAAACTCAGTGCAAATGAAATGTCTGGATCTAATGTTCTTTGGGTTTTTTTCTGCTGTTGAATAAGCAATTCAGTTTAGGTCCTAGTTGTTTAATATTCATTAAGGAGTGATATCTGAAAATCCCCTCCTTAGAAATTAAATTTGGCTCTCATGGTAACAGGCACTTTGAATATAATGTAAAATCAAAAGAAGGCAGTAGTGAGATTCCTGTTGCTTTTATAGATTGATTATTGCTTGTTTGAGTAAAAATTTAAGAGGAGTGTTCATTCTCTTCTCAGAATTGAGCTCTATGCTTCTCAATATAAGCACTTATTTGCATTATACTTATTACTGCTTCTTTGCACTGATGTGCAGAGATCCTGGTATGAACATATCTTCACAGAGTTCAAGACTCTAGGATTTTTGTGTGATATAAAACTGGGAACGTCTAATCCCTTAATGTTAGTTTCTGAATATCATAGGCCTTTAACTTGTACTCCCCACTCTGAGTCTGATGAAGTGGCTTTGGCAGAAGTGTGTTTCTTCCAGGCTGAAGACTCTCAGTGTTTATCTTTCTGTTGGGAAACTCAGACTGGAGAAAGAGAATCCCTCACTTTTTTTGGATGGTTTTGTCATGTTGAATCACCCTGACTATTTGAAAATATGGGTATGGTATGCCTGGGCTTTGTTTGGTTTTATTTGACATTAGATTCTGGGTGTTGGTTCTTTGTTTTGTTTTTCTGTACAAAATTAGACATGTCTTTAATACCTAGTATTTTTTCAGTTATGGATCATTATAAATTATGACCAATGCTGAATTTGTTGAATTTGGAGACTGAATTAAGGATATTTTTAGGGTACTGGACTACAGATATCTAAACAGAAATAAGTGGAAATGTTTCAGTAAATGCTGCAAAAGCCTGAATCCTACATTTCTAGTACATAAGAGCTAGTAAATGTTAAAGTACATATGGAGATATATTTTCATCATCTTGCTTTGACTCATTGGTATGCAACTACCAAGTAATTAAATGCAATTGAACTGCTGTGCCAGCGGATGTATGATCCAGAAGTGATTGCTACTCATGTAATGCTCTGTAGTGTGATCTAGAAGCTCAACTTAATTGTGTATTTGACCTGCACAAAATGAATAGCAACTACCATCTTATTACACTACACCTGCATTTTAAATGCTACTTAATTAGTCAATATTAAACCAATAATGAAGCAGCAATAGGCACTGCTGACTATATTAAGTGAGTGTGAAGTTGCACTGAATGTGCATTGTAGCAGCATACTATAGAGGCAAACCATTTTCTCATCTTGTTTTATAACTAAGAGCATTCAAGGTTTCCATATGTGTTCTTTCAATGGCATGAAACATCTCTGAATTTAGCTTTTCTGTGCAAATGCTGCTGGATCTAACCAAGTAATCCTCTATAAGTAAGTGAGGTGCTCTCTGCATTTCCTGTAGTTTACGTTTGTTAGCAGTGAAGCGCTTGGCTTCCTTTTGGAGTTGCATTCCACTTACGCCAAAGTCAGTGTTTTCCTCAGATGAAAATAGTCCTTCACTCCAAAGTATGGCAGGAGCAGGAGCTGCCTATAGTCATGATGCTCTAGGTAATGTGCTTGTATATGAAAAAAAAAAGAAGAAAAATGACGGTCAGGATCATTTGCCAATCTGCATCTCGGAGTTCCCATCTTTCTAATCAGTAGACTATTTTCAGAGGGTTCTTTTTAGCTTGAGAAGGGGAGAGAAGGCAAATCTTGTGTCCAGACAAAGACTTGAGACAAAATAACATTCTGGAGAGTTTTGCTGAAGCAGCCTTAGCCGGACAGAAGTGGTTACTCGCCTCATCAGCAGGTCATAGGCAAGGTTATGATCTGGTTGAGGAGGGTGTGAGAAACATCTCCTCTGGTTTAATTTGCATGGTTCTGCAGCAAAGAAAGCAGAAAGAAAAGGACATAGGATAAAAGGAAACTAGATGCAGTGTAATTTTTCTCTTGGCTAATACTGGGTAAAGGGAATAGAGTCATGAATTACGATCTCTATTTCAAGAATATTTTGTGACTTATTGCTTTAGGTAGTAACCTCTTGTTTCCCGCATGGAGTGTGCTTTAATGGATGCTTGTTGTGTTTTGGAGATGACTCCCTGCAGTTTGTTGTAAAAGGAATCCAAAGATACGATGGCTGGAAAGGGATTTAATAACAAGAATTCACATATGGTTCGTTGCCTCGTGGTAATGAAAGATGTAATTGCAAATCTAATTTGTTCGTACCTGAAACTTTAGCAACCTTAACATCTGGAATGGATATTGCATAACCTCCATTTTCAAGGTAGTGTGGTTAATGCTTATTTTCTGCATTGATATCTTCCTCGTGGCCACATATCTGGCACTGATCAAATATGATACTGTTGAATTAGTTGAAATAATGATTGCTGTATTATATTGTTCTGAGAAGTTTGGTCGTTCTAATAATGACTTAAAAATACATGGAAAGAAAAAAAATCAAGTCTTACCCGCAGAATTTTTTTCTACCCTATAAATACTGGAACTTTAGCTGTATTGCAGCTGCAATCCAAATAACACTGCCAGAATTAGTATATCCAGAGGAAATAACATTTGTAGTTACTCAAAAGCCACTCTCACACATATTTGTACAGTATGCTAAAAAGGGCATGGATCTTACTTGGATCTAACATGATGCATAAATTGTCTTTTAAAGAAAACTAATACTTGTTTTGGAAAAGTGTGCTTTAAAGTTTGTTTTGCTATTTAAACAATACTATTTTTTTTGACGTTATTTTTTCCTGATGTTTTAAGCGTATTCTGCTGCTTCTTTTTCTTAGAACACATGGGCATTACATTGACAAGATCTGTCAGTGTAAATCTTCAGATTTTACAACAATTTTGGAGTGGTGATCAAAACAGCTAGCATATACTTCCAAGTCACTGTGGATTAAATGTGATAGAGTGTCTATTAATTTCTGAATGTCAAATTTGACACTAAAGTTAGATGGTAAATGAATTTCTATTCAGTGGGAGTGGGGAATTTTTTTCCCTGAAGTCTGCTTGAACTTAAACTGAGGTGATGCTGCTGAGTGGTGATAGCCATGAGGCTGCTGTGTGACATAACTTGTCCAGTTCTCTCATTGAAAATTTACTGAAGAATCCTTAGGTTTTCCAATGGAAGACTCCATCATGTGAAAGTAATTGGTGTCTGCTTCCATCCCGGTTCCAGGTTTAAGTCTTCTGATTTAAGGCTGTAGAGATCCTAGAAATTTGGGCCGCCTAGAATACAGTTGTTAACAAATGCTAAGTTTCCAGATTTGTTTTATGTTTGTTGTCACATAGTAGAATGCTTTTTCCAGCATTCCTCCTAAATTCAATCCAGACAGAGAAGTGTGCTTCAGAATAGTCAGTAACTCGAACTTGCCTTTGGAGTGTAGGAAGTCCAAGTTTGGGGTGTGCTTCACTCGATTCCTGTCAGGTACTGGAACATATCCCTATGCTAAGCAATGCCAAAAGGTAGCTATTGCAAGTCAATTCTTCTTTATTGTGCTGGAATTGTTGTGCATCATATAAATAAATTTGTGGCAGGCGGGAAAAAGGTTTGAACCTGTCTCTCTGCTATTCTGGACAAGAAAGAGGCACTGGAGGCTCTTATTTTATCTTGAAATTCCATTTTCAGCCCAAGTCACTGTTCTTAAGCAGCACTTCTTTGGCTCTCCTGTTACAAGTTGCTTACTTCTGAGCAATGTAATTAGAACAAGCCTGAACATTGTGATAATAGCTTGAGTCTATCATCTCCCAATTAGCTCAGTGAAGACAGAGGTAATACTTGCCTCTGGCACTCTTGTTTTATTAAGATGTATTCGGTAATCACCAAGCTAAAGGCTCAGAAAGCAGCACACCTGCGTACCCGTCCAGAAGTCAAAACTCTGTCATAAGGCTGGGCTTGCGAAGATCAGAATTAATGTCCCTTTTAATTTTCCTAGTGCTACGTGCAGATTCTGATTATTCCCTCCTGAATTACAGTATCTGAAATTGCTTTTTGATCTGCATGGTAACGGAAAAATTAAAGTACAATGGAATCAAGGAGTAGGCCTGAAACAGAAGTGCTGTGCTGTGACTTACCTTACCTTGTCACAGATAGCCTGTGTTGTCCTTGGTGGATCATTTCTCTGAAAAAGTCAAAGAAACTCATGCCTTGGTGGGGTGGGGACTAAAAGCAGAATGAAATGGTGACTAGAGGTCATAAATGACTACTGAAGATTTTAAATTGTGCCCTTGTACTGAAGGGTCAGACTTGTCAATGCAAGAATTCTGATAGACATCCATGGATGAGGCTGATGTGAGCAAAAGCAACAACTGCATGGATTTGTGATACTGTACTGCACAGTATAAACTGCGACTTATACAAGCTGAGAAAAGAGTGTATTGCTTTGCACATGCCGCTCAAACGTAAAGGCTTGGAAATGTGTTTTTCTGCTTTTAGTTCAGCTGCAGGGAGGCTGCATACTCTCTATGCTCGTCATCTCCCCTTTGCTGTTACAGAGGCCGGCATTGATTTTTCTTCCTTTCTTTCTGTAGATCTCTACTTGCTGCTGCCCCTAAGGCCCACTTACCCATGCTAGCTCTTGAGAGAGGAGTCCTCCTACTTTCTACAGACACTGCTTCAAGAGTGTGAGCCATACTCATGTAGTGTTTTGTTGAAGAAGAGAAATTAAAGTACTTCCAAATCTGGAGCAGGGAAGCCCACGTATCAAGGCTATGAACACATGATGGTCACTCCTTGGCCTCTTTGCCTTTATTCCACAACCCAGGGCTTTCTTTCTTGTACATTTTGGAAGAAAAACAATTTGGAGTCAGCATGGAATTTGGATGACTTTATGGACAAAATTTCTGAAATACTGCAATGGAGACGCACTGTAATGAGGTGAAGCAAAAATGTCTATAGGGCGCAACTGCAGAGGCTGTTTGTAGCCACCGAAGCCCGTTAATGGATCATGGTCAAGGACAGTGCAAGAGAGTAGGGAGGGAGTTGCAGGCTGTGCTGTCCTTGAGGGGAGCAGTTTTTTCATGCTTTCCAGGTAGTTAGTCAGTATAATGTCATAGTGGAGAAGATACAAAAAAAATTTAATTGGGAATTGCTCAAAAAGCTGTCCGTATTTTTTCCTTTTTTTCTTTTAGAAAGTGTTGATTCTGAGAAAACAGGATGAACTTTTTTTGCCTTTTTGACAAATTCCTACCACAACATTTTTTCAGTGCTGTTTGCTACGCTTGGCAGCTGAAATTGAGCCTCTTTTTAGGGGAGGACTCATTACTATAAAATTTGATTGCATCACATTTGTAGTGAAACTATTTTACAAGTCAGCAGGACAAAGCCCAATTATTACAACCTTCTTGCCACAGAGTATGGGTCAGCTGCTGTGTTACATCAGATATAGTATGACACAAGTTGTTAACAGCTATTCAGTCATCTCCATAAATTAGACCCTCTATAAAAGAAGTATTCAAAACCAGTATGTAGTTTTTTGTATTTGGTGAGAGGAGATAAAACAGTTGGTTTTTAAGCCAACAGTTAACAGTAATGTATTTTGTGTTTCACTTACAGAATAAATACCTAAAATCTGAATGATTCATGAACTTCAGCCATCTTTTCAGAAGTGATCTTGATATGTAAGGTTTTAAATCTTAGTGGAAGGTAGCTGATTTTATACTCCCAAGTCAATTTGATCCAGATCTTCAAATGTATTTGAGTGCCTTGTTGTTGTTGACAGATTTTGATTTCTAATTAGGTAACAATCTTTCTATGAAGTTCTTGCCTGAAGAAGAGGTAAGTTAAAGTCTAGACTTTAAAAGAGAAAAACTTAGCCTATATAGTGTAAAAACTGACTTCCTAGTCACATATACATTATTACTTAAGGCAGTCCCAGAGCCTTTGCAGTGTTAGAGTTTTATTGGATTCCATAGCTCAATAAAAATTGCTTTTTTCTACAGCCCCAGTGGAAGGGAATTTAAACACTAAGGTTTCAATAGATGTTACATAATTTTGTTCCTTTTTATACTTGCTCAGCACTACGTCAAGTCGGTGCCCTTCTGGAAAGAGAGTGGACAGACAATCCTCCTGCAGATGCCTTTGAAAAGTACAATAACGTACGAGGAGGCAGTCAAAGCACTGGGAAGAAAGCATTGCCTATATCAGTGTTAACAAATGGCCTTCTGTTGGCAAAGTACTTTAATTCTGTTCGTGCAGGTAAATATTTTAATGCTATGAGCTTTTTACTGTGGAAAATTTCTGTGTCTTGTGAACAGGCTAAATAATTCAACTGGATCTGGACATCACAAAACAGAAAATCTGAAGGGTGTCAACTCTTGTGACAGTGTTTTCCTGAGTTACAAATGCAAAAACACTTTCCTAGGATGTGTATTAAGCTCACTCTTGAATTTGAAGTGTGATTTAAGATCCGCAAGCTTCAAACAGACTTAAGTCCCTGAGTGAGGGATGCTTTGTTAAATCAAAAAGCTAATCCTCCAGATGCTCCCTCCCAGAATGTATCGATTTTTCTTTAAGAAGCTGGCATGCATCCCTGGGAAGAGGTCTTTGCTTATAAACTGTGATCAAAGATATTCTCTGTGGTACGTGCAGGTAAAAACTCGGTAGAGTTTTTCTGTCTAAATCATACGACTAGTTTATAATTTATAGTAAGGGAATGACTAAACAAAAAAAAGGTCATAAATAGTTAAGAATTTTTTTTCTTTCAGTGGACAGGATTTAGACAAGAAAGCAAAATAACATAAAGGAGAAAGACAAAACATGCAGCTGATGGGTGCATTATACATTGCAAACTCTCTATAAAACGAATTCAGGATGAATACTTGTATCAGACAAAGTATAAAACCTTTCACGCTGTCAGTAGGCCACTACATTTAATGAAAACTGAGTTAAGACTCTCATTCTCTGGACCAACAATGAGGTTGCACTTCACAATTCAGTCATTTCTAAAAATGTTATTTGTGAGGTTTCCATATGCCTGATAAGAAGGACCCTCAGTTGTAGGAGTCCATTTATTCAGAGACTTAAAACAGAAACAGGAAGGTTTGTACAACTTCAGTAACCATAAATCTCTGTGGCATGTTCTTTCACTTAGTTACAGAGGTGATAGCTAATACCCTGTTGTGAAACTTGAAGGAAGGGGGGGGGAGGAGAAAAAGAAGGATTTTTTCTTTTCGTCTATGCACTAGATCACTTACTGTGACCAAACCAGTAAAACCTTTTTAGAGTCATTTACAGTGTTTCTTTCACGTGACATATCTTTAGCTCTTTTTATATGTACCAGTCTGTTTTGTCAAGTCTATAGTATTGCAATTATGCCTCATATTTGAATGGAAGCTATGCTTCTGTAAACAGCTATGAAAAGAACCGTATGGCATATAATCGGAAAGAATCTGAAATAGAAATGCCAAATATTTTGCCCAATGCTATGCAAGCTGTAGACCTGATCTGACACATAGCTGTAACTTACAGAAATATGTAGCTACTAAAAGTTCTTGCACCTGAGATTGCTCAACATGAATATTGAGTAAAGGAGAAAGGCAAGACCCACCTATATTAACGTACTCTGTGATTAAAACAAAAAAACACCATCAAATGGGAAGTCAAAGAACGTATTTGGAATAATCATTGGTGTGAGTGGTATTCCATGGGAAGTGGTGCCTGTGATGGTTAGCTCTTTAAAGGTTTTCTGTCAGTGCTGCTTGAAGGTTTTTTCTATCTTGATTTTTGCAGTTTAGTCCTCTTCACTATTTAGCTTTGGGGAAAGTGTTAACGTAGATAAACTGAAAAAAATATATGTTGTATTTGAATCACAACCTGGATATTTGTCTTTTATCAGATGTTTGAGATACAAGAATCTGTAAAACTAAGCAAAAAAATAATAATTCAGGTTCTTGACCCTGAAAGTTAGGGAAGTAAAAGGAAGCTATTCTTATTTCTTCTGAACCTGTTTGTTGATCTCTTCAGGGATAAAAACATACGGCATTTCAAAAGACTTTGCCAACAGATGCAGCGGATCCTCTTTAACATCTTCCATTTTTAATTTGTGTCTAGATGCTACTAGTAAGTTCGTTTTGATTTTCGACATAAGAAATGCCAAGAAGATACGATGATAAATGCTGCCATAGCAATGTTTTGTTGTTGAGAAGACAACTGAAAACTTCTCAAGGATGACTCTGGTATATGAGAAGGCAGGTGGAATTTTAGCCTGTCACTGTTGATCGTGAAGTTTTATTTCTGTTCTGCCTGTCAGCATCTGTTCTTTTGGATAAGGGGTTTTGTGTCTCTTGTACCCCCCAGGCTACCATCTCTGTTTTCTTTTAAAAAAAGCTTTTAAAAAGAACAGAAAAGATGCCGCCTATACGATTGGCCAAAATGGGAATATTAACAAGGGAGGGTGTATGAAAATGCTGGTACGAATGAGATGTACTGCTGTCATTTAGGGTTTGAAGTTGTTACACTCCTGTATGAACAGTAGCAGATGCTCCTGATACCTTGAAGTGTCTTTTTCTAAGCCTTATGATTTTAAACTAGCATTATCTGTTTCTGAGCCCTACAGTCTTAATTTCATACCAGCCACATTTTAAACAATCTGAGTGAACGTGGAAATATGAAGGGAAAAATAGTGTCTTAGGGGAGATTTTCTATTTGTAGAAGTAATCTCCATCGACATATTGGGTAAGCCTTCAGAGTAAAGAGAAGAGATAGACGGGGAGTAGATGATTTTTTGCTTTTTTAAATACTTTTATAATTTGTTTACCATAGGACAAAATGATCAATGTTTGTGTAGGGAGATCTGTTCTGGGGAAAGGAAGGAAAGTGTTTGTGTGTGTATATATATATATATAGGGCCTTTAACTGAAAGGTAACCAGACAGGTTTGGGGATTTTTTTCAATATTGTCATAAAGAAATGCCATTGCAGCTACCCACTTAGTAAATATTTTGCTCTCTGGTGTTGCTCCATACTGCAGTGAACACAGTGCTTGAAATATTTCTGTTATGGGACACTAAAAGAAGTTAATAAAATAGAAGTGACAGTGAAGTTGCAAAGCACTGCTGGCTGAGGATTTAGCTGTCCTGAGAAGTATCTGAGGTTGCAGTGGGAACTCTTCATTAAAACTTACGCTCTTTATTCCTTTAGCACACCTGCTCCATTCATCTGGAAGTAGTATAAGTAATGTTGGAATTCAAGTCTGCAGGTTGATGCCCTTTTGAGCCTTTAGTAGCTCTCTAGCATTGTAGAAGTGACAAAAATAATAATCAGAAGAGAAGTGACCTGCAAGGGCCAGAAACTAAGATGATTCCAGGAATCTGCCCCACAAAATCAGACAGCCACAATAATAGATTTTTAGAGGACTTTCTTGGCCATGCAATGCAATAAGCAAATAAAAAATATAGTTTAGTACAGTACAGAAGTAATATACATTTCATTACAGAACTTCTAAATTCACTAGTGTGTAACTTTGAGAGATGGCTGTCTTCTATTTAAAGATCAAGGTCTATCTTTAAAGCTCCCTAGCAGGTTACTGACTTTCCACTGAGGACATAGAGTTCGACTTTGCGTCTGAGTTTCAAGGACAATCTCAGTGCATTTGCAGATGCAGGCCTTTTGTATGAAGATAAGCTTGACGTGAGAAGGACACCATCTTGGAGGGGCACACTATTTTCATAACTTATGACTAGTAAAAAGTAATGTTAATTTGTCTGAGGGAAGTGAAGATACCTGTTTTGTTGGAAAATCACTTCTATCTCACCTCAGTTGCATTGACCTATGATGATTGACCAAGGCTGTGTTGCTTGTGCGGTGTAGATAGCTGAAAAAAAAATCGAACTGCAGTCTGTAGCTGTTACCAGTTTCTGCAAACTTAGATTCAAATTGACATTTGCCATATTGTAGAGCACCCGAAAGCTTGTTAGGTAAAGTAAGGCTATTTTTCCAGCCTACTGGGGGCTCTCTGACTCCACTGTTCAATGCACAGGCAAAGGATGCCTAGGACTTTACTGTAGCTATAATTTTGGTATTCTTTACATTGATTGGTGTGAGTTGGACAGACAGCACAGTGATGCAAAGACATTAAAGCTGGTAAATGAGGTTCCAGCCCTGCTATCAATAACAGGTGGGCTGTGCTTCTGTATCATTATGATGCCATTTGATCATAATGATCTAGTCATTGATCATTTGAACTACTGGGCTCTTCCAGAGCAAAGTGTAGCATGTTGTTTAAGCAGGCTGAGATTTACCAGCTAAGAACTTCATAATTTTGAATGTTGTCATTTAAAGATCATTTGACATTTCTACTTCAGTACGATACTAACAGAAATTGGTGAATGCAGGTCCCTGTAGTAGGAGCACTGCGCCTTCCAGAGCACGTTCAATTACTTGTCCAAACAAAGTTCGTTGACCAGGTTGTTTGCAGAAGAAAACAGCTTGCCAAAGCCTGCATCTGGTTTGAGAGTGCTGTAAAGATCATTGCGTTAGCAGTTTTCCATGCTGGCTTTTGTTCTTTAAAACAAAATCCTAATCCCAGCACAGGTTCCCATTCTCTGTGGTTAGTGCTTAAATACTTAAATGAATAGAGAATATATATTATTAGCAATATTCAAACTTTAATAAGTTGTGCCTCTTAAGATATTTAGAAAACGCACTTACATCCTGCTGTTGTCAATGTGCGGCAGTGTTTTCTAAGAAGGATAGTGTGTTGAAATTGGGAACGAAGTAAAGAAATGCACTCTAATATGTTAATCTTATTGAAATGCACTCTAGTATGTTAATCTTATTGTAATGTTTAATGGTTTTGTGCATTTGGAGCACCATATCTAATGATTCAGTTATTAGGTCACATATAGCTGCTGACATATTTGTCTCCAGAGGTCACTTTCTGATCCTCAACCTCAAAACACACCAGAAGGCACTGGGAGACACTGGAGCATGTGCACTGATACAACTCTTAATCTCCTGTTAGTGAAGTCTCCCTTAGTAACTTGTGTTCTTTAAGAAAGCAGGTTCATCAGTTCAAAACCTTGTGCTATAAGAGCATATTTATTGGGACTTTTTTCCCCCCATGTCTGCTTTTCCTCCTTATTTAATTATTTCGTTGCCTTCAAGTTATGTAATTTTTCTCTTTTATTAGAATTGCAGATGCTGGAGAAATTTAAAAAACTTATAGCAGATGCCCATATTCCTGCTGGAGTGCTCTTTTGCATATTTACAGCATGAAGCTTAAATTTCTATCTTAGGCTTCTAGGACTATAATATCAGCAAGTAGAAGCTCATGTGACTACCCCTGCCTTGTCCCACTTCTTTCTACTCTTCTGCAAAGCAGGGTCACAGTCCCAAGATAATTTTCACAACAGAATTACATAACTTTCAGACAGGCACTAATTGAAGTATGTAGGCGACAGGATAACATTAGACAGCAAGCAGCCATGAGTTGTCCTACTGTTAGCGCTTGGGTAAGCTCAGGTTGCAGTCTCACCTGAGATACCTGAATATGAGGCTGCGAGGTGAAAATCTTCTAACAGGCTCTTGTGTATTGAATTGTAGTTCTTTCTTCTGAGCCAGCTAGAAATCACACGGGAAATAATGTATCTGTTTTTTCTGCCTTCTGATTCTGCCTCCTCTGGAATCAGTAAATGCAAAGATACTCGAAAATGAAAAATACGGAAAGGACAGTTCGCCTTGTTCTTTATTTCTAAATAGACCTGACATCTATATGCGATGATTTCTGTATCTAAATCGGCTATTCCAGCTGTTCCTATGTAAACTACATGTTGTGATACTGGGGGCTGAAAGAGGGCAAATGCAAAATTCTCGTATACATTCTGCTGCTAGCAGGTTTCAGGGGTTTACAGGGAGCTTTGTAGTAAAGTCTAAAAAATTGGAGTGTCTTCCAGCTGCTTTCCTTCATAGGTCTGATACTACTGCAGCTTAGTTAGCTCCATAGCTCTATGCTCTTACTGTTGAGACTGTTGTTTCTTCACATTCTGCTATGTGTGTGTCTTCTGGTTCTTTAAATATAATTTCCATGTTAGATTTCTGGAATTTTCTTGATTCCTAATACTTTTCAATTAATGTTAAATTAATTGAACCTGCAGCATGTAAATCCAGTATTTTGTGCGGTTAACATCTGAGCTTGAGTCCTAAAGCATTTTGGAGTTCACTATATTTAGGATGGGATTGCCTGTAAGTTATTAGAAACTTACATTCTGATTATCAAATCCAGTTTATTTTGTATTTCGTGGTAGTCTTTCATCTGTGCTTGTGTAGCAAACCTTAGAGGAAAAATAGAAGATTAATTTTTGAAACATGCTCTTCATGTTCTTTGTCTCTGAAAGTCAGAAGAAATCTCTCTGGATAGTCTCACTCATTTTATTTATGTCTTTATTTATACTGTAAAAATATCTTTCCATCTTTTAGATATACTAACAGCTTCTGGGTTGTCATCCTTGACTGCCCTGAGATTTGAAACAGTTTCCAATAGCTGCTGTTCTTCTGTTTACTGTCTTTCATTTCAGTTGAAACTCTCAGCTACCACAACTCATATTTGTACAGGAAGAAATGTCCGCACACTCAAGATATATTTTCCAAAGTAATAATGCAAAATTGCATGCTGGCCAGTAGCAGGGAGGGATAAGGAAAGCACCAGAGCTCTTTGTGTCAGAGTCAGCCTGACTCTTCTGTAATTGAAATTGTCTGGCAAAATGTGGATGGTCTTCTGCTGTTGGATGAATAAGTGAGAGGTGTTAGAAAGCTCTTTTGCTGGGGCTAATTACAGAGGGCAGATACATCTGCTGTGCATCACGCAGGGGAAAGTATTTGCAGTGTGAGGAATATTTTCTGTTCTGTGCATTAGCCACGGTGTGCAGTGAGAAATGGATTTCTTCTCCAGCTTTGTGTTGCACCAACAGCCTCTGGAACAGGTTTTCACAAGCCAAACCTGCTGTGCATCCTTTCAGAGGTTTGCTAGTGGAGACAGCTGGGGGAGATTGTTTGGCCAGGCAACTGCCCCTTCCTCTGTAGTTCTGCCTCTGGGCGTCTTGATGTAGCCTTTGAATTTCACATTTCTTGCACGAATACCTGCTGCCTGTGTATCTCCACGACATCTGTTAGCATTTTTGCTCCACTTCAGACACAATTTCTTCCTACAATCACATGCCTCCTGGCTGGTCCGGAGTTGAACTAAGCTGCCCCAATGGGCATGGAGAAGTTGCTGGTGTCTTCTGAGCTGAATGTGGACTGTAGCTCCATTGATACCTGTAGGGATTAAGCTCCCACAAATGAAGACCTACTGGATTAGCGGACCTGAAGTATTCTCATGCTCTTTACAGTCATACAGAGGAAAAACACTGTTGTTTTTTTTTTCTTTTCCTAAATGTGCATTCCAATATAGGTCTGCCATGCCACTTGTTTTTAAACCCTGTTTTTGCCCTCAGCAAATGAACCAGTGTTGACAAATCACATCAAACCATGTTAGTAACTCCAGTTCTCTTCAAGTACTGTTTTTCAGTGAAACTTCTTTCTCTTGCAGAACAAACCTCAGTCTAAATCGTGCCTTTTTGCATTTAGGAGAAAGTAATCAGTGATAGGTGGTTGTTCAAAGAAATCGTACAAAGTATTCCTTTAGAAGCTGGTGTTTTCAGACTAGAAGTTAAACTGTCTCATTCCACCTTGACTGTATGAAATTATCCACAAGAAGCATGTCCCAACAATGAGCCAATGCATCTGTCTATATCGGAGTGAAAAGTGGGAAAGAAATAAGTGCTCTCAAAGGCTGAAAAGTACAAAGCAGATGTGTTGGAGATTGGGTTGACTCAATGTATTCAACAAAATTTTGCATTGTTATCAACATGCTTTATTTGATATGCAGAGCTACTGCTGGGTGTTTGGCACATGCAGATACTAACCATCATTTAAACATCATTTTCATTAGAAGGCAAGGGTTTTCATCGTCATTCTCATCAGATGTCTTTCATTTTAGCATTTAGATTTATATGTTTACTGGGGTGTATTCCTAAAGAGTGTTTGCAAATTTGTGTTTAATTGTTAACACTATTAAGAGTATTTTACATAGGTTAAAGGAGACTAGTAGCCCTCAATGTATGAAAACATCCAAACCTGGCTTTTCAAAATCACTTTTCTATTTGTTGTTTTTGAGAGGGAATTATTTTGAATAAATTGACAGAACAAATGAGTGGTTATCCAGGGTATCTCCTCTAGTAAGTCATTAAACTGGTCAAAACTGTTAAATGTACAGCTTAATTCTTGTGAAGAAGACATAGCACTTTCTGGTGTGTAGAGAGGAGTTCAGGGGAATATCAGAGGTGTTCAGTCCCTGATGGCTGGGAGTTTGCACTGTCACAGCTTGCCGAAACTATGGCAAGGTTTAACTCAGTTACTGCAGTGCTACCAGTGTTGCACAAGCAGAGAGTTGTATTTCACAAGCGGATTGCATGGGGCTTCCTTAGGCATTGACTTTCAGGTTCAGCTTTGTCCTGTCTCCTGATTGCTGGCAGTTCTGATAAAATTGACTGTAATTAGTCCAGGTAATTTTGGCTAATGTCAGCTCTGGGCTTCTATCAGTCATCTCTGCTTGTGTTCCTCAGTGATTAGAAGTGTGAAAAAGAGCCTAGTTTTGTTCGTCATCAAAATATCTTATCTTCAGCATCTATGCAATGCTTCGCTGTGGAGTAGAGGCTCGTATATGTGAGGATTTAATTTGTGATAGCTCTTTGAAGAACTTATGTGTCAAGGATCTCATTCAGCAAAGAATACTGCCTTACTTTATATTATCTAATTCCACTTTAGAACAGGTACTCTTATTCTGAATAACAGCGTTTGCTGGAAGATGTCAAGTATAGTTTTTCATACTTAATGTAAGTCTGGTTTCTCTTTCCAGTTTGACAAGTCACAATGTCACTGGGTAAGATATAAGTGGTGCGAGATGGACACTTGCAGGAAGAAAAAAAATTAATCAGGGCTCAAGTCTTGCAAGCTTTGCTAAGATGAGTGATCTTAGTGAAGCCACTTACTTGTTCTTAAAGGACTTCTTGTTACTTGTCCTTAAGGATTGGGCTTTGAATGTTGTGGCCTTTGGATCATGAACAAAGGAGCTAAAAACCCGCCCCAACCCTATGTTCACAACAAAGGGGAAATTAAATAGGGAAATGTTCCCTTTTGTAGTACCCCAATTTGTATTATTTCAGCTGACACCTGCACAACACTAATTGACAAAGCTACACCGACTGGTATATAGACGAGTGTGGTTCAGATGTTAGTCATTAGAGATGTATAGAAATAGAGATTAGAGACTTTTCTTTGAAGTTTCTTTCATCGTGCACATCAGCAAGTCAACATTACCCACAACTCTGAAAACACTGGCAAAATGACATACTAAGATCCGGTCAGCAGGGTGTCTAAGGATATGTCTGTCCAGTGACATGAGACAGTGGGTTCTTTGCTCTAGTGGCTGTCTGGGCTCGTAAATCCCTTCGTTACAATGCACTGACACATGGGAGGTGTTTGTGGGGGATCTGAAAACATCAATGCAGAAAGGGATGTGAGCTAGCTAGCTTTGTCTTAGCCGTGATCACAGACTCCGTGTCACAACTTGGAATCAGCACAGCGTGGCTCTGCCTTTTGACACTGGAATGGGATAGATGAAACTTTGCTTTGGGTGGTTTATGTGCTTTAATTCTCCAGAGAGTAGAGGAGGGGGGAACGATGGCAATCAAACAAATGGTCTTCATAGCATATGCAGGTTGTTATAGCACTGTCAAAAGCAAAAACCTGTATAGTGTATGTCAGTACGAGGAGTATTTTGCTAAGAGACAAAACTCAGGCAGTTTCTTTTGAGGGTGGAGGAAAGAAGGGTATGCCTCTGATGAATGGTTAGAGGTCAGGGGCTTACACTGATCAGACATGAGTTTGACTGCTTTTTCTTGACCTTTTTTTGCTACATTTTTTGTAGATATCTGCATGTCATCGATTTTAATTGCTTAAAAGCCTGCTGGAAGGCAGTGATCAAGACTGGCTAGCACCACACTGATGTATGTTCACAGTAACCATGTTGAAGTCAACAGTTCAGTAGCAGGTACACATACTGCAGGGCAGGACAGTTGCATGTGTATTGCTGACTTGCTGTGTGAGCTCATCCAGCTGCTAAGTGGAGATGAATATTTAGTCCCTTTCTAGAGGATTAATAATGCTAGTAATGTGCTGCTATATTTCTAAATAGAAGGTGCTACAGAAGTGTAAAGTTTAGTTTACTTGCGAGCTCAGCTCAACAAATGGTAGTACCTTTGCTAAATTGGAAGGAACTTAACAATTACACTCAGCCATTATAATAAATCTGGCTTTAGTTCATATTAATGGAATAGAAATTCTGTGGTCTTCTGAGGGAGAACGCTGGTCCAATGTTGAATCATTCTGATTGTTCAAGTTTGTTTTAATACGAACAAACAAACCAAACCCCACAGTGGCTTAGGTTTACATCGGTAGGCTTCATGGCAGATCAAGTCTCATCAATTTGTTTATCCTTTTGCATAAATTTTTACCATTCTCTCTGGATAATATGACTGATTCAGATCCAATTTATACTGGTAATTCAGTATTGCACAGAACTGCCATTTGCTATTGTGGGTTCATGACCTCAGTATGTGCTTATGATAATTTATGTTTTAGTTTTTGCCCTGTGACCTTGTCCTGGCTTTCGTTGATGCTCGTAGTATGATGAAGCCTGTGTGGAACCATATAAAACCTTGAAGTCTAAGACTTGGAAAGATTATCAGTCAAGCTAATCAAATGCCCTATGTTAGTTTATCTGTGGGAAGGAAGAGAGTGCATACGGAAAAACCCCAGGACTTGCGTATGACATGAAGATGTAGAAAAAAATTTGTTTTTACTGAGTGGTGCAAAAGTTGAGAGAAGTTGATATCAAAATCAACATTGGACAAAAAAAGGGTTTGGCGGTCCTTTCAGGGTCAGTACTGCTTTAAAATGAGATTTGCAAATCTATATTTAATTAGACAGCTATTGTACTGTGTGCTAAATAAACACTAATTAGTAAACATGGAATTTACTGAAGTATAATAGATGTATCTAAAACTCTAATTTACTTAGCCTGAGTAAACAAGTTTTAAATGATCAATATAGCCTCCTATAAAAGAGCTACTGTCACAACTAATACATGCCAGCATTCAGAAGCCATGATTATCTTACTGTTTTCTACTATGATTTTTCTTAAAAAAATGTGCCTCAGCATTATGAGTTTGTGTGTGTGATTCACTGTAAGATCAGGGTTGTTACCTATTCGTAGAATACATGTACCTTATACACTTGCTCAGTTGCCACTGAATTCTTGAATACAGCAAGTGAACCCATACGTGGTAAATTCAGGTTTTCTTTGTCTGAGCACCTTGCTTAAAAATTCTGATTAGTAAGGTACTTGGCAACACTGAAGGCTGAAATTTGAAAACAACACTCATTTTCCTGTCCTTTCCCTCCATTCCCGTATTTCCTGGCACATAGATACACAAATACACAACATGATGTAGTGCTGACCCGAGTGCTGCACATTTCAGTCCTGTGGTCCTTTTTGTTTTGACTGTCTCCAGAATTAAAGGTCAGTCTGTGATCCAATGAAATGTACTTGAAGCTTTCATGATTTTGAGAAAATTGGATACTGTTAAAGTATGCTTTTAAAGTCAATGCTCACATTTAATTTGAAAACTACAGCTAAACTAAATGTGTCCAAATAGCTCGACTTCTCTCCTGACTAATTTGTGTTGCAAAGGCTTGTTTTGAGTATGAACCTTCAGAAAAATGTGTTTGACTCAGAAGGTGGTGTATCTTGCCGATGGCGAATGGAAGCTGCGGTTTGAGTTGGGAACATCTACTGGTAGGTCCTTACTCTGCTTTCTTCATATACTTAAATGCTTCACAGAATGTAATACGATCTATTTAGTGTCTGAAAAGGATCACAGATAAAACTCCGGGAGAATACATCTAACATATTGGGAACTTGCTAGGAGCATTTTCTAGCATATGCTGCTGCATGTGGCCATCCATTCATTTTTACCAGAGTATCCAGGAGGTGCATGTTGGGGATACGAGTTCTGGTAGAAGGGAAATTCTGGGCTTTTTTTGGAAGAGCTCTCAGTCCCTGACAGTCTTCTAACTTGGGTATTACAAAAAAAAAAGCCATCAATAATTACTAGGCTATATTTGGAAAATTCAATGTCTGATGTAAGCAGGAAGCTTAGCAAGGAATTCTGCCCAGAATAAATATAGCATTTCTAATTGCTTTTCTTCTTCTCTTTGCAGTAGTGCTTTTTGTCTTGTAATGCTGCTTTTAGCAAGTTTGAAGATACTCTCAAGGTTTTTTTCCCCTCTGATTCTCACTAGACTCTCAGAGTTGCTTCTTTTGTTTAGTTTGAGAGTGATTTTGTTGTTTCCTGAAATGAGGCATCCCTCCGAATCAGCCAAGAGCCAAACTATCATAGAAGTGCATGTAAGTGAGCTTGTAAATAGGAGGTAAGCTACCCGACTGCTTAACTGAACGCTTTACTGAGCTGGGACCAAATGATGGTAGTGAACTGTAACTAAGTGCATTTGAACTGACTTACATTTGACTTTAATTTTCTGGGATGTTCAGGTGATGAACAAGCTTTTTTAATGCAGATCTTTTGACCCCCTCAGTCTCGGGCATTAGGGACTGTTGTCTTTCATGCTCACTTCTACTGGTTCACTAACTGGTTGATCCTCTTGTGTCCAAGCATCCCAAATGACTTATTTTAACAGATCTCCCAGAACGTTGATATTAAGAATATCAACCCCATCTTACCTACTCTTCATTTAGGCCAAAGGATGGAGGCTCAGAGCTGACACAATTTTTAGGAGGTTGAGGCAAATTTGGCCATTAATTCCTTATCCTGCTGTTGGCATTAGACTTTGCCGTGTTCACATATCCTGTTCTTCATTCCTTTAAGACTTGGTGTATTGAGTTGGACACAAGACTTTTGCTAGCTGGATTAGCTTCACAATCTGTCTGGAAGACAGATGGACAACTAACTTTTAAGGAAAAGGAAAGCACAGCTTTTGAAACTGTAATCTCCTTTAGGTCAACGTAGGGAGAGATATTGCCCTCCAAGGGACCCAGGTCAAACCAAGGAGATAAACTGGAGTAGCTGTTGCTGTATTTTTCTGATGGCAAAATCATTTCATTATTATTTTCATCTTTGTGTAAGCCAGGGTGCGGTGTTGCTCAAGAAAGGAGGCTAACAGAAAGATTTTTGGAGAGCATCCGCTTGCTTATACATCCTACATATATAATCACTCAGAAAAGTAGCATGTGGGACTTTAAGGGAAAGGTGCGAAATACAAAACAAGGAAGAAGAGGTGGTGGTGCGGAGGCAGAGTTATCGTAACTACTCTGAGGAGTGCAAGTTCTGCTTGTAAGGGGCACTGGAAAGTGATTATAAGCAAACAAAAGAGCCACCACAAACCTACACAAATCAAACCAAGTTAGAACTGAATCTTAGGAAGTAACTATGCCAATTTAGAAGGGCAAAGAGTCTGCCCTAACTGATGGCAGAGGGCTGTGATTCAAAGAAGTGACATCATAGCCACAAGGTCTTAAGGAGTTTCTTGTGATACACGGAAAATTGTGTAGGTGTCAGAAAAATATCTTCTGTGGCGTTAAATAGCACTTGAGATCTGAGGAATGGTCTTGATAGCTGTGGCTAAGAGACCTTAGGAGACCTTACTCCTACTCTCAGCTATCAGAAGATCTCAGTAAATCAAGTGGCCATGCTGAGTATTGATTTTCCTTTATATAAGTGTGAATAATGATGCCTACTTCTTCACAAAATGATGCAGAGGGAGAAGGTGCACAATATAGAAAGTGGATGAGGGTTTGGCAATTTAGATATTGTTCAAAACCAGCGTTGCTCATGAATAGCTACCATTCTTCCTCATGCTGTGAAGTAGGCAGTAAAAACAGGAGAATCTGTGGTATGGTTTAAAGTTTTTGTTGGATGAGCCAGTTGGGAACAATTTATTCATGCTAAATTTGTACTGTCCAAGCTTTATTTTGTATTCCAGCAACCTTTATTTTGTACCTTGCCAGTGATTGCTTTAATATGTTGTAACTCTGCTTTTTGTTGCTCACTGGGGTTTTCTGGGGATAGGGGTGGAGTGTTTTCACAGCCTTTCACCTCCTCAGTCCTTTCTGTGAGTTGTGGAATAACACGTTATAGTGATTTCATTGTTTCATACATCGACTAGTTCAGGGAAAGTACTAGACAGGGATCAGAACAACTGAGAAATAAGGTTATGAATGTGCGCCTTAAGTCTTTAACAGAATAAAGAAAAAAAACCTCAAAGGAAATTTTTTTATATAATATGTCTTCAGAGGGACAGCACTTTCGCAGTGTGCTCATGCAATTCGTCAGTAAGGCGACAATACTCCAATGATGTATTAGCAATACATCACTGGAATGTTTTCATACTATTGATGTATTGGAGATCATAAACCATGGAGAGGGGCAGGAGACTTGCGGACTGAAGTGCCTGCTAAACCCTTTCCAAGCCTTTTCAAGTTATTTTATTGAGAAGTTGTCAGCAAGAATGTTCAGATTTTTCCATTACTGTGTGCAGTTGCATGCGTGCATACGCACAGAGCGCTGGCGGGAGGGCGAGCCTTGCTGTGGAGTTTACTGATTTTGATGGCAGATGCTGCAGGTTCTATATATGGGACTCTTGATAAAATGGTTTGACTGACAGTCAGGGCCTTAGGGCAACTGTAAATGCTTAAGAGGTTATTTACTTTTTTTTTTCCCAATACCTCTGGTAGACACCATGAAATGTTTTTGAGCCTTGACGTCTCAGTGTGCAAAGACTGGGCTAGATGACATCCTCACAAATGTCAAATGTTGTGATAGATGAAAAAAAATTTCTGACTCCATGGCAGTACATACTAGCTGCTTTTCTGGTCTCAGCGTGTGGTTACACTGCAATATCACCAACTTAATCTCCCTCTCTAGAGATCAAGTTAGATCATCCAGTAAAGTTCAAATACATCTTTTCTCACCACCGTGATGTCTGCTACTTTGTGTACGTTGTCTGTCGTGTCAATAATACGCTTGCAAATAAAATAAATTTGCTTTTATTTAGGTTCACACTACCTTCCCCATCCTTCAGCCACTCCCTCAGAAGATTCTCTAAACCCAGCCTGGGTAACCTTCAAGATAACATGCTAGAAATGAGCAGCCTGTGGTCTGAGAAGATCAGCTTGAAGTAAACAAGCTTGCTTGCAGCAGTTCCTACGCTGATGTTGTATTTGTAGTCAACTCACTATTACCTGATATTCTCCTAGCTGTTCATTTTCATTTTTCTACAGTTACATCGTTACTTCCTGGGGAGGCACCAGCTTTTTCTTTGGGTGTGAACTGTGTTAGGCAGCTGTTCCTGCTGGCAAGCACTGTGACAATATAAATTGTGGCAAGTCTCTACTATTGGCTTGAATTTAAAATGGTTTTGATGTAAACATTTTTGCAAACCTGAGGTTGAGGCTAATGTTGAGTAGGAAGGGAAGGTGGGGTCAACAATATGAAAACAGATTTTTCAGTATCTTATGAATCACCTTTGCTAGAATAAAATGCATTGTGAAGCTGGGACTCAAAACCACAAGCCAGTGAAGGAAGCTTTAACCCTTTTAAAAGCTTCCTAGGCTGCCATTCCTCAATAAACCCTATTACCAATAGAATATCAAGGAATTCAACTGCAACAAACACTCTGTCTGAAGACTGTAGTAAACCATAACCCACTTTACGATCAAGAACAGAAGGTAGAGAATTCAGCAATGCTTGGAATGTTACTGGGTTTATGCATACTTCATCAGCTCTGTGAAAGGCTACTGGGGGCCAGAAATACTCAGCTTGAAGCATTTGAGAAATCTAGGACCAAATTCTTGGCTATACAGCTGCAAATACAGTACTTCCACTGCCTCCACTGGATCTTACCTACTGATGAAGTTAAAGCGATGCTGAATTTTGATCAGTATTACAAGAGAGGAATTTGGTTGTTTACAGAGAAAACAAAAAAAAAAGCATAACCCTTCAGCATGTGTGGAGGTTAGATGGCAACTAAACGCCTGGCTTGTGCCCCCGCAGCCCCTGCATGGGAGTTCATAGTGACAGCTGTAGCATACAGTCCATTGTGCTTCCCGTGTGTTGGGACATCCGTATGCAATTTAATGTCAGTTTAAAAGGCCGTGTGTCTGTGGAGACTGATTGGGCTTTGAGCATTGGTTTGGGTTTTTGGTCTCCACTCAGCTTGACTTTTGTTGTACAAATCCATTTGTATGGAGAACATCTGGCCCTTCACCTCATAAGCAGTCTGCCCTTGTCTCGGTGGCATTGTGGGTTCTGTAGACATGTTTTGCTCTACGCCTTTCTGAGCACAGATTAATTACACTAATTCAGAGTAGATGGACTTTTAAAGCACCAGCTTCATTAGAATGCTTGAAGCATAGCAAAGTAAAATACACTTATCTGTATGTTAATAAGTTAACTAGAGCCCTTCGGAGCATGTAAAACAAGCTCAGCTTTTTTAACCTGATGCTATGAAAGTGTGTGTTATTTAAAATCATTCATGCCAAATCCTTCTATTTAAATAACTTCCTCAGCCCTGGTATAAAGGGAAGAGGCTCTTGCATCTGTCTGGATTCAAACCACCTTTTTTTGTATTTTGAAATGAAAATTAAATTGCATGGGCTGGG
>Ga0181612_173349_pt1 | contig 24814 bp, 13 predicted proteins | sample HoacroProtozoa21_FD_119630 | JGI IMG/M metagenome (GOLD analysis project Ga0181612, IMG submission 119630) | Hoatzin crop microbial communities from Cojedes, Venezuel. Combined Assembly of Gp0051906, Gp0051904, Gp0051908
GCAGCACTCCAGGTGGGGTCTCACCGGAGTGGAGTAGAGGGGCAGAATGACCTCTCTCGACCTGCTGGCCACGCTGCTTTTGATGCAGCCCAGGACACGGTTGGCCTTCTGGGCTGCGAGCGCATATTGCTGGGTCATGTTGAACTTCTCATCAACCAGCACCCCTAAGTCCTCCTCCACAGGGCTGCTCTCAATCCATTCTCTAGCTAGCCTGTATTTGTGCTTGAGTTTGCCCTGACCCAGGTATAGGACTTTGCACTTGGCCTTGTTGAGCTTCATGAGGTTGGCACAGGCCAACCTCTTAAGTCCTTCTGGATGGCATCCCCTCCTTCCAGCTTTTTGATCGTGCCACACAGCTTGGTTTCATCGGCAAACGTGCCGAGGGTGCACTCAGTCCCACTGCCCATGTCGCTGACAAAGATGTTAAACAGCACCGGTCCCAATACCAACCCCAGAGGAGTACCATAATGAATTTTCCCTGTGTCTTGAACTGTTTTTCTACCACTGCTTTTAGATTTGACCTTGAAGCCAAGTCTCATCACGTTTGCTTCTTCCTCCTTTCCAAATACGACTTGCTTGGGCTTTGTGAATCTACAACCTACCTTCCTATAGTGGCTGACAGAGATATTGGTCACATTTGCCATCCCTGGATAGGATATTGAGGACCAGCAATTTTCATTCTCCTGCTTTTGTTAAGGCTCTGTCTACTGCGTCCAGATTGATTGGATAGGAGAAAGTCATACATCATCAAGCTAAGCAACTCTGCCTGTACGTTTGCCCTGGTATAGCTGTCTGTGTATTAAAAAGGATGTCATGTGCATTTATGGTTGAACTATGTACTTATTCCTCACACAGACATGTAGTTCTTTATTTTCTCCCAGAATCATGTGACCCTTCAGTGTAGAGAGAGCTACTGCCCTCCTCATTGGGAAGGATTTGGACCAAGCTTGCATTTTTAAGAACTACTGGAATATGTGATAATGAAAGTAACTATTCTGAAAATAAGACTGCTTGTGTGATGGATGTGTGCCATACAGAATTGACATTTCATGTGATCTGATGCAGTACAACATCCAAATACCTGCTGTATGGTATCGTGTCTCTGAGTGGATAGCCAAAACCACGTATGGTGCAAGACTCTGTATTCATTTATACTACCTATTGCATGAAGGTCTTTGCTAAATTAGTTGGACTAAAGCACTGTCTAACAGCCAGGTGGGAATGGGGCTGCACAGGGAATCAGTGAGAAGGGAACGCCACCAAAACCCATTCCAGTCACTAGACCTGTTAAGAGGACTTCAGTATGCATTTTTTTTAAATTATGGCTTATTCATTGAGAAAAATGTTAGCTGTCAATACTTCTTTGATTTTTAGAATTAGTTTTCCCTATGGCTTTAGGCAAATAATTTTACTATCCTACCTCAGTGGGCCTATCTGTAAAAGCAGAATTAGTAATCTATGAATGTCAAAGGAGTGTTATAAGGTTTAATCGTTTACTTGTTCTGTTGAATGTTTTGGAAAATGAAAGATGCTGTATAAGTATTACTATTGTCTTCAAAGCATTTTTGTTTTGTGAATTTTCTCCGAAATACAGCAGTTTTGTGCTAGGAATATTTATATTACGGATTTTTTTTTTTTTGAAGTATGTATTTAAGGTGCTTGTATAAAGCACTACATAATGTGAACTATATTAGCAATTTACTGAAAGTATTGCAGACAAAAGACTGAATTCAGAAACTCCGTATCTTACAGTCCCCTGAAATGCCTCATTACTTAGTGATACTTAATCAAATTTAATCTGCAGTAAATCTCTCTGTGTCATTAAAATTCTCCTAGGCATTACTTTCACATTATTTCTCAGGAGTTGGAAGTAGGCAAGGTTTTGGACTTTTTTTTTTAAACATATTATACTGAGGAAAGGAAAATAATTCGATGGGCTTGCTTCACAGAGATACAGCATTGAAAATAAGTCTGTCTAGTAAAAGTAGGATAAAGTATTGCTTTCTCTTTCACATATACTTCAATCTGCTTGACGCCAGATTGTTTTGCCCATTTTCCACTTTTATATGTCTTAAAGTTTTTTTTACAATTTTGATGAAATGGGTTTTATTTTTTCATGTTTATCTCTACCATGCAGAAACAAAAGACAGTTGGTCTGGACACACTCTACTGAGTTCAGTGAACCCAGTGGAGCTGCACCAAAGATGATGGCTGCCCAAAATGTTCAGCCTTTCTGTGTGGAGCACAACACGCGACTTCGTTCCATGCTGTGGTTTCTCACGGAACCCCAGCTCCCCAAGTCATGTGAACATGTGAGAATCACACCTCTTTGATAAAGTTTATTTTTAAAGCACAGAAAGAAAAAAAAAAAAAAAAAAAAAACAAGCAAAAAAAAACCCCACAAAAATAGACCAAACAGTGAATCAAAGCGATGTCACACAGAACACTTCTGTATCTGGGTTTTCTTTAAGACTGCACATGGTGAAACTGGCAAGAGGAAACATCTGATTCTTCAGTAAGTGTTGATCCTTTTGGTGAGAGTACGCCTTGCCTTTCTATGCAGTTGTTATAAGCAGCTAACCTGAGTCACAACATAGATGAGGCCGGAGACTGAAAAACTGGGTTGAGGGCAGAACTTCTCTTTACTGGAGCAGACAAGCACAGGCCTCGATTAAACTGGGCAATGCTGTGTGTCGGGCCACCAAAGATGTTCATGAGATGACTGTCAGATGTTGCTTTCCTAACTGTTCAGAAAGTACTCAGTAGTACTAGTCCATTTGCCTTGCTGCTTCTTGTTCAGCTAGCGATTTATACGGGGCAACTGTGGTACATGCTGCTGTCTTTTTCACAAGGCAGGTAACAGATTTTGATTCAGATTCCTGTTGTATGGACTTTACTCTGGTTTTAAGATCCCCTTTTTCTCTTTATTGTAGAGGTTTCTGTGCCAAAGGGAGATACAAAGTTAAACAAGTGCTATGTGTTCCATCCAGAGGTTGATAGTTTTAAGACAGTAAAATCACAGAAATCAGTATATTCTGTTAGTTTTCTGCTTTAAGCCTATTCATACATGCTGGTTTTCATTTAGCTTAAAGTCTGACACCAAATCCGTCCCATCACTGAGTCCCTCCTGTGTCTGGAGGACTCAGTCCTGCAGACTGAAATTTCCAGCAACCCAAGGGGACTTCAATGGCATTTTCTTTTTCCCATTTTTATTGCGAGTGCAAATTTCCTGTACATTTCCCCGCATGTGCTTTGTAGGGGCTAAGTGGAATGGGTAAGGAAAGGCCAGCTTGCTGGAGAGACAAGAGTGTCAGGGTGGTGTCGTACCCAAAGTGGAAAGGTTTTTGGAGAGGAAAAAGGTGCAGGAACCCCACGAGACAGGCCCCGGGTTGAAGTGCTGTCTTCTGGGAGGTGCACTCATGTTTATATCACTCTGACCACAAACACCAGTAGCTGAGAATGAGCGAAAAGGTCACATAAATGGCAAGGTCAGGTATGCTCCTTTCCCTCCAGCAGCACCTCTTTTTCCTGAGCTTATTTTTCAGTGCGTGGCGTTCTGTGGTCCTGGCTGTCAGCCATCCCCCAGCTCGCTCCTGGGTGGAGGATGGCAGTACACACTGATCGGGGGGCACTTTGTAAGGCTGAAAGATTTGGATCTGAAAGTGCTCGAGGCTGGATCGGATCGGAAGGAAAGTTTGAGAGGGACAGATATCACAGACCAGATGAGGGGCAAAGTGCTGAGGAGCTGCCCGTTCCTGCTGTGGGTCTGTGCACCTCCGTTAGTGCTTCCTCCAGCAAGATTCTGGTCTTTGGCTGGCTCTGGGATGTATTTTGATAGTATCAGTAATACCTCTGACCATAAGGAGAATTATAAGCAAGAGCTGTGTTGTGCAGAGACAAGGCTGCTGGTAGCAATACGTATCTGATGTGGGGAATGGGGGAAGGGACATCCTGGGAAAAGAGAATGAACAATTGTATGAATTAATCTGTGAAATCAGTGAATTGGTAAAAATGAAACTGGCTACCTCATTACACAACTTAAATAGAAAGAAAACAATTAATAAGCAAAGCTGTGATCAGGGAAGAAATATTACAAGCAATTTGCGAAAGAAGTTAAAAGTCAGCTAGAAGCAGTCTATCAATTGAAGCAAAGGAAGCAAACGTGGTCCTGGAGTCGAGGGGAACCTAAGGAGTATGCCTTACCACATGTGGACAGGGAGGGCATGACAGCATCCACCAGAGACAGAGCTCTTTCTATTGGGCTCACGTCCTAACACCATGCTATGCTGATGGGATGTCCAACCCATAGCTGTAGGAGTCTGCTGTTACAGTCAGATGCACCACAGCAGTGAATCCAAATGCTCCTTAAGTTTGGGCAGGGAGGAGGAAGAACTGGCTTGGGATAGGTTTTAAATCAGACACAAAGTCTGTGGTTGATGCCACCATGATGAAGGCCAAGAGGTCTCTGTGCTGCGCTTGCATTTATAAACAACTCTGTGCTAATTTTATTGTGTTCTGCACCATAAAGACTTTCCAGAGTGTTATGATGGAGCTGGTCTATACCAAAATCTCAGCTCCGAATATTTTTATCAGATCACTTTAGACTTCATGAAACCCTGAAATGTTCTTCTGGGTGTGAAGAACTTTGAACCTTGGAGAAGGCTTGTACGGGACTTGAATTTGATTTGAAAGTTTCAACTCTTTTTATACTATTGATACTTCTGCCCCTCCACGTCTGATAAACTTATATATTTATATATATCCTCTTCTGCCCAGCAGCTGTTTCCTTATTGAGGGCATGCTGCAGCCCGTTTGCCTGCTTATTTCAAACTTCATGTAGTGATGGGTTCCTTTCTAACTTAGGTAAGGTTTACACTACTATATAACTCAGAGTTTTTTCTGTGAGAGCAAGCCCTGGGTGAGTACAGACTGAGAGAGTTGCAAGCTGCTAATTGCACAAAGATAGTAGTTCCTTGTCATCATTTGGTTTTATTTATCTCCCCACCCCATGTGATTTTCAGATCAAAACCTTGAAGAGCTTAGCACGGTTTGAATCCTCTAATTGTGCTGCTGCAGCCATGTGACTGTCTGGATGTGTAATTCCCTGCAGAAGGAGACAAACTGCATGTTAAAGAGCTCAACAAATAGTGTTTAAAACATGAAGAAGTGTCAGTAGTGTACAATACCTGTGCCACTTCGCCTGAAATCTACTACTGCCGCAGTCACGTGGAGGCTTGGTTGATGGTAGCAAGCTTAGTGGTCTGAGGGCAAGAGCGTGGGTGGGGAGAGAAGGCTAGCTGGACCTTCAGCTTGCTTCCTCTCCTGTTTGACAACCCTTTGTCTCCGAAACTGGTTTCATCTATCATTTGTCAGAACGAATGATTCCTCGGAGGTCTCAGCGAGGAGGTAGGAATCCCTGCCTTGTGGAGGTAAGGGGCAGTCGCCTTCCCCGCTGCCGAGTAACCTAAATCCGTTCTTGTTGTACTGCAGTGGTGTAAGACAGAACGAGAAAGAGAGAGCAGCTGGGATAAAATATGCAGGGATCTGCTAAAGACCTTCTTCATTTATAGGTAATATATGGGAGGGGGGGAAAGGGCAGATTAAACACGATTGTTCCCATTTTACAAAAAGCCTCGCGCTGTTTTCAGAACAGTTAATTGCATTGATTGTTCCGACCTCTGTATCTTCCTTTCATACGGGAGCTGGTCGTTGAATGGCAACTTGTTTTTCTGCTGGCTGGCAGCAGAGGAGCAGGGGCCGTCTGGCACGGCGAGGCTGGACGGGTGTGTGTAGAGTGTGTGCGTTTTCAGAGCACGGCACTTCGGAAGGCTGTTGCTCAGTTGCCGAAAGCACCGCTGTTGCGGAGCGAGGGAGGGAGCCTGGCAGCAGCCTTATGATCTCTATCAGGTAGGCAAACGCACAAGCCATAGGCTTATTCCTGCCTACTTTTGTTCCTCAAAGTGGTGGTGCTATGAGCAGGTAGCAGTTGGGTTTGCAAAGTCCTCTCTTTGCTCGTGGCAGTCAGACAGGGTTGGTGAGAGCAGCTGGGTGTGTTTGCCCAGAAGCCGGGATGTATGAATGAGGAGATCAATCGCTGCGCTAAAAATCACTGAGCCATCTGGGATTTACAGATAGAGGATTGACTTGCAAATCCTACTGAAACTGAGATCTGCAGTAACTGCTGAATAACAGCACATGCGATGGAGGTGGTGTAGAAAGTTATCTGGAAGACCTGAAATGTCCTAGTGGTACTTTTCTCAACCCTCGGTTGCAAAGAAGCTTCGGAAAGAGTGAGAAAACACTGAGGTAGAGGGAAATTACGTTCTGCTGCTTTTTTTTAACCCTGTTGTTGACATGTGATTTTGAACATACTGCAAGATGACAGAAAATGAAGCTGTATTTTGCCAGTACCTGGTGCCTACCAAAACCAATCTCTCTACAGCTGCATGCAAACTGGGCAAGTCCGTAACCAGGGGTAGAGGGGGAGAACACAAGTGGAGAGAGAAAAAAAGGCTCGTTCAGAAAGGCAGCAGAGAATGCACTTGGAAGTAGAATTTGGATTTTGAGTCAGTTTTATGCTTATCTGTGCTCTGTGATTATGCAGACCTACAGCAGCTGTCAGGCTGCAAAGAGGAGCTAGGGTCAAACCAAGACCTGAGAGTGGGAAGAAGAAGTGCCGAAACAATCTTCTACTGTAGGTGAAGAAGGCAGAGCACTCGTAACAGACACTGCTCACCTCTGTCGCAGCTTTCAGCATGGATTTTAAGTATGGAATTAGTCTGCCGTTCTTTCTCAGTGATAAGCAGTGATGTTTGCCTGGTTTACTTCACATGAAGAAGCTGAGGTATGGGAAAGTGTCCTGTGGGTTTCTGGTCGAGCTGTTCTAAAATATAGTGAGGAACAGAGAGAGAGTGGTTGCTGACATAGGATGTGTCAGAATTATAGACCTGCCCAGCAGTCAGGTAAATAGATACGTGTTCATGGTGTGGAGCAAAATGGGTATTCTGCTCTGTTTACTTCTCTGCTGTCTTTCATCGTGCTCAAAACCAGATGTTGAAAATCAACCATCCATAACCACGCTAGACATCCAAGTAGGAAACTAGTAACATTTGAAGCCTAGAAAGACTAAACAACTTGGCCAACGTCGAAGAACAAGTTTGGAAAAGAACTGGAAATGCAAACCAAATCCCTCAGTGTTTTATCCACTAACCCATTTCAGTAAAGCAAAATAACAGCTTTTTTCCTGGCAGGGCATGACCTGACCTTATGTTGCCTCGGACAGTTGCACTGTTGTTCTGTGCTATTCTAGCCTAGTTTTAAAAGGTGGTTCTAGTATTTATATTATGGAGGTGCTGTGTGTAAACCTACATCAGAGAGGGGAAGATTTTGGTTGCGGATGAAGTCATCTTGGAATGACATGTAAGTTAGTTTGTAAATAAATGTAGGAACACAAAATGAAATGTGGTACATGATTGTTAGTCCTCCCTGATAGTGGTATTGCTAACTGTGCTCCGTGTTCGGAGGTTTGTCTGTTGTAACAATGTTTGCCAAATCTTTTCCCTGAATTTATTTCTCGGTGGAGATATTCACAGTAAAAAGGCTTCCGGTAAAACTTTAATAAGTGGAAGGCATCCTTCATATCTGTAGTTGTCACTGGCATCACACAACAGAGGGAGTGGTGCTGTGACCTAACTGCTACCCTTGGTGATGTGTTAGCAGAGCTATGCCTACTGCACTGGTCTTCCTAAGAAGCAGAGCTGGACCTTTGTAAACTCATCTCTTTTACCGAGTCTACAGCCCTGTTTGTTCTGCTCCTGTAACACAGACCATGGTCAGTTGAAATTGAGAAGCAGTTGATCTTGTCTTTTGTCTTCTGGGGTGCAGCTACTGGAGAACATCTCTTCTCCTGCGACCTAGATCGCTGAACGGCATCACTGTGCAGGGCAGGCTCCCCAGGTAGATACTTAAGGATATTTTCATTGCTTGTGTAATGCCGTTGTTCAGTGGAATTACTAGGGGCATCTGTGTAGTGAAATATGTTCACAGCTATAAAGAAAGCTCACTAGATAGTCCTATAGGTAGCTAACAGGATATCACTACAGTATCTTTCAAAGATATTGAAGAATAATAAGGAAATAATATCATTTGTCTGTCGTCTTACAAAATCTATCTCCATGCTCCCCTCTCCCAGCAGATCAGGATTTGAAGGATCTGAAACTAGGCACACTTATCTCTACATATTACCTCCACTGAGGGCAGTAGGAGTTAGGAGTAGGTAGGTAGGATGGCACAGACCTGCTGATTTTTGTAAGGGGTGGCTGGTCTGACTGAAGATGAGACTGTTAAACTCTGAAGGAATTGTTATGCTCTAGCAGGTAAATGATCTGTAAATGAGAACTTTTCCAAGGAAACTGGATGTGATACGTGATGAAGGAAGAAAATAGTCCAACGCAATCTTTCAGATGTTGATTAGAAGAAAAATTCTGTCTCAACAGAGAAACTAGAACCCAATAAATCAGTCTGAGAAACAAACTAGAATTTACTCATTTTTGCCTTAATCTGCAAGCAATAGACTGCAATAGGTATGTGAGTAAAGTCCAGATTCCTCAAACTTTCTAATCCTACCACTATCAGTGGAACAGAAGGTGTTCCAGCGTTTTTAACAGCTTATCGTGCTGGTAAAGGGGCAAATGTGCCTGTTAGAAAGTCTGTGGTTTAGTATTAACCTGAGGGGGTTAAAAAAAAAAATAAATGTATGTATATAACCAAACCAGAAAAATCTGCACAGCGTTGTATTTATGAAGTAGAATGAGGAGAGGAATCACAAAATCCACTTACAGGTGAAGCGCAGAGCAAAGTGTAGCTATAGCTGTGACTCTGACTAGCACTGCAGTATTTCTGACCCTGAGTAATTCTCATTTCACCCAGTCTTGGTCTGATAGAGCCATGCAAATTGTCTGTAAGAAATGGCATAAGGTACCTGGTTTTCTGACTCTCTTAACCAGTTGTCAGATCCCCATAGATTCACAGTGTTGTTGAAAATTTAAAAGAATGCTAGGAACTTTCTTGAGGGTAGCTGTAGCGAAAAAAACCTGTTTGCAGGAAGAGAGAGCTTTTTTTGAGATGAGTGTTGTTTAAAGAGTTGTTTCCCCTCCCTCATGACAGATGCAAAGAACAAGAAAGATGAGCAGAAGCCCACACTATGGAATAAGTAATATTCTTGCTTGAAAATAACTTTTGTCACACTTTGAGTTGTTTCAGAACAGTGAAATAGGAAAAAAAGTCCCATGTGATTGCCCAGACTTTACTCAGTACCAAAACAAATTGGAGCATTATTCTCTATTTTTCATGCTATTTTTCTAAATCTAGTTTTTTAGGGATCTTCAGTGTTAGACAGACAACAACTTTTCCCAAAGTTATTTTCCAACATACCAAAATTCAGTTTTGAGTAAACCAACACTACTTAGCATCACAGGATAATTTAGGTCAGAAGGACTTTGGGATATCAGGTCACTCAATTTAATGGTTTAATGTTAAAATAGTGCTCCATTCTGTAGCAGTTCAGTGTAAAAGTAGGCAAAACTTAACTCTTTGGAAAATTTAGATTCTTTAAAGCTGTGGAGAGATTTGGGAGATTCCCTGTGAAGATGGACTTTATGCAAAAGCGTTGGGTTTTTTGTTTTGTTTTGTTTTTTTAACTTACAGAACGGGAAGCTCAGTTTTGCTGAGCACTGCAAGGCCAGGCGTTCCTAGAGAAGTGATGTCTTTCCAAAATAGTCCACCTTTTTCAGATGTAATGGTAGGCTGGGCTCTAAGCCGTACTTTCCATGGTGTGTTTTGCCCTCAGGCGCTCAAGACTGACTCTGCAAGTGTGAATCGAACCCAAAATGTTTTGAAGCATGTAGCGTTTGTCTTTTTCATTTTGATAGTTTATATACATGTAGAAATGTATTGGGAAAACACTTAAAAACCAAAAAGCAAATACCCTTCAATATCCTGCTGGAAAATGGTGACCAGGATGAGCCCTCAGAGTCTGCATGGATTTGACATCAAGTCAGAGTCTTTCCAGGAGTGAAAGGGATCTGCTTTTGGAGCCACTGTAATTATATAGAGGATGGATCTGTCTCCCGTTGTACCTTCCCCACCTTTTGCTTAATGTGGTGTAATGAACTAAAACTTGAAACTTGTAGAGCACCGTTCCCACTAGTAGAAATATCTGCAGATTAATCAGGCTGAGGTACTTAACATTAAATCTTGCTTATTATAATTGACTGTTATGTCATGCTAATGAGATTTCTTTCAGTTTTACTGCCTGCATGCTGCTGATTCAGACAGCCAAGAATTTTAGTATTATTTTATGCTCAACTATGCCTTACTGGCTTTTTTTTTGGGGAGGGGGTGTATGAAAGGAACAGTAGATGACTTCTCTGTTGAATATCTGTATGTGAAACAAGTGAATAGTCTTTCGAAAGGTGTGTGTTTAAGAATATGAGGCTTCTGAGACATGTTAGTTTTAATTAACAAAAGCCAAACAAGTCTTGAAAATAGCATTGTATCTTTGTTAAATATCCAAAATTAAAAATGGCTGGGAATAAGGATTGGAAGGGGGATCACGTTATTAGAGAAGGAAAAAAATAAAGCAGCAATGGCTTTTCTTCTTTCATTTCTGCTACTGTAAGCAGTTATACAGAGTAGAGTGAAAAGATCCAAGTGGTTTAACTAGCCAAATGTACTTTTTCTGTTTCCCAAAGGCCAAGCTAATCTACTCACTGGAGACCTGACCTAGATGAGAGTTACATCTCCTGGGGAAAACTTCAGGTCTTGAAATAAGCACTGAAGGAGGGTTGGTGGGATCATTAGCATTGAGAGGCCGGAGGACTGCTCCCAAGCTGTGACCACTCATACTTCAAATTTACCTGTTTTCCTCTAGTTTTTCATGGACATAATCTAACTGCTCACCCCACAGCAAGAAAATGATCATCTGCTCATCTGTACGGACATGCTTGAGCTTAGGATGCAAAGTGAGCGTGTTCTTTTGAGGGGAGAGATGAGCTTAGCGTCCGGATGACTGTTTTTTTATTACTCCTATTTTTAAGACAGATCTCAAGTGAGAATAAATGGTATTGCCATGCTGAGGTCGATAGATTTAAGCTATCTTACACTAGCAGTGTATCTAGCTAATTAGTATGGTGTTCCGCATATTTATCTCAGCATGAAAGAAGCTTTGTCCCATTCACAAGCCACGTAGATGCCATAGCTCCAAGGCCAAAGCACATAGTCATGCGCAGCAGAAATTACTAACCTTGGCTTAAGAAACCTCCTTTAGGCCTGAGGTGGTGGTTTTCCCACTTCTGCCAAAACAATAAGCCATCTGCAGAGAGAAGTAAGTGCTGGCGTTCTTATCAGTTATTTACAGATGTCTTAAATAGCAGAAGCAGTGAGTCTGGATGCCATGGTGTTGAATGGTGATTTGCTGGGGGTTTCGCTTTAAAAAGAAGAAATTGGGAAAATGAACACACCACCGCCAATCTAGTGTGGGCTCTAAGACATCTGGCCTTGGAGAACTGGCAGGGTAAGGAGGGTATGGAGAAATGATCTGAGAAAAATCAAACCAGCAGTGCCAGCAGCTATAGGGGCTGAACAGAGAGATTTCTTGCAGGGACCAAACCAGTTTGAAGGAACTATGTTTTGAGTCTCAGGTAGCCTTTGTTGTAGACACTGAAACTACTTACCAAGTCCTCAGGCTGACCCAGGCTGCCCTAAGGGGCAGAAAATTCACATGCAGGTGGGGCAGAGGTTGTGCTGTATGCCAGACTCTTTCCTAGTTACGTCAGGATTGTGTCCAGCCCTCGTGTAGCTTGCCCAGGAACTTGTTTTGTAGAATTGATTAACTGGCAATCAGCCCTGCGTGTGTTCATCTCTTTATTTCTGATTCGTAACTCTTCAGAACAATGATGAGGGGTTTTACAGCCATTAAAATTGACCTGTTGTTTTCAAGTCCTTGAAACCTCTGAGTCATTTTGGACTGGTTTTGACCTGTTTTTGTATCCCAGCTTTCTTGCTTACAAGCTGCATTTCCCTGAAGAAGAGCTGTTAAAATTGCTGCACTTGGCAACCCTGCTTCTGTTGCGTATGTGACTCTGTGTCTCCAGGAGTCACGCTCTGCTGGAACAGAGCTGTTTCACTGCTGTCTGGTTGTAAAGTCCATGGTGTCATTTCAGGACCTGTATGTAAAGAGGAGATTAAAAGTGGTGGGGTTTAGGCTTAGTTTTTCCAAACAATTACTAGTTTGTTTGTTTGCTTGTGTGACCAGCTGGACACATCTGAAAGGGGGCTGCCTTTTAGAAAAGTGTCAACCCTTGCTTTTGAAAATCTTCCGTGCACGTCAAGCTAGGAGCCCATAGTTGTTCGTCATACTTGAAAACCTGGACCTTCAGATTGGCCTTTTTTATCTGTTTTCTTATTAAAATCATCTTTCTTTGAGACCTCAAGGGAGAGGCAGATTAATCATAATCTGGTGAAATTCCATTATGTAAACGAAAATGTTTTTTGAAGTCTCTGTGCAATTATTATAGGGAATCTTTGGTTGCGTCAAAACCTCAGAGATTAAATATGGTAAGGCAGTGAAAAACAATATCCGTTTCAAGAATGCAACAAAACAGTAAGTTTGTGCTCTGAACTAGTTTGAGATACACTTTATTCTCCTTAAAATAGACACAAATCGTCTAGTACGGGGTATCGCGTCAGTAAACAAAAGGTGGGTGCCTTTGTTTCTCAGGCCGAATTTCTGCATTACCTGAACGTCCTTGTTTGTATCAGAACGTAGGCATGGTGCCTTCCTTGTGCTGCCAGCCTCTGCAGAGTGGTACTGGCAAAGCGATGGAGAAGATAACTCGTGACAGCTAACTCTGGAAGCTGGAACAGTAGCTCAAGGGAGCGGGGTATTGAGTTCTGCACCGATTTTGGCATTAAGGGATGGCAGGGGCGTAGTGAGTCTGGCTGGTGCTCAGAGTGTTTGAAGGGTGGGGACGGGCTGCTGCTGGGAGACTGAAAGGATGTGTGTTCCCTGAGCAACGCGCTTGCCATTTGGGGTGCCAAAACGGGGCGTGTTCCCTGCGTCTCAATGGGATGGCTGTTCGCCCGGTGAAGGACCTTGCTTCAACCAGCCTGGAAAAGGAGAGCCCAGGACGCATGCAAACTGTTGCATTTTTGTCAAAGCAGCAGTGGTTTTCTGACAGCTGTCGGTTGACCCTTCCGCAGGTGTCCCAGCATCACAGATCTCTGCCTCTTGTAATAAAATGCCCAGTTACCAGAGGAAAAAGGAACTGGGCACCAGTTGCAGTTCAACAGGAGTATTTTCACTGGCTTTACTAGGCAGGATCTAGAAGTCTACAATCGTTACTTGAAACTGAAATTGCATTCTGGCAACATATAATTGAATGCAGACCTGAGCACTCTTGAGACGATAATGAACCACAGAAGCTCGAGGTACTAGATTATGATGCCAGCTCTTGTGGTAGGCATCAATTTATCAATTGTCTCGATATAAATGAGTGTCTCCTACCATGCTAAAATTGTGCTTCTGCAGCAAATCAAAGCTAAACAGTGGGACTCGTGTATAGATACGTAAATCGTAGCTGTGCTTAGCAATGCTTCCCCCTGTTTTTCCCCATTTCACACAAGACATTTCGACAGGACAAGGGCAATGGGCACAAACTGAGGCACAGGAAGTTCCGTCTGAACATGAGGAAGAACTTCTTCCCTCTGAGGGTGACGGAGCACTGGAACAGGCTGCCCAGGGAGGTTGTGGAGTCTCCTTTTCTGGAGTTACTCAAGCCCCAACTGGACAAGGTTCTGTGCAGCCTGCTGTAGGTGACCCTGCGTCAGCAGGGGGTTGGACTAGATGATCCACAGAGGTCCCTTCCAACCCCTACCATTCTGTGATTCTGTGATATTTAATGAAAAACACCCCACATTTCTGAAACTACAGGATTCAGTTCTTTGAGTCATATCCTATAGTATTACAAAGAACAGCGGACAAAATTGTGCCTGCTTAGCTGCACACATATGAATAGAGTTGCCAGATTTGCTGTATTAGGACTTTAAAGCTGGCCTAGTTGTCTCAAATTCTACTTGAACAGTGTCACAAGTTGCATTCCTGTGCTGCCCCTCTCTTCAATATTTACTGCTAAAAACCACTTAAGTAACAGAAATGTTCTCACTTATTACTTACTCGGTTACAGTATGCTCATGTTTTACATTATTTAAGATGTTTTAAAAACATGCCACATACTAGATTACATTTTTTTTTTAAACTGAACTTCCTGTATATATTGGTTTCTAGACACAAAACCTCTCCAAAATTTCAGACCTGTTTTGTTTGTACTTTAATAATGATTTTTGCTTCTGGACATCTCAGGTAAGCACCAGCAGTATGAATGCTCAGAGTCATACACTTCTCTGTTAGCTACCTGACTGAAATGGCTCAGGATAAATTCCATTTTAAAAAAGGCTGGAATAAGGGATACTTAATAATTTGCTTCCTGCAGTGAATATTTGATCTGCTAAAATGTGAAAGAAAGTCTTTTTTGAGAAAAAGCCTTTACTTTTGAACAATTTTTAGGCATTTTTAATATTACTCACATTGTAATATAAGGGTTTTTTTTTTTTGCATACCACAATTCTGAGTATTGAACGTACAGTAACAGTTTGGAACTAGATACCAGCTTTTAAATATAATACCTTCTTTTATTTGGTAGTCCTCTTGGGTTGCCCCAGGAAAATGCCACCCCTCTTTCAGCAGCCCCCCTATCAATGTTACTTGTGCTGTTGAGAAAGGCTCTTAGAGCTCTGCTCGTCCTGTTCCCAGTAATCAGCAGAAGGCAGTAAGTGAACCTCAGCTGAGTTGGCAGCCTTTTCCGTGGTGCAGAGGGAGGGGAGAATCTTGCACTGTCCGCGCTTACTTAGTTCTGCTTTGTTTGGGGTCTGGAAGCTGTTCTAGAAACCTGCAGTCCTTTCAGCCCTGTAAATGGCGAACACTGCAGCAGGCAATCCCTATTGTACAGATGTGATGCAGAAGCAAGGACTTGGGTAAGTACCTGCAGATTTCACAGAATCGTTGAGGTTGGAAGGGACCTCTTGTAGTCCAATCTTCTTGCTCAATGCAGGGTCAACTACAGCAGGTTGACCAGGACGGTGTCCAGTTGACTTTTGAATACCTCCAAGGATGGAGACTCCACAACCTCTCTGGGCAATCTGTGCCACTGCTCAGTCTCCCTTGCAGTAAAAAAGTGTTTTCTTGTGTTCAGATTGAGTTTCTTTTTATTCCGTTTGTGCTCATTGCCTCTTGTTTTCTCAGTGGGCACCGCTGGGAAGAGTCTCTCTGCCTCATCTTCATCCCTCCCTCCCATCAGGTATTTATGCACGTTGGCAAGATCCCTTGGAGCCTTCTCTTCTCCAGGGTGAACAGCCCCAGCTCTCTCAGCCTCCTCTCTTAGGAGAGATGCTCTGGTCCTGTAACCATCTGAATGGTCCTGCGCTGGATTTGCTTCAGTATGTCCATCTGCCTCTCGTACTGGTGAGCCCAGAACTGGACAAAACACTCCATATGTGGCGTCAGCAGTGCTGAGTAGAGGGGAAGGGTTACTCCCGTGACCTGCTGATGAGGCTTTTCCTAATGAGACCTGGAATGCTGTTGGTCTCCTTTACCCTGAGGGTGTGTTGGATTTGTTGTTTCATACTTGAAAGGCAGCACCAGCCCGAGCACAGGAAGACCTGCCCAGTAGTCAGTCCTCTGACCAGCTGTTGAGAAAGCTGTTCCACAAAGTTGAAAGCGTATTCTGCAACAAGAGCTGATTTCCAAAAGCAGTAGGGCTTATGCTCATTCATCTTGCTGTCAGGACACTCAACACAGCAGAGAAAGCAGCTCAGCAGGCAGAATATAAGCCCCAGGTGGCAAATCCTGAAAAATGAGTTAAATATAACTCTATGAAATAGCACTAATGGCCATGGCAAATAGGAGTCTTATGTTAAACTGAGAGATGACTATGTCTGGATATTTTTCTCCTTTTTTAGTGGCTGTCTATGAGACTAAATTTAAATTCTTCATTTTAAAATGTAGAGAAAGATAACCGTACACATGTATGCAGATTGCTTTTCCTGGCAACTAATAAACTCAGAATTCTCCTTCTCTGCAACTCAGCCATGCACATGCTTACAGTTGTATTCTCATTACTTGCTTGAGCATCTTTCCATTGCCTATAGTAAATATAAAAGTGTTGTCATGTGAATGCCTCTGTGCTCACACACTTCCTTGCTCCCTGGGATCAGAAGTATAAGTCTTCTAACATTGCTACTTATTTAGGGAAAGAAGGAAACAGAAGAGTAAAACATACTAGCCTTTCCTGATCTTAAAAATGTTGGCACCTTTTTAAGAGGCAACAGATGTTTACATCCAGAAGATGAGTATTTGGGACTCTTTGCAACAGAATTAATGGAATTGCTCCTGCAATTTCAGGGCACCACTGCCAAGTTCAGCTTTAGAGAAACTTTACTTGCCAGTGTAATACTTTTGCTTCTGTTACTTTTTAAAGTTAATATATACGGTGTTTTGTTACTGCCGTGAAAAGATCCCAGCAAGATTTTTGTAATAAAAGCTGACCTGGTACTTTTATAGAATGAACAAACATTTCATCTTTTTGGATAACCTGGAGCTGCAGCCAGTATAACTCAAGATACAAATATTCTCTTCTCTGTTTCTAGCTGTTGACTCCACCAGTCATTATGATACATACAGGATTTAAAAAATTTCTCAAATCTTATCTGAAGTTAAAGTTAGATTACTGAATAGCAGGAAGGGTGTAGTAGAATTTTTTGAGTAGTGCTTTAACATAAATAATATTTAAGAGAGGAAAGAGTAAGAAAAAATGAGAAGAAATATTTAAAGGAAAAAAATAACATTGGAGAAAAGATGTAATGACTGTCATAACAGAGGACCTCACAAACAAATTATAAATAATTCTTGCTGGGGAGATTATGGTTGTTTAAGAACTTGATTTGTCCTAATGTGGTCCAGACTTCTCTGAGCAACTAAAAGCAAGCATGATGCAGTCACACAGAAATTTGGCTAAATACAGAGCCTTTTTTCAAAAGCTTAGTTTGTGTTAAAACATTATGAAAACAATTGAGGTTTGGCGTGTGAACTGACTAAGTAGTCTGAAAATGTTATCCTTTAGCTCAGTTCTCAGCCCAGAGGGACTGATCTATGATGAGGGATGGATCTGTGCTTGGAAGGTATGAAGAGCCCACCATGGGAAAAGCAAAGCCTTACTGAGCACTGGGCAGGGAAGGGGTAAACCAGACAACATCAGGATTTCAATTCAGCTGTCAGCTTACTGATGAGAAGAGCCTTCAGTGTGTGGGAAATGATGTGATATTAATAATATACAGTTGAAATACAACCTTCAGCAAAGCCTGTTGTTTCAGAGTGTAAGTGGTGAGAACATCGGTTGTCTGTAGGCAAGTAATAGCTGGTTTAAACTTTAAAACTGAGAAGAGTTTTCTGCTTATATGGCCTGTGCTGAATAAAGGATCTTGGAAGGTCAGTTCTAAGGTAAAGGGTGATTGCTTATTGCCTGTATGTTACATTTGAGTAGTAACCCCATAGACTGCATGCCATAGCTGTTACTCCTTCTCTGTGAGCTATATAAACAAGTGCCACATCGCTTCTAACTTTGGTTTTCTTCAGCATCAAGGAAAGATGAACTGGTGTAAGTGGGAAAAGAGAACTGGTTACAGATCGCTATGAATGGGCTGATTTGGGAGATCATAGCCTGGATGTGAAAGTGATGAAGGATAAATAGTGCCCCCAATGCTAAGAATCATGTTTGTGGAAGAACCATATCACTAAGAGTTATCAATGTTGTCCAGGTTGTGAATGTCATGTATTTATATTTTAGTTAGATTAGACAGAGGACACAATAAGCATTTATGCTTTCTTTATCCCAGTTTTATGCTGGCTTTGAGAAAATATATGATGTCTGTTAGCATAGAGCACATTGGTTCAAAATACCTTCAATAAATATAAAATAGCAGAATGAATTACAAGGGTGCATTTTTTTAAATTCTGTATTAACAGCCTGAAAGTTGGATGTACAGTGCTGAAAAGTCTGGTCTGAGAACAGAGGCAGATTGGCATGTGGAACTGCGGGACAGGGGATACACATTGGGATATATGTCAGCTTAAGACCAGTGATAGCTGGTTGTCCAGAAGAAGGAGATTATAAGTGTGTGATATGCAAAGTGGAAATGTAGCTATAAGGAAAGGCATACTGATAGTGCTACCTCCCAATGTTAAATAATGGGGAAAATAGTCATATTAATGAAGATAGCCTTTGCAAATTTGGCTGTAGATGTCGGAACAGTCTGCAAACTTCTGTGTGGTGGGTTGATCCTGGCTGGCAGCTGAGCCCCCACCCAGTTGCTTAAACACTCTTCTGCAATGGGATGGAGGAGAGACTCAGAAAGGCAAAAGTGCAAAAACTATTGGGTAAAGATAAAGACAGTTTAGTAAGTGGAAAGGAAGGAAGAAAAAAACCCAACATGATGCAAAGGCAGTCACAGCAGACCGATGCCCAACCAGACTCTAAGCAACAGCTGCCTTGGAAAAACTGCCCCCAGCTTATTGCTGAGCATGACGTTACATAGTATGGAGTATCTCTTCGGTCAGTATAGGCTAGCTGTCCTGGCTGTGTCTCCTCACAGGCTCTTTTCCACCCCGACTTACTCACAGTGGGAGCTGAGTGAGAGACAGAGAAGGCCTTGAGATGGTGTGCAAGCATTGTCCAGCAATAGCCAAAATATTACTGTGTTATCAACACTATTTTGATTACAAATCTAAAGCACAGCACAAAGTGGGCTGCTATGAAGAAAATTAACTCCAACCCAGCCAGACCCAGTACGCTTTATCAGTTGAAAGTGGTACACAGATGGAGGAAAGGGCTGGTCATACTGAAATGGCATGGCTGGAAGGAAATTCTGAGCATTGTGACATACACTTGGATGGGCCAAAAGTTCTCTTGTAAATTAAAGTAGTACAGCATTTTCTACACTGCTTCACCAGAGGTGGGTTTCATGCTTGTGTAACTGCTTGCGGAACACAGTCCTTAGCCTTTCTCTGCACATCTTCACTAGCATTTGAGTCTATGAAAGGTGTGTTTTTGAAAACTCTGCTGGTGGAAGAATTGTTCCCCTGGTAAATGCAAAAGTTACTGCTCTACTTTATGTTGAATGTAGGTATAAGTACAGTGATGGACCCACTGTAGCCAGATCAGTCTTTGGTTTTCTTGTATGTCTAATAGGAAGTTCAGTTAATTGCCCTTTCCACAGTCACAGATGCCAAGTTTGCTTCTGTGCAGGGTCAATGCTTGTTCAATGATTTGGACTGGTTCTTAAGAATGCTTAAATGTCTGCTTGGTAGTGAAGCATTTATGTTGATGTAACATGGTGGAGCAAAAGACCGAAGAGGAATTTTAGGTCCTGAGAGAGGAGGAGTTGGACAGGTGGGTGGACACATGCATATGTCATTGGATTTCAGGTGTGCACAGCCTGGCAGCTCGGAGACAATGGCAGAGTGAATGTAGGGCAGATCGCTTTCTCCAAGCCAAAGGAGATCCTAGAAATCTACATGTGAAATTTCCAGAATGTCTACCTCTCTTCTTCGATGCCACTTTTGTAACTGGAAATTCCTGCCTACATCTGTCCTCAGTCCTTATGAGGCACTGGTACAGGCTGGTCACAGGGACAGCCAGACCCCCTCCTCAGTCCCAACCTCAGAGGTCTCAAAACCCTTCCCTACACTAGTAGTTGGGTCGATGCTGTGGAGAGCGTGGGATCTGAATGGAGGCAATCCAATCCTTGAGGAGCAACAGAAATTTATCCTGGCGGCCTGACAGGTATTGCAGTTTAAGATCAAAAAGCAGCAGAGAACATCCAGAAATAACCAGATGCTTCCAATACAGAAGCAACCTCTGCTACCCTTGAGTAGCAACAGATTGGGAAAATGTTTTACCTGCCTCAAGGAGTCGGCAATGCAAGGCCTGAGCCTCGCTTGGGAGCTATGGATATGGTGGTGTGTATTTTTTTTTTCAGCAGGAAGATATGAGCAGAGCAAGGGAAGAGTTGATGAGTTCATGAAAGAGAAGGCTGTAGAGCTAATCATGCTGGCAATCAGTACTTGCCACTTTCCTAAAATGACTGGTAAATAAAACTTCAAATCTGACAAAACCAGGAAATTCAAAACCCACAAAGAAAACTTTCCTGAAGTCAGCTGTCTCTCTGTAGCTGCACATCTGCTTTTAGATTATACTTATGCAGAGAATTCACCATTTGAGGGATACTTTTACAGAGAACTAGCATTCATTATTGCTTCTTCTCCTTGCACAACTGTCTTGTTTATATGTGCACATTATAGTTTGAGAATAACTGTTTGTTTCCCCACTTTCATTCTAACCGAGAATATTCTTCATAGCGATTTAAAAAAGCCTAATTTGAGATACCTCAGAATGTAATAATTACACTTCTTTCACTGTTGGAGTTTGACACTTTTGGATGTGGATTCCAAATGGAAATTTCTAGCATAAGTGAAGTCTGAGGTCTCTGACATACTTCTGTTACATGTGATTTTTCAAACAGGTATTCATTGTGCAGCCTTTGCAACAATAGCAGTGAATGAATTCCATTCTAATTTGGAGAAAAGAGTAAAGTGAGAGTCATACCAACAAAGTATCCTAGAAGAAAATGGATAAAATAGAATGAAAACTTTTTATTTCATTAAAATGAATAACCCATCTGCCGGTGATGGAAGTGTGCTCTTATCTTACACAAGGAAAAAAACCTATGGCTGAAGGTAAATTGTAAGATATGAAAAGGTTGAATTTAGTTTAACATTTATCTTGTAGACCAAGGACATTGAAAGTCAACAGATATATCTCTGCAGAGGAATTTAGATTTCCCTAGTCCGCTACGTCCTTTGAATTCTGCAGTGAGAGAGATATATATGTTTTAGTTTGGCTGACAGCCATGGTAAAACATGCCAGATAGTTACACAGTTTATACAATGCTTTCAACCACTCCACTCGCTTTATCTTAAGAAAATAAATCCACCTTTAAAGATATGAATTGGGAAATAGATGTTGTGTAGGAAATCGTTGATTTTTATTCTTTAATGACACAGGACATATGTTGAAAAGTGAGCATGGCTCCTGCCTTTAAGGTGAAGGGGAGGTCAATTTTTACCAGAATGTTTTCCTGGATTCTCTAGCTGCTTTTATTCTTACCAAGCATGCCTTAAATATTTTCATCTGTGCTGTACTATAAAAAGGCAGGCTAAATATTGTGCCATCAGCACAGGCTCTACTGACTTTTAAACAGTTAGCAGTACAAGCCTTTTCAAGTCCACATCAAAGGTGCCATCTGCTAATTGTAGCAGACCTACTTACAGTGCTCTCAGGGTTGTAACTAGACAAGCATTCAGTAGAAATAACGATGACTGGGCTTCAAGCATTTTTGGTAAAAAGGATTTATCTTCTAAATTAAAAAGGAAAAGAGTTCCTGGAAGGATACACAAGAAGTGATATTTGTGTATTGATTCCTCTGAATGGGCAGACTCACTCTTTATGTCTCCTTCAAGGACATAAACCTAAAATAGTCAATAACCTCGTTGGAAGTTTTGTCCAAGTTTTCCTTTTCATCCTACTCCACCAGATTTTCCTTGGCTCTTACACAAGATTTTTTTTTGCTTTGTTTTGCTAGTTATTTACCTGCCAATGTATGCCTTTTATATTTTGTATCCTATACAATGATAACAAATGAGGTACTTCCCTCTTTCATACTTTTAAAACACAGATTATTTCAGTAGCATTGTTATCGATCCTTTAGTGATATATGGCTAACTCTGGTGAGTTAATTTTCCCTCAAGTTTTCCTCAGTTTTTGTTTGCTGGTGTAACAAGACTTTCTTAATGGAAATAGGAATAAATAAAGCAAATGTTCTCACATTGGTCAGATACTATAAACATTCATTCACTTTTCATGGGGTTTTATCAGAAGCTACCCTCCTGAACAGCTGGATGCTTCAGTTAGTTTCCAAAACCCCTAATGGAAATGCAGGTTGAATTGTTCTGTTTCACAGGTCTCGTCTGTTTCCACTGAGCCTTTTATTTATTTATTTACTATCCATAAATATACATTTATTTAAAATAATCTTTTGGAACCCTGGTACACATAGCAATGAAAAACAGGATTACAGTACTATGTACAACACTTTGAAATAAGTAGTTTAACATGAACTTTTTTTCCTTTTCTAAAAAACTTCTTATCCTGAATACAGAAGCAAGGCAAAAAACCCCAGAGAAAATAACATGATAAAAAGAAAATAAGATGAATTATTTTGAAGAGCAGGTCTTGTTACTATCTTTCTCCTTCATCTCTCAAATTATCTGTCGCTTAACCTGCTTTCATAACTTCTAATTCATCTGATTCTTGCCTGACATTACAGTGGAGTGGACATCATATACCAATGTTAACTTCAGCTGTACTCTATGTATGAAAAGGTCTTCTTGTAGGAGCTCTACAGAAGATTAGCAGGAGCTCAGCACCATAGCCATAGCTCCAGAGAGAGGCTCAGACCTTGTGTTGCCAACTCCTTGAGGCAGGTAAAACATTGTCCCAGTTTGTTCCCATCCAAGAGTGGCAGAGTGTTTCTCTGCTGGAAACCATTTGAGATTGCCTCTAAGAATGCTGGTCTCTGTCAAGGACCTTATGATAAGTTGGCCTTTCTGGACATCTAATAAGCTTTATTTTTTCTCATCTGTACTAGTATTTCAATTCTATGTTTAATGCCTTGTACCTGCCCGTATGTGGGCACAGAACTGAGGGGGACCGTATTTCAGCCATAGTATTCTGCAAGAATTTTACCTTATATGCCTATATCTTCAACTTGTTTCTCCCTTGTAGCGGTGTCCTTATGACAACAAAAATTTCTCATATTTTACAGAAAAAGATAGACCTAAAACCCTTTGATTTTTAAAGAATGTCCCCTTACTCTCTTGCTGAATGCCAAAATGAAGCGAAGGACAACCCAAATTAAAATTAACTGAGTTACTGAAAAATCTGAATTATTTTTGATTGCATTGTTTTTCATTAACATCTTCCTCAACCTTTGAATCATTGTGCACCTCGGAGAGCTCTGGTCAGTGCTGAGTCTTCTCTCTTTCTGGTCTTTTTGACAGGTGCTCAGGCAGTTCAGTCAAAGATGACACTACCAGAAAGAAGCTACAAGACTCACAACCATGTGAAAAGGACAAGGAGCTGGTGTCGTTGTATTGTGGGACAGAGGAGAGAAGCTGAGGATGACAAGCAATGGTCAACATGGGGTGAAGTTTGAAAGAAAGGGACCCACCAGTAGGTAGTAGTCTTGGAAGGATTTAGGATCTTTCAGCAGATCCTGTGCAGATAGCATTAAATTAATTAATGCTTCATCTCCCTTGTAATTTAATTGTTATGTTTTCCTTGACAGCTTAGTAATTATAAAACATTTAATCAGTTGTTTGTTACATAATTAGACCGCACCTTAAATGACCAAGTACATAAATAAAGCATTCTATTAGCTTCATTTGACACTTCTGACACGTAAGTAGAAGTGGTGTCACTCTACAAAGCACGATCCCTGTGCAGTGATCACATATCCTTCAAAAAATTGTTTGAAGTCTCAAAACTTTTGTCAGAGCTCTTCAGAATAGTAAAGAGATGTTTAAAACATATGTACAAAATGAAATAAGAGTTTACAAGTGCAATGGGAGTAAAAGGTCAGTTTTGTCTTTGCAAAAGGTTAATAGCAGGACACCATGTAGCTGTGTGCTCAGACTGTTATTTATTGTCTCTATAGCTCATATTACTAACCTCAATTGGTCTGAAGATTACAGCATGGGGACTAGTGTGGTCTAGTGCCAAGTTCTGAGGAATTACCTTCCTCTCTGTGTACAAGCCAGCATCCCATATGAGTGAAGCAGTGAACAGAAGCATCCCTCAGGTCTGGGCAAATGCCATATAGTCAGAAGGTGAAAGCTGCTACTTAGGAAGATTTGCAACGTCTGGTGCAGGAAAAGAGAAGGCTCAAACAGGGTCACTGGTGCGAACCAGCCACGTTTTTGGAAATCAGTACTAAGATAAATGGAAGTATTCACTGTGGACGTAAAATAAGTAATGATGCAAAGATAAAATGCAGCAGAAGATGCAGAATAACATAAGGTTGTTAGGTCCTGATACTTTAAAGGTGACTTTGAATTCAGTTTTGAAGGCAAGGCAGCTTTTTGCAGCTGTTTTCTACATGGCCTTTGCGTAAGAAGTGTCTAAGCATTATGCTAGTCATATTTAGCAAAAAGAATCTTCAATGCTTACATGTCTTTTTTTAAAATGAGCAATTATGCTTATATTTTCATAAAGCAATCTTTTATATAAGACTGTGTAATACAAGATACTAGATTAATGTTAACCACATTTTAAGATAAAATCTCTGAACTTAGCACTCAAATTTTTTCACTTCTTACTCAGGCCATCTTCCTAAATACCAGAAATTTTTGAAAAGAAGATACCACGAAAGTGGACCTCTCCAAAGTTTTATTTCTGTTTTTGCAAAGATACTGAATGGAGTCAGAGGGTTGTTGTTTTGGTTTCGGCTGCCGCCGGCAACAAAAGCGCCACGCGGCCGCCCCTCCCCCCGCCGGCGTGCGGAGGAGAATGGAAAGAAAGAGGCAGAA
>Ga0181612_167714_pt1 | contig 24812 bp, 14 predicted proteins | sample HoacroProtozoa21_FD_119630 | JGI IMG/M metagenome (GOLD analysis project Ga0181612, IMG submission 119630) | Hoatzin crop microbial communities from Cojedes, Venezuel. Combined Assembly of Gp0051906, Gp0051904, Gp0051908
AGCTGTAAGATTTTTAGTAGATGTCAGAACTAGCTTATGGGCCTTGTGATGACAAATAATTGGAGAATGTTAAATTCAGCCTAATGAAAAGCCATAGTCTGTGCTGTATAGTATTACTTAAGATTTACTATGTGTTATGGTAAAGGCATGTGGTTGTGTGAGCTTTGATTTTAGTCTTTTTCATTTCCAGATTAATTCTTAATTCAGTTCTAAAGCAAGCTTACAGGAGAGCTTTCATGGTGTAGTCAGTTGTTAAATGTGAAATCAATCTTATGCCCTATTCTGATGTTAAGTTTTAATGTATTAGTATGTAATGGATGCAAAAAAGGCATTTTCTTGTTCTCTCTTTTTCTCCAAATGTTACCAGTTTTGCAGAAGGAAATACACCAAAAACAATAATGAAACACAGTCTGTACAGAGGGAGATGAAAGGCTATCTATAGTGGAGACAGCAACACCACATAATTGCAAAGTCAGATAAACATGTCATTTTTTTTTAATTGTTCCCCAGACTTTCTTGTAATTAATTGCATTCTTTGCCTAAGGCTTGTTGAGTTGAAGACAGATGAGTTAGCAGGTAATGCTGTAGCCTTTCACTGCATAGATCCTTGCAAGGGAGAAGGTTAATCTTTCTTAATTCCAATAAAAGGCATCCTATTCACAGCTATTAAATGTATTTTGTCAGGGCTGGAAATTTCTTCCAGAATTATCTCTTCCAGGAGATAATTTAGTAGGAGCAGATAAACATGATTCAGCAATTGCTTTTTCTGGACAGAAACTTCTTGTCAAAGAGAGAAAAAAATCATTAAGTCAGTATAGCAGCAGAGTTTGTATTTTTAGTGTCCTGACTTGGGTGTGTGTTTACCTGCTTCCATAATGTTAAAAATGAGAAACTGAGAATAGCATCTTTTTCAGTAATAAAAAAGTAGAAGTGATGTGAGCCAGAACTCACATTTATGATAGGTTTGAGAAAAAAAAAAGATAGCATTTGTACATCTAGTACTCTTGTCACCTGATAGGAGAGGGATCCTAGGAGATGAACGTAGAGCAGCCTGGAGAAGAACACTGAAAAGTCAAGAATCTAGGGGAACAGCTTTAAAAGGACAAAAAAAGTAAATATAGTTTAGACTGCAGGTCTTCAAGTGTGCGTTCGCCCTTCAGTGGTTAGACATATGAAAAGAAAATGATAATTTTAGGCTTAGATGTTTGTTGAGGTTGTTCTGCAGCAGTTAGGAATAACATGATATAATTCAGATATCTTTTTGCATGGATGCAAAATAACACAGTGATTTTTCTTAATGATCTCAATGTAATTAAAAGGGGCTTACTTTTTCCCCAGCGGAAATTCTGGAATTGGCTGGAAATGCAGCAAGGGACAACAAGAAGGGTCGAGTCACTCCTAGACACATCCTGTTGGCTGTAGCAAATGATGAAGAATTAAATCAGGTAAGAAAAAAACTCCACTGTGTGAGGGCCAGGATTTCCTGTAGGGCTTTTTAAATTGTCTTTCCATATAGCCGAATTGTAACTCAAGACCTCTGCTTATTGAGTAGCCCACCAGGAAACAGCTTATTCACTCACTAGCACGCTGTCTGTGTTACTAACTACAGCACTCGGCTTAATTATGTATTTCAGGACTCTTAAAATGGCGAAAAATGCAATGGGGGTGTAATATGACATTTGCTCACAGTATTACAACCAATTCTGTTAAGAGTGGGACATTGTGATAAACTCTACAGAGACATGGAGCAATCTTTCCAGATCCCCATTTTCCATTTGTTTTTGTTTCCCCCCCTTAAGCAGCTTAGGACTCAGGGGGACCTATCCTGTTCGCATTGAAGTCTGTCGTTGTGACCACAGAATTAAGAGCACTGGAACTCTTGCAAGTCTGTGTCCTTTGCAGATTTCAAGATGCCTTTAACTTAGCCAAAAATAATTTGGGCATTATTATTACAGTGTTGTGGTGTCAGCCAGAGGCACGGGCTAGGATTAATGTACGTTTGTGTGGGGTGCTGTAAAAACATGTCTGAAAAGATACTTTTTTCTGAAAACACGTCTGAAAAGATAATTTTTCCAAACCTGTGTATCATGATGGAGCAGGAAAGAAAAAAAAAAAATTCCCAAGCCAACCTTATTCTGGCTTTGTCTGAAATTTGATAATGCTTTCCATTCATCGTCCCTTTGTAAGCTTGGAGCCTCACTGAGTTGTGGCTGGGGAGCAGTAAACACAAATCAGAAGGTGGGAGTACCTGAGGGACTCTGTCACTGTTTGTATCCTCCTGAATAGTGGATTAGTCCCAGTTAGATGTATAAAAAGTGGGTTAAAGTGCTTTTAAATACAGAACATGATATATTTCACCTCTGCTTTTAAAGGCTTGAATGAACTGCACACTTATGAGTATTGATCTGCTTTTCTTCAACTACATAAAGATTTTTTTGAAGAAAGACTTCCAGGTATAGAGATTTGTATAAATGTTACCCTCCATTTGAAGTTTCTTTTTTCTAAACAAAAAAATTAATTATTTTAAAAATACACTTTCAAGAAAATTCAGCAGTTGGGACATATATTGGGTTCTCCACAGCATGGTACCCGTTGCAGCCCCATACCATGGACTTTGGGGTCCCATCCCTCTCCTACGGGCTGCCCTGCGAAGCCCTCAGGTCTGGGGCTGTTGTTTTCTAGTAGCTGGGTAACAGTCTTCATCGCATGGCTTCACAGAAACAGATCTTGTGTGAGCCTAAGAGGTATTGACAGTAACAAGCGTATGTGCAAGAAGAATACATACTCCCATTATAGTTAAAATTTAGTACATGATCAACTCCATTTCATACGTTTCATGTCTCCCTTCAAGGATAATATGTGTTGAGAAATGTACAAGAACCAGTTGAAACTCAAGGCAGTGTACAAAGTTTGCAGTAAATGCCATTTTGTCTTTATTGCTGAGTAAATGCTGGAATCTGTCATCTACAACTTTTTTTTTATTATTATTAGCTATTGAAAGGGGTCACCATAGCCAGTGGTGGAGTGTTACCCAATATTCACCCAGAGCTGTTGGCAAAGAAGCGGGGATCAAAAGGAAAACTGGAAGCCATCATCACTCCACCTCCAGCAAAGAAGGCAAAGTCTCCGTCACAGAAAAAAACGGTATCAAAGAAAACAGGCGGCAAGAAAGGGGCAAGGAAATCCAAGGTAGAGTAATCTGTTTATTTTAAACCCAAGCAAGCTTGTTAGTAGTAGCTGTCGGGAACATCGCATAGGGTAGACGGCGTTCCGTGTGTGGTTAACAAAGGTGATTTCAGTAGCAGCGTAAGCAAACGCTGCGGGAGCGCTGCCCTCTCCCTAGTGCGGCTGGAAGTCTGAAAACCCTCAGAAGAGGCGCGGGCCTGCAGGACAGGCGGGCAGGCTGCAAATACTCTGTTCTTTGAACAAAGCAGTCGTTAGGCACTCACAGGCTGGAGAGGGTGTCGGGGGGCTGTACCGGTTACGCCTCACTGGTGAGCAGGCGAGATCAGCTGTAGGGGTAGCTCTGCTGTGACTGCGCAGGTGCCTGGTGGGGCTAGGCAGAGTGAACGCGCTTGGACTTCGTTCAGGTACTGGTATGTCTGCAAGAAACAGGGAATCTGGGTGTTTTCTTCAAAAGTGAAGTCGCACTAAAGCAGCCTTTTGCAGTTGTAAATGGTGAAGAAAAGCAACAGCCAGAGTCACTTGTGTTGTAATACTGTCCTCAGCCATTAGCGTGTCAGATAGCCCTGGTTTCAGGTGATGTATTTTTCTGTTGTTTGCTGGGGTTTTTTAATGTTTGGTTTTTTTTATTTTTCGTACCAGCTTAATATAAGATTCCTCTTAGTTAGTTGATTTGATGAAATCCAAGGAGTGTGAAATACTCCTTCTGAAGTAGAAGCAGGTAGCTGAGTCTCTTGCAGCATCAGAGACTGTATTGTGGCTGCACAGAATTTCTTTGGCTGAGCTAAAGACCCACAAGTGTCCCCTCTGCTATTAGTATGCTATGGGTGAGACTCTTCCATGTGTAGACTTGGTGTTTTTAATTCCTAGTAATAAATTAAACTCCTTCAAAATGAAGTGTGGCAGTAGGGGGAAGAACAAGAGGATCAAAATATGATTTTCTTATACTAGGAAGCTAAGAATAACATCTTTTTTTTTTTTTTTTTTTTATGCCAAGAACAACATTCCTTTTTTAGTTTCAGTTTGGTGGAGAGGGAATCTTTCTGATGTGTGCATGTGTAACCAACGATTTATTTTGCAAAACAACTACTCTCAAGCAATAGGCTGTGAAAGTAGGAAGAAAAGTACATGAATTTCACATGAAATGGACAATACATGTGAAAAATTGCCTTCTCTGTCAAACAAAGCCTCTGTATTCATCCTCTGTGTGTTTGTTGCTGTTTACTTGGTCACTCTTTTGATTGTTTCGCTTTTTTTGTTTTTTGAACTGCTGAATTTAGTTTTGTCTCTTAGAACACCTAGTAGCTGACTTTTCAAGTGCAGTACTACTAATAACCATGCACTAATAATTTCCCTAAATCTGGAATTTTTTTCCCCCTACTTGATTACAAAAGCAGGAAGTCTGTTGTGGGGTTCTATTTTTCTTCCACACAATAAACTGTATTGTCTGCCTACTATATTAGTATTTGGCTAACAGTAAACTCCTGGGGAATTGAAATGGGACCCATGAAATTCTAATTTTCAAAACATTTGTGTAAAGTAAAGCATGGTTACAGCTTCTAGAAGCAGTGATATACCCTTGCATCAAAGTGATTGGAGTTGCTCAGCCACAGGTTTAGTTTATGTGCGTTGGAAAGAGACAATAGGAGAACAGTGGCTTGCTTAATATTCCAGGTGTGCTTTTTAGCCTCAGCATGGGTGTTGCTGAGGCACCAAATACTTGTATGAAATCATAAGTAGTAATTTTGCTGAAAATATGAAATTATTTTTGGCACCACTGGAGTTTATAACCACACCAGTCAATTTGATATCTTCATGAAGCATCCTTTTCAAAATGTTTCTCAGTATCTTTTTTTATTCAGTAAATCAATTCATTCGTGAAACCTATCATTTAATTCAGTAATACAGCTGAAAAAAAGGAACGGTGGTTGAGGGGGAGCTGCCTCTCCCCCTACGGTTTTACTGGAGGTGAAGGTGATCACGTTAAACAAGACAGGGAAAATTGTTCAGCCCCCTTCCTACTGCTAGGTGGGTGGAAAGTAGATGTATTCTTCTGACACTGGCTCTGAGGACGGACAGATTTCGAAGCGTAAACAACTTTGTGAAATCTGTGAGCACCTCACTTCAGAGAGATATAATTTGCACTCTGATAAGTCAGGTTTTAGCTTAGAATGAATGTCTGCCCACACATATAACTAGATGCATTTGTCTTTTTCCACACAAGCCATTAGAGAGCTGTTAAAAGTTTGAGACTGTTTGTATGTTTTCCTGCAACATTGAAGACAGCTGTCGTCTGAGTTGTGCACTGTCGTAAGCAAGAAAAGGCTGGTGTAGGTACGCAGACGTTGAGGTCTCTTTTCCTACTGATTCCTGCAGCTTAATCAGTCACTTCAGTTAGACTGAAGGATAAAATCCAAGCGCCAGTGTTTGTACTGGCGTTTTATTACCTGGGAAGCATTTATGGCGTGTCGTATATTTTGATGTAATTAAACTGTTTTTCTCTTAGCCTGGAGTTAACTAATTAACTGTATTTTTGGAAGAAGAAGCAGGGAGAAGTGAGCAAATCAGCCAGTGCTGACAGTACAACAGAGGGGACTCCTGCAGATGGTTTCACAGTCCTGTCCACCAAAAGTCTGTTTCTCGGCCAGAAGGTATGCTCCTGCATTTTTATAAATTAATACCTATTTTTCAGTGCTGCTTAGGGAGTATCCCCTCCCACCGCCCGCCTTTCCCCAAAACATCTAGGTACAATGGACATTTCCCCACTGAGCACTTGAGGAGACGTATGATACTAGTTTTTGAACAAAGAAATAATCTAAAACAACTTTTAGAACATTTTAAAAATACATAAATGAGTCTTCATATGGCTATGTAATTAAATACATAAAGGAAAGCCTGGGTGCTTGTAATCTGTCTCGCCTTATTCATAAACAGCATAATTGTTACAGCTAAGCGTCTGCCAAAGAGGAGATGATTCTAAGAATAAAATGTCTTTTTCCAATGGGCAGCCCACTTCGTTGCTGATGTAAATGATTTACAGGTTTTTATCAAAACCTATTTTAGACATTTGTTCATATTAGTGGTTTTATGTTTTGTTCTGCTTTGTTCTTCACAAAAGTTAATGCTGTGTAATAATGAACGATGCTTTTATGAAAAGCTAGAAGTCAACGATCCTCTTTTCCCTGTGAATATACTTTGGGACATGGGGTGGTTTAGTAGAAATACATATCTGCTTAAAGAAAGGATCCATTTAAAGAGGAATTCATTAAATTAATTTGGTCTTTTGTCTTGAAACCTGCCTTTAGTTCATGATACAAAATTTTGTTAAGTAAAACTGCATCTTTCTTCTATCATTCAGTAATCACATCGTTGTGTTGTAAGTCATAAAAGATGAGCCATTGTCCATTGTGGAATGTATCTCCTCTGACTCATTTTTATTTCATTCTGAGGTGGTTCTCCATTTATCCTTCCACAGTGTGTTTGCTAAGTTTAACATGTGTAAGAGTAATGTTATTTTTCGCAAGACTTCTGATTTTCCACTTTGCAGCTGGAGCTAGATTGCTGGGTTAGTAGGACTTTTTGTTATTTGACTACTACTAGGGGGGTGGTTTTGAACATATTTTTAAAACCATGTTGATGACTAAATTAGAAGCCAAAATTTGTAAACTACATTACTGTTTCAAGAAAGCAAGTAATGTCAGACTTTTGGACCGAATTTTGAACTCCTTTCAGTTACCATAGGAACCCTGTAATAAGACCTAGTGGTGTGTTCCAGCAAGGCTGACCCAGCAAATCGGCGGGGCTCTGCTGTTGGGCTCGGTGGAGGAGAATCACGAGCTCCAGGGCTGCCTTAAGCTGCAGTGAGCAAAGCCAGTGTCTGTTGTAAAGCTTTCCAGTAAGTACCTTGTACTGGGAAATGGACTTTCTGGCTTTCTCATTCACTTGGAGTGCAGCCCCCTGAAAAATTGCTGGTATGTTATGTCCATCCCCATGCTGGGTCGCTGTCAGTTAGCCCTGCACATAAAAGGGGCCAGGTGTTAGCCTTTATTTGTAACACGGTGCACACCATGAAAAGAAAAATGGAAAGAAAAATGAAAGCCCGTTTGTCTCCTGTGAGGGAACGCTCCAAATGCAATGCATTATTTCTGGAGAGGTAGAGAACTCATAGGAGCTGTTGAGGTGTGTTCAGCACAGACTATATTTTGCTTTTGGTTCCCTGTAGGAAACTATCTTCAGAGGCAGTAAATGGTTAGTGTAAAAATGTAAGAAAAGTAGGCTGTGTCTAACAAATACAAGAATTTTCTGTATCCTATTATGTGATTTAAAAATGAAATTGTTACCTTGAGCGATAAATAATGTATTAATGTCTTTGTTCTGATTTCACCCCCAAAATAGCACATTTAGACCAACTTAAATTCTTTTCAGATTGAAAATATGGAAAGCTTAAAATGCAAAAACCTTTGCACTGTAGTGATCAAAGAGATTTTATTTAGCATAAAAACAACAAACAAAATTATGCTTCCTTATTCCTAGAAATATTTTCAGACTGTTCCCCAGAAATTATTTTCAAAACGCGTATTTTCAAAGTTATCAAAAGAATTTTGCTTTGCTTGTGATTAAAAATGGCAAAGATAAAAACTTTCAGTGGTGGAATCGGTGGGAGTTGAATGCGTCCTCTCTCCGAAGCCGGAGGTGTGTTTTGCATGAGCCAGGAGGCTCCTGGGTGTGACAGGACGTCTGCTGCTGCCTGCAGGTTTAGCAGACTGCGATCTCGGTGGTGGTGGTGGCTGTTGATTATTTAAGTGACACAGGGAAGTCTCAAATAATTGCTATTTATTTTGGAAATTTAAAAATTAAATACAACCATTATCTATAAAAACTCCAGTGACTTTGAGTCAGTTAAATGCTTCTGCTTAGCCATTTCTACATGCAATTGCTGTTTAAAAAGATAATATTGATTTTAAAAATATTTATCTAACATGAAGACTGGTGCTTAACAGAAAAAAAACATGGTTTGTTATAGTTGTCTTAAATTAGTGCCACATGGTATGCATAAACCTAATGAAGTAAGAATTTTCTTCAGTACGATTCTGGACGGTAGGGTTGCAGTTCGGTTCATTAGAGGTGTGCACGTTGCTTTTTTCCGAAGCGTGTGAGGGCAGACGGTGTTTGCCTCTGTCTGGAGGACCTTGCTCCTGTCCAGCATCGCCTCATTTTGCTAAACAGCATTTCAGGGGAAGGAAACATCTGCTGCTCTCCTGGGTGGGGAGGACAGCGTGTTTAGGTGGTTCGGCTGGAGGCCTGGAACCCCGGCTCCTGGCTGCTGCTGGTGGCGGATTCGGAGAGGCTGTAAATCACCTGGCTGTTCGCTGTCACCTTCCCCATTTGTGTAAGGGAGATACAGTTACACTCTTCACACGGGTGGTAGGAAAGCTTAATGTGTTAAAATATGTTTGAGCTTTTCCATCCGAAAAGGAAAAATATTGATATTAATCAGTTATCTGATTTTTCTTGAATTTGTACATGCAGATTTTCAATATACTTTCGCACTCTGTGTGTTCTTAATAAACTACAGTACACACAGAGAAACCTGAAACCAAAAACCCTGAACAAACAAAAGGTATCTTTCGAACCTCCAATGACATCCTTGAATACCTTCACAGCGTGTCTCTCTGGTCTGCAAAACCACTCTCTGCTAGATCAAGAAATAACTGACTAGATGCAGAGAAGGGAGAAAATAATCCTGTTCCTTAGGATCGCATCGTTCACAAGTGTTTAATGGGAAAGATCTTGTTCTTGGCTCCATGTTTGCAGAAGGGAAAGGGAAGGATTTTATTTGCAAGAAGAGCTCTTCATTATTCTAATATCCCCAGATTTAATTACTGAAAATGCAAATGAATGTTGCAAACCTGGGTATTGTTCAGTTTTTAAAATCTGCTGTTATTGCGTTAAATCTTTAGATAACTGCTGACGTTCAGCTAGAAATTCTTAGAGGTCAGGAGATGGCAAAGAACCCTTCAGTTATGCCTGTAGAAGTGTATTAGTGCTACACTAATCAAGTATTAAAATCTAGTTAATACGTAAATAATTGCACATCCTACAAGTGGCTTCCCGATGGAAACGTGGTATTCTGCACATTAAGTAGTTTGTTTTTCCTGAGGCAATTACAGAGTAGAGGCAGAGCTGTAAGACCTCGAGCCTAAGCGTTAGGGTTTGGACTTGCAGAGAGACCTCGGCTTGTTGTCTGCAACAGGCATCTTCCGTTTTCTGTATGAAACTCATACCAGAAAAAGTTCCAAGACTTGAAAGGTAATTCTGTCTGAAGTAAGAAATGCAAGGCTTGGCTCAGAAAATACTCATGGATGTGCTAAGTGCCATCTGCATTTTATCTAACTAACATTTAATTTAAATGTTACCTAAAGTTGTGTCCATTCTTTGTTGCACATGTATATGCAAGTTGTGCCTGTTTATTTTTTTCAAAGTGGCCCTTTAGGGGATCACTTCTTCTGTCTAATACATGCTTCATGCTATTGGGTAGTAAAATTGAGCAGTTACTCAATGGAGGATTTAATTCTGCGGGAAAAATTCTGATTTTTTGGTTTTAGCTTGTTTTTGGCAATCGGATAGCTAACAGTGCATTGAACAGTAAACACAAAATACAGCAAAATAATACTTAGCTGCCAACACGTGCTATCAGTGACAGGCAGCTTTTTAAGCATTTTGTTGTTGCTGTTAAATTGAAACTTTAATTACCAGCTGGTTGCTATGTAAATCACAGTATGAGCAGGCACAGAGATAGATCAGAGGTCTGAAATCAAAATGGTCTGCAGCCAACAGATTGGGGCAAAAACTTGCAGAACACAGAGTTGGGGATCAAAGGGAGTCACCTATAAAATGAACAAAATACGCGTAGGAACATACTGAAATCTCCACAAAACAGTCTTTTGGTGTGTGCATGTGTTTTGTTGTTGTTTTTTATTTCAAAATTCATAAAGTTTCCTTAACATTTTGGTTTGATTTGACTTTTTTTTTAAACACCAGTTGCTTGTAGTCAAACTCAAGACTCAAACTGCAGTATGAATACCTCGCCACGTGTGAAGTGTTAAAGGGTTCCAAGCTATTTGGGTAGCAAGCTTGCTTAGATTTTATTACAAATTCCCAAACAGACCCGTACTTAAAACAGGGCTGAATTAGACTCATTTTTGGCCAAAATCACCCTATTTTGAGGCAACATAGTTTACATATGCAAATTATATCTTTTAAAAAGAGAAAGAAGGTCAATTCATATAATCACATGAATGAAATGGAAATAATTTTTTCATGAACCTGAAACACACGGATGTTGGCCTCCTGAAGTGACCCATTCACTTGTGTTGGTTACATGAATTGGCTCGTTTTCCCCATTAATAAGCTCGCGTACACAAGGAGAAGATTTGAAGAGTTACATTTATAGACTGTGGATTACAAACCAAGAGGCAAACCTCGGTTATTGATGACATTAATTGCTGAACCCAGCGAGCTGTGGATTGGGAGGAAAGCCTGGCTTGACTGCAGCTGGCTTCAGGACTTGCATCAGTGAAGGGGAGCTGCCTCTCTCGTAGCTGCTTTCCGCATTGCCGGATCAGCTGCCGAAATGATCATTTTAAATACATGTTGCAGATAGAAGCAGAGTTTATGATGTAGATAATGTATTGCCCCATATGAAAGAGTCTGGAAATTTTTTTGCACTTTAAAGTGTTTGAAGTTTTGGCGGTAGTAAACTTGGTGCACGTGAGATCAGACTTGGCAGTGCTGGCTGCGACGCAGTGTTACGAACCCCTGGGCAGAAGCCTCCTCACGTGCCCGTCAGCGTACCACAGTTTCGACTTTTGCCAAGTGTGGCATTTGCATCAAATTCTCTCAAGTTACGGAGTTGTTTCCATGGTGTGGGTCACATACAGTGACGAGACACCCAAACTGGCAGTAGTAAGCAAGTTGTGCTACTGCTTTACACCTCCAAGCATTCCAAACAACATCCTCGCTAGCGTGGCGTGGCAGGGTCAGGTCGGTACCATTTGTGGTCTTTTCCTTGCCTTATTTTACCATTAGTTTGTAAGCCTTGCTCAAAATCTGCTGCAAGAAGTTAAAATCTGCACTTCCCCGTATTTCATGAATTCTTTTTGTTCTTTTAAGAGCACGTAGTGCAAATGTGAGGTTAATCTCAAGATATCTGTACGAATGTCCTCGCCTTACTGTACACCCACGAGAAATCCTTCTGGTTTTGTAATGATCCAGAGAGCAAATGAGAAGCATGCTTTAAATACATGGGTGTTAATGAGAGGAGTTAATGGGCGTTAGTGGGTGGGGTTAAAATCTCTATTTTCATAAATGACAAACGGAAGTGAAACAAATGAGCTAAAAACTAACAGCAGTAAGCACATAGTAGTGCCTGCTTACAGTACGTCACGGGCTGTTCAGAAGCAGCTGAACTGTGCCATGAAAGCTGAAGTGCCCGCAGTACAGAATACGGTGACCACTAATAGGGAAAAAAATAAAGATGGATGTCCCCTTGTTAGGATGGGGGAACCACTGGAGGCAAGGATGTGCTTTCTCCAAGATAAGCTCAGGTTTGCCGGCTGAAGGAGGAGTAGCAGCAGCTTTTATCCAGTTTCAGTGCTGAATGGTCATGGCACACTCCTGCAGTTGATGCTTAAGAAATGGTTAGGGTGTCCTTTGCCTGTACTTCGAGGAGAAAACGGTACCCTCTTATAATGCCGAAATAAGAATCCCAAACAGTGGTCAGCATCAAGCCAAAATAGAGCTGGTTAGCAGGTACATTCATGCCCTCCCAGCGTGCACAGTGTTTGAGTCTTGTGTTTGAATTTTATTTGGATAATAACCCTCCCTTATGACCTGCCTTTTATTTTGCATATTTGTTTGCAGTGATGCTATCTCCATCTGTGTTGCAAAGCTCACTTTTCTGCAGCTTCTCTGTGATTTCCCAGCTGTCCTGTTATTTCCCACCTCATGCTTTTCTTTTCAGCTGAACCTTATTCACAGTGAAATCAGTAATTTAGCCGGCTTCGAGGTGGAGGCCATTATCAATCCCACCAATGCTGACATTGACCTTAAAGATGACCTAGGTAAATGGGGCATGGGTTGACACAACTAATGGTCACATGGTAATTATGGAACCCAGAATTTACTCGCTAGGGCTTCGTACATGTAACAAGAGCAGAAATTCAAATCTTCCAGGTTCTGGTTTGTTGGAGAACTCTATTCAAAAGACATTTTCGCCAAATCTGAATACTTGCAGCTATTGCTAGTCTTCAAGTTGATTTCAGTTAAAACAAGTCGTTTAAATTCTTTTCCATAATGATCATATGTGACTGTTAGCTATTTTGGGGGGTTTCTTATTTGGATACTTTGAGGACTAAAATACTTTTTTGTCAGGTTGTTTTCAAAATAAGCAGTTTCTCCATTCTAACTGCAATCTCGGGGTTTTTTATGATACTCAGAGTAGGCATACATTTTTAAAGAGGAATGATTAAATAAATCTTTCCTACCTTGATTTCATGTTTAATTCAGTCAGATAATTTGTTTCCATGATGCTTCAGTTACTCCCTGTCACTTGCACATTCAGCTGAAAACAAATACTGACGTTATACCAGCACTGAACTGGTAGATGCTCTCATAGTTGGTGTATCACGGTTAGAGCTTCTGTCTTGTTCAGACTGGGGAAAAAAGAAAAACCCTTCTTCAACAAAAGTCTGTGTTTCAGCAAAAGTAAAAGAAAAATTAACTTTAATGCGTTATGTACTGCCTTCCCTTCTTACTTGATTATACCTGCTGCTGTTTGTTGGGGTTTTTCTATAAACTTCCTTAATGGAGTACAGCCCATAATCCTCCTCCTGCTGCATTTTCTGTGGGAATGTACGTATGTAATTTAATAAGGAAAAGATTTAAGAAGGCCGATTTCTAAATCAGCCTTTCTCAGAAATAGGTGTATTTTTACACGTGTCTCAGCCATCCCAACACATAATTAGCAAACAGGCCTTACCTTTAAAATACAAGATCGATCACTTGTATTTTTTAAAGCAAATTCAGTACAACCCTGTCTGCGGATACGTGGTCTCCTCCGTATGAAGGAGACCATCATTTTTAGAAACAAAATGATGGATCGCTGTGCATATGAAGATTCGTGCCTGTCAGCTTATTGATGCTGACAAAATGGAGAAACTAGTTATTTTGTTTGGCTTGATGATCCTGAATTTCTTTTTTTTAAACAGATTCCATATTTTAGTGTCATGCTCTGTGGGGAACTGGTTGTTCTAGGTTTCTGCAAAGTGAAATGGGGTATTAGCTGCTTTTAAAACTTTGGAAATGATCTCATGTGATTGCTCTGACTTGTCATTTTAACATTTATTTAATCATGTCATACTCAAGATTCCTCCTCCTGTTCCCTACACCCCTTTCTCTACACACACCTGCACACACAACTCAGCATACTCCTTTGGCGCAAGGTTTGGAGATGTAAAGGTAGGAAAATATGGACGTTGGTACATGTGTAAATGTAGAGCCTGTGCTGGGTCTCTGTCCAACGTGGTTGATATACATCTGTTTACCTGTTGTAGTTGCAAGTTGTACAGGCTGACATTGCCACGATCGACAGTGATGCTGTCGTTCACCCGACAAACTCTGACTTCTACACCGGTGGTGAAGTAGGTAATGGAAAGTTCAGTGCTGCGGAGTTTGTATGTGTGTGCATGGTCAATCAGCAGCCACAAGCTTGTTGTAGCTATGCAGATTTGCATTCATTTCTCACTTCCAGCAGTCCTGACTGATAATGAAAAGAAATGAATAATTGCCAACTCAGTAGGCGCTTTTGATTTTTATCACCAAACGAAACTTTCAGAAGTAACAGTAGAATGCACCACCAAAATTTGAAGTGCAGGAACAGTACGTTCAATGCAGGCACGTGACCCAGGAAAATGAATGACCGCATTGTTTGTTTGACGTGTTAAACGCCTGTTTTGAACGTGGTTTGAGTCCTGATCTTTAGATTCCTTACCAGTTCCAGTACACCCTCTCCATGCCAAGTTTCAGATGTTCACCTCTGACATGCTGGATCTAGCCCATTGGTATTTTCAGAACTCCTAAGATGGGTTAGTTGCTTGATATTTTGCCTTATGGACCGATTACCTTCATAGCCCTACGCAGCGGTCCTCAGGCCCACGAGCACACGGCTGCCGAGGCTGCCCATGTTTTTCAGGCAGTCGGTCATCTAAGCTACACCGATGAGAGAAGGCGTGATGGAAAACATGACAGACATCTTAATTCAGTCTCTGAAGTGTCCCCTGAGTAACTCTTACCTTAGTAATACCCCTCTCTGCATACAGTGCTTTGAAGGATTTTGTAAAAGAGTAGCAGTACTTGAACTGAACTGCCTTGGTAATTTGAGAAGGCAAATCGGAATTTGGGCTGAATACAGAAGTTGCTGGTAAGGGCGATGACCTGCCAAGCTTAAAAAAAAAAAGTCGTCTGATCCCAGCCTCTGTTCTACATCTCCTCTTAATTAACCTCATCATCGCTATGCGAATGGTCTCCCCCACACCTCGGGCCCTACTACAGCACCTGCCCTTTCTGAAGGGGCCGCTTTCCGAGTAACACGCAAGCGAATGTAGCTCGGTGTAGCCTGCTGGGCAGGACAGCTGAGACCTGGCTGGGCAGACATTACACAGGGACGTTAGAAGGGTGGCAATACCCTGTGTCTGAAGAATCTGCTCCTCAGGTCTGTCAGACTCGTTTAGCTCACCCGCCTGACTCCTGCCCTTTGACAAAGCAGGGCTTTGCTACCCTACAAAGAACATTGTGTCTCGAAGCGGCACTGCTCGTTCCTTAGTGTAGGTTCCTCTTGCCTCTGACTGCTGTAAGGAAGAATAGAAGTGCACAAATGCTTAGCTTCCAATGATTAACTTTTACCCATCTAAATTTTTTTTAATTTTGTTTTTGTTGTTTTTTTTCCCTAACAATTTAAATGTACTGGGGGCTTAGCCTGAGAATTTTAGAGCCTAAATTTCTGCTAATGCTGTTTTCAACACTGATACCAATGCCTGCTTGGAAAGCATGAGATAATGATCTTATTCTCATGGGAGTGACACATATTAATGCCTGTGAGCAAATACGCTGCTAACCTTGAAGCTGTGAAGCAAGACTTCCATCAAGAAACCTGCTAATGTAGTGTAAAATGGTTAAATTGAGTATATGCTTTCCCAGATGAAGCCAACTTACAACATAGTTCTGAAACATAATTTCAGTATAAACCCTGACTACTAGTCAGAAGAACACCGTAATTAAGGAGTAAATGCGGAAAACCTCACTGATTCATACCAAATACTACTTTTGCTCTTCTTTGTACCCGATCTGCAAGAAGAGAGCTCAGTGAAATAAACTGGTGGAGTTGTTCATTGCTTTTAATTATAAATTAATTCCCAGTAGAAGGGAAAAAGCTGATCCTTCTGGAGTGAATTAAACCAAACTAGGCTAAATTCCATTAAATGTACAACAGCTTTGCAATGGCAAAGAAATGACCTACTTAACAGATCTTTTCTGTTCCTAGGTTCTGCACAAGGCTTAATTAAGTTTCCCCTTGAAACGAGAGAAAGGAAGGATTATGAATGTCGTGGGTTTTAGGACTGATCTGAGTTCATGGACTCAAGGGGAATATAACTGGAATATATACAAATATAAATAGGAATGATATGGAAATACATACAGGAAGAATGTAAAATGGAAGACTTTCTTTCCTTCCCCATCCCTTCTCTGTTAGAGAGGATTTATCGGACCCTGGTGTCAGCCACGGCTGCCGGAGGGTTCCGGTGTGTCCCGCCGCCCGGCACACCGCTGCCTCTGAAGGGCAGCGCGTTTCCAAGCACCTCCGCTCCGTTCTGGGGTGGATCTGCTTTCCTAGCACGCTCTCCTAAGACACCTTGCTGCTACAAGTACAGCCATTGCTGTCTTCTGTAAGAGATTTGTGAGATGGTGCCTTCCACTCAGTTGCACAGGCATAGGTGACTTTGAGTTTCACAAAATTCTTAGTGAGAGATTTGGATAAACTTAGACCAATTTATATAAAAAAGCTTAAGTGAGCACAAAGAGCATATTACACTCTGACCTACACACCCTGACCTTGCAGTCCAGCTTTTGGCAAACAACCCGCGTCAATTGGTTATGAAAAAAGCAAAAGCACACATTTTTTAACTGTCCTCAGCTTTTGTCCTCCAAAAGCAATAAACTGCCAATAGCAAGTTGGAGGCGGGTCACAGAGTCAGATTTTGAATGAACAAGTGCATTGCTTTCCACTTTTAATCTTCACTGTGGAAGAAATTTAGTAGTGCTGTCAAAACAAGAGCATCTTGCAGTCCTCTTAGTTCTTAGGGCAATAACCCTGTTTCATGAACTGAATCTTGGCGGGGGGGCTCTGCTTCGTTGAGCGTACAGTATGTGCACTTCCATCAGAAAATGCGTTTGTTCTTTCTTCATCAGTGAAAGTAAGGGGTTTCACCAAACAAATGTCTAGGTCTTTAGAGATCCTAGTTCTGAATTTTTGGAAATCAGTTTTCAAAAGAATATCTCAAATCAGAGCCTTTATGATATCACTGCTTTTTACTTATCTACCTTTATCATTAATGCGCACAGTGCAAAATTATGTGGGATGCTTATGTAGATAGGAAAATGCTTTCTTGGGTGGTTTTTTTTAATATTAATATTTAAAACTAGAGCTGCAAAATAAGATCTAAACCATTTAGTGATGGACTGCCTTTGTGAGCGGCATACCTTTTGGTTGCCCTGAAACACCGCACAGCTCTTCTCCTCCCAGAACGACTTTGTCCAGCTCCTTAGCTGTAGTTAGAGAAGTTCATTGGAGGAATATGTTCCTTAGAGATTCTCCTGATTTCTGAGGCTCTTCCTCTTGGTTAAAGGTGGCTCAACAAGCTGGGCAGTTACCAAGTAAAGCAGCCCGCTGCACTCACGAGACTGTTTCATTCCTGGTGCCACCTGTTGGGGTCAGGGACCAAGATCAGGTGAGTTTCAAATTCTTATTGTGGCAAATGGCTCTTTAAAACAATTTGTAAGAGAGAGGGGAAATGAACCTTAGGGGAAGGAGTTACGACCCTTCAACCGCTCTTGAGCTAGCACATTCTGCTGGAACATCTTGCACTGAGAGATGCTCATGGTAAGGAAGGAGGCAGGGATGTCATGGCAGATGTTCTGACTTTAAAATCGGAGTCTGAGGATGTTAGCAAGGGATACCGGAGTGAGGTTTTTGGGTTGTTAGGGTTGTCTTTTTGGTTTTTTCTTTTTGTTGTTGTTGTTGTTGTTTTTAATGACTAGCTAATTCTGAAGTCCCAAAAGGTTTAGATCTTACTTTGCAGTCCCCAAAAAATGTTTGGGCGGAAAACTCTAGAATCATGTCATGAAAAATTAATGATGAGTCTTGTCTGCTGTGGAAACCTGGCATCAGAGGAGTAAAATAACAATTCTCTGTTCAGGGAGCACTTTGGAAAAGAAAGGCGGCAAGGAGTTTGTGGAAGCTGTCATTGAGCTTCGCAAAAAGAACGGGCCGTTGGACATAGCTGGAGGTGAGGTTCTGCGCTTCGGACACCTGCGACCAAAACCCGGCACGGCCCGGCTGCGGTGCAGTCAGCCGGCCGAGCTCCGTCGAGCACAACGCTTGGGTTCGTGCTGGCTGCGGGCGACCTTTGTGGGTTCCACGATGCTTGTGAAAGTGAAAACACACGCGTTGCACCCTAAGCAACCTTTGCCAAGGCGTCTGGGAGATGGTGTAGTGCTGTGACAGTACAGGTAAAATCCGTCTGTTCACAGGTACGCACCTACACGGTGCAGGTTGGTCATTAAGCGCACAGTTCAGAAAAGCAATTAATGAAGTGCTCATTTTTCAGAACAGTTGAGTCCACTTCTTAAACATCTGCTTCGCTGAAGTGCTGCTGACTTTCACTGAACTTAAGCACGTGCTTAAAGTTAAGCATCTGCTTGGGTACTTTGTTTAATCAGTGCCAAAATCATCACTATAAAAGCTTACGACTTTTTGGTGCCTAGTTATCAAAATTTATGTAATATCTGAGAAAAATCTACTATATGAGTAATAAAGTTTGGTAATGCCAATATATAATTTTACACCATCTGTGAAATTGCTGATACATGTTGTTCCTATAGAAGGCTGATTCTGCCATCTGTGTTTATACTATAAAAATAAATACAGTGTGCGCAGTTTTGTAAACGAGTTGTGACTAAAGCTGAAGAGGAGATGTAAGACTTCAGCTCTGACAGGAAAAATTACAACTGTTTACTTCTGGTGCTCAATACGTTGGGGTTTTTTGCTTTTTAAAATTTGTAAGAAGTTTTTCTTGGAATTCTTGTTGTGCAAAAATATATAGAATGAAGTACTCACTCTTGCTTACTTCTGTGCAGTGTTCCTTATCAGCCCAAACCAAACTGCTCACAAATAGGTTGCAAGTTGGAGAGAAGAGAGTTTTGTTCTCCGCCATCAGCGTGTTCCTCAGGTCGGAGGGCTGCTTGGCAGTCGTACCCTGTGGGGAGCTCTGTGCTACACCGGCAGAAACTGGCTGTTAGGGACTTGTTGGAGGACTCTAGAGAAGAATTGGTACACCTCAATTTCTCAATCATACGGATATCCAGTTTTCAGATTTCTCAATGTTCTGCGTATCCCTTTAACCTACCAATAACCAGGATCCTCACCTGGAATACAATTGTAACTAGCACAGAACGTGTCGATGGTTCTGTCTTTCTACAGCAAGAGCATAACTTCAAATGCAAACGTTCTGAAAGGGGAAGTAAGGGACAACTGCTTTTGGTAATTAACAGTTGTCCTCAACAGAATCGTCGTGAGTTAATTAATGAATACCCCAGAAAACAGTCCCTGAGAAATATTAAAGTTGGTGATGCGTATCAATATGGTATTTTATTCTTTCAGGATGAAGATATTATCCACATTTCACATCTGACTAGAGATATGTCAGCTGCTTTTTCTTGGATTTACGATGTATTCTGAATCTGCCAGTGTTTTAGTTGCATGTTATGACAAATTATTGCTGCCTAACACTGAGGCTATTCAACACGTTGAGAATCTACAAAGCCAGAGGAACATAAATGCGTGTGATTCCGTTGTCCTTCACAGTGTACCCTTCTGGTTAACCTCCGGTCAGAAAGCCGTAGCACAAAGTCGATTTTCTCTTTCCTGCAGCAGCTACAGGATAGTATCCATATGTGATGATTGTGCTCCAAGAGTTATTTCTACTAAACTTAAATAACAAAAAGCCTCATAAACATTCCAGAATGAAATAGCTGATTTCTGGCCTCTAAGCACCTTTATAAACCTGATTTTTTTTTTAATTGTGTTTTTGAAGACATAAGCTGCCACTTTATACCTATACTTTTGTGGCCGCAAATGATTATATCCCAAAGCGTGCATGTCAGGGGGCTGACTCTTTATGAAGGTTCAGTGTATGCTCTTGTGAGATTTTGACTAGCTGTTCTTCCCTCAGCTTGTGATTTTCTTAAATTTTTTTTTAACAAATCAAAGTTACAAGTTTTTAATTGCAACCACAGACCTGTGAGTTCAGAAACGGCAGTGATCCTCTTCCCCTGTTGTCTGGCAGGCAGAGCACAGTCGGGTGTTGCTCTGCCATGGGAAGTGGTGAACCCCGAATATGTTCTCCTGCTGAGCGAAGGCCCCTCGTCTGGAGAACCCCTGGTTGGCAGTAGTTTGTAGGAGCGCTCTGCTGCATCCTCTTAGTCCCCACACGTCATATCGTGGTGATAATAGATGATTAGCATGGTAAAAGTTCTCCTTCATTTCTTCGTACATGCCAGGCCTTGCCTGTTGGTATATAAACAGTGTGAATCAAATATGGTGAATCTATAAATGCATCCTCTCCAGCAGTCTGGCAAGAGTGGATGAAAGAGATAAACTAAAACCAGCATTGTTTAAGTGGTCTTGGATGACCCCTACACAAACAAGCTCAAATAAGACCAGGCCCAAAGTCTTGAAATCACACCAAATGTCTGCTTTACAGTTACTCAGAAACAAAGCTGGAAATAATGCAAAAATCTTAATTCACCTCTATTCCAGCCTTCCTTGCCAGCTGGCGGAGCACTGATAGCTCTGAGCCGATGCAGTGTGGGCTGCAGTGGTCAGAAGCTAGCTGAACGAGCTGTGTATTTAGCAGGAGGGGCTGAAGGGTGCACAGGTCATAACGCTGTCTGTCTGTCCAGCATCCTGGTACTGACTGTAGCTCTGCGATAAACCCAGCCGAAGCAAGATCATCCCTTGAACGGTTTACGTTCAAATAGGTTACTGCCTGTCTCCTTACACAAGTTTGTACAATCCCCAACATAAATGTGTTTCCTTTGATGTCAGCCATGAATTCTTGCTCTCTCTAAAATAAGCTCGATTATAGCTATGATTTATAAATTACCACAGCAAAGTGCAGCTGGAAATGGAAAATACAAAGTCTCTGTAATCACGTTGTTGTATTTTAAGGCTGTGTGATTTATAATCCAAAACATTCACAGGGGCTAAAGGAATGTCTGCCAATTGTTTGCTGTTTTAATCACGTATGCAATCTTTTAATCCTAAGGAGAGGAAAACAATTACGTTTCACTTTCGTTTCTTACTAGCTGTTGTCAGTGCTGGCCATGGATTGCCCGCGAAGTTTGTGATCCACTGTAATAGCCCAGGCTGGGGCTCGGACAAATGCGAGGAGCTGCTGGAAAAGACAGTGAAGAACTGCTTGGCTCTGGCTGATGAGAAGAAGCTGAAATCAATTGCGTTTCCTTCAATTGGTAGTGGCAGGTAAGGCTGTTACACAAACCTGATGCCAAACAGGTCACACTTTCTAAGTGCCACCTCGTGTATTCCAGTACATCTCCTGTACAGAACCCGCTGCTACAACGCTGACTTTATTCTTGTTCCTTTAGATCAGTTCCCCAGATGAAATGTTTCTTCTAGGTTTGTTCAAGCTGTGCATGGAGCCTGCAGTATTCTCCTGAATACTGGTTCAACTTTGGCAGGTCTGGGAGTGATCCGTGCAGAGTCTTACAGCATGCAAAAAAGTTAAAGAGCATAAACTGAAATTTTTAGGAGGGTATTAAGACTTTTTTCAGACTGTCAATTTGTTCATGTAAATTGGGGATGTGGAGAAGAACGTGAAGAAAAGGTATCTATCATACCTAGTTTTAGTACTTAATTAAATTTACTGAATACGTGTCTTAGGATGGCAGAAGACATGGGTTAGTGTTCATTTAAGCAGCAAACATGAAGTGCCTTGATTGTCAGGATTTGCAGAGTCACTTCAAGCTTTCACCCAAAATTCCATGCAGCTGAATTCCATGCAGTTTACATCATGGGAGTCTTTCAGAAAAAAAAAGTACTTGAATCCTTTGCCACGGTTTTTGAAAGCCAAAGTCTGAAGTTACGGTCCTTTGGCGTCGTACAGGATGCTCAGTGCCTTTGAAAGTTGGATCACGGTCTTGGGAGTCTAAATACGGCTGCGCTTTTCGTCTGAGGCTCTTGGGTTTGGGGTGGGGCGGGAGGTTTGGACGCTTGGCCCGTAACGATGGCTCAGCGTGAAGACCAAGGGCCAAAGCTAGGCTGAATTACACAGTTGCGTGTTTAACCCTGAACAACTGCCCCTTGTGAATTTGCCGTGAAGGAGGTTGGCTGGTGCACAGCGGGAATATTCTTCCCGTTGTGCCGTGTTGCGACACGAGATTCGTTCCTGCGTGTTCTGTGGGTTAGGGCGGGACGTGTGCTGTTTGAGCTTTTGGGTGAATGACAATGAAGAAACAGAAGTTTCACTAGGATAATAAAGATTTAAGCGACTTACATCAGACAAAGCTCCAAAGAAGTTTAATTTGCATGGGTGTTGTTTTAAGGAGGTAACATGAGCAAACTTTGTGGAATGGTAGAGAAATACAGCAGAAGGTTCCTGCTGACCTGTCGCGTTCACAGGCCAGTCGGTACAAAGGGAAGCTTGGATTTTTTCTTTAGGAGAAACTTTATTCCTCCATGGGCTGCAGAGTGACTGTGGAGTTGGTTACGTAGGTGCCTAAAGCGTGACCATGTGAAGCGTCTTCCTCAGACCCCTTCCTGTTCTGGAGAGCTCCCAGCAAAGAACCATTCCCGGCCCTTGTGGCAGAGTCGTTGATTGGTGTTGGAAGATGGTGAAACCCTGAATAATCATGAGATTCACTTTCTGTTACGAAATCCGGTTACTGACAGGCAAGATCTGTGGCTAAGCAGCGTATGCACATGCACATCATTCTCACTCAAGCCAGTTGAAGTGGTGATTTTAGAAGATGGAGAGGGATCAACAGGCCTTGAGAAATATATGAGGTTGTGTGTTTTCCCTTTTTTCTCTTAATTAGAGATATTCAAGCATAGATTAATTTTGGAGAGGACAGAATATATTCTGACAATGCTCTTGTATTTATGAAGTCAGAAGTGTTAAAAAAAATAAAAGTAAAGCTTTTAAAGAGAGCAAATGCCAAAGACACCACATGTACGCAGCTGTTCTGGTACAGACATCTGTCAAGCAGACATCACCCAATAAACCCACATAAACAGTTTCATTCTCTTTTATAGTTGAGGAATGGGATTACATGAGGGCAGTTCAAATAAATCACAGGGGAAAATAAAATCGCGTACTCGTAGCATTCAGTGGGCCAGATGCTGAGCTACAGCCAGCTTGTGGAAAGCACAAGTTGGGTGCTGTGCAGAGGTAGCCTGGAGTTCAGTCTGGTAGGGCCAGCAGGAGAGCAGGGAAAGGAGAGTTAGGGGCTGAAGATAAAGTCATCCTCGGAGCAGGGATTTCATTCTGAGGCGCTGACTTTGATCGGAATTGACACTAGCTTGGCTAAAGCCTCCAGCTGCCTTTTCATAAGAGTTTGACTCGGACCAGATCAACACAAGAGGCTTCTGTTTCTTGCAGCGCACGCGTGGCCACTGTGTCAGCACCTCTCTTCTGATTTTTCTGCTCTGTCTCTTCCCATTCTTTTGGGAGAGCGGTCCTAGACAGTTTACTTGAATTGGCTTCCCTTTGCGCGTGCCTCCCTTTGACCAGGCCGCTCCGCTTTCGTTTGCCCCGTTGTGGGCACCGTGCTGGAGCGCTGCTGAAGTGGAAGTTGTGTGACTGCAGAGTCCCCTGCGAGCAACTCGGAAACGGTGTCTACCCTGATTTTGATGCTGGTCCGCATGGCAATTCCTGCTCAGGAGCAAAATTCCTTGAAGATCCGTCCAGTGTATGCCAGGATGCACATTCATAAGTAGCTAGCAAGCGGTCAGATGCGGAGGCGTGCTGAGCTGCCATCGTCTCTGTGTAAGCTGACGGTAGGAAGTAACTCCTGTGTCAAACCCGTGCTCTCAGTTGATGAACTGGTCACACAGCTGATTCTCCCTGACCAGCTCGTTTGGCTGTGGAAGAGTACAAGCTTTGTTCACAATGCTTTTTCTTTTTTTTTCTTCTTCAGTAGAAGAAAAAATTGGACATTTTCAGGAAAAAAAGAAACAGCATGAGTTATTTCATGTCATCATTTTTGAAATATCACGAGCATTATCTTCAGGCAGCAAGTGTAATGCCACAGTACAGGCAGCACTACCACAGAACTGCTCTCCGAGTGTATTTTACAGCAAGGTAATGTGCAGGAAGCGGGTCACGACACAGGCAGTTGCCTTTCTCATTTTGTCTCTTGCAGCATGTAATGAGAGGGAGAGTACAACAGCGTTTTATTGTCAGGGTTTGATGCTTCAGTGAGCAAACACCAAGCGAGTTTGCACCTGTCAGTGCCAGAGGTGAATTTAGCCCAGCTTCTTCAGATTGCTGAGGAAAATCTGAGAAACTCGCCGTCTGTGTAAGCTGTGAATTATTAGTAGCATTACTAGTACACACTTTATAACAAGGAGTATTTACCGTCGTGTGTCGGGCAACCTGGTGATCTTCAGCGGGCCCTTTCAAAGGGCATTTGGGTCCCGCTCGTAACAGAGCGACCGTGTCCCTTCACCCTCAGACTCTGGGGCGAAGGCACAGCCTGGGTGGGTGGCAGCCCTCCGCGAGTAATACCGCAGCAAAGCTCAGGCCACGCTCAGAGTAGTTAGCAGGTGTAATTTCTGGAGTTTACCATGACCTATAAAACTCGCTGTACAGGTCATGGCTTTGTTCAGACCATTCTACTTCTGCTTGGCCTGTTTTAAGATGAGATGAAACTTGCAGACAAGGGCTGCTGGATGAAAATGCGAAAAAGCTTGTGAGAAGGGTTTCCAGATCAGGCACTGAGCCTGGAGAGTCAGCCATGTGCAGTTGTGTCGTCTGGGAGAGCAGCAGGGCTTGTTCTGTTTGTCCAGGGCTTCTCCAGAAGAAGGGGGCAGGAGCCGCCTCTTTAGGCAGAAAGGCCTCTGGTTTTTAGGTCTCTCCAGGTGATACCAAGCAGATGTCTTTCATGGTGTCCTTCCTAGGACCGTACTTACATTGAATCAGCTCATAACTAAAAAGGATGTGTGCGGTGTTGGATGGCTTGGAGAAGCCATCAAGTCGATCAAGTTGTCCGCAGAC
>Ga0181612_171021_pt1 | contig 24803 bp, 19 predicted proteins | sample HoacroProtozoa21_FD_119630 | JGI IMG/M metagenome (GOLD analysis project Ga0181612, IMG submission 119630) | Hoatzin crop microbial communities from Cojedes, Venezuel. Combined Assembly of Gp0051906, Gp0051904, Gp0051908
ACTTCTAGGAGTCAATTGTAAGCTTTAGTGGCGGGGAAACAACCCGGGGGGCACTGGTTCTTTTTAAATTATCTCAGCGAAAAAGAGATTTAACAGTTGACTTCACAGTTTTTTGGTTGTAATTTGACAGTAAAACATGTACTAGATTCAGTTATTTTTCTTTGTTCTTCGCTGTTGCAGATGTATATGTAGAACTGATAAGCAAATTGCTACATGTAAAGTAGAACTGCATCGTGGAGTACTGCAAGCCTTTTCTAGCAGGTGTCTAACAGTTTTTCATGTTAGATAATCATGTATCTTTCTCCTGATATGATAATATGTAAACCTGACTTTTAAAAATACTCCATAGTGGAGTCAGAATGTTTGTCCTTCAGGAGTCTCTTTGCAGACCTGGATAAACATTGTAGAGATGCCTGAGTCATTAGGGATTTGCTCTGCTAGCTAGGCAATTCCACCCCATCACCCCTTCAATGTAAATAATTATCCTTATTTAATGGAAATGCAATGTATACTAAGTAATGACAGACCAAGTAAATTAAGAAATGCAGGGTAAGATGTGGTAGCTCTGTTGAAGGCATTGGATGAGGATCTTGTTCCTTCATCGCATTAGTATAGGTCAGTTAAAAACAATGTGAAGTATAAACAGTTTCTTACACTGTACAACAGCCTTGAAATGAAATACATTTTAGACTTTCTTTAGACAAAGTAATTAGAAGCATAAATCAAGTCATTTAGGCCTGTGAATAGCTGGATTTGGTATGCAGTCCAGAACAGCTGTGTCCTGTACCCAGAGCTACTGACAAGCACAGAAAGGAAGGCCAGACTTTGAAAACCCATTTCTGACAGTGCACAAATAAGCAACTGGGGGTGAAATTAACAATGAAGACAGTGTTAATCCTTCCCCATTCCTGCTGTCTTGGGGATTTGAAAGGTAAATGTAATTAAGGAAAAATTGAATTTACCAGTCTGCATGTGGAGGCTCATCTTTGCCTTTGCCTTCCCTTCCCTCGCCCCCCCTTACCTCTCAAAAATCTCTTTTTGCTTCCTTTTCCTTCCTAGCAATCACCAACGAAATGCCAAATTCCCCTAGCTTGGTTTAATTATTAATTTCTTCGGAATGACCCAAATGTAAAAATAGAGCAATGCACCAGAGCCTCAGGACGCTTCTCCTTCAGCTCTGTGTTTGTGTTCTCTCTTCCTTTCTCCAAATGGCCATGTCTTTTCTCTGTTCGTACTTCTTTCTCTCCTCTCTTCAGAGTCAATAATCTTTAAAAACTTTCCATGAGAGATGGAGGGAAAGGAATTGGGCACGGGAAATGTAAGATTTCATAATGAGAAACCAGAAGGGGAAGCCTCCAGAAACTTCAGAAAATATTCTGAGGAAAATTAAATTTGCAGATGGTATGGGGCCATGTTCTAGATCTTCATAATTCCACTCTGCTACAAGAGAGGTACCCGCCTTTTCAGTTTACCGTTGCTTTTGTTTCCATTTTCCCATGTCTGTCTCCACGGGCATTTACTTGTTCATGACTTGGAAAATTAGCTTTTTGCAGCAGGGACTGCTTTGTGGTTTTGTGTGTGTGTGCTTTCCACATATTTGATACTACCAGGTTGATGGTGATAAAAATAGAAGTCATCATCCCTCTCCGGAGAACTCGTCTCAAAATTTCAGAGCGTGCTTCTATTTAAAACACAAAGACTGACTTCTGTGGTAGTGTTACTACTGTGTCTGGGCAATAGGTGTGTATTATTTTTTAGGTACATCAGTACTACTACTTCAGAGTAAGGAACCTACAGTCAGCTTCTTGAAAGGGTGGACTGTGTGCCACCTCAGTTAAGCTCTCGCGTGCCAGCTCAGTTGTAAGTTAGCTTGGGCATCTGCACTATGGATGTTTACAACTCTTCCTTGTGTACAGGGGGGAAGGGAGAAGATGATAGTGATTTTTTTTTTCTTTGCTACTAAGTAACACTCAACAGCAGCTTCAGAATGAGTGAGGCACAATGAGGTGGGTTAAAACACTGGCTGCAAAGAACCTACCCCCTGCAATGGCTGGATCTTTTTTGGATGGAAGTGTTTTTGTTAAACGACAGCTACACTTGATTCTTTATTACTAAGAGGTGTTTTCATATTGTTTGCAGAATAAGAGGTGTACCCCGCACTGCACTGTAAAAGTGTTGTATAGGGGTCATTAATGTGGGAGACGAGCACACGCTTTCAAGTAAATCTTTCTTCTGGATGTATCCAGGCCAAAAAGATCATGGTCTCACAGCAGTGATGTATGGCACACCGTTCACTGATCGTGGTGTAAAACAGCAAAAGAGGACGGAAGAGAAAATGCAGAGGCTTTTAAGCATGTGGATGAAATTTTCTTCTGCATCCTTGCATCCTTCCTTTTGGATAGTCGAAAACTTCACATTTCCAAGCAGGCTGTTTTCATGTGTTGGGTTTTTTTGTTTGTTTGAAAGGATAGTGTAGGGAATCATGCTAAAAAGCAACCAATTTTTTCCCGCCAAAGGTGATGCGCATCTTTTAACTCCTAAAGTGATTTTACAGGTCAGTAAGATCCAGGGACTCCATATATCTCATACGCTTGCTCTTTCAACCTATAAGCAATTAGTTGCTTGGGCCTGCCAAAGAAACAGGTAGCTTATTTGTATGTATATTAGTAAAATACTTGTGTTTGATTATTGCCTAAAATAGTAATTGGCTGCTTTCCCCTAAATAACTCCTTGCAGTTTTAGAATTTCTAATATTGCAACTTCTTGTTGGTACTAGTCTGAGCTTCACTACAGAGTATCTGTATCACATCTGCACAAAAATGCACAGGTGTTTTTTTTTTTAAACTGAAAACCAAAATACCTCTTGTAGGAACACTACCACCACAGCTCAAACTTGTTCAGATTCAGTCAGAACATACTAAGTTCACAAGGCTCATGAACAGGTCTTCTCCAAAGGCTGAACAGGACATTGTGGGAGAGGTGAAATTATACGTAGACAACAGAGGGAACTGGAGTTCTTACATGGCACCTTTCTTCTGACAAACGTGCTGTAACACTAACTAGTGACTTAGATCACGCACTCCAACTGTAACAGCATAAACTCACGTTCAGGCAGAATCTGTATTACTAACCTTTCCTTTCCACTCCTCCAGTTTCCCCCAGCTGGAAAGCGGCAGCCATGTCACACACCTATGGACCTTGTGTGCCTGGCTGGCTAGCTGGGTGGGGTTCCCCCACCTCCCCATGTTGTTCAACCAGGCTTGCAGCAGTCCTGAATAACGGTCAGGCACTGCCTCTGACAGCTCACAGCGTTTTGCCACAGGTGTAGTTTCCCCCAGAAGACTCTGGGTCTGAATGCTAAAGAGAAAAAAAAGAGAACATATGTCCTTCCTCGTCCTTGACAAGAAAGGGGTGAGTATCGCTCAGCAGAGGGTTTATTTAACAGCTTGCTTGTATCCACGGGGTAATCTCACGCAGTAAAACGTTGGCCAGAAACAAGTTTAGTAAGGGATACTAGTTCCATGCTGCCCAGTGTTCAGCTGTAAAAATCGTCCCTGAAATATTGCCTCCTGTGATGAAGAGTTACAAGTGGGTTATAATTCACCACGTATTTCTGAACGCAGCGATACGCAAGAGAAAGACAGACCACTGCAGCAGGTGATGTGGGAGTGGAGAGACTCCTGAATAAGAAAAGCTAGAGGAGAAATTACTTTTCATGACACCAGGGAGTCGCGTTTCAAACTTGGCTTATAATTGCATGTACTTCACCTGTCTCTGAAATTCTCTTACATATATTAATGTTCTAGCAATCTATACGAACAAGACAGGCAGTATGCCAAAGGGGGTTGTAATTTTCAAGTACCTCCGTACTGTTATTGGAGAGGGGAGGAGGATATCCACTAACAGTGTAATTACGTGGCAATTCCAGGGAAATTGATTATTATTAGCTTTTTACGATCACACTAACAAAGTCAATGATCCAAGATGAAATTGCAAAAATTAGTGCTCGAGCAATATTCAGCAACAAGGTATCACCAGGTGAGAGCGGATGTATCTGAAACCAGGTAATTCCTGAAACTGGAATGGCCGTCTCCCACCAATTGTAACGATGGATGTGCTCTATTAAAGCCTGATCCACTGCAGTGGGGGACTCCCAGGAGGAGAGGCCACGTAAGTATGCAATGACACATACAGTATCGAGAAGTGGGTGGGTGTTTATTCTAAATACCCACATCACTGGGGTATTTGCACCTTTAACCAACAGAGAGAATTACAGGTAGCGAATACAGATCAATTTCTTCAAGTTGGTTATTGCTTTAACAAAATCTTTTGTCACTTTTCTAACATCCACCTTCAGTCCCCCAAACACAGCACAGAGACTGGATACCTGCATAGTCAGAACTATCGTTTGCCAGCCACCCCTTCCCCTTTGAGGCTCCGTGGTTTTATAAATAATCATTAAAAACACTTCTCTGTGATGCGAGAAGGCTTTTCTAAAAGGAGAGCAAGTTGCTGCAATACAACAGTGTAATATTTTTGAAGGTCATAATAATAAAGCAAGGGAAAGAGAATAAGCATTATTGCTCTTTCATGTAATTAGTTTGCTTTCCGATATCCCACACTGCAACTAGAACATTATTCAAGAACACCCATCACAGTGCTTAACAAGATTTAATGTACATTTATTCTTAACATGTGGAACATATAAAGATTTTATACTGAATAAATGAAATTCATTAAGCCAGAGGAAAAGGAGGAATTTACATCAAGTTTTTTTCTTTTTTAACTACATTATCTTGAAATACAAATGCAGATTCTTGTCACTGAAAAATCTTTGAAGTTGTGTTTCTTCCTTTTTTTTTTTTCCTGTATATATTTTTTTATCTGTAGACTGGTAACCATTTTCTTAAATCAATCCATACGTAACCATTTCCACACCTTGATTTATAAAGCAAATTGTGATCGGCTGCTCTCCCGAAATAGAGCATGACTTTATACATACAGAAACTTGTACATTACCCTCAGTTGTTGGTTTTCTGTGTTGGGTTTTTTCTTTTTTCTTTTTTTTTTTTATTATTTTTTGGAGATATGGCCCAAATGAAAGAAAAAATAATTCTACTATCACTTTGTAGATACCACATCATGAAAAAGAAACTAAAAACTTTGTACTAAAAAAAAAAATGAGGGTATGTTTAATGTACAACTTCTATATACATCACGGCCCTTAGGCAATAAAAAAATATTTTAAAAAATGATTAAAGGAATTGTGAAGAACTGTCATTGTGGAAGGTCAAAAAAAACAGATGTAGACAAGACAGTTCTGGTGAGGAAGCAATTGATGTTTATCATCAGGTTTTGTTTAGAAATCTTTTAACTTGACTTTTTTGTTTTGTTTTGCTCCTAGCCTAAAGTAACCATTTCTCCGGAGGAGAAACCAGTATCGTTTTGTGTTCTGACTACTGACTGACACCCTCCTTGATCCCCTACACCTACATCACTAGAATCTTCTATTGCACAGAGCTTTGGGTGATGGTATACAAGTTTTTTTTTTTTTATTATTTTTTCCTTATTTGAAAAAATAAAACACACAGGAACTTGGTATGTTGGTTATTTTTCACCTTTTTGTTTCAAAGTGGTGAGAGTATTTTTCCATCGTACAATGGTTTGCCATAACATTTTTTTTAAAAAGTCACTAGTTCGCTTCCCAAAAAATATGCAATACAAACATGGAAAAGAACATTGAAAAGGATAATCTATGGAAAAAAAAAGTGTGACCTTTGAATGTACTAGACAGCAACTTTGGTTAAAAAAAAATAAAATAAAAAGATGTACTTATACACATAGACAGCAAATATTAATTTCATAACTGTTCAAATTAATAATTTCTTTAATTCCCAATTGGTAAATAGTGAATGGGGCAGAGGAGCAAAGATTCTTTTTTTTTTTTCCTTCTTCCTACGTTGGATAAACAAGAACAGAAAACAGCCAGTTATATGTGACCCTCTAATCTCCACTCACACATGCTTGGCTTCTCACTTATGTCATAACTGCCCAATCTGAAAAAGTACATCACAGATGACAGATGCAACCAGAGAGTTCAGGACAGCAGATATTGAGATATCCAGCAAACGACCCTCGTGCAAAAGGAACTCTGAGCGGTTCTCGTCCACTCTAGCCATGGCCAGCAAGGCCTTGGCTGCCCTGCACATCATGTCTACGCTAGGCGGCTCCAGAGGCGGAGGCTGCATGTGCATGAGGTTATGCTGGCTCTGCTGGTACTGGGCCATGGTGACCCCATCCTCCAGGAAGCTTATCAAGTTTCCGATGCTTCCCTTCTGCACAGCTATTGCCCTTGCCGCTAATGTGTCCCCCTGGGCAAGGTTCGATAAGAGCGCCATGGACATTTCTCGGCAGACCGGGTTTTTGCGGTCCCCAACGTACCTAACTAAAGTAGCGTAGAGTTTCTCCTGACGGCTGAATGGGGGGGTGGCCAAGATAAGGTCCACATTATTGTCCTGGATACTGAGCTTACACAGGGTCTCCAGCACAAGTCTCTGAGGCGAAAGAACTGAGTTGGGCCCCACGGTTGGAAAAGGATCCTGTGCCTCCGCAGACGGGCACACCATCCAGTGCAGCAAGCCATCCAAAATTGGCAAACAGATGCTTTCCGTGTAAGCAGACAAGTCTAGCTGCCCAGAAATGTTGGCTAATGTGACCAATGTATTATCCCTTAAGACCTCGAGGCAGTCCCACCACCACTCATCCTTGCTGCAGGCCACCCCTTTGTCCTCCTCTTCCTCTTTCTCGTATGTCTGCGGCGCTCGCTTTCTTTCTGGATGCTCATGGTGAAGAAGGATCAGCTTTCCCAGGATCAGCACCAAGCCTGGATGTTTGGACATTTCGGTGTCATTGCCAGGCACAAAAGACAAGCTACGGACGATATTTGACACACAGATGCAGCGTTTGGCCAAGGAGTCTTGCCAGTGAGTTATGGTGCATAGAGGAGTCTCATCCCGGCTCCTTGGCTCATCCTCTAGCAGTTTAATATTCCGGTGGCTTTTGGCTTGATGGATCCCAAACGGAAATTTACTGCTCTCTGTTTGGGAACCAGAGTTTGAGTCTTCAGGCAATGCTCCTGGCCGAGCTGAGAGGACATCATCAATGGTTGCTGTTATACTTTTGTCTTGCTGTTCCTCAGATTCACCTTTCCCCTCGAGGCCCTTCTTTTTGCTTGGAGAGTTCAAGGGAGGAGGGGCTTTCCTGCGCGGAGGAATCTCCATCTTGCTTTCAAAATGAGTCTGGATATGTTCAGTTGTGTCACCGCCACCAAGCTGCCAGTGGAGAAGTCCACTATCAAATTCCTGAACGCGTCCAAGTTTGTCAGATCGGTCAACAACAAATAGATTATTTTTCTTTACAATCTTTATTGGCAGTTTGTCGAATTTACTGGCTTGTTTTGGCCTCTCACTTGGATCAGCAATGGCACCAGGAGTGGAAAAAACAATGCTCTTTTCTTCTCCTTCTACCTTTTCATCATCCCCCTCCTCCTCCTCTTCATCAAAACAGTCAATACATTCGTCATTCTCCTCTTTTCCAGTATCCTCTGCCAACGACTGGCTATCATCTTTCTTGGCTGCTTTGTGATCAAGTGCTTTGTGGCCTGGATCTCCCACTTCGTATTCCATAAGGATCCCAAAAATGTCAATCAGGCATTTTCTAAAATATTCTACTAAAAGCTCAAGAAATCCAGACAACTGAGGGGAGAAGAAAGAACATAAAAATCAGATAAATATTTTTGTCTGCACGGAATTTTATTAGGAATACTGATGCATACGTCTGCGTTTCCCTCCTCCTGCTGTGGACTCGTGCCTAGGTCCTGCATGGCAGAAGTTAATCAAAGGAAATTCTTCTAGCATCTGTCCAAACAGTATATAATGTCAAACTGTCACAGCTCCATTTGCTTACACCGTAACGGCTATGAGAAGTACAGCAGAACTTTATTCGTATGTCTCCTTTAAGCTACAGTAGACATCTAGCCTAGCTGTTCTGTCCTCTTGGAAGTGTCTAGCATTCTTCATTTTCTGGACAGAGCACTGAAGTTTCTAATGCACTTAAGTTTTTTTGATTTGTACTTTTATTAGATGCCTAAAGTTTACAATTCTTCCTCTCCTCCTACGTCTCTCAGTCTCTAAACCCAATTGTCCTGTAAGAATCTGCAGTTCAGGGTCTTGGTACTGACATCCTAGATTAATATCCCATCTCTACTGGAACAGTTCCATTTTTCCCTGGCAATATTTAAAAATTGTTATTGGAGCCTGGTGCTGTAAATCACCCTTCAGAAACAGTTTTCGTTTAGGTTTAATCCTTTTAATTAACTTGTAATCACTTTCTTATGGAAAGGCAGCAGTTGGACTTTGTATTAATTTACCCTCAGTGGCTTTATTATTAAAAATTCTTTGCTGTTATGATGTAGTCAGCCTGATTGTCTGACTTTTAATGTGTTCTTTTTTTAAATTGTGGGATAATAGGTTTTCAGCAAAATGTATCCTTTTGTCCATTCTCTAGTCTCTTACGATTGCCAAATCCTCAAAGAATTAAGAACAAACTGATGCTTATGAACTGCAGGAATTATCAGTCATCATACGGAGTCCTGCCACTGGAAATAGAGTCCAAGGCAAAAGTAACAAAACATTTAAAATATGGCTGGTATTCTATGCAGCTTGCACAGGGTGCACTAATGCAATTTCCAATAGAATTCCGAGGAGATTCACCTCACTTAGCTTCAAACGCCCGCAACAGTTACACACCTAACCTAATTGTCTAGATTCTTTTTATAATCAATGGTCTTTTACAGGCCACTTCTAGGGTATGATTCATCTGACCTATTTTAGATCTCTGCTTCAGGATGAGATGAATCATGCTATAGATAATCCCTAGTTCTAAAGTTAGGTGGGATGAAATGTACCATTTGTGTCTGTATTTAAAAAAAAAAGGTCATTATATTTAAAAAATTATGAGCTACACTATTAGTAACCAAGGAATGAATGGAGCAGAGAACTGAATATTTAATTTGTACAAATTTTAGATGGTGTGCATTATCAGCATGCCATCTGTTACTACCACCTAACAGGCCAATGGTTAGAGTAGGGCTGAAGAATGCTTGGAGGTAGTGAGGTGAAAGCACACACTGTTAAATCCCGTGTTACTTGCATCCTGTGGACAGACAGTGGATTTTAGCCTTTAAATTGTCAATCTGATATTTCTGTGCAAACTTAATTTACTGGAAGAACAAACCAAACAGAAAATAAGAAATTAAAAAAATCCTACAGCCTAGTATGGAACTACTGAATGAGACAAGTGTCACCAAAAGACAGCCTCACATCAGTTTAATATAGCTTTGCAAAGCCTTTTATGAAAACAGAAGTTAAGTAAGTTTACTTACTTGTCAGTGCTAAAATTCTTACATCCCTACATGCTCTTTCTGCAAGAGATACCCTTCTTTCAGGCTTATTATTTCCCCTATTCAACCTAAAGCTATCTCCGGCTTCTTACTGTTACCAATCATAAAGAAGGGAAGTTCTGCAATATTTAAATTCATGTTAATTATAATTTACTATAAAGGACTTCAGCATTTTTGTAGATTTTATTTCAGCTTTCTTTCCCTGGAAAGTTGAGAAGTATACTGCTTTCCCACCTACCTGAGAGAGGTTGAAAGTAGCGACAGTGCTGTCATCATACAGAAGAATATTAATAGTGTCTAGCGCCCAGGTACTTTCAGCCAAAAGACCAGATTTAAGAGACATCATCACTCTCCAGGCCTCAGGAGTTACTGGAGAAAGAAAAGAGAGACATAAAACAGTATTAGTGCATCCTCGGAGACTATTAATGAGTTCTGAAAGATTAAACTGTGACATTCTGAGGATGCAGAATTTAAAAGAAATAGTTACTGAAACACTGGTTAAGACCCTCCTTTCACCACTTAGTCCTGTAACCGCTGCTCAGCCTTAATACTGGGGAATATCTTAACAGGGCCGTTCTTCCTGACTTTGCTGAAGCTGAAATAATAACTTAGAGGAGCTGACTAAACCAAACAATTGGTAAATAACGGTAGATTACTCTGTCAGGAGTGTGGGAACTTGAAGTATGAGAACTTGAATGTATGAAATGTAACAGAAAATCAAGATAAGAAGATAGGTGGGAAAGAACGGGGGGGGAACAAACATGACAAATAATACAGCATGAATAAGCGGGCCATTCAAGAGAGGCAGAGACACAGCAGAAGAGCACGAGTTTCTGTGGAACAAAAACACAGAAAGCTTTGTTCAGCTAAATGTTGTATTGGTGATTTAACAGACATTCTGAAGGACCTTTCAACAGAGATCATTTGGAAATCTGAGGCAAGCTTCATTTTTAATGCATTTCTGCAGACCTTTGGTCTCCATATAAAACATTGCTCTCATTTCATGTCAGATGGGCTGGGATGAGTTTTACTGGTCTTCCTCACCGACGCATGTGTTATCACACTTTTAATGAAGACAATCATATTGTAGTTACCGAAGTTAACTATTGGTCAAAATAGTCTTAAAATGTAAAAGAAAATCAAAGACCCTTTCTACCAACCTATTTCGGTATTTGGCTTTTGCTTTAATGCTTACCAATATCTTTTGAGGTAATCTTTCGTCTTGGTTTTAAGACTGGTTGGGATGCTTCTACAGAGCCTGGGGGGAAGGTAATTTCTCGCCTAATTGGTGGTGGTTGGGGTGGAGGTCCTGCGACCTGTGACACTGGAACTGTGGGTATAACCTTTTGCATCTTCATGGAGGGTAGGAAAGGAGACTTGCTTGGAGACATACGGTTTTCCAAAGAGCGCTGGAAGGATGCTGGACTTGGAGCTCTAGAGATGTGGTTTGGCATAGAGGGTGGCGTCTGGTAGGATGACTGAGGAGGTCTAGTGATAGGCTGCATGGAGGCTGAGGATGACATATAAGAAGGCTGACGCTGGTTGACATGAGAAGGCCACTGACTCTCGTGGTTTATCCTCTGGTCAGGTACCATCATATCATCAGTGCGATTCATCCCTGGATACGGCGGGGCCTGTGCAGGGCCTCCTGGACCTTGCCTATTCTGGTAAGGGTAAGGCATATCATTTCGTGTTGGCCACATGTTCTGCTGAGGACCTTCGCTGGAGGATGACGACTGCATGGGGCCACCAATCATCTGGGGAGGTATTCCATGCTGCTGCATTTGTCCTGGGCCCTGCATCCTCTCCCTGTTGTACGGATAGGGATACTGTCCCTGCATGGGCCTCCTGTCAGGCCCCGTGTAAGCGTTGCTGTACTGGTTATACATTTCCTGCTGCTGGTTGCCGTACTGCATGTTATACATATCCCCTTCATGGCGTTTGGCTGGAGGCCCATACATGCCATCCATGTGTCGCTTATAGTTCTGAAAACAGATTTGGGAAAGAAGATGTGTCACTTTTACTCCATACACAATACAAATACATTGGCTGAAAGCTCGTTTAAAAAAAGCTGAAGGCGCTTAGTTCTAGAGGCATCGTGCTGATTCCAGAGTCAGGCACGCAGTGCTGTGGTTAGGCTTGATTCAGTGCTTTGTTTTTAAGCCTCTGTTTTGCTGCGCTTACAACTTCATACCAAAGTAAAAGGAAACTTATCCCTGGGCTAAATTTTCTTCTGCTTGCTCTCATTTTCTCCCTTTCCCTTTCCTTTCCTATCTGTCAGATTAAATTCCACTGGTCATTTCAGACATGCATGAAAAGGCAATGGTCCTCACCAACTAAAACATTTTCACTTCTTTTTTATGCTTAGTCTACTAAGAAGAAAAATTAAAAAAAAATCAAAACAGTGAATCTGTTCAAGAGACAAGCACCGAATAAACTCTTAAAATAACAAGATACGCTGCAAGCATGCATGTCTGAAACACTGGATCTTATGATAAGGCATTGGCTACACACAGTAAATTTATTAGTAGGAGAAAACATTCTGCTGCATATTGTGCTCTGTGTAATTCCCAGGAACACAGTACTGTTCGGGCAACCATCCCTCTTCCCAAATCATCCTAATCATATTTAATTTACTGTGAGATTATTACAGCAAATGGTCACATCCAAACGTTCTGTTCTAGTTTATGCAGGTTCTCACCCTGCTGATCAGTAACGAATTAAGCAATGTAACTAACAGCTGCCACCTATGGTTTATTCCCTCTTTGTTTCTCATCCTCTCAAGTGACGTAAGCTGTTTTACCTTGGGGAGAGCTGAGTTGTTTCTAAATCATACAAGCTTGTATGTTTTTATGTTTAAGACAGCAGAACAAAAAAAGACATGTTGCAGTTTGAGGGGAAGATGGCAAGGTTTGCAGCGGTCCTTAGTTCCTGTGGGAGTTTGTTCCACAGTTCAAACCACACTGAGTGCTCTGAAGCAAAAAAATGTGAATTAAATGGGTGACTTCTGAATATATGATCTACGGCAAATTCAAAGTTACGGCTCCCCCGGAAACTGTAGCTCAGTCACACTGCACAATGTATACTAATGTACTAGAGTTAAGATCAGCTAAAGATCTGTATGTATTCAATACGGGTCAGTTAGAACAGCTCTGGGATTCATAAACTCATCTTCCAACTTTGGTGCACATAAAACCACAACTACTGTATTGCATGAAAGTTATTTTTTTTAAACTTGTTATAGAGCTGTCTGGCTATCTGAGATACACCTATTTTCAGCCTTACATAAACTATTTGCTGTAGTAAATTCCACCCTTGGGGCCAATTTATACATTAAGAACTGATTTGGCAGTTGCCACACCTAAAAAGGTGGTGTTTGTTTTGCCACGGTGACTCTGAGTGCTTAAAGTAGACACCTGGGAATGAAGCATGTGCCTTTTGAGAAGCAGTTCAGTGTTCTTGTATCTGCAGTGGCAACATGGCTAATGGTGCCCGGTGTTGAGGACAGTGATGCGCCTGAACTCCACCTCCGGCGTCGGAGGCGGCTGTTCGGCAGACGACTGAGGCTGCACACTGTGTGTCTCTCTCCACCGGGAATGTGGAATTCTGAGACCTCGCAGAAGACAAAAAGACACCTACACAGGTCACCTGCTGCATAATAGCTCTCAGGGTTTGAACATTCGTACCGGAATTGAAAACCCTGGCACAAAGTGCTTCATTAGCCCCAGGAGTTCACGCTCCAAGCACCTCCTTCCCAGGTCATTCCTCAGCCTTCAGGCTGTAGATAAAGCTTCGAAAGGGCCATTTTTCACATTCTTCCTGCACCGCTATAGAGTGAGATTTAGGAAATTGAAAATAAGCTAGTGGCAACCTAATCTCTAGCGAAATGAAGACGTGGAATCCTCTGGGAGTGGGAGGGAGAGGCCGAGGCCAGGATCCTTGCCCTTCACTCTTCACTGCTTTTTTGCATTAATGCATTTTGTGTTTGAGAGTCGTCGCACAAGGCCCATGCACAGCACCAGGGACAGGGCCAAACGTATTGTCACCAATTCTAGCCGTCTCCTTGCTTAAATGAACACGTAGTTAATATATTCCCTGCATACAGTAGTATGGAGTATCACAAACTGTTCTGTTCTATATCTTTGCAATTTCCTCACTAAATCACCTAGACTGCTAGCATATGCTTATCATAAAGAACAACAAAACAGTTTTTTTGATTATGCTATTTTTGAGATGTTATGAACCAAAGAGATAAACAAGAAATTCTGAAATTTAGATTTATATACGTTTTCAGTACAGTGCAACCTAAGATCTCCTCTTTTAGGTTTCCCTCCCCTGAACTTCCTAGTAAAACTCTATCCCAAACTGAAAACGACTGTCTGAAATTGGCTGAAAAGTAGCTTACGTTTTAATTTTTGTATTATAAGGGAAGTTTTTCTATTTTGGAAGCTAACTTCAGCTTTAATTGTTGTACGACTAGCAATGAATTAATAACACGCAGGATGGAACTCTATCCTGCTGAAGTCAGTGGAGTTTTGCTATTGACTTTTCAGATGGGATTTTGCCCACAAGGTACTAGTAATACATCTAACAAAAAAATATCATTAATTAAGGTAATTTGTATTTTCAAAGTTATTACACAGTTGGGGAAACTGGAATATACAAACGTTTTAACTATTTTTAACACTAATAGTGTTCTCTCTCATGTATTTGTACAGTATTATTACTAAAGAGAACACGTGGGGAATATGCCATCTGATCTATATCAAACATAGGCATCTCACATGAGGTACCACAGCATTCTAAATAACTGAGAGTGCTGCACGTTTTACTTGGTTCACTTGGCTGCACGACATTAAGTTAAGGCCCTTCAACCTGCCAGCCAAGCAGCTTTCCTATTTGTTTCTGGAATTGAGGCAGCATGACTTTACTAGCCTATGAATTATACTTTCCCAGTCTGCTGGTTATTAACTTGGGACAATGACCTGATACACATCCAAAGCCACAAAACATCTGTTAAAATTTACACTTTTCCAGTGTAATGAACACATTTTCCTATAGTTGCTCATACACTGCTTATCCATATGGGCTGTGATTTTGACCAGAACTACAGTGCTCCTCTTGCCAAAAGACATTTCTTGTATAAACAATTTTTTTAATGTATACACAATTTCGGGGTGATATTTATTAAATACATGTTATAAATATAGCTGTTGTCTCCTCTCCTACCTGCTGCTGTGGATACATTCCAGGCTGATGTCCTCCATATGGTGGCTGTCCTGAGGGAGGTCCTTGTCCTGGATACTGCTGCCCATATGGTTCATGCCTAAAATGAAGCATTCAGATCAACACTTAAGAGCTGCTGGAATTTCCAAGCCACCAGGAAAAGCAAAGCACTCTGATGGTCTTGCACCTTGAAGCCATTTGCTGTTTGGAAACAAGGTGAAGGTACATTGTGGTACGGTCCTGAGCCTGATGTAGCAAGCTCTGCTGGAGCTGGCAACGAAAGGAAGGAGATAAAGCAGATAGAAGAAAGGAGCAGCAGTGAAGATGCAAGAGAGAGATTTAGAGGTAGCAGTCAGGAATGGGAAGGGGTATGGCCAGCAAAGGGGTAAGAAAGGCAGCTGCAGCCGCTGGGAACGCATCTGAGGTGGAAAAGTGTCTGATGTACAGCTCAAAGTCTGCAAGTCAAGATTCTTGTGTTCTAACAAGTCAGTCTCCAAGTCAGATACCTTCTGGATTATTTAATAATAATCAATGGTTAACCGCTGATTTGAAGTGAAATTGTGATCTTAGTCTGACAGTGACAGAAAGCGAGTACAAATTTCACTACAATGTGTAACATTTAAATATACCATTACTGAGTAAAAACAGTACTCATAATTTTGCCAATGTCATTCTTAATTAAAGCTTACATAATGAAGCATACACATAAGAGGCAGAGTAGTGTTGCACCTGGAAACTTACCTGTAGCCTTTAAGACCTGTGAGGAGCACTACAGTGCAACTGCAATATTTTTAGCACATCTGAATGAAATTCAGGTTGCTGAAATTAAGCACTTGGAAATTATAAAGATTGATAAATAACACTGTACTGCAGACCAATATGTCAGTAATTCCTCTCTGTACACTACCAGTGAGAACACATCTACAATTCGAGTATAATTACGGAAGTAACATATCAGGGAGAGTCAAACAGGACTTGAGAAGCGGACACGTCAAAAGAATTAATGGGACTTTATTTTTCCAAAAGCATAGAAAGTTCACGTTTTTTGAGAGTTGACCAGAGTGAAAGCAATAGCTGTTCCGTATCTCCTAAAGTTATGATGTAGATGGAGAGAAATTACCTAATGCCAGTTAAAAGAAAAACATAACTGGTGGGAATTGTTTACAGTTGTCCAAGATGGTACATGCAATACGATAAAACTGAGCAAAGGCACATGTACGTTAATGCATAAGGGAACACTTTCTAAATGTTCAATTTGTTAGCCACAGGATAACCACAAGCCAGGTGAAGTTGTGGAAGCTTCAGAACTGGTGTCATTTAATGCTGCTCTGGAGAACTTGGGCCTATAAAATATGTTCTAGTTCAGTGCTGGCAGGGACATACACAAGGTAGGATGTATACTCCTTTTCTAACATCTCTCATTCTATGGCTACACAAAGTCAACCAATTCATCCAAGCCTCCGCCCCCCCAAGAAACTGAAGCAACGGTAAAAGCCTAAGTAAGAACACACAAAACAGAATTAACACACCAGGAGGCCACATATCCTGTCTATGTGCTCTCACAGAGGCTGCTAGCACTTGTTAGCTGGTTATTGCAGATATTACAAACAGAGAAATCAGTGTTCACCTTTGCTGGCCAGGATAATGATTAGGAGAGTACATGCTTGGGTCACTGTTTGAAGGCACCATGTTGCTTTGACCAGGTGGTCCCATACTGCCTTCAGGACCCAGCCCATGATCCGACCTAAAAAAATGACAAAGGAAACCTCATTCTGTAAAAAGCACTTATTCTCCAAAATTGCCAACAAAATAACCAAAACACACCCCTTAAAGAAAACATTCTCTTGACTTATCACCTTCCACGGGAACCCTTACTCTCAATGACTCCCCAGCACTGTGACTTGTTGAACAACATGATTACGTTTGTGTTACTCTACACATCTACTACTTCCAACTACCGACTGAAAACTACTCCACCATTACACCTGAAAGACCTACACTGCACCACTTTGGCTACCATTAGGAAACAAAAAGTGAAGCTAAAGTACACAGCCTAATGCAAGTAAAAGTAGGAATACAGTCAGAGCTGCAAAACCTACCAGAATATTTCATATCATCCAAACATTCCCAAACCATTCTGCTTGCTATACCAATGCTTAGACACCAGTGATTTTACTGATCTTTTTTTTCCCAAAGCCCTTCCCAGGATAAACAGAAGAGGACCAAATTTGTTTTGTGTACTCCACTAAAAGACAAACTTATGAGGGTCCTGATGGACACACTGCAAAGACTGGTGCCCCTACAGCTCAGACAACAGACTCCAGACTCTCCAAAGGCAATTCACTAACAGACCACAAACCAGACATATTCAGGCTGTGCATTTTCTTTTTCATAAAAAGCCCACCAACAACTGTTTAGGTGAAAACATGGCCAGAAGACTAACTCAAGTACTACTTTATGCCATCACAGCCCAGCCCAGCCGACAGCTGAAGGCAGCTGTCAAACACACCACCCACGATCTGATCTGCTGCAGCCTGAGTGACGTCTAAGGTGTGACAGTTCCTCCCTACTAATTTCTGTGAACAGCTAGACTCAGTCATCAACAGTGGTTTGAGTCCCAGTGACTGAGAAAGATGCTGTAGGAAACGTAGGCTGCTATGTTCTCTGCAAGGTGCAATGGGAAAATGAGAAGGGGGGAGAGAGGATCATTTTCACTGATGGGCTTTGCTTTTTCCTGAAGATTGACTCACCTCCTGTCATAGCCACTTCCATAAGAGAACTGCTGTCGCTGGCTCATGCTCATGTTGGACATTGCTCCAGACGGACTCTGGTTATACATATCTTGTATTCCACTGTTAGGCATTTGTCCAGGGGTCATGAAAGGCTCATTGCTTCCAGGCACTGCAACAGTAAGGCAAATTAAATATATTATTCTGTGTGTTTGAAGATATCTTTCTACTAAATTCTGTATTTTACATTAATGTTCAAATCCCTAAAACTGTCAAGGAGAATTAGCTGGTGTCTGATGAAAACTCATGAAGCAGCACTACTACCAAGATGATGGTTATAATATTAAGGAGCTGCAAGAGAGGAAAGTAATATCATATGGAAGAGAGCTCATGAGGCACCAGGCAGCTTCTTCCCTGTGGTCTTCACAGCTGAAGATGAACTCGCTCTTGCTGCTTCCACCCCAAACAATGGTAAATACAAATGCAAACATAAACCTTAGAAAACAGATGAAAGCAAATCTCCTAGTTTGGATTACAAAGCTGCCAGAATCAGGCGCTTCTTTTTTCCATAAAGCCCTCATACATATACGTATACCACAATTTAGTTATGGAAAGGATACTGTATCCTAATGTAGCTTCTTGAGCAGGATGGGCATATTCTACAGGTCCAAGAAAAGGCACATCGACCACTATTATCAGATATAAATCCCAAAGCAAATAGAGGAAGAGACTCTATCCTTTAGTCCCTCCTAGTAGATACTGAACAGAGACATTTCTGTTTCAACAAGATAAATGTGAAATATATGACAAAGTGCAATAAACCCCCTTAATCTCACAAGGATATAAAACCCGAAGTGAATCTAAGGCAGAGAGGGTCTTCCCTTCCTCCAACTGTGTTATGCTAGTGTCCACAGCACAGGCAAAAGGATTTAAAGGGAAGGTTTAAAAAAAATCACATCAGATTAACCATCTCTTTTAAAGCATCTCCTCACTTCATCACATATCTTTATTTCCGGACCTCTTCTTCCCATTCCTCCCTTTTGCTCCCTTTCAGTTTCCACTTTCTTAATTTCATCTCCTCCATCCACTCTTCACTTTGCAGCCATTGTGAACCCTGCCTGTGTTCTTTCCTCCCATTTTCCTATATACAAGGCATGCAAGTTTGATTCATTTTAAGCACGTTTTACAATATCCACAAAACCATCTGTAGGTTAAGTGCCCAAAAGGACAAGAGTCAGGTTTGACATTAATTTTAATTTTTGCTTTCGAAAAATAAACAAACTTTGAGTGTGTTTATCACCTTTTGTCAGGGGCTGTCCAAGTGAGAAAAAAATCAGCTTTCCTATTCTGAAAAATATGTAAACTGAGACAGAGAGCATTGGGAGACTTGCTCAGTTCTGCACAGTGAATTTCCAGTTCAGCCCCACTACAGTCAGGCATGTTGCTTCACCACTTCACATTCACACTAACGTCCAGCATCTGATTTGCAGAGTAGCTAACCACCTTCAAGAAACATACGGCACTGGACAAAATCTAACCCTATGAATTTACGCCATCTCCTGCCATGTCTTCCTACAAGCATTTTTAGGATTCTGTTCTGTCTAAAATAAAGTGTGACTCTGAGAGGGCAAGATATGACTGGACCAGAATGAAACACAATTGCACTGCACTTCTCCTTTTGCTACAAGGTTACCATTTTAACAGTGGCAAAATCAGCAAAGTAAAAAAGCTCATTCTGATGACCGGAACATCTGAATTATGTGTAAGTAGGCAGAACACTTCAGCTTCTACAATGAAAATACCTTTTCTCATTCCACCGAAAGGATCTTTATTCGGCTCATATGGCATCCTTCCCATCATATCTGGCATGTTTATTCCCTGCTGGTATGGTGCATTTGGCGTCATGGAGTTTCGCTTCGGGAATGCTGAATCACTTACATCCGAAAAGGGATCATGCACACTAACTGCGCTGTTTCTAGCAGGTGAGAAAAAGGAGGCATTAATATCATCATGTATTCGTAAGAATTGTGAAAACAGACTGGACTATAATACACCTAGCCCATGATGCTGTGGCAGTGATCAGTGCAGGGTAGATATGTGAGGAAGATGCAAAGAACTTCTACAATGGACAATCATTAAAAAAAACTACCCATTTTTCCCCCCAAGCTCATTTGGCTACTTACCTTAAAGATCTGGGTTTTTAATCTAATTCAACTGTGTGTGTTGCTATTACTTATATAAAAGTCTAAACTTTTCTGAGATTGCACTAAGCTGTTTGTCTCGCTACCCCAAGGCATTAAGCTCCACAGGTTAATTACATGCTGTGTCAAAACAGCATTATTTTTTATCAGTTTCATATTTATTACCTTTCAAATTTACCAAGCACCCCATTGCTCTCCTACTAGAGGAAAGATTAAACAGCAACACTTGATTTACCTCCCAAATATCATTTACTGTAGTGGAGAAGCACTAACCCTTATGGCTGCAGCCAGCTTTATTCTAAAGCCCTTACAAATTTGGCTTGGAAAATGGAGTTTCCCTGATAACTATCAGATCTATTCTTATCGCAAAAGAAAATTTTTTACATAGTGAAAGAAAATCAGTTTGAATTAAAGATGATTAAAAAAGTTTCTTGTTACCCTTTCTGCAGTATTACAGACGGAGAAAAAACCCAAAACCTAAGTATGTTAAGTTGGGAGTGACTCTGTACCTAGTTCAGAGCTCAGCTATATTCCTGCTGAAGTCAACAAGAACCTCTTTTGCTGGACTCCAGTGGGCGAAGGATTCTTAACGAATGCCGAGAAGGCTTCACTTCAGATTAAGCTGCTCTGTGTGACTTATGGGACACAGAACTGAAAAGGGATCTCTCGGTCCATCCCACTGAATCTTCTGCTATCTCAACCACCGTTATTATACACGCTTTTCATAATCTGAATTTAAGTAGCACCTCAAAATCACACATTCCTCCTTCCTGAGCGTGAATGTCTGGACCTGTATACCAGAGGAGGACAGGGTAAGCAAGGAAAGGAAGACTGTCGTTCCAAGTTGGTGCTGCTGGGTTCCACCTGCCTCCCCACTCTTCACATACTCACACGCCCTCCTTCACACTGGTACTTGTCTGATCCTTCACTGGTGTTTAGAAAGCTAATGCAGCTCCTACTCCTTCCTCCCTTTCTCCCTCTCCCCTCCAAAAAGAAATGATTTTCTGCTGCTTTTAAGGCTCTGACCAGTTCACCACAGCATCAGACGAGTGCCCGAGCAGCTGGGAAAGGGAAAGACTGGCTTAAACTGTTGTAGAACTACAGCCCAACAAAAAAAGAAGCAAAGCCCTTTTCATACCTGCCACCCTGCATAGGTGTCATCTGTCCATGAGGTGTTGATGCTGGTGTTGGGGGCTTCAAATCGCCTGGCACTTCTGTCATGGAATTACTACCAGTAGACTGTGGAGTCTGTGGGCCTTGTAAGGAACCAGAATTAGCTGGGAAATTAAAGAAAAACGAAATATTAAAAGGTAGCCGTCGAAGTCCTGTGGAAATAATAATCACCAAAGAGAGAAACTGCTTTCTTCCCCCATAAACCTGCTTATACCATGCATCTCAGTACTTCAGAACTTCCCCAAAATTCTCTGAGATCAGGATATGCTGTGCAGTAATAGCCATCATCTTTCCTAGAACCATGAATTTAATCTGCTGCCTGAAGCAACACGAATAGAAATCATCTAGATGAAGGATCATTTAAATTGGAGGTCAGAGATACAAAGTTAATTGTCTATGGTTTACAACAGCGTAAATGAAGGTTGTTCTTCAGCACAGCTGCTTTACGTAATCACTATCACAACATATAGGTTTATAAGGCAAATTTCAGCCAAAAGCTTTTCCTCACAAATTTAAACTGCTGTATTAATATAAACTCATAATTTCATTTACTACTATAAGGCAGACATTTCCATGGTGAAACATGGCAAATGATCAGTGGTGCACTGCAACCCTATGCCATCTTTGAGGCAGCATGGCAAAAGACTGTATTTAAGAAATGCAAAAGGCAATCTGGGATAAGAAGAAAGCAATCACTGAAAGTAGATTTTGAAGAGGAGGCTATAGCTAACGGTCCTCATAAAATTGTAAAAATAGCAATGGTCAGCTTAACAAAATGTAATTAGGGTCACTGCAGAGCGTATGGAACAAGACCTGGTCAATTCTGCAAAGCAACTATTTCATCTGCAAAAACTTCTATCTTCAGATCTCAGAAAACGATAGAGTACCTGCGCTACTGTCCTCCTTAACCATGGTAAATACCTATATTCTTGATGTGACAAGCATAGAAAAGCATGTACTGTTCTATTCCAGTGAGACTGAGCAGTAATCAGGGCATTAAAAGAATACATCATAGAAGTTAATGACAAAATGCATCTTTCTTTTAAAGAAGACACTGAAGCTACTATTTTCATATGACTACAGAGCAGAAACAACCCCAAACCCAAAGATTTAATGTGGTAGTTTTCTGATTTCAAAGGTGGCAAGTGGGAATTAGTAACAACATCTAAGCCTTGGATCTGACTAGCCTTGCAGCAGGAATTCTACCCGAGGAGAATCTGCAGGATTCAAATCTGTAGACGCAATCGAGAAAAAAATTACCAACAGAAAAAAATTCACAAATCTAACAGACTCAGAAAGACATGGCTTTGGCTTGACAGGTCCTTCTTTTTTATGAACTGTCTTGTAAGCATTTTATAGTGCCTGACTATCTACATTCAACAAGCAATTAACAAAACTTTATAAATTACTGTTAGAGGGAAAATTGGAACAAGCAGTATGGGCTTTTCTTCTGCATGTGAAAGAAGGAGTAGTTTATAATTGACTCAGAATCCTAGAACACTCATCATCTTGACAGGCAGAGCTTGTTTTTAACTGAAGAACACCTTTTTTATATGTGTTTCATTTATATCTGTAACACATGTTCCACTATCTGGAAATCAGTCTCAGTAGCAAGTGCATATGTAAAATCCACATTGTGTAGACCACATTGTTCTTGTCTTCAGCTTTCTGAGGCATGTTTGGATTATGCTCAAACAGTAATGAGGTTCAAAAAAAGTTCAAGAAAAGCTCTCTGATTGCATTAATACAGTAACAACAACATTTGCAACAACTAATGCTATAGCTGACTGAAGACTTTAGTGCTATAATAAAACAAATCCATATGATTATTAAAAAAATCATCATCTTCACATAAAACGAGCTGTTTGTATATATGACCCGAGTGAGCCAGGATCATTCTCCTGCCCTTGAGCTTTAAACACAACTCCAGATTACTTCTAAAAAGCTTGAAAGCATTTCTGAGTTAAGCCACCCATTGTCACATACCATCTTGGTGTATCAGAACCATGTAAGTAAACAACGTAGTGCACCCATATACTTACTGTAAAATACGATATTGACTAACCCTGCATGTTTTCTCATGGTGGACTATTAAGCAGCACTTAACTTCTTCCCTATCCCACCTGAGCAAGAACCTAATTCTCATCTACAGTAAACCTAAAGTTAACAATTAAAATATTTTTTCAGTATTTATGGGCTGCATGAATATAGAATGTTATGAATAAAAATGTGTTTTATAAAATCTTCTTCGATAAGGAAAGGTTTAAAAGCAAAAATAATATGTCCAACTAAGAAGCTACAAGTCAAAGTTCTATCTGCTGGGTGGTGGTTATGAGTTAGTTATTTTTCCCCCACCTCTTTCTAAATGACTGCTTAGAAACAGCTCAAAAAAATGGAAGACATATACTATCTTGAGAAGTGCAAAGTTTCTGGTAATGCTTTGTTAATATGCTTTGCTTTTGACCTCCATTGGGTCAGGGACACTTGTACAGAATAGGGACTCCAAGCATTCTAATCTCTGGGTTAGGTCATCAGCTACCAAGAAGAGCCCAAGTGTGGATATGACCTAAAAGCAACTGCAAAGATAATTATTTCTATGTCATACACTCACAGCTCAGTTCATCTATATTTAAGTAATAGCATCAATGTAAATAGCACATTCCCTAAGAAAGAATAAGGTAAGCATGTACTCTTAATGGTTAGTGTTGGTGGGGCAGGTACAATTTTTTAAGCAATATAACTTTCTCCTGTAGGATAAGATTTTCAGTACCTTTGCCAAGCTTCAGCCAATCATCAGGAGGTCATCTTGATGGATGTTCCTGTCAAGCTAATTTTGTTTTGGAAATTTTCAGCAGTAACTGCCCAGCTTTTTTTTAAGAATATGCCTTCAAAATTATATGGTCCTCTTCTGTTGTCTCCAAAAGAGAAATATTTTTCTGTGAGTCTTCCAAGCCAAGTAGACATTTGGTCACCTTTTCCACATATTGCACCAGTGGTCTCTTCATTGTCTGAAGAAGAGACTTGGTGGTAATGTTGGGGACGTGCCTGTGACAGTACTCTTGCTGTTCCAGTGTTTATTCTGATTTGGTGAAATAAATTTGTGAAAAGTACCTGTTTGTATGTAGACACTATTAGCTTGGTATACATTCACTTGATTTTCTGAAGATCCTGTCTGTACTTATTTCAGGCCGGAGGTGAGCAGGACTCTCACTGTAATTCAGCTCCCGGGTTCATCTGAGCAGTCTTGAACATGGAGCTGAGCACGAGAACCCATAGGGAGGAAGCCACCCCACACAAACTCTCGTGGTTACAACTGGAGGTTGGCAAGCAAAAGCAAGGTAACAGGGTTTCTGACTATCAATAGGAAAGGTGACTGACAAGGGAACTGGGAACCTGGAAAGGAGCTACAGATGCTGCTGGGATCAGATTAGAATCTGAGAAGTCTGAAGTTGCAGGGACATGGTACTACACAACAGAGAACACCAAGAAAGCCCAGAAAATGTACCTAACGAGAGCCGAAGTACAGAGAAAGAACCATAAGCAGCTGGATAAGGAGACAAAGAGTTCAACACTGGGAAGAGTCTGATACTAGGCAGATGAGTGAAGTTAAATTTCGCACAAGAGGTTCTCAGATGTGTGTTCCTTTTCTCAGAGACTCTGTTTCCAAATGCTGTTTTCCAGCTGTGCAGAACATGTAGGGCAACAGATGAGATCATATACAGGGCTACATCAGGCACAACTTAGAAAACTGGCACCCAGAATTAGCAGATACTCCTGCTGTAAATTTCCTGGTAGCCCAGTTCCTCTTCTGTAGAATGGGAATCATACCACTTTCCCTCTCAGATGGGTATTACAAAGGCTGACTAATATTTTTTAAAGCCCTCAAATACAGTTGTAGTGAAGACAAGAAAAAAAAAAGGAGTAAATTTATAACTCTGTCTGAGTCTGGTGGCAAACTGTAGCACAAGTAAGAGCTGTGTACTGAAAAGTGAGGATAACACAAAATAGCGAATA
>Ga0181612_120068_pt1 | contig 24802 bp, 15 predicted proteins | sample HoacroProtozoa21_FD_119630 | JGI IMG/M metagenome (GOLD analysis project Ga0181612, IMG submission 119630) | Hoatzin crop microbial communities from Cojedes, Venezuel. Combined Assembly of Gp0051906, Gp0051904, Gp0051908
CCTGCCGGCTGTTGCCGCTTGCACCCCCCAGGCCCAAAACCCCCCCGGTTGGAAAGGGGGTCCCCCATCTCCAGACACCCCGTGCCCCCCCAAACCCCCCCCCCCCCCCCCCCCCCAGCTGGTACTCACCTCCTTCCTACATCTCTTGTGACCTTTGGAAATATCCCTTACTTTCTACTCTCCTTCCTATTTGCTTGACGAGGTACTGGTTTGGCAGGTACTTGGCTTTGGGATCTATGGGTGGTGATTGACTGCCTGGCAGGCGAAACCAGGCAGCTATCTGTTGAGTTGTTGTAACAGTTTGTTACAACACAAATTTACTCATCCCCTCAATGTCACAAAACTTACAGGAACCTAAGTCTTGGAGGTGTCTACTGCTTTGTTAAATTTTCTGACCAGCAGGTCTGAGAACTGTGTGGGTGACAAAATACTGACGTACACCCACACAAATTCACAGTGTGATCTCAATAAATGACATAAGTGTTGTATATATAGACAGTAATCGTAGCTTTTTGGCTTAAAAGCAAGTCCACCTCTCTAGTTGCATTACCAATCAAGTTTTGTCATTTTTCCTTCTGAATTATCTGTACAAACTCTTTCGGTCTTATCTGAGCTACCTTGTGGTGGACATTTAGTGGGCAGTTATACTTGGACTAGAGTCCCAGGTCTCACTGCTGCTGTGGTCCTCTGGCTTGGAGAAGACCCCGGGGCACCATGTCTGTATGTAGCTAGAGTCCCCGTGGGCCAGCCCCCTACCCATTTCCTAGGCGCGTACCCTGTCTATGGGTACTCTGAAGTCCGTGGCACGATATCTGTTCCTGCTTGTCTTTGTTCCCTGCTTGGCACTGCATGTGAAATTCCTGTTTGAGAGGGATGTAGGAGGGCCATATGGGAAAGAATAGCACTTTTTCATGAGTAAAAGGGTATTTACAAAACAACGGGGTTTGTTATAGCTACATGCAGACTTCATACCAGACAGTGATGCCAGCATTCCTAAGAATCAGCAAGCAGAAAGTCTATTCACATGCATAGTCAGCTGATTAATTTATTCACTGACAATAATTCTTATGGACAAGCATTCTTGAAAGTAGTTTTTAGGAAGTAAAATCAATAGTCCTTTTGAAGAATTCCAGAGCTATTAGAGAAGGGAAGTAAAGTCGCTTCATATTTTTCATTATGTGATGCTTGATAAAGCACAGAGGAATCATATTCTCTCAGTTAGAACATTTTTGCATATATTGCTGCAGTAACCAGGACTAGTGCCTGCTGTCTTGCAGCTATTACTGATGGTGCTGCTTCAGCTGACAGGTTCATCTCTTACTACATCTTTGCCTGCAGTCTGTAAAAGTTTCAATTTTTTTTCCACCAGATTTTCAACTATAATTCTGTCTGTACCCTCACTACGAGCTTTTTTCCTGCAGGATGCTCCTCTGGTGTCCTCTGTTCTCTCAACCTTCTGACCTTAGTTTTAAAACTTTGCTACTTTAGCCCCTCATTCATGCTTTTACCTTCTCGTGTTCTTTCCCCCAAGCTTCCCATCGCACTCCACCCAAATGTAGTTTATTACAGCCTCAGTTATCAGTTCTTCCCTTAGATATCTCCCTTTAGAGTTTCTTCTGTTTGTGGCGGGCTGTCTTTTCAGTCTTGATATAGCTGCTTCTTTGCCTTCCCTTTTTCCAGGTCTGTGCTACGGTTTCTTACACCAACTTGTTGTGCCCTGTTTTAGCTTGTTTAAGACCTCCTTGGAACCTTCTTTTACTCTTAATGTTACCAAAGACAATAGCTCCCTGGGGTCTCTAAGAGCTACTGTAGTACAAATACATATATAAAATTCATCATCTTGCTAGGGCACATTCCTGATGCCCTAACCTAGCAATTTCCTTGCTCTTAGCGCGTGGGTTTTTCAAATGATGTGACAGAGAAGTATATTGTAGTCACTTAGCAACCAGAACTGGCTTTGGAAAGCAAAACTCCTTGGTTTTTTTTTGTAATTTTGGTTTCTAGAACCTTAAAATTAATAATTGCGTGCTCAGGAAATCAATGAAGTGCTTGCAGCAGAACGAAGATGCCCCGTTGGTTTGTGTGCTCGCTTGCATGCACGTGTGTGTGCACGCTTGCTCACTTGCTCTCCCTAGTTCTGGATGGGACAGCGTGTTTTCTTGTTCTCTTCTTTCGCACCTGAGTTTCAGGAGCGTTGCTGAATGCCGCTTACGGCCAGTGGGAACTTCGGTGCTCGAAAATCTGGAAAAACCCCAGTTTCTCTGCTGCAGACGCCGGCTGCCTCCCGTGCATCTCCAGCAGTGAGAAGCTCCAGCTGCCCGCTCGCCAGCAGCCAGCGCTCCCAGCCCTCTCCCTGGCAGGTTCTGCAATGCAGCTCCCAGGGATCGATGCAAAAGCCTTTGGCACGAGAAAACCAAAAGTGCGGGGGCAGCACAAAATAAATTGAATAGCGGAACGGAAGAGCGCAGGCAATTCTCCCGATCGCCTTCTTCAGCTTCACATTTATTTAATTAAAACACGGCGTTCTCTAATTAAAAAGCAGCCCCTGCGGAACCCCCTGGCTCGCCGCAGCGGGGGGGAAAGGAGCTGGGCCGGGGGGGGTTTGGCCCCCTCCTCGGGGTGCTGAGGGTCGCCTTGCTGGGAGGACACCTTGCCCGGGGGGTGCCCGGGTCGGTAGCGGTGGGGGGACCCTCTGAGGGAGGCCGGCCCCAGGAAGACCCCGCCAGCTCCCTGTCGAGGGTTGGGATGGAAAAAGGGGTCTTTTTCGGTCCCGCTGGGGGTGGGGGGCACAGCCCGGGGACAGCCGTGATGCCAGAGCCGTAGTTTGGCATATCCATCCCCTTGGCATGCCTGGTGTGCAGCGGGTCAGGCCCTCACAGGGGGGCTGCTCTGATCCCTCCTGCACCCAGGCGACTTGCTCTTTGCTGTGTGGCACTAAACTTCTCCCGAAATTTGCTGTAAGTGAGCTTCAGGCCAGAAATGGTGCCCCAGGGCTTTCTCCTTAGCTGTGACCTGTCTCAAGCGAGGCCACGGCTTGAGCTGCTGCGGAGACAAGGCTGCCCTTTGTCAGCGCTGCCCTTTTTCCTTTCCCTGTCCTGCAGAGAGGCATGTCCAAGCTGCGTATGGCAGCTGTGTCAGAGACGTCCAAAATTACCACATCTTGCAGATCTTGCAGGGGAATTTCCGTTGCTTGAGCCTGCATCTTGGAGGAGCAAAGTTTGCTCCTTCTCCTTCCTATTTCCACCTGGAGGTGGATTAGCCTTTGCTTTCTTTGCCAGGGTGGCTTTGGGAAGGGGGTCTGGTAGCCCTGACTGTGGGATCACCTTTTTTAATCACAGTTCCCCGCAGGGGAATCTCTGCACCGAACGCGCTGGTGTTTTGGATGCTGGCCTGTGGAAGACAGGCTGCAGCACGGTAGAGGCTCAGTACAGCCGTGGTCCTGGCAGGCAGGGGCTGGAAGAAGGCTGTGGAGGTTGGTGGGTGGCTGCTGCATCTCGTGTGTGGGGCGACCTCGCTGTGGCCTGGGAAGGAGACTGGGGCGGGGTGGAAAGCTTCTGCCCGATAATGGAGTTCACTGTTTTCCTGACCTGAGGGCAATTGGGTAGGAAGCTTGGCTGGGAATGGCTCGTCATAAGACTGTCATCAGTTGGTTGAAATCGATACCAATTACAAGGTTATTAATTAAAAAATATGAGACTGCTGTGAATAATGATTGTAACCCTTTATTCTCCAGGCGGTCACATTTTATACATCTAGTTTGAATTAGAGCTCTCTGCATGCACTGACTGGTAAAGGCTGTGCTCCCTTAGACACGTCTTTTAAGTGTCATAATAACCTCTTGTTAAGTGTTAGGGGTGATTTTTTTTTCAGAATTGGCTTTCTCCTGCCTTCAGGAATGTTCTCTGACTCGAGACTGCCTATTCATTCATCTCCTGCTGTCTGAGAAAACTTTAAAAGTCTCTTAAACGCAGCCCATCATGAAAGGGTGAATGTCCAGTCAGGCATGGAAACCCGTCTGATGTCATCTCTCGTTCCCAAGAAAGTTTTTTGGCGTTCCGCTAAATGTTCCCATGCTTTCATCTGTGGGAAAGGGATACTGGAGTAGTCACCATCCTTTGCTGGCACGGAGATAAGAGCTTGGTGCTAATACTATCCCGTGTGACTTGTCTCCTGGGGTCAGCCTCCTGACTGACTGATTGCCGTGTCCTGGAGGAGGGAGCTTGGGGCTGGCTGGTCCACATGAGGACAGGAGTGTTTGTTCAAGCAATTACTGTGTTAGACCCATGCCTCTGATGGGTTTCCAGGGTGACCTGGTGGATCCCTTTCCATATTCGCAGAGGGGCACATCTGCAAGGGGACAGAGGAGTAGATGGAGGTGGTGAAAGGACTACTTCCCTGGACGTACACTGTGGTTCACCTTGTGAAGCATGGCTTTAATCTGGCAGTGCCTTATTTCTGTTCTGCACCTGAGGCACAAGAGCAAAGAGCTGCCTGCCTTTGGTTTATGGTTCACCAGCCAAACTTAGAGACAGCTCTAAAATAAGTGTACCGCTGCCTCCAGACCTCCTGTCTCCCTATACCTCTAAGGCAAACTGGGTAGCCTTACAGAGCCATTGAGCTGTGCCCAGAAAAAGTGCAGTTCGCCCCTTGCTGACACACAGCTTGGTGGATCTGGGGGGCATGAATCCTCCTCAGGGATGCACGTAACCCTGGCTCCACCACTGCTGGGTAGGACAGATGTGAATCCGCGTGCATTGGTGACGCAGGCAAACTGGATTTGGCCAGCTGCCGGGGCTTTGAATGTTCATTTTGAGGGAGGGAGGGAAGGAGGACAGAAGAGGAGAAAACCTGCCCTGTGCCTGCTGCTGGTGCTGAGGTGCCTGGGGAAGGAGGGTGGGCTGCAAGCAGGGGGCAGGGTGGCTGCTTTGCCAGGAGGTCCTTTCCCGGTTTGACGGCAGAGATGTAGCATCGTGGGGCCAACACGCAGGTGCCCAGCTGGAGCTGTTTTTCCTTTTGCTGCATTCGATGGATTTGCCTGCGCCTGTGTGTGTGTGTTGCTTTGTTTTTCCACCCTGTGCTTTTTAGTAATAATCCCCTCCAAGGTTACAGAGATATCATTTGTCAGGCAAGCCGACAGAGCTCTTTCTTACTATGGGATTACATAAGAGAACACAGGCTTTATTACCATTTTAGGACGTATTAGCATTGTGGATTATTTCCATAGAGACTGAACACAGCGGCAGCCTTCACTCCAGGCTGCCTCGTCCTTCCTCCCCCCCTACCTCTTGCTTTTTAAAAATAATGTTCATTAGCAAACAAACAAGCAGCAAGCATCCCACAAAGCCTGGTCTGTGATCAATGGTGCACGTGGAGGGCTGACATGAGTGCCAGGAGTGCATCACAAGTTTGCAGACAGAAGGAGGGATTTAGAAAAGGCGATGCAGAACAGCAAGAAAGCAGAGGTGCATGCTTTATCTCTGCTCATCCGCGTGCCTCCTTGGGAGGCTAGGGAGAGCTGCTGCCCCTGCCTTGGTCATTCACTGCCTGTGGGTTCATGGCAAGTCAGGTTAATGCTTCGTGGCTTAGTTTAAGAATCTGTAAAATGGGGGTTTAATTATACTCAGGTATCCTGTTGGCCAGAGTGACTGACAAGTGTATGATGTATTCACAGCATCTATTCTGTGACAAAGGCCACTGCTGAAACAGCTGCCTCGTGCTGGCTGCGAGTCTTTTCCACTGCCGGTAGAGTAGGAAAGCAGTGTGGAACATTGCTGTAAATAAGTGAAACTGCACATTCCTCACTTGGAAAAGAACCTGGCCGTATGTTGAAGTCCTGCATTTCTGATGTGCACTGTAAGTGGGCTGTGGTGAGATGTCCTCCATAGATGGACTAGCAGGGGATATTTTAGGTCTTTCTCCTTTTCCTCAAAACTTGCAGAGAGCAGAGATGTTCTTCCTCAGCAGGTCTAGGGGATCACTGAACTGTGAAATCTGGAAACTGTTTTTCTCCTCTTGGCTGTGTCTCTGCTACAGCGCAAAGTATTGGCATTTCTCATAGCCTGGAAGACATGGTACAGGAAATTTTTGGCCTTCATCTGTGCTGGGGGTGTCCATTACAGGAAGCAGTTCATCGTGAGTCTCAGGCTGCATCGTGCAGAGCTGATAGTGGAGTTGATAGACACAACTGCCAAGACCAATGCCAGTTTACCGGTCAGTGACTGCAGGTCTGGAAGGGAATCTTTTGTTTCATGTCTTGCCTAGTCTTTTCACGGCTCATAAGTCATCTAATTAGTGTTTCTTCTCCTGATGCTGCTCATATGTTACCTGTAACATGAAAGTTGTACTAGTTCCTGAGTAACTCCCAGATTAGGGAACACCTGCAATGTTTGCACTGCAGTCATATGTCACAACTGTCCCCCAGGGCCAGTCTTACAAGATAGCAATCAGACAGCTAACTGCATCCAAGAAAGAGCCTACTGCTCTATTTCTTGAATGCTTCTGTTCAGACCTGTGCCCTGACGGGAGCTGCGTGTGCACGCTTCTCCCCTACCAGTGAAACACAGAGGCTCCAAGTAGTAAATATACTCCAGTGGCAAAACTGACCTCTGCAGAAGAGACACTTTCTGCAGGAAGGGAAAGAGCTAACCAAAAAGTCGCCAATGATCAGTCATTCATGAGTAACTTGTTGAAGAAAGACAAGGAACACGTGGTGTTAGAGATGGGGTGGGAAGGTGCTATTCAGTTCTGCAGTGGCTGCAGTGGGAACTCAGATGAGCTACTGGACACTCGAGAAGCTGCATACCAGACAGCTGTAGGAAGTCAGGCTTCAGAGATTCTGCTGCTCAAGAAGCTTTTTGTCCCTCTGAAAGAAAAAATTTAACCAGAGCACTGAGGAATTAGCTGTCCTGTTGCGACCCTGGCAATTGCATGGTCCCTGTTGCTTTACCAGCACAATGTATGATCATTAATAGCATCCTTACCTGGGATGGTAAACTGAAAACCTTGAGCTTTTCCTGTAAGCTAACTGCACCGGAGTTTTGGCATCTTTGGTGCCATTTAAAAAAATTAAGTATATTTCTTGCCTGTGAATATTCTCTTTGCAGCACTAGACAAGTGGGTCCAGCAGAGAGGAAAAAAAAAGATAAAGTCTCATCTTTGTGACCTGCCTGACCTTACCACCCTTGTGTTCTCTCCTGTGCTGGTCTCATGTTTTCTTCTCCACAAAAAGGCCTAAAAGCCTTTAACGCCCCTGAGAGATGCAAGTTTCTATCTAAAGATTTGTGGCTGTGTAGGTAACAGAATACTTTGCTCACACGTATAATGGTTTTGGTTCTTTAAAGATTTTTAGCTGGATTCCTCATCTAGTCCTAGGACACTTGGCCAACAGAAAGTGCCCTATGATTTTTCCATTGTACAGGGGAGACCAGGTGTGATGTTTCAAAAGCTGATCTCAGTCCTTGGAGAAGTCCATTTACAGAAGTCCTCTGTAAAAAAAAATGTGTTGTCCTAGCCAAAATGGGCTACTACAGCAGACCCCAGTGACACAAACCTGTTTTTGGGAAACAGCCTAAGGAAAAGCTGTCCAGGCTGGAATGAAAATCCATATGTGACTGAACTACTGAGACCTATCTAAAATGTCAGCAATATATGTGCTTTCTGCCCTCTCTGCTTACTGCTGCTTGTGGAGTTCATGTTGAAGGGATTCATGTGTGTCAGAACATGAAGCCATCACTCCTGATGGCTGGAAACCTTACCCAGAGATCTGACTTTCCCTCAGTTGAAAACTCAACAGCGAGGAAGAGCTTTCTTTGGTTAAATTTGCTACAGTTCAAAAAAGACTTGTTCTAGGGTGTTTTTTTATCAGCTTGTTGAAATCACTAGGGAATCCCTTAAACGTCAGGTCCTAGACACACTGCTCTGCAGGGCTTAAGGCACGCACTTTTCTTCCTGGCAGCTTCGCCAGCATCTACACACTACAACACCTCGTCTGTTTCTTCAAGATTTTGGGTAATTGTGGGTGGACTGCAAGTGTTTGTGCCTTGGACTGATGACCAACTGAGCAAATCTGCAGGCCTGTGCAAGCAGTGGGGCTGGCTGTATTTCTCATGCAAACACACACAATATGCAATCTTCCAGGGGCCTCAGGGAAGGGCACACATCTGAACACTGGAACATCTGTGGCAATGATTAGTATCTATTTGTCACAGCTACTGTGAAACCAGGGTAGCAGATAAATAAAATGGAGAAGGACCTTCTTTCTACCACATCAGTTTCAGGAGTGCCTTCACCTCCTACTTGCTCATTCATGTCACACAAATTAATTTCCTTGATGTTTAGCTGGATTGCATCTGCAGAACTAGAGGGAGATGAGCAGGCATTGCTTCTGTCTCTTATGGTCCTCAAACCCCACCTCGAGCTAAGTTCTGACTGCAGATTCTCTAGTGTCCACAGCTGCTGAAGATGCAGGAGGACACCCACCTCAAACCTTTCTACCTTGTGTCTTGCCTAAGGCATCTGCGAACTTTGGTGCAGTGGGAACCCTGCAAAAATGTTTGTCAGTGACGGACGGTTAACCTCTGTCGAGCCTATGATGCTCAGGAACCCTGGGCACGCAAGCTGCTGCCTTGGGAGCCAAAAGTGTAGCTTAATTCTTGCTTCTCTGTGTTTCTGTTTGAGAAATCCCTCACCGAGGTAAGTGTGCATGAGGGCTTGGGGTGCATCAGACCTGCTACGCTGATGGCTGTTTCCCGCGTGAAAATAGCACAGTAAATCTGATGTGTTCTGGCTGCAAGCAGCCTTGCACAGCATACGGAAAAAATTGTTCTTCTTTAAAAGTTATCAGACTATTTCTGTACCAGGCTGATGAAGCTCTAAAAAGCCTATGGTAATAGCCAAATTTCTCTTTTTCTGCCCTCATAGTTTTACCAGATGAAAAAAGAGAATTTGTTGAGGGGCATGCAGTCATTCAACAGTCCTGTGGGTGTCGTGTTGGTGTGAACCCTGTGTGGATCATGAAATGCCCTGCAACCTGGGAGAATCCTTGTCCAATATGAAATTCCTTATCTACTTACTCTATGTTGTCCTGCCTTCATCCACAGTGGGAGACCTCTCAGTGAGCTTAGCAGCCAGCTATGGAGCAGTTTTGCGCATCTGTTCCAAAGAACTATGGTTGTGGTTGTGATACCAAATGCCTCATGCCTGCATTGTACTGAGAACCTGATGTTCTTAAAAATTGTCTTTGTTAGACACCTGTCCTTATTTAGTCTAGGATTTGAGCATTATATGTGTGGTGTATTTCTACTCACTGTACCTCTGAAAGCTGCCTGATTGTCAAAAGTGTTAGTGCTTCAGTCTGTGAAATGAAGACAATTATTCACCTCTGGGCAAATTATATGGTATTTGGTGGTCTGAATTGCCCTCTGCATGGGCTTGCCTTTGTGTTGAGATCCTCTGAACTGTACCCCAGTTTGATGCCTTGAGTAGGCAGCGTGACTGCTCTTCCAAGCGACTTCCAGGGTCACATATATTACTTGTAGTATAGAAAGGAGCATCCAGAGGCCGAGCCTTCAGTCTCAGAAAAGTATCCTCATTTCAGAGCTGTCCTCCCTTGCCAGGTACACCGACACCAACATTTCCATTTGTGGAACCCAGTTTGTCTTGCAGCAAAGAGAAAAACACCCTTTGACTTATAAATTGAGCACATTTAATGGGAAGCAGCACAGGAGGAGTCATTATTAATAATTATTTACATAACAATGGCCTTTCTTCCATAGATCTCACAAAGCTGGGCAAAGATGAATTAATTCAACCTTAAACTACCCACATGGGAGGACGCAAAGTATCATTATCCACACGAACAGTTTCTCCGCATGATTTTACTAATTGTAGTATAGCACTTAGGTGTTGTTATATGTGCTATTTAAGACGGTAAATAACATTTTACAGAGAAGAACAAAGGGCATATTTTTTAGCCAATCAGACTCTCTTTCCAGCACTCATACTATAGTGTCTCCAGCAATGGGGAGAATTATTCCAGCAGAAGGTGGAGGAAACGGGCTATCAACGGGCAGCATGGCCAGAGCTATAAATAGTGAAATGCCTTGCCTAAAACCCCGCAGAAATGGGCCTGTCGAAGAGCTGGATCTAGCTAGTAACTGAAGTTGCACGTCCTCCACCATACCAGAACAGCTTTCGCCTTTCTCTGTTGCTTGGAGGATTACCATTCCTGATCCTAGCAAGGCAGCGTAATGCAACCTTCCCAGAAAGGCTGAGCTGTTCCAGTAGCACTGCATTAAGATGTTACCGGGCTGGACCAATGAGGTGTGGGAGCACCTTCTGCTTCATGATGCTTTGAGCATTAGGGAAACAGCTACTGCTTCAAAGCCCTGGGGGAGGGGCACTGAAATACTTCCAGCCACTTGGGAGCCTGTGGGTACTCCTCCTTCCTGGCATCTGATACTTCCAGCAAGGCCTTTGCCATGCTTTTTCCCCTGCTAAGATCATGGAGAAGAGCTGGCTCTAGGGTTTTCCTGAGGACAGCCCAGCGACTGGGCATGGCAGTATCTGAAATAAATATAGTTTTGCAGGAGAGTTCATTTCCCCTGAAGTAATGTAGCCTGACACAGAGCGCAGGAGCATGTGCCATCTGGTCAGATCTGCCTTGATTTTGTGAACAAGGGGGAGGGTAACCGATACTTTTATGAACTGCGGTTGCTGCACAGGCGAAAACAATAATCCCCTAGGTATTGAAAATGCGAGATGCTAATCTGAAATTAAAATGGGTAAACGCGCACAGGCCCAATAAGGTCGTGAAGGTCAAAACCTTGTTCTCTGAGGAAATGAACCTTTTTATCTTGAGAAGCCCTGGGCACAGCCAAGTAGTCCATCAATTTAATAGGAGGCAGTGGGGTAGCGTGCTGCTCTTTTATTTCAGAACCAAGCTTGTTCCCTGTACGTGGAGAGTGTAATGTAATTTCCTTCCTTCATTCCATGACGTATGTGTGTTCTCTGCAGAGATTTCACTCCTATGTTACTCGTCCATGCCCCCTGCCCCACCTTGGGCCCTGTTTTGCCATTGCCTTCCGAAGCCGCTGTATAAATTGGGCCGTAGGGTGTCCCTCTCATTCCTCCTCAGCTAGAAAGCAGGCATCTAATTCCACTCTTGCCTGTAGTCCTGCCAAGCACGTAATGAAATGGCCAAATCCTGCCGATTATCCCCGGGAGGGAGTCAGAAACTGTTCAGTGGTGTGTTGTAACATGAGCTGTGATGGTGGCAACCTATAGGAGTTCTTCAACTCTTTCTTCGCACTGCCCATGAGAGCAGAGCTTGTGTGTTTGTGAGAGGTGGGCGAGGATTCTGCACAAGCTGCCGGAGAGTTCAAGACGGCCGCGTATGCCCCACGGCAATGGCTGGGAAGTCATGGTTGGCCGTCACTTTGGTACAGGACGGGCTCTTAAGGCCAGTCGTGCTGGCCTTGATTTAGCAGATAATGGCTGAGTAACCCAGAGGCATGTGTGAGGCAGGAACAGAAAGTGTTTGTCTTGTTTTCCTAACAGAATTTCTCTCTGGCTGACTGCCTTGCAGATTTTCAGCCACTGTCCTGTAGCACAAAATAGCAATAAGGGCTCTGAAGCTTCTCTGCAGATCAGGCGAGGCAGGCCTGCAGCACCACCAATAGCAAAGGGGAGGGCAGGGAGGTGGTAAAAAGCTGCTTTCATATGCAGCAAGGCAATGGGGGAATCTGTCAGGGTGCTGGGTGAGATGCAGGTAATAAGTAATAACCTCCTCTTACATCCCTGAGGTTTGTAGTGCCCATGCTGCTCGGAGATAAAACCTGCGATCCTTTCACATGCGCTTGGGATGAAACAGAGCTGTGGGCTAACAGGATGTAACAAAATTGGGGTGTAGGAACAGCAGAAGTGGTCATTGCATTTCTTCTGGGGGTGTTTGCACACATGCGTGCCCAAAGCCTCGGTCATCTGGGAATTCCTCTCCCCTAAACACAGCCCCGCACCTCCCACCGAAGGGAGTAATTTGCCTGCCGCAATTAGGTCTTCCCTCGCTGTTGTGGGTTCAGGTCCTCGGTGGGCAGTGGTCAGGCGCACAGAGCTGGTGTGCACCACTTAGTGTTTTGGTGAGCAGTGATTCACGGGGGGGGCGAGGGCTGCGGGAAGGACAAAAGTCGGGTGGCACGTTTTCTGTGCGGTTAGTTAAAGGAGAATATTGCAGCTCTTCTGGCCAGGAAAGATGCATGGGGAGAGGATGTTTCCCTGTGTGGCTTGGTTGTCCTTTTTCCCTGATGAAAAGCAGGAGCAGTACCTTGATGCGTTCCTCCTATTCTCAAACAGAGAAAAACTTGCCTGGCTTTTTAGGGAGAGGCACATTACGACGCTTGGGTGAAAGGTGCTATGAAAAATGGTGAAGGTTTATCTGGCCTGCAAAGCCCACATAAAAGGTCAGGGTTTAGGTTTAATTCATGTCAGGGAGATTCTGGCTCATAAATTTCCATCAGTTTCAGGAGTGCTGAGCTCTGATCATCTGTGCAAGGGGCACATTTCTGTAAAGATTCTGTATTTGTTCCCCCCTGCCCTCCCTGTTTTTTCTCTTGGAAATGAAATATCTCCAAACCCAGGGAACTTTAAATACCTCTTCTCTTTTACCTTTTTTCTTTTGCTCCCAAACTTGTTTTTGTTTCTGGACCAGAATGCCCAATAAAATCACGCAAAGGTCTTTTATTTATGTTTGGCTAGGAGCTGACCAGATGCCCCAGCCTGTGAAATAATCACCATCTGTTGATTGTAATCACAAGGCAAAAGCCAAAAGCCTGGAAGGTTTTTTCAGTGATGTATTCAAAGAACTGCCGCTTGACTTTTCTGAATAAAAACAAAAGCTTCTGCTTTGGGTCAGACCTTTTTTTTTTTAGAAATACCTCCCCACGTGCTGAATGCCTATGAATAGCTCTGCTACTCTTTCCCTCCTTAGCAGGAGCAATTTAATTTTACACTTTGGTATGTTTTTTTTCGTTGCCATCTGAGAAGGTGGCCCCATTGCTGTGCCCTGGTGCATTGCGTCCATCTTCTGCAGCTTGGCACTTCAGTGGGGAGTCTGAGGTCCTATATGCAGTGAGCTTCTTCTCTCCCTCTTTTTGTCTCTCTGACATCTTGCCATTCTCACATCAGTCAAAGATATCTCTGGGGGAGAAGAACAATGGCGAATGCTGCAGGTGCAGTGAGAATCAATAATTCATTTAATCATAAATTAATAAATGATGATGCTGCTTGGGGAGAAGGGGAGGAAAAGAAAGAACATTAATAAAGTGGTTTCCATATCAATTTCACAACTCTGAGACACTGAAGAAAAGCCCCAGAGGTCCTGAACTTGCTAATTGTCGAGGTCTGTAGGATTCCCTCACTACCGTCATTGCCGCTTCTTGGGTTTGATTCAGTGATACAGCTGTTATCTGCGCCTCTCCTGTGGAACTTGGAGGCTGCAGAACTTTGGTGTTTGCAAGAAGCAGAGCAAAATGCCTCTGGGTGGGGCAAGTGAGCTGTATAGAAGTTTTTATGCTTGCTGGATAAAAGCACTGCAGTTCCTGAAATGCTTCTGCCACACATTCAGAGGAAGGTAGGTCTCCAGTCCTAGCCCCCAAAGAGCTGAGCTTGCTGCTCTGGGACCATGGGGGGCAACTGAGTATTGTTGCCACCGGCTGACCTGGGAACACTTAATGCTGTGTTGCATCTGGCCCTGCCCAAAATAGATAGTGGGGAATGCACATATGCTGTACACTCAAGCAAATGGGATGCATATGAAGGCAGGGCAAGCCAGGATTTAGCCATCAGGAAATGAGGAATGAATATAATAAGGATATTAAGTGTATTAACTGCCAAAAGACACCTCTCAGGCAGGCGACGTCAATTTATTTCAGTAAGTGGACAAAGAATCTGAAAGCCCCTGTCACAGCACTCCTTCATCCTGCGGTAACAGGCATAACGGGTGGCCAAATTTGTCACATGGGTTACCGCCAAGCAGCGGTGCTCTCCCGTACCGTTGTCTCCAGTGTGCTCTCTCCTTCCCTGTGCCTGCACTAGCGCAGACCTTTCGCAGCAGCTTAGTTGAAGGTCCTCGGGGCTGCTGAGCACTATTACTGTTGTTTTCTCCTTCATTGGCTCTAAAGTAACAGACATGGACATCTCCTGACTTGGGGGTTGGATTTGTCTTTTTGAAAATACGTAGGACCCTGCAGATGTTCCTCCCTGGGTTTAGTGCTCTGTGGGTGTACCTGCAGTTTGTCCTGACTTAAATTTCAATGACAGATAAGAATGTTCATTTTTGTCACTGTCCAGGAGAAGAGGTCATGTCTGTTTATGCAGCCTGGTAGTGCTTAGGGGAATTCAGAAACTGTGCCCCTCTCCCAGCCCTTCTTGTGGTCACCAGGCACCTGGCAAGATGACCTCCCTAGGGACAGGAGGGAGTTATGTATTTGTATGTCACGGTATTAATAATGGTAATGAATAGTGGAATTGGAGCCTTAGTATCTCTTTTACGTAACTAAAAATGTAGCTAATGGGCATAAGATTAGCCAGAGCTGCTGAAACACCGAGCAACGCTGTTTTGCCTCGGCAGTGGTTTGAATTCTGCCCAGTGCTCGTGTACTGGGTAAAGTGTCTGTTTTTCCTAAAAGGAAGGAACAAATCAGTGCAGTGAAGAGTGCTGCTGGAGCTTGGGACCTGAGATCTCAGACAGTGCAAAGACAGGGAGAGAGGGAATGGATCTCCAAAATGCTCTTTCTGGATGCACTCGCAGTACCTGTTTTCTATGCCCCTGCTTTCCTCTCTGTTGAGTTACTTCTAATTTTCACTGATGCAGAGGCAGAACGAGGCCAACTTATTTCCTCCTATAAGGTCTATACTTTTTTCCTTTTCTTTCTAGTTTAATCTCATAACTCCTAGTTATTACCTTCTCCCACTCTGCAGTATTCACATGCATCAAGTATATTTTATAGTTTACTTCCTTGGGTTTATTCCTTAATAAGCTGTACACATTTAACCTTTTTTAGTCTTCTTCATAAATTCTTCCAGGTCTCTCTATCAATCATCTCTGATTTTTTTCTAGTTTGCTGCTCATTTATTGCTGGTGAGGAAAAACTGATGTAATGAACAAAATTGAATCTTTGGGCTGGTTGGATTGAAATGGTGCAGAAACTCTTTCCTCCCTCCCTTTGCAGTGATGGGATGCTCCTCTGTTTGCCACCCAAAATTGCCAGAGCCTGTTTTGCTAATATATTACATAAAGATTTTTTATTTGCTATTTTCTGTAACCTCAAGTCTCAGAGAGCAAAACAGATGCTGTGCTTTCTCCCTCCTGCTGAGTATCCATCTTTTGGATTATTGCTCTCCAGGGACATTACCCGCATTTTTCTATTTTGTTGGGTTCAGCTTGTGGCTTTGATGGGACTAGATTCAATCATCCTCTGTCCCACTCATGCTACTCTCTGCTTTAACTTTCGGACCATTGCCCACGCATGCTCAATTTTAAGGAGCTCAAGTTCGTCGAGGGCCTGTTTCTCTGTCTTTCATTATATTTGCAATTTCTCTGTAGGGTCTCAGCTGCAAATTTCATGGACAGTTAGTGCTGGTTTCCTGTGACACTGGTTTAATAAGACCAGCATGGATGCAAACCCTCCGGCACATCATTTGTCTTTTCCCCGTCCAAAAAAATGTATTTTCTTTTGCTACCTCTGGCCAGTTTTTTGATCCATGGGCTGTTGGTTCTGGTCAAACTCACACAGTGGAGCAATGTCAAATCCTTCAAACTCCTAAAGCTTCAATTCCCTTTACTGCCTTTCTTCTGGGTGCTAGTTGTGTACGTGTATTAAAAAGGAAAATACTTGCACCTGTGTATTGCATGTGATCTTTTTCTTTTGATTCTTAACGGCCCTTCATATTGGTTTCATTATTTCACTAGGGATAGATATTGGCTTGGTATTAAACATTGCTGACTATTCCTTACTGAAAATCTTTATTATGTTTGCTTATTTGTCGGTTTTGTGGAGCCTACCTAGCTCAATGCAAATTGTCAGGTTATTTGTCACTGGGATAATACGTTTGTCAATGCCTTGCCGTAACAAATTAGGCTCCTGATCCTGCATACATTTATGCAGGTGCTTATATGTATAGATTGCTTAACGTTCAGCTCTGTATTAATTCTGTTGAAGTGAAAAATACTTTTAAAAAATGTCTCTGTCTTTTCTGGATTAAGTTCTAAGATGTCATTTGCTTTATTTGGTTTGTGGACATATCATTCTTCAAGCTCCTTATGCTTCTGCTTTTTTTTAAACTTCCTTTTTTTCCTCCTTTCTAGTCGAAAATTCCTCTCTATATTCTTCTGGCTAAGGACAGATTTAAAAAAGCTGCTCAGCCATTTCTGAACCATTAATTTCATCCTCTTCCTCATTCATTAATGAACCTACCTTCTTCCTGGTGCTTCTTCTCCTCCTGATGAATTTGTAAATCCCTTCTTATTCCTTTCAGTGCCTTAGGCAACGTAAATTCATTTGCTTTTTTCCCCTTGCCCTTATTTTTTGCCTACAGCCTTAACTGACTCTGTATATTCTTGTTTAGTCACAATCTCCACTTCCATTTGCAGCGCAGGACTTTTCTTGTGATTTTCTTAATGAAAAGGCATCAGTAGGAAAGCACAGTGCTGTACAGTGCGATAAGATCTGAAGTGTTTCATTTAAAAGTTGAGTGTGGTGGAGCCTTCTCAGCGAGAATTTATGTTAGAAACAGTCCCTGTGTGGTAAAGCCAGCATTTTAGTTTTAGTGTGTCTTTGGCTTAATTTTTAAAGCTCCCACCACGACTTCAGCAGGGCAAGACAGGCAGCTGAGCAAATGGGAATTCCTCTTCCTTCTGAGTGGTTTCATCAACTACGCTGTGTTGCCTGTTCATTATGACAGCTGCTCTCCTTTCCTGTTAGGAGATATAGAAAAACTTCCCTGTTTAAGGGGAGTTCTTCCAATTCAAGCAGGGTGGTGAGGGCAGAGCGCCACTAGGAAACCTGTACCAAAAAAATGAGCGGCTGTGAGAGGGGAGAGGGGCAGGAGGTCTTTCCATCCTTCCAGACTCCCTTTCACGACAGGTTGGCAAAGCTGCAATGCTTGAAGGCAGGCACAGTCTTTGAGCTCAATCAGCATGTTACGCAGGCACAAGTATCCCAAGACCACCATGGCTGTTGCTAGCAGAGACGGGAAGCCAGCCCTTGGGGAGCAAGGCTGGAGATTGACTGGTGGAGGGGTTGCTTCACGAGGTGTGGAAACAAATATACTTGGAGGTTAAATTCAGACACTCATTAGAGAACCTCTGTTCAGTCAAGGCTGATCTTGTGACCTGAAAAGACGTCTGTAACTCAGCTCATGTGAATGGGATTGTGCCACTGACATGTCCTCTGACTTTGGAAAAGTCTCTCCTACAATCGGTTTCCCTTCATATAAAATAAGGACAGTGATAGAGGGTTGTGGGTGTTTGGCCAACTACTGACTGCAAACTGCTCCAAGAACCTAGGTTGAAACGGCAACAATTCTTTCTTGTAAGGAATCAACATGAAAGTTTTGGTGGGGCAGGGAGAGAAGAAGTGGTTTGTGTTTAGTGGTTCCCACCATCTCTTTTGGGGATGCTTTCACCCACCTTTCTCGTTCCCTTCTCCCTATGTGGGTGCTATGGAAAGCAGTTACGGATAAGCAAAGCGTAATGAGATCATGAGTTCTCATGTGCCTCTGGGACCAGAATAGTACTAGCCATTGCTGCTTCATCTTCCCACGTGACTCTTGGCATCCTTCTACACTTCTTTAAGATGGACAAGTCAGGAGTCATGCAAAGTCTTGAGGAGTTGAAAGAAAGAGCACAAAATATGCTTAAAAATAGAGGTTACCTCCACAGACCCATACTTCCCCTCTGCCCCATAGTGTTGTTCTGCATGAGGACAGGGATTCTGCCAGGTCAGTACGTTGGATGTTTGCTCAGAGGAAGTGTCTTGTTGTTTACATGGGGGAGACAGAAGCTTAGAGAGGAAACCTGGCACAGAGCAGTTGGGATTTGGTTAATCTGCTTAGAAATACATTAATCGGAGGATCAGATGCTGTCAACAATACTCTTTTCCCCCCACTCTCTTCCCTCTTTCAGTACCTTCCTCATCACTGCTCCCACTGGGTACTACTCCTCACCCTCCTCCCTGTGTCCCTCCTCTCCCCTGCTGTGAAAGTCAGGGAGTAATGAAGGACAAGGAGATTAAAGCAAAATTAACAAATAAAATATAAATCCTAGATCTAAATGAAAATTAAAAATGGATCTTCAGCTATTTTGTGTCTCCCTAAAAATAGCCTTGTACCCCAGCCAAACTACGTGTAGCCAGGATTTCCCTGGAAAGTTCTCGGGAAAATAGACAGGTCCCAAAAGATGAGCAAACAGTGGGAAGAGCGGCTGCCTGCTTCCCTCTCCAACTCCATCCATCTCACCCCACTTCCTGTGGGGCCACATTGAGGCATGGCATTATCACGACATTATAACAGCGACTGGAGAAAGGACTACTCCAAACTGCCAGCCCTCGTTGCCTTCAGCAGGAGCTGCGGGTAGTCAGCTTCTGGCTAACATCTCTTGTCTAATGGGCATCTCTAATTGTCAGCAGTCACAATTCAGTGGGTTCTCTGATTAAAACTGGAGCCAGGCAGTTCAGTTTCTCTCTTGCGCGGTTTGGATAACATTACGCACAAGGACATTACCTGCATGGGGAGAGAAGCTCTGAAAGAGGGTGTCACTGTTAGTGGCATATTCCTCAACATCTCACTGCTTTCCTGCCTGGCCTCTGGTGAGTTGGAGCGGGGGCTCAAAGGTGGCATCCCGTGACTACTTAGAGTGGAGGCTGAGGCTGAGTTTGCTGCTCTCTGAGCAGTGTTGTTGTAGAATAACTGTTGTCAGAGGAGTATTTGTTCTACATGCACTGTCTTCTTCTAACATTTTTGTTTTATTAATTTTTCAAGAAAAGCACAAGAACAAAAAGCACTGCAGCGAACAAGATATCAGTACCAACTGGGGGATAAAGAAAGAGGTAGATAGCTACAACTATCTATTCTCAATGTTTGCTTTGCACACAGGGTGTTTTATATTCCTGAGTTTTGTTGTCAGATGTGCAGCACTCGGTTTCATTCTCTGTACGAAGGTATAATCATAGGCAATGCAGGATGTGCGTCGTGGCTTACTTAATATCAAGGGAAACCTTTAACTTCAGGGATCTACTGACCTTTGAGCCATTGTTTTAACAGCATTAGAGTTGCATTAATTTTGGAGATTATACAATCCCATGTTAATCCAAATTCCATTGAAGTCAGTACACAGACACCCATTGTCTTAAGATGGGGTTGGTTCAGGTCATTACTGTTCAAATTGTGCTCAGGAAAGGATGGGGGTAAAGGGGAGGATGCAGTGGTACATCAGAGCTCAGCTTCTTTTTGTGCTTTCATGGGTGAAGCAAATGCTAGCTAAGAAAGAACTTAAGGTGTCTAATGTTTTTACAGGAGGATTTTTTTTTTTTCTGAGGGAGCAGGAAGCATGAAGGGAATACAAGGCTGCTGTGAAGGGTGTAGAAGTACTTGCCCCAAATGGGAACAACAGAATGCTTTGGCAAGAGAGTTCTTGGTCCATCATCCCTTCCACAGGAAGATGTGTCCTTGTGCCAGTTATCCTCCTCTGCTCCCTCCTGCTGGACCACTACACCAAAGAAAAAGTGAGAATCCACCTCTGGTTCTCCTCAATCTGCTTTAAAAGAAGATCCAGAGGAAACAGTGCTGTTCCCCTGTTTACTCATGTACATGAGCAGATGCACTCAGCTATTTGAGGACATTTGGACCCCTTTAATGTTGATGCACCCCATCTCTGCTTGGCATGCCTCCTGTATTACCCCAGCTGCTGTGGTGCACCATGATGCAGCTGCCTGGTGTCTAAGTGTGGCTGCCAGGGTGGGCAGCGGTGCCCCGCTGGCGGTGCCCTAAGGGTCCTTCGCAGGCCTCCTTTCACTAACAAATCTGTAGTGCTGATCTCCTGACCTGTACTACAGCGTGAAGTCTTGATGCTCTGGGGCAACAGCTTCAAAAGACCTGGGCTTGAGCATTGTCCCTGCAACCAGCAAGTGGTCATTAGACTTTCCAGAAGGCCATGTCCAGACGTTGTGCCAGCAAGGCAGAAATGCTGAGTTAGCAAGTTCACAAATTCCTGCATCTTGGCTTTCTCCCAGCAAGTGGGAGGTAGAGAGCCAATAAACCTCACAGAGACGTGTGCCTTTGACAGCAGCCCCATGTACGTGAACTACTCTATTGCTCCTGGCCAGGAGCTGGGGCTCTGATACCTGCTGCATGAGGTTGTAGCACTGAATCAGTGCATTTAGTGATTTTGTCTGTCTGGGGGAAGGAGCGTGTGATGGCACTGCTGCATCCTTCCTGTTTTAGCACAAGTAAAAGTCAGAGGGAGGATGTGGTGGCACAGATCTCATTGTGAGCTGCTTACAGGAAAGTATATAGTGTCCATTCCAGCATGGCATCCCTGCTGTTTTAGCATGCTAGCTGGATTAAACCTACTATAGGCACGTCCACTCCTGCTGTGTCTGAATTTTGCTGAGGACAAATACTTGTGGGTTTGGGGCTAGGCTGTATCTCCAAAATCTTGTGCAGAGCTGGTCCAGGTTTTTCCTTCAGCTGTATATGTTGATGAAATACGGCTTTTTAAATCAAGTACTGTTTTTCTTCATTTCATTTTTTCTATAGAAAGTGGTCAGAGTAGGAGAAGGAATTGGGATGGGTGTTTGTTAATTTTTTCTAATACTACCTCTGATTCTCACTGTGAGAAAAAAAAGGCAGGGAAAAAAGTGTGGGAAGGAACTCAAGGGAGGAAATGAAAGAAGGGAAGGGAAGGGTAGGGAAGGGAAGAGGAAAGGAAAGGGAAAGGAAAGGGAAAGGAAAGGAAAGGAAAGGGGAAAGGAAAGGGGAAAGGAAAGGGAAAGGAAAGGAAAGGAAACATTTTTTTGTTCCTTTTTCATCCAAGTTGAGTGCTGGAAAACTCTTGTCTGCTTTTCTCCTTATTTTCCTCTTTGTCCCTTTATTTCTTGTGTTCCTTTCTCATAGTTTCCCTCGTCACAGGCAATCACTTTCCTGAGAGCATAAGTAGCCACAAGTGCTGATATTTGCATGGAATGTAGGAAAGCAAACTTGCAGGGAAATACAGTGATTCAGGTAGAAATGTGCCTTGGTATCAGCCCTGTAAGCTAAGCTGGTAACTTCTTGAGCACTGAAGCTGGTCACCAGTCTGGCAAGCTGCTGAGCCAAGAGCTGGTGGATGGGCTGTGTGCTGGTGTCAGCCTGGTAAGCAAAAGCTGGAGAGAACATCCCTCTCCAGCTACTCACACCTTCATGTGAGCGGGCAAGCTTGAGAAAGCAGAGCTGCCCCTTGTCTCCTGGAAAAAGAAGGAGATTACCCCCTTTATTTTCCTTACGGCATATGGAGGAAGGTGGTCTTCTCCCATCAGGTCCGCTGGCTTGAGAAGCGAGGAGGATTTTAAATGGGAATGGTGCCAGGCATGGAGATTTAAGACCTCTTGTCATTCTCCAGTGCTCCTGGCAGAAGGTTTCTTAGCCATGATTGTTCTCTGCCAGAGATCATCTACTGCTTTTTCTATTCTTAATAGCAGTGGCTTTGCTGTGATTTGCCTCAGGCCCATGTATCCCCATAACTGGGCTACTGGTTGGAATTTGGATTGCAGCAGATACTCAGAGAATGAAGATGTTCAAGGACACATCTTTTCCCATGTGCCTTCTCCCTGGAGCGTCATGAAGAGAGGATGAAGGAAGAGTTGCTTGCCACCAACCTCTTCCCCTGCTCAAGGTGTTGCCATTGGCTTTCCTCCTCATAGCTAAGACCTAAAAGGACACAGTTCAAGCCTGATGTGCTCCATCTTCAGACTCAGTGCTGTATGTTGGTGTGGATGGCAGACAGTGGGTTCTTCGACAGAGAAGGGGTATTGGAAGCATTGGGCAGATTGCCCCTCTCAGTGTGGTTACATATAGCACATGCTTTATTGCTGAGCAAGCTGTAGGTCCCTGGGGCAAAGTGGGCTTCCTACACATCCCTTTTTTTTCTGTGGCTTCCTTCATGTCTCCTGGAGCCTGTCCCTGTGGTTGAAGGTACAGCTTGAGAAGCTTGAGAAGATCTTGGGGCATCTTTTTAGGCTAGTGGTATGTGGACTGTGGTCTGGGAGACCGAGGTCAGCACTATGTAGCTAAACTGTATTAAACAGTGGCTTTTAGAAACTCAGTGATTTCATGCAGCTGTTCTCCAAAAATCAGAGAGCGGACAGTGAGCCAAAAGTTCAGGCATCACTGATCTGGTCTGTGTGCTGCTCAGGCAAAGGACCCGGTTAAGTCTCAGTCAGCCCTACACCATGCCTTTAAAAGCTGCCTGAGGTGGAGTTTTCCCAGCCTCTCTGGAGCAGTTTGTTTCAGAGCTTTGCTGTTGTCATAGCTAGATAGCTAGTCTGAGATCTCACTGCAAATTTTGTTGCTAATAAAGATGATCGGTGGGGAAAAGAGAACTATTTTTCTCATGCAAATTAAAAACAGACTACATTTATCTTTTAGCATTTTTCTGTCTATTTTTCTTCTGTTTCTTTTCTGTCCCTTTGATGTATCTCCCTATCTCTATCTCATTTCCTACCTTCCTTCCTCCAGGATGATCACTTTCTCCTTTCACAGGGGGCAGAAAAAGCATCTGCCATGTGTTATGGGTTCCCACTTAATCCTGCCTCATCTCCCGTTGTTAGAAGGCTCCTTACCCTTTGGTGGCTTTGTGTCTGGTACAGAGGAGTATGGCAGATCCCTACAGAGGGTCCTGTGCTTTTGGGATACTTCCCAGACAGCCAGCCAGTGCCTCCAGCCCCATCTCCCACCTCTCTTAACCCAGACAGCTCATGCTCAGAATGCACTAGATATATTCACAGGCCTGAATTCTCAAAACCGAGAAGTATTTTGGTTGTCCAGCCTTAAAAGAGCAAAACTTGATAAATTCTGGAGTTCTATAAAGCTCAAGGTACTTCTTGACAGACACTCCTTGCCCACCCATGTTTCTCTTCAAATTGCTATTGGTATCTGAATTCCATAACACTGCAAAACTGTAGTGTGCATTTTTGTACTTTTATGATGATCTTTTAGAATGGACAGTGTGTGTACGCCAGCAACTGCTGTTCATTTTCATGACGATCATGGAATTCTGCCTCACAGCATTCTGCCTCTATGAAATCACTGGGTTCCATGATTATCCATCTTTGGTCAAACGACTGTTAGCATTAAGATAGCCCTTCCTCATGTGGGGCTAGCAACCACAGCAAATAAAGAAAATGTTCTTATACAATGCAACTGCAATTTAACATGAAACAAGCTAAGTACACATCAACTAATATGTAAATATACACTTGTAAATAATTGTGTATTGTGAACTGTTACAAGACAGTTCTAAGAAACAGTATAGTGTCACTTATAATTATATTCTTTCTGAATAACAGAAATATTCTTCTGACCTATTGCATCCAAAGACTTCTCCTCATCTGTGTCAAAGAAGCACAGAGAACCTTCAGAGTTCCTATACATTACGATATAGTAGGTGATACCAATGCAACCCAGTTTCTCAGCTTAAATCTGATAATTATGGCCTTCCAATTTCAAAGTAAGTATCAAATAAGTATAAAATAAGTAAGTATCATCTGACATGCTGAGGAGAGTTCAGAATAGTTTTCTCCTCTTCAAGGAAATATCTAATAGGCTTCCACACAAACTCACTGCTCAAGAACACGGCAAATAAACGAAAATACCTAACCCCCAGGTACTTTAAGTACTCAGATTCATATAATGCATGCAATTCCTGCCTACTTTAAGTACATGCCTTAAAAAAAGCGCTTCCACTTCATCCCTCCAATTCAAACAGAATTCTTTAGCTAGAATAAAAATACCCTAAATGCAAACCACAAAACCAGAAAGTTCCTTCTACTGAAAAGTGCATTTTACTTTTACCTAGTCTTTGTACTTTAGCTTATTTTTAGTTGTAGTTATCACAACAGTGAACATCTGAGTATGGTGTTTCATTATACAGGAAAAAATCCTAAGAAATAAGGATACAGGTATTTCCATAGAAATAACAAATCCTTTTAAGTTCGTCCAGAGGTGCAAGAGGAGAAAAAGCCCAGCTTCTTGTTGTAGAATATAGTAAAATTAGCCTTCCTTTAAAATCTTCCTCATTGTACGTTCACTGAACAAATGTGAAGATCATGAGAACTGATATCTAATTGTTGCCTTGAACAATTTCAGAACAGTATACTATTCCATTAAAAAAAACAAAGAAAAGTCAGCTTATAAGTAGAAGTTGAAAGAGTTCATATTTACCAGATTAAATTTCCCATTCCTACTGAAATGACAAACGTATATTTTCAGCTCTTTCTGGCGTCTGTGTACAACACCTCATGCTTCAATTAAAACCACATTTGAAAGAAAAAACCTGAGAAAAAAACCTGAGAAATATATTTGTCCTCAATGCTACTGTTAATTCACAATTTTAGACACCAGGGAAGCAACAGAATCATAGAACGGTTTGGCTTGGAAGGGACCTTGAAGATCGTCTGGTTCCAACCCCCTGCCATGGGCAGAGACACCTTCCACTAGACCAGGTTGCTCAAAGCCCCATCCAGCCTGGCCTTGAACACTGCCAGGGAGGGGGCAG
>Ga0181612_112652_pt1 | contig 24799 bp, 16 predicted proteins | sample HoacroProtozoa21_FD_119630 | JGI IMG/M metagenome (GOLD analysis project Ga0181612, IMG submission 119630) | Hoatzin crop microbial communities from Cojedes, Venezuel. Combined Assembly of Gp0051906, Gp0051904, Gp0051908
GTGGAGATCCTTCGTCGGAAGACCCACAGGAATATATTTATTTAGAATGAAATTTGCTTCTGCCTGCACTGGCCTTGGATGTTTTCTCCCTCAGAGGCGGAATTTTTACTTCTGATGGTATTTACTGACATAAAGTTTTGTAACATTTAATTTTCTTTCTGCTTCTGGATGGAGGTGGGATGTGAAGGGAAACATAGTGATGGGGGTAGTTACGTGACAGCTGCCTGTGTATTTTGGGGGTTGTCCATCAACAGAGATTACCCATTGTGGGACCGCTCTGTCCAAAAAAGATGGTGACAAACTGGAAGGGTCCAGCAGGAGCTACCAAGGTTATCAGAGGCACAGAGCATAAGACCTATGAGGAGAGGCAGAGGGAGCTGGGCTTACGTAGTCTGGAGAAGAAGAGGCTTAGGGGTAAGTTGTGACTGGTGGCCAAATGAAAACTTCAAGATCTGAGGTTGGATCCTGCTTAGGACAGTTAGATCAGGCTTCCACATAACACTGCTAATATGTTTCTAACAAAAAATGGATCACATATAAAAGCAATCGTGTAATATCTTGTAAACCTGTAGTGGATGAATAACTCCTCTCAGCTCTGCAGTGTGTTTTCATACACTTCTTTATGGTGATTTTCATTGGCAGACTCACTCTCTATTTTTATCAAACTCTACTGAGATTTTTTCCTGGTCCATTGACTTTTCCTGCCCACAAAATGCTGGCTTGCACTACTCTCTCATTACTCATTCATTAATAAAGTTAGCAGATCACATTGGTTTTGGGATGGTACATAGGGGTATTTTGCAATCAACCTTATGTGACATAGAAAAATTACTAAATATTTCTATTCTTTGTTTTCTGTCTCTGAGCCAGTTTCTCATTGACTGGTGTCCCCTCACCATTTCTCTTCAAAAGTAGCTTTTTGCCATGAGAATATAAATTTCCATGAGAATGGTGATACTAATTTTCTGATCTCTGGTATTTGTACTGACTCAAGGAATCACAGAAGACTAGCAAAACATCACTTGCGCTAAAAAAGCCGTGTTGTGTAATCTCAGGCATAAGCTCCGTCTTTTTCAGATCTTTAGGTGGTGAAAACTAGCGTGGCTGCACTATTTGTGATGGAATAATGCTGACTTGTGTCCACTGAGAATCCCAATTTTTATGGGCAATGACCATAAATGGGTAGGAGTTACCTAAGAGCTGAGACAGGGGCACTGGAAAGGACAAGTAGATGTGGTGCTTAACAAGAAAGGATATATGCACTTTTTCTAAAGTTTTCTTCTGTGGACATAGATTTAATATGTTCTGTTTCTTACTGATGCTCTGAGAAGAGCATCTTTGCATTGGGAAAATAAAATTGTCTGCTCACAGCTTCCCACAACCAATTAATTATTCAGTATTTGAGAACTTTGAGATTTCCTAAGCAGAAGTGATAGGGGCAGGAGTAAAGAGAAGTCACAGCATGTGATGAGACAACTCCTGTAAACTCAGGCATGAGAAGAATTATTTATTTGAAAAGAAAATGCAGTATCCATCCTTTTATTTGTGTTTTGCACATTTACTGTGAGTCTATAGGACATAAATCACCTGTAAGATTCATTTTCCATTAAATTACAGAAATTACAACATTCCCACTTGTGAGTGTATATGTTAGAAGCAAATGACAAATTTTAATCATGGACTAAAAACTCAGTTGATACAGATTGCAACAGGTCCTCTGAAATCAGTGGAGTTATATGAATTTATCCCACCAGAAGTTTTGGACGGGTATATTTTAAGTAGATCCCAAAGTGGTAGTCAGCTTGACTGTCCTGAAAGCTGAGCTAATCTAACCAGAAAGGTCTACTAGCTGACAAGGAACAAATAATGAGTATTTTATATATCTCTTGCTGTTTCTCCAATTTGATCTATTCGTTATTACGTACGGTGACTGGCAGGTTTACAGTCACTGCAACAAGACTTCCAGCAGATGTCCTTTTTTCTTTTCCAAGCAGCAGAGCAGTGGCTGTCACACCAGCATAGCAGGGGAGCCGTTACCACATCCTGGCCTTGGCTGCTACCCGGATTTTCAGGGCACCGTACATGCTGGCCTGGCATGGGCTGGGGAGAGTGGCAAGCACCAGCCTGGCCCCCTGACCTCAAACCGTAGCGGCTTTTGTTCACCGTCAGCCTGAACGTATCGTATTTGGTCTGGTTCGTTTGGTTGCTGCCATTTACAAAGATCATTTTTTTTTATAGGATAAGCAGTTTGCCCAGTTAAGTATTCATTGCCAAGCTGGTTGCTGCCATTCAAATTTCATTCCTGTGTGAGGACGAGGACTATCTTCTATTTGAGGATGCTTCTCTGATGGCTGTCCAGCTTCTTTCATCTTTCGCGTATCACAGAGGACTATTAACATGGTGTAGTTTCGTAGACAGACAGAATCTACTTTCTCTGTGTCAGGACGTATTCTGAGTCACCTTAACAAGAAGTAGAATGGTTGCACTGGAAAAGGGTTGTTAGGTTGAGAGCTCGGTCACAGAAGGTTTTTGCTGCAGAACAGTGAGAGAGCTTGAGCCTGTCTAAACCTATAATCTTTTAATGTGCTAAATCTCTGTTACCTAAACTCAAAGTCTTTTCATATTATGGTAAGCTTGTCATAACTTACAGATGTAGGGTGGTAAATGGTGCATCTTATATTTAGTAAATAGGAAAAAAACCATTAAACCTTCCCTGTAGAATTTTTTCCGCTACAGTACTTAAGCTTACTGGCAAAATCCAAGATGGCATAAACTGTCAAGTGCTGAGACACAGCTAATACAGTGCAGCTTTTTCACGGGGATGAACATTCAAGGACGTTGTAGCCTTTCTGCTGGAATTCTGAAAAAGATGCAGGCAAAGTAAATATTAGGTTTGTGCTCATTTCTCCTCTTTGCACATCAGATATCAAGGCTCTTGCCAGTTTTTGTTTTGGCAAGCCTGACTACCAGGTTTGCTTGCCAGGGCTGTAGAGAAACATCCTCTGTTGGCAAGATGGACCAGATGACCTAATGCGCAGAGTCGTTCCTTTTTACAGCTTCTCTACTTCTGCTGAAGATTGCGGCACCGGAGTTTCGACTCACTGAAATCCTGTTGCTGCTATTACTTCTCGAGGACTGAAGTTAAAGATATTTGCCCATAAGGAAAGAAAGTATGTTCTATTTGAAAGACATGAGCATTTATCAAAGCTCTGTCATGGGGTTTCAGTGTCTGTGGGCCACATTTCCAAAGGTACGTCAGGGTGTAATAAATATCTAGTGAAACGTGTGAAGTGCCTGAGAAGCAACGTGATAGTGTGCTCCTTGAACACAACCTCTTGGTAATGAACGTCTCCCTATTGAGCAAAAGGACTTGGAGGGACAGATTTCCACCTATTTTACTAGGTGAGAAAAATCTATTAATCTCTCTCTTCCCTCTGTGGGAGTGCTATAAATGCACCAAACCATGAAGTTAAGTGTTTTTTATACCCTGTAATGACAAATTGTCCATGTTACAGTCCTCCTTTTAAAAGCAGAAATTATGTAAGGCACTTCTTCAGGAAATTGGCTTTCTCCTCATTAAGCTAATCTTTTGCCCCAGAACACAGAGTATTCCACACGGTCACAATTGCTGAAATGTGCTCTCACCATAAAGTCATTAACGAAGGCAGCTAAGTAAGAGATTAGAATCATTACCTAGTGACAAGATATAAAATTATCCTGACATCTCATGTCTTAGGCTGAAATCTGTTCTTATTTGGTGTTTCGTTATCAAGATAGGAATTAAAATAATAAAGCCAGAGTTTAGCAAATTGGTTTCTGATCTTGAAGCCATGTGGTCCTACTGCATGATGGTAACTGCTGCAGCCTTCATGAGTAAGGTAATAGCAGAAGAGTGACAGTAAATAAAAATGTGAAAAAATTCCTATGGTTATTATTCTAAAAGACAGGAAGTAGATGAATGCAAAATGGCCCAGACTAGAAGTGGATAACCACCATTTACCTTGGCTGTCACTGGGCCACAGGATCGTATCCTAATCCGCTATCTCTGCAACAGCATCATCTGAGAGTTGGATCAGGCCAGGACCTGTGCTGCTGTTATCTTCTCAACGCACCAAAATTTTCTTTTAAAAGTAGTTCCATATGAGATTTTTCTATGTACAGAAATGACAAATCATAAATATCTGACTTTGTATCTGATCAGAGACCAAGACAGAGAGACTTGAAGTAGCTGGCAGAGTAGACACAGCCTCTGTTTTATGACTTTGCTTTCTGTTTTTTTTTTTTCTTTTGAGGACATGGGAGATGTATTTAACAGGTAATACTCTGCATGGTTTTTAAAGCAATGTGTGCATGTGTTCAATGTGTTTATTTTCTTTTGCTTCGGCTTCAGTGATCAGCAAACACAAATGCAAAGCAAAGTACAGTTGTGTAGCGGCAGGTATATTGTAACGTTAGTAAATGGTTTGCCAAAGCCACGTCACTGCGAGGAAGCGGTAATGCCAGTTTTTAGCTAGAAGCAATTTTTTAAATAGCATTCCATTCTAGCAGAAGGGAGCTCGATCGGCTGCAGGAGGGTAACATCTCATCTGTGCATAGCACTGTGGGCTGCACCAGCATTTTAGTTTGGCTCGGGAGCGTGCTTTTGGAATGTCTGTCCCAACTCTGCCGCTGTCCCATGCTTTGGGAGGTGTCACAGGGCAGTCTCGCAACACGCCAGCTCGTTTCCCAAAGGATGCGCTCCGAGAGGCAGCTGTGGCTCCGTCACCTTAGCTGTTGTCCGGTGCCACCCCGGACCCCCCACGTTCCTGCCCACCACGCCCCAGGCCAGCAGCACGACTGTCCTGTCAACGCCTCGCGCGGCAGGCCGCGGCACAGCCGTCCTGTGATTTCACACAGCGAGTGGGAAAAAAGCCAGCTCCTCGTTGCTGTCATGATTGTAGTAAGTAATAATAATAGTAATAATAGTAATAACGCTGATGATGATGTCTCACAACAAGAAGGGTCATCATGCAGTGTGGGCATGACCTGTCCAAGAGGGAGAGAGCCCTGATCAGTATGGACACAAGCCAGCCTGTGTCTCCAGGAGCTGGGAATCGCTGTCTGGCCACATTTGATTTCACAGTATGCACATCTAGCCTGTAATTCAGAAGAGGAAATACTTTCCCTGAAACTTAGGAAGGACAGGCTATCCAGAAGGTTTTGCAGCACAAAATGCCACGGTGGTCCTGGTTTGGCCATTGGTGATAAAGGTGAATTTTGTTCAGGGTGACTGTGTGTTGATATTTGAAAATTAAAGCAAAGATGACAGAAGTAGAATCTGTGTGTTTTGGGGTTGGGTCTTGGAGAATATTTGCAGGGCTGGAGAATGATTTGTGGAGTTTGTGCGTTTGCAGTTTTGCAAGCACAGCATTTGATCAAAGATTGGGGACTAATCACAAGCAAATATAAATTAGTCAATCTTAAACAGATAGGCAAGAAAGTAATGACAGACTGAATGCATTCTGGAATTAAAAGAAGAAAAGGGCAAAGTAGGATCAAAAACAACCTAAAGAATGACAGCGGAGGAAAGACATACCAACCAGTGTATAACCAGCGATTTCATATTTCTAACTTTTGACTTATTTTTTCTTCCTCGGTTTTCTATGGTTCTTTTATCTCCGTTTTGATCCCAGAAACATTGTGGTAGTGTAGAAATCCACTTGTGCGCAAGAGCTTGCATGTCTAAAGCTAAGATTATAAATGCTTCAGGGCTAATGCTGTGTCTGTTTATTAGCCTAGACAGAACCAAGCTCAATTAATAAATAACAATAGTTTCTCCTAAGGAAATTGATTTGGAAATAATTATTCAGTGGAGGAAAGTGCCAATATTTCAGTGCAACATTTGCACAGAATATTATTTGCAGAGTATTTTTCAAACATATATTGAGGTACTGAATAAGGAAAACATTTATCTGTAATAAGTATTTGATAAAAATATTGCCCAGATTTGCAATGAATAATTCAGTCTGCATTAGTAACATGCGCGTGACTGTGCACGTTATTCATCTCTTTATAAACGGTATGGTAAATTGCTACAGGTTAATAGATACTTATACCCTTTTCTGTGTAGAATGCTATTAGGTACAATTTTTCAGAGGAGCTGAGCCAACTAGAAGTTTAAATATGATAATGAGTTGCAGATAGTAAGTGTGTCTGTAAATCAGGCCATGGCAACGTTAGTCACAGGGAGGCTGTTTGGGACTGGCACAGAAGGAGAACACAGCAGCCTGAACTGGGGGCATGTTCTGTAGGGCTCTGTGGAATTACCCGTGTATTAATTGCACCCTAAATATTCTTTTCTCCTCAATACAAAAGACATATTTAGAATGGATAAAATTAAGTTTTTAAAAGCTGATAAGGAACTGAAGAGATTGCTGATGGAAAAGCCTAAAAGATGGACAGGACTGCTTACTGAACCTTGCGATGAAAGATGACAAACCCTTGTGAAAAACAAGACACAGTAATCTAAAAAGCTCACTGCAAGAAGATCTCCCTACCATGTTTCTACTTCTGCTTCATTATAATTGACATTTAGGAAGGCAGTGGGAGTCAAGCAATGTAAATAACTGTGAATCTGGCATCCCGTTGTTAGGTTCTGGACAGGTGCTGAGAAAACCCCATGCTCCAAGCCAGAGATGTGCATGAGGCATGTGTAAGAGAAGAGTGAAAAATAGAATGTGAAACAGTAATAACATTTTCTTTAGATTTAGCTTTTTGCACTGATCCAAAAAGCTCATCATTGTAAAGCAAACTGGAGTTGTTTGATACCATAAAATGTGTGGTTTCTGAGAGGATTTAAAGTTAAGCTGGTTCAATTATTCACCCTTTGACTTCAAAGAGCTCTCTGGACTGTATCAACCCATATGTCTGGTTAAAAGTTCGCCTATGTTGTAAAGCAGTTTTGGTAACACAGCTGTAATATTGCCATTGCCAACAGATATTAATAACAGGTCGCTAAGAAAGCATTGTGTCTGTTTACATCACACTCTCTTTGTATCTTTATACACGTCCTAACGGGCCAGTATTTCTGTACATCGAGCTAGCCAGTGATCCTAGAACAGGGATGTACGTGTGACAAGATTGTGCTAATAAAACATCAGTTATTTTATTATGAAGCCGTGCCTTGAGGTCTGCTGAAGAAAAGCAGGGGATTACAGTGCAGGCCACTGAGAGCAGAGGAACACCACCATAGCAGAGGCCTTGTGCCGGTACAGGCACAGGACGTTATCAGGAGCCTTAAGCACAAATTGCGAGTAATTAATTACTGACAGCAAGAGAAATGCAATCTTGAGAGCTGGGTAGAACCAGTTTTAGGGCCAAAGTGGGACATGTGGTAGGTTGTGTAACAGCCTCCTGCAGCTGGCTGGCAGCACAGGTGGAGACACCTTTAGATGGTACACAAGATTGTAACAAAACCAACTAGTTGCACAGGAATCTAGTTTCAGAATCGGGTATGCAAGTTGATCACTCTGATATCCTGTATTGATACATATGTAAAATTATCATCATATTTGCTCTAGTGTTGTGTTGCTTGTGCTTGGTTTGAGGCTTTGGTTGTCATTTGGGTGGAACACACGGAAAGCTATACATTTTGGTTTTCCTGGAAAAGAAATGTTGACATTAACTGCTGTGTTTCTTAAAACACCTTTGTTTTAAGCAAAGCTTGCAGGCCTTCATCATCCCAGATGATGCCATTCCATATGTCCAATTCTAGCATAATCTGGCACTGTAAATCTCTGGAAGAGACCTCAAGAAGCAGATACGTTTAGACAGAAAATACGGACTTAGAGCCTATAACTGTCTTTGCAGGAACAAGGTTGTGGTCTTGTGACTGATCTTTATGCTAAAGAAAGCTGATCTGCCTTGTCTGCCCGCTGTTATTATGTGCTGATGTAGGCTGGTAGAGCAAATGAATAAATAATGTTTACACAAAGCTGTATTAGAATCATGTGGGTTTTATAATATGGTCACACCTGAACAGCTTGATGATGTTGAGTACATAAATTAAAGATGTTCCTGGTGCATAAAAATATGCTGCATGCGGTAAGTGAAAAAGCTGAAATACTGACTGACAAACTAGCCGTACCATCCAGTGAGCTTGTTGAACAGCATCCCTCCAGAAGACCGCGGTAAATGTGAACAATCAGCCATGAATACACTTAGTGGATATCCTGTAAAAACAGATTTTGAGCCCACATTTTTTGTCTGCAGGCAGTTCTTAAAAACAGCATTTGTGAAATGATTCCTTAGTGCAGACACTTGGTAGAGGGCTGGTGTAACAGCTCCAAGACCACCTTTTCCTGACAAGGACAATGAAGGACTTCACTGGGAAAATGAGTGGGATTCTCACCCACCGTACGTTGACAGTGCACATCAGCTGGGGGTCATGGGCAGCCAGCCTCCCTTGGGATCACACAGGACTCTGGTTAAGGCAAATCCACTTTCCTCCTTCTCCTCCTCCTCCTTCTCCTCCTCTGGGACAGAAGTTTCAACCTGCAGAAACAGCGAAACCTCATTCTTCAGCTCATATTCACACCTCATTGCTAGAGGCATTACTCTTTCGTTTTGAAACCTTCTTATCGCTTTTCCAGATGTGACCTGCTTTTTCAAGAGCTGGTGTTACAGTGCTGTTCTGGAGGTGGGAGAACTACCCTTAAACACTCTCTGAGAGATGCCTTCCCAGGTGGGTCTTTTCCTGCGTTATACCTGATGTTGTCTACACAAGTGCTCTGCGTTTTTAGGAAGTCGTTGATCTCTGCTGTATCAAATCTTAGCATCTCCCTTAAGGACCAAGAGTTTCAAACAGACAGAATCCTCTCTGCTTTCCTGTTTGCTTGATATCCTCAATATGTGGCTTCCAGCTCCTGTATTCTAGCTCCCCATGCTGCCACCCTTCCCTCAGCACACTTCATTCTGGAAAGCTTTGCTTGTGAGTACCTGGCTTCCTCTGAGGAGCAGGAGTGCTTTGCTTTTCCCCTCACTCTAGGAGAAAATGAGGTGCTATTGGCAACTCTCAGGAATAAATAGCTGCAGCCTCCATGCTGAAGTGGAAGGCCAGAGTGCCTTCAGACCAAGCTCTGGGGTAGCTCACGCCGTGGATCTGAGCAGGTCTAACGCTCTGATGGGAGACCACAGTGGCCAAGTCACGGTTCTGTGTGCCATTTTACTACTAACACTCCAGTAAGTGATGGTTGAAGTTAGTCATTTCAGATGCAACAGCTGTAGGCTGCGTGATATAAAAGCATAACGCATCCATTTTGCTGAATATCTGAGTGGTTGTATTTTAAATATGTATTTTCGATATATATTTTCTCTTGAGAGCGTATTAATGAAATAATTACCCGGATTGGTTTGTACTGAAAAGACCTAACTTAATGCCATTTTTCAGCTTCAGAAAATATGTTTGAGCCTTATTCTAGCAGGATCTAATTCTTTATTTCACTGGAGCAAACCCAAGCTGTTCAGGCTGTTAAAAAAACAAACAACAAAATAACCCCCAGCCTGGCAGTTTCCGCAAAAATTAGCATCATTAAATGATGCATTAGCCAAGACTTCATTACCTTTACCAGATAAAGCATGGTGCATTGTAGGTACTATCAAAATTGACCTTCCGTTGTCAAGTTAATAGATGGGAGGCCCGTTTGGCCAAAGCTCTGCAGTGAGTTTGGCCAGGCAGAGCCCTGGGCTTCTCGAAGAGGCGCAGCCCCGTGGCAGTGCTGCCGGCGTGTTGGAGCTGGTACCCCGGAGCTGGGCTGGTGCCTCCCGCTCCTGAGGAAGGGTGTGAAGTTAGAAATTGCAAGGGGTGGGCTCTGGGCATCACTCTGCATGGAGCTTGTTCCAGGATTAGTGGATTTTGGGCCAGAGGAGGCCACAGGAACCAGTCAATCTGGCCGTCCATCTACAGTATTTCACCCGCTGTAGCTGGTAAATTCGTCTTGTAGAGCTCAGATTACTGCATATTATTGCATTTAATTGTATTGGGGGGGGGGAAGATTTCTCTTTTTATTTGAGGCTCAGCTTCTGCAAATCACTAAGTGGCAAAAAGCTGCAGGAAAAACATTGTGAGCCTTGTGTTAGAAGGCAAGAAGTGTAATTACTGGTGTGCGCAACAAGCTATCGCACGTGTGGTGAAAGTGTGATCCTGGCATTGATTTTTCCATTGCTGTATCAAAGTCCACGTGTGAAGCATTAACAGCGCTTCAGCGAGTGTATACCAAAATCTGTCACTTGCTACAGCTGCCTCAGTGCCTGCCCTCCGACAGCCCCAAGCCTGCCCCGTGCCCCCGCCCGGTACCTCACGGGTGTGAGAGAGGATCGCTCTTGACACCCGAGAACTGGATAGAGGGGGGGGGACGGCAGCGCATCCCATCTGCGAGATTGCACCTGCCACAGCGCCCTGAATGATGTGGGGAGGGGTGTCGGGCTTTTGCAACGCGAGCAGAAATTAAAAGGAGTAATTTATACCCCGAGAAGAGGAGCTGCCGGTGCGTGCATGCCAACACGCCCCGGCACTGCGGTGAGAGCCAGCAGCCGGGGAACGACCTCTGTCGCTCGGGCTTGTGTGAAGCACTCCGACTTGTCCTCATTAAGTCACAGATCCAAGGCAGAAGTGAAAAAGCCCTTCCGATTTGAAACTTCCCACAGTTCCCAATTCTATACAAGGACATACTCCAAATCGCCAGGATAACACTGCTCTCTCACCCACCTGGTCCACCTGCCAGCAAATTTGGTTTTCAAACGCAACTGGTAAAATGGTTGCTCCATGTGGTGTAGCCATCCTGCGCAAAGCCTTTGCTTCCCTCGCTGCCCCACCTTCAGACACTCTTTGCTGTCCCTAAAATGTGGGTGAGGTGCCTTAGAAGGATCCTTGTGGCCAGAAGAAAGGACAGCAAATGGAGTCAGAAATGGCACACAGAAACCGCCACCTTTCAAAAGATGGAAATTTTGAGAGGGAACTAAATGTAACAAGAGCCGGGGAGGTGGTGTCAGAGGCTGTGGCTGGAGGGGTGGTAAGAGGAGGTGGGGGGGTGCATCGGGATGGATGAAGTGTTTGGATGAATCAAGAAGTTATGGTCTTGTACCAGCCCTACATCTGCTCAGTCTGAAAAAACTGATCCGAGTTCAAGAGGTTACAGGCAAGGAGATAGTAAGGAAAAGTTAGAGTGGAACTGGGAGAGAAAGGGGGAGGATCGGGGGAGCGAGAGGGAATAATGAGGTGAGTTGTCACAAAAGCAGTGCAGTGTTTCTCTAAGGTGTGATATAGAAAAGACAGTGAAAGCCTGCTGAGGTTTTAAATCGTAGGGTCAGGCTCTCCGGTTGGTTTTGTCGCTGTTATCTTGGGTGGTTAACTGGTGCAAAGAGTTCTACCTAACATTTGGGGTTTCTCCTTCGAAATAGTGAGAACGAGCTCCAACCCAGAGACCTGGGAAAACTAAATATCTCCTCCCTGGTTTTCCTTAGCAAGCAAAATTTCTCCACCCATAAATGCTCTGACACTGTCCAAACAAAGAAGCTGTCAGTAAAGGGAATATGGGAGTATTTTGCTTTGTTTCCTAGTACTTGCAGATAAAGAGTAATATTTCTCTGCACCCTCAAGCTTCTTTGAACTTTTACAATGCTCCATCAAACTCGTACTCCTCCCACCTGCCTCCTTGGCAATGAAATGCCACAAAATTAATTCTGTAACAGTCGCCCTGTCAACTGAACCCCACTCGTGCTCTGGTGAGGGAGCAGCATGTCCCTCTGTCAGTCTGGCTCCACGGCAGTCGCCTGCCTGCCCTTCTCTCTCGGAGGCACCCGCAGCTCTGCCGAGGCTCCCGGCCCCACGCTTGGTGCCGTCTCTCTCTGGGCTGTCAGCACGAATCGCGTCTCACCGGGCAGACCTTGGAGCCGGTCCTGTACCTGCAAATGGTGCTGCTCCACCGGCCTCCGGAATACTGAGGTCCTCTGCCAGACCACCAAAGACGTGTGCTTTGGAAGGCGGACATGCAAACCACCCGCTGCCCTGCTGCATTCGCCTGTCCCCATGGCCTGTGCCTCCGGTACGCCCCTGGCTTGGCCGGGAGGTGTTCTCTTTACAGCGACTTCCCAGCCTGACCTCTCTGTTGCAAGGCTGACAGCAAAATTAGAAATTAATTTCAGGTCTAGTGGTGGTGTTAGGTGATGCAGCTGCTTGTCTGGGAACACGATTCGCTCCCCAGGTACAGTCGCTGGGCACTGAACAGGCTGCGCGGAATAAGTTTTCGATCAGTACTGACCCGAGCTGAAGACGAACCCATCCGCCAGAGACAAGAAGCTCTGCAGAGCTCCCATTTACAGTTCCCTTTGGTGAATCCCTACCAACGGCAGATCCCGGCTTTCCCAGGATCGTTACAAAGCAAACTCCATTTCATTCAGGTCATGACCTTTTGTTTCATTTTTCAGAGAATTACAACCTCCTTGGTGGCAGGGCTTTGTGCTTGGTTTTAGCTCTTCAGATGGAGAAACTGAAAAGTGAGTTAAGTACCAGAGGACAAGCATGTATTTTTAATACTAGCTTCTCAGTGTAACCAACCATAAAATATTTAGGGTTCTTCCTTGAAAATCTAACAGCTACTTGTTCTGAATCTGCTGCTTTTTCTCCTGACCTTGATGAAGTCTCCTGTACCTCGCTGCGAAGTATTACGTGAAATTCTGCCAACATGAGATCTCTGGCCTGAAACACAGTGGAGCGTCCATAGCTGAGAATAATGCTGGCTAGACTGATCTAAACATTACCATATCTATAGAATAAAGAATAAAAAAGATTTTTTTTTCCCCTTGCTCTCTTAATCTGCCTTTCTCTATACTGATCTGAAGATGAGCTTCTGAGTGGTCAATAAGGAGGCTGGGGCTCAGTGACCGTTTGCTGAGCATCTGGCCTAGGTCCTCAGCTGATGTGGATCACTTATATTTTGAAGCTTATCACACCAGCAGCAGATTGAGTACCTGAACAGTAAATATTTACTTCTGTAAGGCCCTGTTCAACTTTAACAAAACGTAATTTTCTGTTCCAGCTCTTGCCCCAGATTAAGTCCAGATAAGCAAATTAAAGCATGTTACAGCAAGACAGGGAAACACAGCAGTGTTTTGAAGCCATGTTTTGATTATTGCTGAGAAGGAAGCACGTCACTGACACTGTACCTTAACCAGGTCATTGTGAAGTTTCCCCAAATTGTATTTGCCCCCTTCCTAAACCAATGAAAGCGCTAGCAGTTGGGCTGTAGCACACACTGCATTTCTGAATAGCGTGACAAATGGCAAGCTGTCTATAATAAGCAGACCTCTAGGAACGTGGGGCAACCGAAGACTTGATGCAGGCACAGCCCTGAAGACTTCACTTCACTAAAACTGTCTCCGACCTTCACTTTGCTTTGTCCAAGTGGACACTCCAAGACAGGCTGCAATGCATTTATCCAATAAACTTGTTGCACAAGAAAGGCTGTGCAGAAGTGCTTGGTGGGGCCCGCCTTCGCTGAAAGGTAAGAGGACCTCGGATTGTTTACTGGAAGGTATTGCACCATTCGCATTTCAAGTTAAAAACCAGGCTGGCAGGCTCTGTGGGAGCCATACAGGATAGCGCTTCCCCAGCTGCCTGGGTCAAAGGCTTGTGTAACATCAGGAAAAATAATGTTTATCTGCAATATTATTTGAAGTGCAAACTTCATTAAAAATATCATCTACTGTAAGTTTTTTCCAGTTAAATATATGATTTTGGATTTCTAAGATATAAAGGGAAAAAAAGGACTACCTCATTGTATTGACATACATTGTTGAGTTAATTTTAGATTTTGTGGCACTCTTTTGGTAAATCGTTTCACACATTCAGGTAATTATGTCATGCAATTGCATGTGACTGATAACGCCAGGGCGCTCCGTCTTGCTTTATCGCTCTTCCGTGCAGCGCCAAGCCAGGAGCAGGAGCTCTGATGAAGTCAGGGCAGTTGTTACTCCAGTGTGAGGTGCATTAGTCCCATCCTCACACCGCACAGGTGCATAAACAGAGCAATGCTGTCACTGTTTTGTTTTAAATGCTTTATTCCGTGCTGAGTCTTCAAATTTATGTTATTTGACTCAATAAATGTTTGGTGGTCTCGGTGTAGCATCTAGTGGAGAAAGGGTAAATAACAGAAAAAACGCAAAGCAGAAACGTGCCGTTAACCCTTGCAGACTGCAGGGATGAAGATGTGAGCTGCTGGGGAGCGGGAATACTCCGTTCCCCACACCATTCAGCAAAACACTTCAAGGGTTACTCCGGAGTGGCCGCAGTTCACTGGGTACAACGCGAGGCTTGTACTGCTGGCAGAGCAAGACCGTATCGCTGGCTCGCATTCAGCTGGGGAAGGTCTCTGTGTCTGAGGTACGCAATCGCTGTGAAGGCAAATTGGCCTTTAGAAACTTCCCTACTTAGTTTAAATTTGCTCTCGCTCCGGCAGTAGTGTTTCTGTCCTGGCTTACAGTCAGGTTTGCGTTTCTTCCGTTCCTGCTAACGCTGTCTCCAGTCTGACTGCGGAGACAGAGCTCCTATTCCCCTGGTTCTGTCCTGACCCCAGTGCTGTGAGGGTGCTGCGGCCGCTGGCTGCACTGGAGGCACCGCAGCCGGGTCTGGCTCACAGTGGACTTGACTCAGGACTAATCCTGGGCCCGCGGCGCAGCCAGACCTCGCGGGGCTTGGGGAAGCTGTGAATGCCACAAGCAAAGCAGGAATTGTTCCTGCTGCCTTGCTGCAGATTTGATTTGGGGTTCAAGGGCTTAGCTTTCACGACATATCAACTCTCAGCAGGTCCTGAAAATCAGAGTCCTCTGTGTACTTATTTAACAACAGCAAAGAAAGCTTAGACTTAACATTTTTAATATGATTTTTGTTCTGAATGTCATTACTATATCCTTTTTATAAACAAATTAGAGTAGAATATCCGTGGCAAAAGAGAAGAAAGCTTAATTTTCAATAGCCATGAACTTAACAGAGTGAAGACTAGAAGGCTTGTTTTACAATTATTTTCTTCAAACTTTATTGGGATGTTTTCACGTGCATAATGTCTTTAGTATTTTATGGGGAGGTGAACAAAGAAGCACAAATCCATACACCAGAATCTGCCTCGAGGCACAGTTCATAGTGGAGAGTCCTCCAGAAGCATGGCTGTTAGGGGAGGGCGACAGCTATGACATTAATCATGGGGTTGCAGAGCCAGTTCCTCATGATACAGCATGGAAATGTGCTGCCTTGGGCAGGAATACAAAGTAGAGGGTAAGTATGTCCCTCATTAAGAGTACCTCTAGAGAACACTGTGATTAATTCAAAATTATCTGAGATACAATTTCTTTGCAATTCATGAGGACACTGTATGTTGCCACTGATCTGTAGTAGCAAGCAATTAGAGAAGCATCTGCATTAACCAACACGTAGCAGGAGACCCAAGGGTTACCCAGTCTGTATCTGTCCTTGCCCGGTCTTCAGAGCAAGGCAGAGGCGCCTTCCGATCTGTTTACTCCTCCATCCCTATCAGCCGAGTGGGGGGATGCTCGTGTTCCCGTCTCGGTGCGGAGTCCGGCTGCCAGAGCTGCCTGCGGGCCCGGAGGCTGCCGAGCTGCTCTCCCCAAGCGCCTTTCAGCCCTGCCCGCATCTCCGGCGCATTTCCCTGTTCCTCGGAACTGCTGGGGGTCGCACCCGCTCATTTCAGAACAAAAGCCTGCTGGAATCGGGGTGAATGCCCTGTTTTCTGAGAATTTATGAAAGGGCCGCAGATGTCACTGAAAAGCTATCTTGCAGCGGTCCAGTAAGTGACAGAGTCTGGAGCTGGAGAGACCGAGCTCCAGATTTTCACCTTTTTAAGTGGAGAGGAATTACTTTATGCACACTTTCTGCTGTCCTAAAGGTGACCAGGGAGTGTCAGTAGCAATGCTATTGGTAAAGCCAAGCATTCAAAAAAGAGTTTGTTTCCAAGACTGTGAAATACAAATCATAGTTGCATTTTAATTTGCATTCTGTTCTTTTTCTGGCTTTTTTGACTTTCGTATTTCCAAGTCCCCACAACTATTGTGACTAGAAACACTGTCATTATCATTCTTATCATCGGTACTATGGCTACCTATAACAGTAGTACCTGAAAGCCAAGATTCTTAGACAATAAGCAAATTTCATGAGCTGTGGGCAACATTACAGACCTGCTATAGATCAGATAGAAGCCACATTAAATCTGCAACTAATTGGGAGCCTTAGTGGTGGTATCACCAGAGAGACGAAGCACTGAGCCATCCTGTCCTCAACGTGTGGTCCCTTTGCAGTCGAGTAAGATAGGTGCAGGCAGAACAGCAGCGTGAGTGCAATGCAATGCTTTATTATTTTCAATGCAGGCTACAGTCCATCGAGCTGACAACTCACCCTTTATTGGCTGCTCTGCTCTTGTGTGTCCCAGCTAACCCAGAGGCCAATATTGTGTCTGTGAAAGCGTCTTTTCAGGGCTCTGTCCACGTAACAGCTGTCAAATAGCTCGAAAACTTCCGTGGGCTCTGGTCCTCTTGTCTTTGCTGGTTGTTTTGGAAGATGTCATCTGGTACACTCCTCCATACTGTTTTTAGGACTATTTTAAAATAAAAAAGAACACATAAAACCTTTTTGCAGTCCTGATCTGAAAATATTTTTTTTCACCCTATTAGAAACCACAGAGAGCTGAATGTTGTGTAAGTGTTGATGCTTTTTTATTATAATTAATCTGGCTAATTTCTATGTGATCAGCCCAAGCCTTCTAATAATTTTTGCTATTTATAACATGAACTGTGGAACTACTTCAGGAAGCCAGAAAGTGAACATTCCATGAATCAAGAATTCAGAACGAGTTGTACAGTTCCTGGAAGAACTTAACCGGTCAAAAATCTCTCTTGACAATTTTAATTACTTTGCAGGGAGGCCAGAATGTGGGTGTACCAGGAAGTAGTTTGCACATATGTTTTGTTTAGCTGAGTTGCTGCTGTGCCGTCTTTTGTCTTTTTCGTAGGAAAGGTCAGATTTGGCAGCTTTCTGTACTGCACACTCAAGCAGACGGTTAATGCAAGGTACAGGCAAACCACAACAGGCAATAAACACTCTTTTATTTTTCTTTTTAGAGATATTTGTAAAGCACATTTACTTTTGAAACGCATCATGTTATACTGCAACAGAGAAAGATGTTTTTAGGACTGGAGTTACATTTCTGGCTATGGCTTACCAGCGGGGCAAAAGCCTTTCACTGCTGCTTGCTGTTGGCAGACAATGTTGAGCTCAAAACCTCAACTGTGAAACTGTGGAGCGGTGAGAGGTGGCATACAGCCTCCTCTGTGTTTCAGATGAGTGAGTAGTTCTGTGCAAACTTTTGTAAAGAAGCCTGTGAAAGGCCAAAGTAACCAAACACGACAGTATTTTTTTAAATCCCCAGCAACAAAATGGGAAGGGATGACAGAGCAGTCATCTTTCTTCTCCCTTCTTTTCTATCTATTTGTGTTTGTCAAAAGGTTTCCCAATGTTTTACTGGAAACACCTGAAAGATGAAAACTGCCCATCTGAAAGCTTGAGCTCATTCCAGTGCTTGCCTTGCAGATCAAGGGAAAAAAAAAACCAACAAAAGCAACTTCTTTAAAGATGTGGAATGTGTATTGCTTATCTACACAAGCTGTGTCACCTTAGAAAATAAAATGCTGTGGCCGTTGCTCAGAAGTGGAGATCTTAGCAACAGAAATGTAAGTAGCATCCAGTACAGACCGCAGCAACATGTGCACATAGGTGTCCTTATTACAATCACGGCTATCTGACTTTTAGCTTTGAAAGACAACTATCTACCTGCCTGAAAGTTACCTATAATTCAGCCAGACGTAAGTCAATGTAAAGTTAGGAAAAAAATATTAAATAAAGCATGTAGAGTTGGAATCTGCATGCCTGAGCTGCTTATTTCAAAATATTAATTGGAAATATTTTTTTCGCTGTAGAAAGAAATCAATAGCAGAATTAAACTAATTCCTTACAAATTGAGCCCACCGGTACTCTCGTTTTCTGTGTTTCTTTCTCTTTTCTCAAATACTCAAATACAGAAATTTTCTGACAAGTTGCAAATCCAGGATGCTTTGGTGGCAGTTCTTAGTGCTGGATTGCTTAATGATGGACCCAGAAAAGGCAAAAACTATTTTAAAACATGCAGCATAGCTCAAACCAAAGTTATAGGCTTGCTGCAAAAATTACTGGGTGAGGTTCTTTGGGCTAAGCCAAAGTGGAGGTCTAACTAAATGGTCATTTTTGGCTTTATATCTATGCAACTGGTTTGCCTAAAATAAAATCACTATGGATCTCATCTCAAAGCATTGATCAAATCCCTTTGAAGGTTCTAAAAATGTTCATTAGACGTTTCACTCATTAAAATGTTTTATCAGGGTTTCTCATGTTCAGTACCCACAGGATATGATAGGAACCAAAAGGCTGAGACAGATGTCTTTCTGCTCCAGCTGTAATGTAAGAAAGACTGAATGAAGTCACACCAGCCAGGCCCAGATAACCTGGCACCCCGCAGTTGCCTATAGTAGAAATATGTGGACAGAGCAGTTACAGCTTCATTTCTCCTCCTATACAGCATCTCAATTTCTGGCAAGCTAAGGACAGGACTGGAGGCTCTGTCCATCTCTCTGCAAAGCAGCCTGTTCTTCCCTTAATTTGTCTAGTTACTTCTTGCAGCCCTTAGTATTTTTGGCAGGACAATGTATTACCCAAATTAAGCAGATGTTTAAATAGTACTTCCTTCTGTTTGTTTCACACCTCCATCTAAAAAAATGTTATGTCATCCTAGTTCTCATAATAAATGAGTAATTGTTCCCTGCTCACCCTTCTCAGGTCAGACATGGTTTTTGATACCTGTCTTCTGTTTGTCATCTATCTTCCAGGTAGTCCCAGAGTACTTGATCTGTCTTTCTTAGAAGACACTTCGTCTTTCTTAGAAGACATTTCATCTTTCTGATCAATTCAGTCACTCTTTTTTCTGTCTTTTCTTATGTTATTCTGATGCTTAAGGTGCTACCGCATGTCGGGGTGCTATAAGCAGAATTTTGAGTTGTATTAAATGAAAGAACATACTTCCTGATGATTTATACAGTAGCATTGTGGTTTATATTTGCTTTTTCATTCTCTTTTTTCTTTATAAGTCCTAACTGCCTCTCTGAGCACTGAGATAACAATTTCAGAAAACTATCCATAGTGACTTGAAAATACCTTTGCTGACCGATGTGAACTAATTTAGAGTCTGCTCTGTTGCATGGGTAGAGAGGTTTTCTGGTTTTCCTTTCATGGACATCTGTGATCTATGCATTGTAGCTGCTATTTTATCACCTACTCAGTATTTAACGTGAATTTTTTTGCTACTTTGTGCCAGCAGTCTTGGTTTTGGTTTTCCTGAATAATTGTAAATCACTGGAACACACTGTCAGCTCACTGTTCAATCCTGGTTCACTCACCACTTGTGAACGTGTTTTAAAGCACAGGCCCCTTTGGAATCTCACTGGTTACTCGCTTCTTTCTGATCACTTACCCATCCATCTTCCTTCTGAAGCAGTTACTGATCACAAAAGGAGCTCCCCTCTTGTGCTTTGTAAAAATGTTTGGGGAAGCGTGTACACGATTGCTTAATCTAGGCTGCATGTTAAATGTTCTTCATGTCATGTCTGGAGTCCCCTTGTTGTTCAGACTGAGAAGATACCCGGAACATGCTCTGTTGGATTTCTTTTCTGTGGAAATCGGACTGAGAGTAAAGGCAAGCTGGGAAGAGAAGGAGAGGAGGCAGGAGATAGCAGAAGATTGTACGCACTTGGTCTTCTTCCAGCCAGGAGCTGGATGATGGCTGAGAAGGACTCCAGTGTCCCAGTGTTTATACAGAGTCTCTGTAAGCCAGTTCCTCTTTATCAATGTTTGCTGACGTTGCTGGCATTTTTAAAGCACTTCCAGATTTGCAGTTTCCATCTCTTCCCTCTATATGGTGATGAGCCATGTGTTGGACTGACTGGTCTGTTGTTTCCATGTTTTCCCTGAAGTCTTTCCTAAAAATTAGAATGTCATATGCCACTTTCCATTCCTGCAGAACAGAATTCATGCCAAGCCATAAATTACAAAGCATAGTTAATAGTTTGGTGATTTCAGATCCAAGTTCCTTTAGAACCCAGGGGTGAGAAACACGTCGTCCTGGCAGGCAGGTACTGTACAATTTACTGATTGGCTCCAAACCCATACATACTAAGTTTTTGAATGGTTTTTTTTTTTTTCTGACTGTGCCCCTAAAAAAGGTTTTGTTGTGGCAATCACCTCAAAATCTGCCATAAGGAACAGTGGTAGAAAATACATACTTAGCTTCTCTCCTGTGGTTTCCTTGAATGCTTCCGTTATACCTCTGTTGCCTGCTAGTTCCTCATGTTCTCTGGCAGATCTCCTGTTCTTGATGTATTTGGAAAAGTTTTTATTCTTAAAAATATTTTTTTGGCCTGCTTTATTATGGTTTTATATTTAACTTGCCAGAGTTTATGCTATTCCTCTTTTGGACAGAAGCAGAAAGTAACAGTATTCCACAAGTGAATGCGCAGATGGCATGCACAAAAGGCTCAGGTGTTTGCAGTGGGTATCTAAAAATGCAGCCTTGTGCTACTTTGATGCGTGTTAAAGGCAGAGGAGTTTGTTGAAGACTGGCTGGAGAAAAAAGGACTTGGCAAAACATGGTCCAGCGACTGTGGCTACTTGTGTTTCCATCAGCTTTCGTTCTCAGTGTATTTCTCGAGAGTTATCTTTCAAATCTGTTTTTCAGAGAAATACAGACAGCCTCCAAACTGGGTAATAGCTGCAGCAAGCTTATTAACACAAATTATTATTTCATGGTATTCTAACAACGGGCATTGTGGAGCCCTGTTGCACCAGGTATTGCAAAAACGTAAAGAGAACATTAGTCCCCGCCCCAAACAGCAACTCTGTCCCCGTAGATTACCTAGGACACTGCTGAACAAGCGCACTCGGTATTTATGTCAATACTACATTTTAACCGTGATCCCAAAGCCGTGTTCAAGCACGAACTTGCCTGCCGTTCACACTGACCGGTGGCATGCTCCACGTGGGATCTGGCCAATCTCACTTTAAGGTTGTGCCTCTGCCCCTGAAGTTTCTGCGAGCAAGACGTGTATGTCTAAGTGTTTTGCTGAATCAGGAGCCCACTTTATAGAAAATGTATCTGCTATTAAACATGCATTATGCTTGATCTTAGTGTTAAGCGCCTTGTCTCCTGCCCCTTTCCCAGTTAAACTCCACCTGTGGTGACAGTCATTCATCTTGAATTGCTTTAATGCAGTGTTTAAGTATGTCATCTTGGCAACAAAGCCGTTTGCATGGTGTTTCAGTGAGAGGTTTAAAATCCCATTCACATTTTTAATATACACTTCTCTCACATAAATTATCACAGCTTGGTTGGCAGGTCTTGCATGAGTAATAAGGTTGTTGGCACAAACACATACCACAGATCTATTGAGTAAAGGAGACGCTCTTATTTGTTCCTACATTTATACAAGAGCTGTGAGGTTTAGCTTGTACAAAATGGTTTAAGATCATGGCGTTTTACTAGCAGGGCATTACTGGTTATGAGATAACATATCCTCCCCAAAACGCAGCAGCGGCAGTACAGACACATCCCCGGGCACTGGTTTGAAAATTAAGCTCTTGGTGTGTGAAGTGTCTGTGCAAAGGGCAGCTTTCATTGCTGAAAGGCGCAGGCTGACTGTAGCCAAAAACTTGCTCGTATATGAAAGAGCCACGCTACTGAAAGAGAAGTGAGCTGAATGCACTTTTTACATATGAAAGTGTTCCCTTTCGAGTATATGATGACAGAGTCATGTTTCAGTTTGCTCTCTCTGTTTCATTCATAATTTTGGGAAGTGATTGCTCAGGATATCTAATACGTAAGTTGGAAATCAGAATTCTGCAAAGTAACTTCTCTGCCGAACTCCACGTTATAAGGTCTGAGCAAAGTCTGTACGCAGATGTCCTGTGGTGCGGTTTTGCTCCAGTGATGTTGTAAGAGCACGAGCTGGAGAACTTTGTCTCAGCATCTATTTTTAAAACATTTAGCGCTCTTGCAATGTAGGCCTGACCTGAAGTACTTTGTGCACGGTGGGAATCTTCCACTGCCTTTATTTAGGGCTTTGAATCAAGCCTTCTGTAAACAAGGAATTATAGAATAATGTATTGCGAGGAAATAACTTTGGAACGCCCAGCCTTTAATATCTGTATGTGTCACCAATTTTCTGTTAGATTAGCAAAACATATCCTTTCATAACAGCTTAAGGATACAGTTGCCAAACAAATGTTGTGTAGTTCTACAGTCACATTGAGTGGTTTGGATTGCTTCTCTATTACACGCTCTGTGTAAAGTAATGTATTAATTATTGTTATTCTCAAATTGAACAGAACTGTACGACATAAAACAGGCACAAGTAAAGAAAATCACACGAAAATGTGAGGCAGACTTTGAAGCTTATGTGCAAATGGATTGAAACGTATGTATGCAATTTGTGAACAAATTTGATCTGAAAGAGAATTATCACGAAACCAAGACAACTTTGCAGCTCAGAACCCCTTTAATGCACAGAACGGATCTTGTCCACTGCTGGACAGGCTGGCAGGAGTTCAGAAATGCAGAATGCAGTTACTGGAGGTCACGAGATGCACCGCAGTCAGTTTGTCAGTATAACTATAGAGATGTTCGAGCAGAGCTGGAGCAACGTGGACGCAATAAGGAAAGGCATTACCAGTGCTGTGTGTGCTGTTTTGGGGCTTTATGAAATCAGCCTAGGAATTGTTCAATCCAGGGGAAACGTTCCCATTTCAAACTTTGTCATCTTATTTATAAACTTTCATTAATAAAATTTAAATAACAGGAATTTATGAGTGTTTTCTAGTCATAATCATTAAAAAGTCTATTATTTAGAAGTGCTCTAGAGATTGTGTATTATCTAAAATTCCTGCATGAGTGCCTTCCCCAAATTCAGTCTTTCAACCCAATTCAACTTAGTCCTGAAAGAAAATGAGACGACTGGAGAATCCTGTGGGTCCCAATACTCACTCAGGAAAAGAGAGAGGAGGCTAAAGGAGCTTGGATTATTTAGCCTAGTAAAATGATGGGCGCATGACTGCTTTCTTAAAAATAATTGAGGTAAACACCTCTAAGAGAGAAGGGCTATTTAAGCAAAAGAACAAAATTGGCAGAAGAACAATTTAGGTTCAAAATGTAAGGTTAGGTTTCCAAACATCAAAAGAATGTGATTTTAGAAAGCTTCGTGATTAGAACAGTACCTGCAAACTCCCTTAGTATTATTCTGCATCTTTCTACGGTTAGGAATTTAACGGTGAAATCAAAGAATTCATTCCCAACCATATATTCTATGCATCTGTTATTTGGTAAAGGGTTCTTTGTGTGAGGTTGTATTTTAATAAATGGACATTAAAAGGCGTTTTTAACTAAACCCTCACACGTAGTATAAATGCATGAAAGCACCAAGATGTGTTAAACAAAGTCTTGCAAAGCCAGCCTTCCCATGGGCCACATATGACAAACTTTTTGCGGCCAAGAGGCGTAATACGCCTCATACCTTGGAGAACTCTGGCAAGGACTCACGGGCAGAAACGACTCTACAGGACGGTTGCAGGGTGAGGCTGGGTGGACACGCAGCCAAGGCCGAGGGCTACGCCATTACTACAGCCCCATTCCCCCTCTCCGGCTCATTTCCTCCCACCGTAGGGACTCTGACTACCTGGCAGCCCCCATGTCGGCGCGGGCTTGCTGTCACTGAAGTGACACTGCCCTGGCCTGGCAGTGCCACTCGAACTACTTAGGAGCCCCCTGAAACCGGGCGCGCTGCCGAGGCTCGTTATTGCCGCCATGCAGGCCAGCAGCAGCTCACCGCCCCGGGGAAGCGCTTCCCTCGGCTCTGCTCCTTCCGTACGCTCCCGCGTCCCTGCCAGCCCCGCTGCGCCCCGGGCCTGCCCTCAGGGAAGGCTCCGACCCCGCCAGGGTCCCCACGCTGCACCCGAGGGCGCGGGGCCTTTCCACAGCCCCGCTTCTGAGGAGGGGGCGTCCCCGCTCTCCCCGGGCGTCGCTGTCCGCCCAGGCCCGCGGAGCTGCCTGCGCTGCCGACGATGTTCCGGAGTCACGTCCCGCGGCAGCAGCGGGGCCCAAGGGCCCAGCCCGCGGCTCCCCCTCATCACCGACCTCTGCCCCGAGGGCCGAGCAGCTCAGCGCGCGGCCGTGACTGACAACTCCGGTCACCAATCCACGCTCACGGGCGGCCGTGGAGCGCCGCCTCCTTAGTTGATAGTGGATCTACCCAATCACGCTGGGGAACAGACTCTCAGTCCTGCCTTCTCTCCTTTACGGACAAGCAGTTGGGCCAATCGAAAGGAAAGAACACCGCCCCCTTCCCCTTCCACTCTCGCGAGGTTTCCTGGGCTGGCTCCCGTCACCTCTGCCCGCCGCTGGGTGACTGCGCAGACGCCATGTTGGTTGCTATGCTGCCAGCGCTGCCCGCGTGAGGCGGGAGGGCGGCGATGAGGGGAGGAGGCTGCCCTTCCTCCCCCCTTCTCCCCCACAGGCGCTCGCTCACTCGCTCGCTCACCGGCGGGGAGGGCGCTTCTGCAGAGCTCCGCCGCCTCTCCCCTCCCCGGCCCCCTCCGCCTCCCGGCCGGGGCTCCACGCGAGGCGACCAC
>Ga0181612_134182_pt1 | contig 24799 bp, 13 predicted proteins | sample HoacroProtozoa21_FD_119630 | JGI IMG/M metagenome (GOLD analysis project Ga0181612, IMG submission 119630) | Hoatzin crop microbial communities from Cojedes, Venezuel. Combined Assembly of Gp0051906, Gp0051904, Gp0051908
AGAGAGTTGTGGATTACTGAGTGATGAACCACAACAAATTCACCTAAGAAGGAGGTGGGGGGAAACAATTATCTGCTATGGTGGGGGAAAGAAGAGGAGCGGGGACAACTGTAAGAACAGATTTTAAAGAAAATTTTCTTTTTTTTTTTTTTAATGCAGAATTCAAGCTGATATTAGGGTATCAAATCCAGTAAAGATCTTTCAAATGAGTTACAGAAAGAACACCTAAAAGAAAAGATGATGAGACATTTCACATCATGCCTCAAAAACCAGTAAGTTCTAAACTGTAAGAGTGATAATGATCAAAAGCCTGAAGAATAATTGATTAGAATGAAGAGTAAGGAGACCACAAAGGTGATGTTAATGCAGATCTATGAAAGATGAGTAAATAAGGTGAAAACATGATGCCCCCCCACTAAGTAGCTGTATTCTGACATAATGTAATTTGTTACTTTCTGAGAGAGGATTTCTTTTACAGTGGAGGCAATAGTATTTCTATGATCTTGCTAATGAAACGTTCATCAACATCTGCTGTCAAGATTTGCTTTTTAAGCCCTCTCTTTAGTTTTGTAATTAAGCTAATAATACTATCACCCCCCCTCATTATTTTATACCAGAAATTAAAACCTATGTCTTAAAATAGGTATGAAGAAAAAGTTGGTCCCATTTGAAGCAGCTTTTGTATTTTCAAGTAAAAATTTAATTTCATATTTTTGCAGAGCTAAAGTGCTAATGCTAGTTTTGATTCCTCTAAGTTCCTACTTTAGGCCAACTTTCACTGTGAACATTGGTGAACATTTGCTAATTGAAAGGTTGGTGAGTGAGTTGCAGGGTCTCTGGAGATGATTAAAATAATTAAAATAGAAATCAGCACACGTTCATGTAGCTATCTGCAGAATCATCAGAACCAAGTGTTTTTCCTGCCCTTCTATCCTTCATTGGACCCACTTACTGTATTTTAGTCCAGAAACAACTGTATGGCTGAATCTGTCCCATAATCAGTTTTGCCTGGCCTTTCTGACTGCCCAGAACAAGACTTGGCACAGTACACAGTTTGGGCATCCAGCTGTATTACACAAGCTTTTCTTGTATCTGGTATATCCCAGCCCCCATGATGCTGGGTCACAAAGCTCACTGCAGAATCAGTCAGTTGATTTTGTCTCTGAGCAGGCAGCTGGTGAAAAGCATGAGTCTCAAACATGCAGAACTTGGCCAATCATGATTTGGATTATACATTCTTCTAGTCAACAACTGTCTTAATATGTGGAAAGCTTTTGATTTAATCAGACCTCAGCTTATTTGAAGCTAAATAGTAAATGCAAAGTTATAGTTATACTTACTGTTATTTTCCGAGGACAGTCATTACAACAGAGGCCACTGAGAACTGCAAAAACAAAAAGTGAGCTTGTAGTGTTTATGTTAACAAGCCATCTTATAAGGTCTGCCTCTGAAATCTGTCAAAGTACAGTAACAGCATCAGGTATCCATTAAAACACATAAAGACAATAAATGTCCTCTATATCAGTTATATTAATATATGAAAAAAATTCCTAGTCTGTTTGAAGCATACTACTTTGCCAGAATTAATCAGCTGGTCACTGTTTTATCATACCTCATTGGTTAACCAGCTTCAAAAGGAGAGAATTGCCAGTTAAACAAATTCCACATTATAATATTTTTAAAATGATGGACTGTACATTTTATTCATTATTCTTAATTTCTAACCATTTAAAAATATTGGCAGAGATTCAGCTTTACTATTTAAACTGGTAAAAAGGTAAGTAAAGGCTTTTCCTTCTATACAAGGAATAGTTTTAAAACATGATTTAAAGCAATTCACAAAAGCTGTAACAAACAAAAATCTCACTACTTATTTATTCTATGATTTCAAAAGTATTGTAAGCAGATGCATGTAATCCTACCTAATATCTAAAGCCTGTGACAGTTGTTCAATTACTTGTTTAAAACTTATTAGTTTGAAAAATCAGTTAAATTACAGAAATATCTGTTAAACACTTCTTTATTATCAACTAAATAGCGGACAATGAAAGCCATCTGGTCTATAACCTAGAACATCCTGTCACATTGAGTACTAGAACATCAGTATTAACACGTCTTTAAAACAAATAACACACAGACACACAAAAATCTAAGGTATCATTCTGACGCAACATTTGGACTTCGAATGACAACGGAGTGGTTGAGCAGCAGCCCCATAATGGCTATGAGCAGGGAAGAGGATACAGACCAGGCAGTATCGAAGCCAAGTAAAACCAGAACTTTTCCATGAGTTAAGGTATCCCGAAACAAGTGTGGCAGACAGTGAAAACTAGGATTTGGACCAGATTTAAGGGCAGGTCATCCTAACCACCAAGATTTTTTTTTTTTTTTTTGAAACCATTTTCTGTCTACTTTAAGGCTTCATGGAGCTTCTGGTACAAAATGTTTGGGGACAGGGAAATACTAAAAGGTGCACATAAGAAGTTCATAGCATAATAGTCTGATTAGAAATCATTCCCTACTGGTGTAAGAAATGGCAGTGTTATAGTGAAGGAATATTTCTAATATTGTGTGCAAACATTAACAACTGTCATGATTCCCAAGTCACCTGCAATTTAAAAATGTTTAAATTGCCAAATACAGAAAAATCTATTATTTTTATACAGTCCAAAACAAGTATCTGGACATGTAAGAGGAAGGTGTGGCAAAGCAGAATGTGAAGACTCTGTGTATCTACAAATAGACTTTTTAAGCTACAAGCTTATTTTATATGTTCTACATAGATGTGTATGCAAGTGGAACCAACTGTTCCCATTTTGATGCAAAATGCCACACTGCAATTTGCTGTTCAATTTCACTACTGGAACAAATAATCTGACCAAGTACATTTGACATCAGTTATAATGAGCAAAAGTGTTCTCATTGTCCATATGTCAAGTCAGTGAACACAATGCATTTATTGATACGCTAACTCACACAAAACATGTTTTGTTAGAAATACTCTCCCCTGTATCACAGTAAAAATATTTTTAGACCACTCATTAATTCCCATTTCCTGGGGCTTCTATGCAAAAATACTCAAGCCCTAAAAGGGTGCTAAAAAAAGGCTTGCTCCAATTTTTAAGATAGATTTACACAGAGTGAATCAAAAAGCATGTTGCCAATTACTCCTTTCCCCATTAAAATATCACACAATTATAATTCTGATATGGCTTTGGGAAGTGCAAGATTTTTCTAGAGGATTTTTTGCATGCTTGTGTGAATTACACTACCCATATACAGTATTATTTAAAAGAAGGCTTCCATCAACATGACAAATCATTATAGTGTATTACGGTGAGAACAAAGCTCAGGCAAAGGAGAAAGTAATAAATGCATCAGCCCCCAGTAGTAGCTGCAGTTCTGTTTATCTTACGGTGTGCAGAACGTGTGCTTTAGAAGGATTAGATGCATTTAAATAACATGAAGGCAAATACAATTTTTGAAGGTGAACCTCTAGCTGTTCCTGTTTAGCTTTGTCCTCATAAGCTCACATACAGCCTCATTTTTCACTTGTTCTCCAAAAATCAAGGAAGACAGACAAGCAATGAGCTCAAAGCTCAACACCTCTGCAGTCTGGAAGAACATGGTAGGGCCTGCAATTTGAAAACCTAATTACTTTCAATTACAAATATCATCATTTAACTCTAGCCTTTTAAACCAAGCATCTAATTAATTCACACACCCTTGCCACGTTCATTGTCATTCTGTGCTTTTATGGTAAGAGGTATTTTGTGCCATGTAGTGCTTTCAGGACAAAAACACCAAACTGACAGACACATGGAAACAAACTGGCTCTCAGAACAGATCATGCAGCATAAGCAAAACATACACCATGCTCATCATCACTGAAATGAAACCAGTCCATTTTGTGCTAGATTCTGCGTCATTTCCAGTTGATATTGGAAAGAACTCCATCACTCCTTGTCGACAGGACAAGGGGTAACGGCTTCAATCTGAAAAAGGCTGGATTTAGACTAGATATAAGGATGAAATTCTTTACTCTGAGGTTGGTGAGGCACTGGAACAGGTTGCCCCCTCCCTGGAAGCATTCAAGGCCAAGTTGGACGGGGCTTTGAGCAACTGATCTAGGTGAAGATGTCCCTGCTTATTGTGAAGGGATTGGGCTAGATGACCTCTAAATGTGCCTTCCAACCCAAAGCATTCTATGATTCTATGAAAAGTTTTAAAGTTTTAACCCACCATGACGCAAAAGACATTAATATTTACTATGTATTTCTCAGGTTACTTTCTTCATTAAGTGAAACCTGATGTACGTATCAAATACTGGATATAATTCCATAGCAGAAGCCTTTTGTTTGTAAAAATTGCTCACGTCTTTGCTACTCCAGAGTTGGTTCTATTGATGAGTTTTATAAATATGCCAGAATGCCACAGTGCATTGGTTCCTTGTATTCAGTCCCATACCATCTGTTATTATCTACTATTACTACACATTATACAACGTAACACATTTGGAAACTGATGAAAAATGGTATCATTGCACCAGAGATCTGTTAAATAAATGTATTTTGCTCTCCTGTTTCTTTATGGGACCATTCCAAGTAATGTCCACTAAAGAGAAATATTTGGCATTAAATTTTCTGTTACACTGCTGTTTTAGTTATTCATGCTGTTTTGGGTGAGCAAAGCTGAAATTGTGTCTATGGAATTAATATGATTTATAATTTTGCCTATGTATTCTTGTTTTTATGAGGTTCCTTCCATTGGGCTGCATTGTATTTGACTGTTTTATTAATTTTTATTTCCAGGATTGAAAGGTAATAGAATGTATTGCAAAAAACTGATTTATATATAACGTATATTGATTTATAGATGCAGCACAGGGGTATTGCATCATACAAGTTTACACATGCTGAGATTTACATGTGCAATGCATTTATAAATACAGTATATAATTTAGAATTTTTCACACATATTTATGATTTTATGGGGAATTTTTTTCATTAATCTTATTCAGGTGTTTTTCTAAGATTGTAGCCTGTTTTGCTCTACATCTTCAGATCAATTTATAACAGGCTTTTTCTTCCATTTTCGTCAGTGAAAACTCATATGAAAGAGACAATTTTCAGGCAAGCAGCGTATAAAGAGCCTGACTGTATTTTTTCTGCTAGCTTCCACCTACTGTACAGATCATTGACATAAGAATAGAAATTGCATTTATACTTTTCCACAAGAAAATATTGAACATAGCTAGAATAAACCAGGAGAAGGAGGAGTTTAAAGGAAACCTGGTTTCCTTTTTCACTCTCCTCCATTTAAATGTTTATTCCAAGTCCTTTTTCATAGAATCTCTTATGTTACTATCAGCTGATTTCCTTTAGCTGTTATGCCTTGCATAGTATGTCTTGATTTATGTAAGAATGCTCTTTCTAGCAGGTAAAATCATTGGAAATTATTCCTATTCCCATTTTATACTCAATGCAAGTTGACTGGCAATTAGTGTGACACTGGAAAAATTCTGATTGATAGGTACTTTATTGTAGATACAGATATCTTATATATCTGGAAGAAAGATTCTCTACACTTCAGATATGAATCCAGAACTAATCAAAATTTTTATGGGAAATTTTTGAAACTCTGTCGACCTTATAGGAATCCTATTCTCACCCTCTCAATAACATACGTTCTCCTTGCAAGAGGAAGATGTTTTGAAAAGAATTATAATGACCTGCTGGTGCTCTCATTTTCATCCTGTCCTAAAGCTTTAGTTAGTTCATAATTTTTCTTCTTGTTTATCATGACATCTTCAAATGGACTGTATAATCTTTTATCGTAAAACTGTAGCTGGCTACACATAGCTGATAATCTTTTCTTGCCTTATCTAGTAGCAAATAACGTCAGAGTAACAACTTTTTTTTGTTCATAGTGGTTTTTATTTTCTCCCCTCTCTGCTTCAGAGCAGAACAATGAACTTAGAAGATGGTGATTTCATACGCTCAAAGGAGCCTAGTAAGGCTGCACAGCATAATTTCTAGTAATCCAAATGCATGATTATGTAATCTTCTAGTCTTAATTCATCATAGAAAGATACAAACACAGGCAAAACATGTTATGTAAAGTTTTTCAAAGCTGGTAAAACCTTGATTTCATCTTCAGCATTTATTTTATGCTGATATTCACTCGTAGATCTGAGTACCATAGAACTTGATTAATTTCTCTGACAACTTTTTCTTCTTTTAACAGTTCTCAGATTGTTAGTAAATTTATTCAGGGAGTAAATCTGAATCACACTTTTGTTTCAACAGTAATAAGGAAGACTAATTATCTTCAGCAGAGTTAGTTATCCAGGTCACATGGCTGTGTCTGTCTTCTAGTTCAGTAATTCCCCAAATTAACCAGCATACCCATAAATCATGATTGCTTGATTCTTAGTTTTAATATTTTTCAGTCTCATGTGCCTAGATTTGCTGGTTTGGATTAACATGAATTTCACTAAATCAGAATTGTTTTGAGAATTTTAAGATTCAACCATGATGGTTGCCTGGACAAGGTCCTGTGCAGCCTGCTGTAGGTGACCCTGCTGCGGCAGGAGGGTTGGACTAGATGACCCACAGAGGTCCCTTCCAACCCCGACCATTCTATGATTCTGTGATTTTTCTAATATTGTTTTACCTCTGATACTTAGATTATTTTAGATAATCTCGTTCTCCTGACACATTTCTAAGGGAAAAGATATGTCAGTGTTTTAGTATTTTAGATTATTTTAGAATAATGCACTGTAAAATTTTTTAAATAAGGCCCCTCAAGCAAGCTACAGTCTTTGTCTAATTTCATCCCTCCTGATTATCATATGAGGCCAGCATACCTTGGCCTCTGAGCAGCACGCTATTGCTAAGGAGTGATAACCGTAGATCACAGGAACTACCTTAGGTAATTCTTAATCATTGTGTTGTAACCTGAAATATGCTGCTGATTGTATTGCTTTTATTGTAGTAACTTGTATCAGTTGTATCACTATTTTCAGAAGTAAACTGGATATTGCTACGATAAAATTGATTAACCAGTTACAAATATAAAACTCTTTTAAATTTTCTGTTTCTGTTTAAGAGTATTAACTGTGAGGGCCAAAAACCAGTCTACTAAATCACACACGATACTTTAAAAGTAAAACAAGAGAATCAGGGCTCAAGGCTAAAAAGATCTGTTCTGGGAGAAATATTTACTGAATGGAAAAAGACTAAGTTTTATAGTCAGGTTTTTTTGTGACTCAATTTGGGTGGAGTTTTTTTCAGTTTTGATATATTTTGTGTTATATAATTAATATACTTGTGCACTATGTAAAAAAATTAAAATAAATTTATGGTTTCAATTTGAGAATATTTTTGACTACCTAGAAAGTGTCTGTGTACAAGCTGCAGAGAAAAAAACAGTATTACATTGCTTAATCAAGTAAAGATATAACAGAAGGTCTGAGGCTTAGTTTTACATTTAGTCTGAAGAATTACTGCTATTAGTTTGCCTTTTCTACTTAATAAACATTAACAAACCAAACCATGATTATCACTGTCTCATATATACAATCCACGTCTTAAATAGGCTGCTGAACTGGTTCTTGAAAATAAATCCTGAAGCAGTTTTTTCCATCTGATGATTCGTAGGGGTCAGAGCTGGGGTAAGTGGAAGGGAACAGAGGTATGGAGTAAACTTCTCATATTATTTCTGCTACTATATAACACATATTTCAGATTAATGACTAGACTGTAACCTACCAAAGGCTAATAACCAGAATTCTGTATTTAAAATGTGTGATATGTGGTACTCTAATGAAAGCGTGTCATGCTTCAGAAATATATTTTGTTTCCGAAATGAGACACGGTAACTAGTTTAGTGCAAAAGAGCAAAGAAGCAAAAGCTGGGATATTTTTTCTTGAGACTGTCCACAGTTTCCATGCATGCGAAGATGCTACATGCCAGTTGAATTCCCAGCATTGTGATTGTTTCTTTTAAGGCAGGTGTTTTGCTGGAGTAGAGAAAGGCTGCTGATACACAAACTAGAAAAGGTCATAATTATACCATTTCATTATGTTGTTTGAATCATTAGTGATTTAGAACTCTAATGCTTTAAATATAGGAACAAAAACTTCAGAACAGAATAATAACTGTTGTTCTTGTTAGTAAATGATAACATACCTTACCCTAGTTTCGTTCCACTGGTATAAATACAAATAGTCCTACGGAAACTAATAGCTATTCTAGATTTACACCAGTGAAATGGAGCTCAGACTCTGGACCAGTGCCTAGTATTAGCTTATTATCATAAATTCACATATGGATTTTGATAGCAAAAATCTTAAGATGGGCAAGAAGAAGGCTGAAAACATATGCACCACCTTTTCGGGGATGTGCATGCACCATAGAATGGGAGTAGAAGTGGAACACAATGTGAATTGCTGCTAAAATTGTCTTTTGTCTTCCTTGATCTGCTTCCTCAATGGAAAAATCGGACATTGGTGTTACAGCAAGAAAAGTTTCATAAATATTTTGCTATGTAAATAAATTCAGGAACTTTTTGTTTCTTTTCTCAATGAACATAGTTTCAATTGCTTGATACAATGTGACAATTTGCTTCAGACAGTGGACACACACAAATAACACACAATCAGTTTCAGAGACATATTCCATATACAGAGTCAGAGACTGGCAGTTTTCAACTCATATTTTATGGATATATTGCTTCCATGTGCACATGGATTTGAAAATTTCAGCATGATTAATAACTTACAAACATTAATCACTATCTAAACACCTTAAAAGAGCATGAGATCAGAATTACGAAAATGAAGTCCTGATTCAAGGAAGCCACTATGTGCTTTATTTTACTGAATTTTAAACCTAAAATTAAATCTGTATTTGCATGCATGTCAAATTGAAGCTTAAATGAATGTGGCAAGTCCTCTTAGAGAGAGCAGAAATGTGTTTGACTCCCACATACCAAAAAGAGAAGCTATTAGAGAAGTCAAAGCACAAAGCTAGGGGAGAGAGAAAAGCAAAATTGGATCACTAAAAGTGAAGCCTGTCAGACCAAATAACATAGAGAGGAAACAGTATGGATTATGGAAGAAAAAAAATATAAAGACCTTTGAGGATACAACAGCCCACAGAGTGGAATATTATAAAGGTTTGGAGATCATGGTAGAATTGTCTTTAAATTGAGCTTTAGTAGGCAGCAACACGTGGCTGGTGTCTTGACATCCTCCTCATTATTTTCCTTTAGACCTTCCTATATATTCAGCCATCAGAATAATATTCCTCTCTGAAACCAAAGTAAGGCTTATTTTCCCTTTTTTCTTCCTTCCCCCCCACCCCACTGACCATCGTCTATTTCTGTATGTGTCCTGTGCTTTCTATGTTTGTTCTTTGATTTGGTTATATTCTCTTTTCAGCCACTCTTTAACCTTGTGTGCTTTCTGGAGTGCTGGACATCTGTGCTGTATTTAAAAGAGAGCAGGTTGTATGCAAAGATGAATGCAAGATAGCTGGCAAGTCATTGGTATGTATTAGGAAGAATGTGTGGAAAGGGAAGCTGCATTGTTCCCAAATGTAACTGCTGCTTTCTCAGCCAAAATTACTGAAGGGATGTGGAAAAGCTGAAGGGCAACACATAACTTCACAGAAAAAAAAAAGCTTATTAAAAAAACCCAAGCACACGAACAAAACATTAACCATATGTAAATACAAAAGTACAGTCTAGCTACGAAGAAAATGATTAGGGGGCAAAAAGGATCAACTAAAGCATGGGAAGTTCTTGTTGTGAATGTGGTGGAGGAGTACTCCCTGACCAGAAATTTATAACCCTTATTAAAACTTCTGTATCTCACTTCCTTCTTCTGCTGATTGCAGCAAAACATGTGCGTACACAAACTTTTGCATGGCAATGCAACCAAAACACGAAGAGGATATTCAAGCAGGATATACGCTGTGCTTGTCCAGTCACCTTTGGTGGGAATTTCCACAGCTGTCCCCAGGATTGCAGGGGTAGGCACACAGTGACTGAGGCTGAGCGCAAAACTGTTCTGTAGAAAAAGATTAGAAGGTCCCAACACCCTGCCTGTCCTAGCTTTTTTGAACAGAATGGTGAGGATTATTGAATAACTTCATGCTTTAGACCTCTTTTTTTCAATGAGTGTGAGCAAAATACTACTTTTCACTGAAAAACAAGTTCAGTAAATGCATCACAGAGTTATCAATGCACACTTCTGCCTGGGCAGTAGTCCTCAGCGAGGATTTTGCTGGCTATCCCCAAGCTCATAGACCCCAGTGTGAATGGAGACATGTCAGAGAAAGTTAAGTCTTTCACAAAACAATGATTATCGCTTCTGATTTCCAACATGTAAAAGCTAAATATTCTCATTTCGCTAGTATTATCATAAGGAGTAATCTAGACTGTTCGTGGTTTATGCAGTAATTTTCTCTTAAATCTCTGTTGTATCATACCCATGTGTGTTCTTAAACATATGCACCCATTCACACATCTACTATAATTTTTTTAGCTGAAATGCCTCCAGTTAAAAAGGTAAACCTAAAGGCACTGACTTGGAGTGACAAGGCTTGGAGTCAGTGCAGCTGATGAAACAGCAGCCTCTTTTGGTAAAACAAAGGAGAAATGATGAGGAGGTAAATCCTTCTGAGGTGTGGCAAAGCTTCTTCTCATTTGCTGAGTAACACCAAACTTTCTGATCCTCTGGTAATGCATGTGCAATGATTATCAAACAAAGGCATAAGCAGCTTGTCTAATAGTTTCCAAAGGGAATAATATTCATTTGCTCATAGGCTGGAATGACCTTTTAATTCCCAAGTGTGAATGTTAATAGGCTTCCTCATTAAAGTCAAAATCCCACTGAAAATTTTTAACTATGCCATGATAATGCTGAGAAAAAAAGTTCATACAGAAACAGTAAACATATTTTGAATGTCCTGTTAATCCAGTGAGACTAGCTGTTGGGCATGTTGTCTCAGAACTACAATGACAGTAATAATAGGTTCATTTTAATTCCATATTCACAATTCTACAAAACGAGTAACATTTTAAAAGCATTCTTATAGGCTGCCTTTTTCTCTTTCACTAATGGTTCACTGGATTGTTTCACTATATATTTTTCACATCTACTATGTTTTAGTTTGCATCAGCAGTTTTAGTAGCTTCATACATTACAAGGAGTATAGTATAACAGGATGTTTCATGATTATCAAAGTGTGTGGAAATAAGGCCAAGATATGGAATGTGTAGAATATGAGAAAAGCAAAAAAAAAAATCTAGCAATATTTGGCTTTGTTAAAGGCTGACTGACAGCCTAACCAATAATGTAATTACAGGTACCTCTTTATCACTTTTTACTTCTGCATTTGAAATTGTTTTCCTGTGAAGCTTTGCCTGAATTTTCCCTTTATTGTGCCCCCCTCCCTGCTGCTTACTTTCCCCAAAGGAAGGTCTTGAGTCCCACCAAGGCACATGGCTTACCTCTGTGGTCCAGCCTCAGACAGGTTGTTGATGTTGCTCAATTGTGCAGGATATGGCAAAACCTTTGCATCAGGGAAAACTCCATCCTACAGTAAACAGTTGAATTTGGACGTGGTAATGGTTGCCTCACACTTGTCTGATCTGGCAGGCAAACTGTGTCTGACTGTGAGACAGTGTGTGGCATAGAAGGGTTCACACAAAAGGTTCAGGTTTAGCATCTTTCTCTTCACACACTTGCATATCCAGTTATACTATGGCCTGTTTTGTGCTTTGCAAAATCAATCTTAATGCTCTTACATTGTAGCTAGTGTTAACTCTACACCCAGTGCACATTTATGTGATTGGAGGTGAATCATGGCTGTAAGAGGCACAGCAGTTGTGCTTGTGGAGGTGGAAGACCATTTGTTAGCCAAGATGGTGTTCCACTTACCTATAACAGCAGACTTACTGCCAAACAGTGCAAGAAATGAATCAGTTTTGCAGTGGAATCATAGAATCATGAAATTGTGGAATGATTTGAGTTGGAAGGGACCTTAAAGATCATCTAGTTCCAACCCCTCTGCCATGGGCAGGGACACCTTCCCCTAGACTAGATTGCTCAAAGCCCCATCCAATCTGGGATTGAAAGTACTGTAACCTGGAAAACGTGGTAAGTAACCATAACCTAGAAGTTACAATACTTTTAAACAAACATGGCATTTTTTTCCCCATACTGGAAATCAATGTATTTAAGGGCTTAAGCGAAAATCTCTGTTAATCTGTTTGTTTTGAACAATTGGAGTATTTAAATGAAGGCATACTGACTGACAAATTGCTAATGGCTGAATGATTGAAGGGAACAAATACCACGCCCCTTTTATCTCTAAAGAAGAGAACACGATTCAGTGCAAGCATCTTACCATACCATTTTATATATGATCAATTATCCTTTACACTGTAGAACAGATGGAGAGAGTATGTTTTCAGCCGATGTGTTGGTACACATAAGTAGCCAGAGCCTTTTCCATTTTATAAGATTTTCTACAAACTGACCTTTTAGTGCACTGAGATATTTTATCTACTTAAGATTAAATATTTGATTAAGAACCTTGTTGGACTGAGATGTTAGACCTTTCCTTGAGGACAAGCAGTGATTTCTTGCTTGCCACATAAATAACTCTGTTTCCCTATCACTGAAATATTTATTAAAGAAATCGTGCTGTGACTGCTATTATATTTTCTAATCTTAGCGGATGCATTAGAAAATGACAACAGTAAGTTCTGCATTAGAAATGGTCCCCATACTGAGTTATCATGCTGCTAGCTAAAATGGTTTAGTCTTCTGCCACAGAGATTTTTTTGTAACATTCTTATTGTTGCTTACTTCCTAAGTTAGATGCAGAGTTCACTTATACTGTTGTGATTGATAATATGCCCCTCTCTGGGACATAATTGACATTATTGCAGTTTCAAACCAAGGAATAAAAGGATTTTATTTGTTCCAAGTGGTTACTTCATGAGCTTTTTTCAAGCAAATCTTTAAAAATATACAATAATAAAGGAAACCAGGAAGCTTGTAACAACAAATTTAAGTTCTATTCAAAAGAAACATTCTGTATAGATAACTAAACGAATAATAGGGCTCATTTTCTTTTGAGTCTACACAGAGAATCAAAGGGTCATTTATTCAGAAAACTGTCCTTCTCTAAACTCATTTGAACTTGTCAGAAGACTCACAAAACTACTATTGCTGTGAGTGCAGTCCATGTGCATTCAGTCTGCTAACACAGATGAGAGAAGGATTCTAAATGAGAATGATTCTCAGCTATAAATACTAGAGAGACATGGACATGCTGGACAGAGTCCAGCAAAGGGTTGATGACTAAGAGACTGGAGAATCTCTCCTGCAAAGAAAAGCTGAGAGAGCTGGCACTGTTCAGCCTGGAGAAGGCTCAGGGAGGGATCTCATCAATGTATAAAAATACCTGAAAGGAGGATGCAAAGAGGTTGGAGCCAGGCTCTTTTCAGTGTTGCTCGGTGCCAGGGCAAGAGGCAAAATGGGCACAAATTGAAACACAGAACATTCTGTTTGAACATCAGGAAACACTTTTTTTTTTACTGTGGGCACTGGCACAGGTTGTCCGGGGAAGTTGTGGAGTTTTCCTCCTTGGAGACATATCAAAAGTTGTCTGGATATGACCCTGGACAACTGGTTCTAGGTGGTCCTGCTTGAGCACGGTGATTGGACCAGATGATCTCCAGAGGTCCCTTCTAACCTCATTTATTTTGTGATAAAGACACACATGGAACGAAACTCAGCGAAGGGATCAGTTGACAGAGCCACTTAAGAAACAGATTGTTTCTCTGACAGCACTCTTGGAGATTGTAGAGACATCACAGAGATTGTGATGTCTTATTTTCTTAGGGGAACTCTGGTCACTGCTGTCTTTCAAGGATTTTATTATTAAATAGCAATGGGAGCTCCAAGTAAATTCTGTTGTCATTTACACCACTGGAGTTGCAAGCAGTATTTGGCCCACACAGAATTTTAACCTGTTTTGTGCTGTATTACCATCTGTTATTGCAATAGGACTTCAAATACAGGATAATCAACAATAAGCCCTGAGAGGTTTTTGGAGTTGTAAAGCTTTCAGGACAGTTGACTCCCAAACAGGCTACATGTCCTTTTGAAAGGGAGAGTAGTTACTCGAAGCTCTCATACTGATTTCAACAGCACTGCACACATATGAGTGCAGGAACGGTTTGGCCCATGGAGAGAGCTGTAACGCAGATGAATGAATTTAATAGATTTCTCAAAGGCTTATACCGGTGCAACAGCTTGCCTTTATTTAATTTTGACTCTATAAGTTTAAAGAGCAATTTAAACCAGAATAATAGAAGCTCGAGGGGAAAGACACCTATTAGACCATGAAGTTAATCTCCTGCTACGGCCCAAATATTCTCTGTTGTGCATTTTCAAGTATTTTGTCCAGAATTGTTCTTAAAGTCAAAAACAACAGGGCTTCCACTCCTTGGAAAGGATTAGGATTTTCTGGCTAACCACCCTCAGGACATTTTTCAGACATCGCCTTTCTTTGCCTTTTCGGAATTTAATTCATGTAGTTCTGATATTTTGAGAAAACAGTAGGATGCTTAATAAATAAAATTTATTGCTTGCTTTATACCGACAGCCCATGAGGAAATGGTAGCTACATCTTTTGGAGCAACGCAGCTTCTTCTGGTCCAGCCAAGATGCAGTGAAAGTTCAGCCCCACCCTTGCAGACACTCAGCACTACCTGCTCCCTGTTATGCCCAATATACAGTCCTACCTTTGGGTTTTTTTGGCTGTACTGCTACCTGCAGAAGCCCTTTTAGCTTATCTCTTTCTTTCACAGACAGTAATGTTCATTTTCTTTCCTGCTGTTTTGTGAGGATGTCAAGCCAAATAGTGAAGAAGGCTCTCATGTTTGTTCGATAGCCAGACATCCCTGAGATTTTTGTTTCGTTACTCCTTCTCACACAGATAATTGTGTTCGTGTACTGTCAGTTTTCTTTCCCCAAAGTCTTAGATATTTTCTGACACATAGCTGTTGCATTTTTTCTTCTTCTGCTCTTTCTCTGCAGTGACCTACTCCATTTTCTTCTCAGTTTCTTCTGCTGTTATCTTTCAGGATTTTCTCTTGCTCTTTGTTATTCCCCTCTATTCCTTTTGTTTCCACTTTCCAGCTACTCATCCACATCTCCCCCTGCAGCTTGCAGCATTATTTCCTTTCTTTTACTTTCTTCTAGACTTTGTTCATGTGTGAAGAGTGTTGCAGATGTTGAGGAACAGGATATTTTGTGATGGAGGTATTTCAGTTCAGCTCTTTGAAGTTTATTTATTTCACAGTGATTAGATATAAGCTGGTAATGAGTTCAATCACCTGGGACACAAGGGAGAATTAGGCTCCAGACCCAGCACATAAGATTATAAAATGCAAAATATAACATTCATAGAACAAATGGACTTTATCTTTAGTAGTGAAACAGTGCCCTACTGTTAAATTTGGACTCCCACTGCCACTTTTTGCTACCTTTCATGTTCTACAGATGCCTAGGCTGACCACTAAGGTTGGAACAGCTTCAAGAGGAGGAGCTGATGGACTTCAGGGTCTTCTCTGTTCTAGAAACTGAAGAGCACACATGGCATTTGGGCAGGGTAAAGAACTATCTGGATCTTACATAGGTAAGATGATAACCATTGGGATTCTAGACTGGAACGTGTCCCTATAATCGGTGGTTTTTTCTGTAAGAGGCTGATATTTTACATTTTTTAACTTAGGTGACTGGCTGCTAATAATTCCTCTTTTTTTTTGAAATTGTTTACAAAAGGAGTGGTATTGGGTCTTGGGGATTATATGTTATGCTCTGTAGAGCAAGACACCTAAGAACTAATGCTGCCATGTTTCTTACTGTGGTGTATAAATTTGTTTCTGGATCTCTATTTAGTTACTGCAAAGATGGCAATGATTTAAAGAAAAATATCTGAGTAGAACAGGCAGGGAAAATCCTGTAATGAAGGAGAAAAAGGAGTTAAGAACATTGATGAGTGAGACAAAACCCCAAGAACTATGGTACCTGAAGACTAGAATATATTAATGGGCAGAGATTTCCAAAACTTGATAAAGTTTGGAAGAATGCACAGTTGGGGAATTTGAGAAAGTGGCTTTATTCTGAAAAGTTAAAAATATACTATAGTCAGATGAAGTATTGATCTCTGGAAGTGTTGATGCTGAGCAGTTTGTCCCAAATTACTTTGTTTCATGTTTACCCCTCAGCCAAGTTCATGTATACAAGACCATTACTTTAGTAAAATCTATTTTTTGTTATGTAGTTTTCAAAACTCTAACATGATGATTATTATTTTAAAGAAAAGAAGAGAAAAGGACTAGAAATATGGAAATGAATTATTAATTCATATTTAACACAACAAGAAAAGCACCCTTTTTAATGAAGCTGAAATAGAAGAATACTCCATTTCCTGTCATTACTTAGAAGTATTACATTTCTTTGCATTTAGTATGCTGCAGACTGTCAAGTTGCAGCTTTTTTGGTCAGAGTAAGGCATAGATTTTGTTACTGACATACTACAAGCTAAGATTAAATAAAATATAAATGGAAAAATAATTATGCTTTATAAATAAACATATAAGTATGTTTAAATGACCTCATAAGCAGTTAGTGCAAGAATAAATAAAGGCTGCTGCAGCATATAACTGAAAAGCACAAAACCCTCATATACTTGCAACTGATGTGACATAAGAAATGTTTTAATCTGATATGAGTATATGAATAGACAGGGTGACAGACATATCGTTAGAAATGCATTAGGAAAAAACTGATTAAATCTGGAAAAACTCTGTTACTATGCAGAACGCAGGTCCTGGGGTATCAGAGTCCTGAGAGCACCCACAACTGCTAATCACCCTAAGAAGTGTCAGTGCACCTACGTATCGTCTGTCTTTTGGTCCAGGGGCTTTCTTTAAGCTCAAGTCCATGTTCGTAGTCCTCGTCTGAGCTATGGAGTACGTACCCCTGTGCCCAGCCTGATTGCCTCCTGATCCTGATATTTTCATTAAACTTGCAGCTTGACTTCAGTCCTGACCATCACCTCTCATTTCTGATGATCACTGGGCTGAACTTGTTACTGTCACCAATCCTGCTTGGTCCGGTGGGACTGCACCATTGTTGGTGAAGTCTATGCCCCAACCTGTGCCAAGGTCAGCTTTAGCTCCTCCTCCCTTGTGTAGCAGCCGTGGTCTTGCTGCCCCACGCTGGTCAGCTCCGCCAGTCACTTCCCTGCAGCTGATAGCCAGCTTTTACTAAAGCAATCCAATATGACATTTTTCTTCACTGCTGAAAGGGTGCATTACTATCTTACGCTCAACTTGTTTTCTGTCAGAACCAGATTATTTTGTACAAATCTACTTTCTAACAACCTGACCCCAGCCTGTACTGTTGTAAGGGGCTACCTCATCTCAGATACAAGACTTTGCATTTGCCTTTGTTGAACTTCAAAAGGAACATGTCAGAGCACATTTCTATCTATCCCACACCCCTCTAAATGGCATGCCAGCCCTGTAGACCAGTCCACCCAGTTTGATGTCATCTGCAAACATGATACAGGACCCTTTTGTTTCATTGTCTAGGACATTAATGAAGACTATAAACCATATCAGCTCCAATATGAAACCTTGAGGAACCTGACTTGTAGCTGGCTGTCAAATTTAATTTGCATCTGGAATTTTAAAAACTCAGAGCCTATCCTAATGCAAGAAACAAGTTTCTAAGTATGAATCTCATTTGTGAATTTAGGAATTATTACAAAGTTAAAGCCTGTGGTGCAAAGCCCCTTGCAAATGGACAAAGAAAGTGAATTCAAGCTATAGCTACAGGGTTAGATATTAGGCAGCTCTGAATATCCCTCTGCAAAACTGAGACAATAAACATGTCTATTATTGTCTTGTTTCTCAGTTTATGTTCTGGAAAGATAGTGTGTGTGGGAAATAAACAGGTATCCAGCAATTTTTCTCACATTGGTAGCTTAGGGATGCCTTAGTTACACCAATATAACAAGATCTTTTAACATTTCAAGCAAAATGGCCACTTTTGAAAGCAGCTACTCAAAAGGAAAAGTTCAAATACTCTTCTTCTGTGAAAAAAGAGACACACATTTTTTTGCCAAGGTATTTCATACAATTGCTTCAAATCTTTATTATCCTAAAAGACAGTCTTGCCCAGCATGCCCAGGACTTCCAGAAGATGTTGAAGGGATGCCTCTGTAAGAGCTGAGGTGCTGTGAACCACTACTTTTAGTGAAAAGGGAATATGCACTTCCCTTTTTGACAATCTTTTCCTTTAAAAACCTGCTACATATTTCAGATAATGAAAAGAAGCCAAGAGCATCTTACCATCCACTTCCTGGGTGGTTGTATCTGTCATTATAGCTTATTTCTTACAGTTAGCTCAGTAAAGACAGTGTATGAGAGTAGATGTAAGAAAGTTCTTTGTCTTCGCTTGCTTCATTTCATAGCACAACCAGACCCCTTCTCTGTTACCAAAGAGAAGTCAAGCGGGCTCCAACAAGTGATTCTCTGAGGACCATGCATGAACATAAAGCTGAATCTCTGAAAATAGATAGAGAGACAGAGGGACACTCCTAGCAAAAATAGTGTTTAAAATAATGTTAAGTAACATTAAGTATTACGTAAACATGAGAAACAGGAAGACTCTGCCTAAACTTATCCAAAGGATACATCTAAGGATACATTAGACCAGTGAAGAAAGATGGCATGTTGCAGTGAACTTTTGAGTCTGTGTGGTTTTGACTCATTGCAAATTTGCTGCTTGAGCCTCAGGGAGGTTCAAGCCAAAAACTTTGTTGCCAGATGTCTGGATTCTGTGACTTGGATCAGTTTTTATTTGCTGCATAGGTGTGTGATTGATAATCATGAAAGTATATTATTATATGAAACAAATGGAAAAATAAAACTAGTACGACCTTTTTGTTCTGTAACTAACTCATTGACACTTTAAAAAAGTTGTCTGAAAAAAGAAGGCGAAAGAAAATTCTTCAAATAATGAAAAAAAACAATTAAATGAGAATATGCCTTTGAAGAAGTTCAAATCACTATTTACCTCCTTTCAGTTTCCTTTTTTTGTTGTTTTTTCACTGAAGTGCTATGTATTCAATGAAATCAAATGCAGAGGGGAAAATGGAATGCTATTATTTTTGTTGTACTTATCTGTTTGTGCAGACTCAAGATGTGAAAGACTGCTTCTTGCTCTGCTACTTTTCACGTAACCACTAAGAAATATCTTATTTAATTTCAACAGAAGCATACAACAGTTACCTTTGTAGCTATCATTTCCAGGAATGATTGGTGAGCGAACTGTTCTGAAGCACAAGTACACATCTAAGTGGTTACAAATCAAATGCAATTAAAATTTAACAGCCACGTAAACAGTGAATTTAATTAACCAGCCAAAATCACACCATCACTGTTAAGCGAACAGACCTTCAAGGAATTAGATGTATATAAAGCAAGCTGCATTTTAAAATGGAATTATCTTTATTAATTTACCAATTGCATTTTATTTTAAAACCAGTGAAGACATATGATTTTCCCTTTATGCATATATCCATATTTACACATAATTCACTGTTTCATTTATCAGGTCTTAAAGAGTTTTGTGGGAGGGGTTTCTAGTATTTTCTTTTTTTCAGAGTTTAAACAGATGGACAGAGAAGGCTAGTTGTAATTAAAGCACGCATAGTGTTCTGAACATGCACAAAGTAATAGAAATGTGGAAAAAAAAGATTTTAAGATATTGAGATAATTCAGGAGTTTTGATTGAAACATTCAGGTAAGTGCTTTTCTGGACATGTGCCAGGACACTTGGTTGTTCTTTTACTGGTAACCACAGCAAAGCAGATGTCTCGGCTGCAGTTGACGCAAGCCCTTGTTACAGTGTATCATGGTAACTTGAGTTGGGATGAAACTGAAGTTTTTGTTTTAAATATTGGTAAATTTGGGAAGAATTCAAAAATGAAATAGAATTTGAACTTTTCTGCTCGTTCACCTCAGATCCTGAGAGAACTGTTATGAACCCCTGATGGATTGGTTCCCGTCCCTGCCTACTGGCATTATTCAAATGAACTGCAGAACAGCATAATATTTCTTCCTCTGAGTGGATGTGTAGCTTTTGGTTACATTTAAACTATTTTTATATTGGTTATCTTCACCTACAATATAATATTTTTATGGCCTATTAGCCTACTACACTTTGCATACCACCTATTTTTCATTTAGGCAGCTAAGAAACATGTAACAATGTAAAAGTCTGTATGCTTCACTCTTATTCAATTAAATGTGAAAAGATGATAAACTATTGTTTCATCAGAAAAAAATAATTTAAAAAAATAAGTAGCATTTAAAAGTATTTGACATAACTGCAGCTTTTTTCTGTAAGAAACGTTCTTGAACTAAAACAAAGGAGCTTGAGTAGAAGCTTTAAAGATTGAATTTGTGGCAGCTTCAAAGGAACAGAGGAAACTCTTAAACACCTGTCAAATGAAACAGAGACTGTACTCCACTCTAAATATGATTGACAGATTTTAGATCTGAACCTTTCCTAAGATGAGAGTAGGGGTTGTCTGTGTGTGTGTATGTGAGAAAATTTTTTCTGTATCACCTTTTAGTCAGGCAGTGGTAAGATATTTTACATACCTGTGCAAGAGGTGATACGTTATTTTCTACAAAGCTACAAGTGTATGCTTCCATCTGATTTGTCTTCACTTCAGCTGTGCTACTTTTCCTGTAGTACTCTAAATTACGATTAATGAAAAATTAAATCATAACCTCATAGAAATGCTCTACAACATATCAAAAAATGATTTAGTGAAAAATCCTACTCCAAGAAGCAGAATAATTTTTTATAAGTACCAAAATTGTATGAAATAGTCATTCTATGAAGTGAAATACATGGAAATATGAATCATGTTAATATATTTTCTCTACTGGAAAGCACAAGTTGGTTTTGCTGTTCTAAATGTCGTTAAAAATCTCTTGCTCTTCTATCAACAGTTTTTGTGCATCCATGGAAAGAGAAAAGCACTTTTTAAAGATTTCTTACTAAGAACAATTTTTCATTTTAAAATACGTTGATATCATTGCCATACTCAGTAACTTTTTACTGTAAGATTACTTGTTTCATAGCAGTGTTTTGTTCTAGCAAAGTGTCTGCTTAGATCTCTGGTTCCTGAAAGCTGAAAAAACTTTTCTAACATATTGCAGATATGACATTTCCAGAAGAGCCCTTCAGCTGTGTCGCTTCCACAGTAGTTATTAAATTATTCTGGATAGCTCACAGGTGAGATCACTGTTCCAGTAGGTGAAGATAGCAGAAGTGAAGAATCATTCATGTTTAAAACTTGCTACTTTTCCTATTCTGGAAGATATGATACAGCATAATTATTGTTAGAATCAATACGATTTTAACAGGACATAGTATTCCTACACCATCTTGAAATAAATATGCATATGCTGGTATAGATGTTATGAAATATTCAGCAAATGACAAGAAATACTTCAAAAGGTAGATATGTGCTGGCACTCTTGTAATTGGGTTAATGAATTGCTTCCAATAGAAATGTGAAAGCTGCTTTATTTCTTTCCAGCTAATTTCACCAGTGTTCATGAAAGAGAAGTAATTTTTAAACATAGTTTAAGAGAACTAATCTGCTCACACAGAGATGAAATACTGATTTTTTGACTGACTTTTTTTCCCAATGATCCAGGCATTTAGTGACACATGCAATTTCTGCAGTATTAATCTAACAATATGTGAAGTATTCAGAGATATGCTACAAGTATTTTTAAAGGGAAATCCCACAAATATGTTTGTCTTCATTCATGGTAAACCTTTGTAAGAGGAACTTCAGGACTTTTAGTAGGGGAAGTGGAAGTGAAGCTTTTTCCTCCAGCAAATAGATACATCTTTGCACAGTCAGAGAAAAATACTACTTGGTAATGAATGCTGATTACATGCATCCTCTCTAAGTATTCATGCTTATTTTTGAGAAAAACTGTACCAGTTTCTCAAATGCTAAAGATGAGACACTATTAGAGATTAAAGTATCAAAAGCAGAGGTTCTGTTTACAAATGACAAATTGAAGAGTAGAGGTTCCCAAGACACATTGAAGAAGAGCTCTGAAGGAACACAGCGAAGGAGACTGAATTCCTACAAAACAAAACAAACAAAAAAAAAAACAAAAAAATCTCCCAAATCCAAGTATTCATTAAAATGAGCTTGTGTATCAGAAAATATTTTACTTATCTTTGAGAGAGAGGCAAATAAGATCCTAGAAATCACAGATCTTCAGTAAGTAGTTTGGTTAAAGTAACAATTTAAAAATCAAATTATGAAATACTTAATGGATGGTAATTTTACAAGAAGATTGGCTTGTATAAGGCGGAAAATTTGTGCCTTTAATTTAACATAGTATAATTCCTTGAGGGTGTCAATAAAATCGTGAATAAAGGTGATAGGTAGACATGTTTAAGCTTTCAAAAAGCCTTTGGAAAAGTCTTTCACAAGAAACCATTAAAAATGATCAGTCATAAGGGGAGAGCTAAAATTCTGTCACAGGTCAGAAGTTGGATGAGACATAGAAAACAAAGAGCCTGAATAACTCCTTGTCTTTGAAGAGAGTGAAATGTTAACAGGAATGTGTTTGAATATTGAAAGAGAACCACTCTGATTTAATGTACTGTTTGTATTAATGATCCGCAAGAGAGATGAAATTAGCAAACCCCTGGTTCTTTATGATAGAAGTGAAGAAAGAATTTAAGAAGTTTCAGGGTCATTTAGCACAAGGAAGTCACCAACAAGATGACAGGTTTAATGTAAAACTGACCATGGTAGAATAATACCTAGTGCTAACAATTCTCTAAATGCTTTGAAATATATTTGGATCTATAATTAAGATATCTCTTCATTAAAGAAAACAAAACTCCTATATGTATTTCTTAGTGACACCTCAGCTATTCCCCCCCCCCCCAAAAAAAAAAAGCTCTTCTGCGTCTGTGCTTCAGGAGGCAAATGGACTATTTTCAGAAGATAACACCATGAAAAGAAGTCACTCTACATTGACTCCTGATTTTAATGGTAGGCTTTGAAGATGAATAAATTTACATGCAACTATATTAGTTAGGTAATTAGAGATCACTGTGACAGGAGCATTTGGAAAACTGACCTAAAATAGTATGTAATACCACAGAGCTGATACTTGATTAGCTCTGATGGCAACGGCATTTGACGGTTGTAGCCGTGAAAGCAGTCAGGCTTCAGAGCTCTTCCATGAGGCGGGGAGCTGAAACCAAACCAGGCATATGCTTTTCCTCCCTCAAAATCTGAGATCTATCCTTTTACAAGACAGCTGACTTTCTAGGCAGTCTGCAGCTCTTGGCCTCTGCCCCTGGGCTAAGCATTTTCAGGAATGTTACTTTGTCAGGGCAGGTGCTTTGTGCTGTTTCTCAGTTTTTGCTGCTGCTTAAACCCAAACCCAAACCTGCCCCAGCTCTCAAGGTTGCACTTCTTCAATGACCTGTAACTGAGCATTACTGAGCTGCTCACAGTTTTGGGGCCCCCACTGCCAAGCGGTGCCCACATTGTCAAAGCCTTTGCTGTTATCCTGCAATTAAAGTTCTCATCACAACATGAGACACGTGGTGTCAAACTCAGGCCCACACAGCCAAGTCTTATAACAAGCTGGTGAGAAGTCCAGCAGGTCAGCACTGGCATCTTGCACTGCAGGCAGAAAACACCACTAGTGTAAATCTTCTGACCTCTTACTGATAGTTACGGTGTTGTTTTTACAGGGTACTGGTTTAAAAAAAAAGTGTATACAGTTTTTCTATACCCATGTGTTTATGTTTTTGTTCACAGAAAGATAATGTTAAAATGAATCTGTATAGTGTGCTTCTACTTCTTTGGGAGCATCCAATTTCTGCTTTAGCTACATAGGATACAGATTTCATAAAGAATTTAGGTATAATTTTAATGGTGCATACACACCCTGAGAGGATGATAGGTCTGGGTTTGAGTGCCTGTTACAAGAAGCAATTATGCATTTTTCATGACAAGGCCATTACATTAAACATAAAAGCTATTCTAACATTACAAACTGATTAAATTAAAGAAGAAAGGCTTACTTTGGCATGTACAATGATTATGGGTACAAAGTGATAGGGACTAATATTACTGTGAAAAATGGACCTTTTAGAAAATTATTTAACTTTCCTTCAAATTCAGCTGGTGCTGCCTATTCTCCATACAATGTATTGAACTACATAGATGACTAATTTGATCTGATGTGGCTATTTCTATATTCCTATAGTTTTCTGTCTCACAGACATAATTAGCAATATCATTTTCTACCGCACTGTTGACAGCTTTCCCCTTTTAATGCTGTCACATTTATTTTATTCTTTAAATCAGTTTAGGTAACATCTTATCAATTAGGGTATAAGTGTCTGTTAAATGTTAAACCTAAATTCATAAGTAGGAATTCTGTCAAAACATGGGAACAGTATTATGTCAAGTCCTCTAAAAACCTTAAATTACTGCTCTCAAAAATCACGTAACTATCTACATTGTAATCAGTGGTCATTTGGTGAATTGTAATACTAGTATTTCCCTGTAGGAGTTTTAGTTACTTTTTACCTGGCAAGACAAATAGAGCACTCTACAGAGA
>Ga0181612_140597_pt1 | contig 24797 bp, 25 predicted proteins | sample HoacroProtozoa21_FD_119630 | JGI IMG/M metagenome (GOLD analysis project Ga0181612, IMG submission 119630) | Hoatzin crop microbial communities from Cojedes, Venezuel. Combined Assembly of Gp0051906, Gp0051904, Gp0051908
TATTCTGAGCCTTCCCGGGAATTTACAGCCGGCAGGAAACATGCCGAAGGCTCCAGTGCAGCCAGCCCGGCCCTGCCGTGAGCCAGGCATGCACGCCCTGTCTCTGCAAGCTTCTAGGGACTCGCTGCTCCAGCCAGCGTGGGCCTCGGGGGATTTGTTTCCCTCCACAACTGTTTTTAGCTTTACAGGCAGTGCCCAGGAATGTACGAGCAGGCTCCACCGCGGCCAGAACCCAAATATCGTAAGCCCTATGTACGTAGCGATGGTCAGAGAAGTTTCTTGTTGACAGTTCAGTGTGCAAATCTGTTAAAGTTGGAGTGTGGGGGTCTTTTGCTCTTTTCACTCGCATCTCCTGTGCATGCACCGTGCCATGTGGTCTGCCTGGCAGGACCTTGGCAGTCTGTCCTTGAAAGAGTAGACTGCGGAGGGAATGTTAATAGTGCCAACTGCTGCCAAGTGACAGTGGGTCTGACTTTGAAGTGCTAAGTTAAAGGTAGGGATAGGCTGATATGAACCAACGTTATCCTGATTTTCTTCTGGCGAGATAAACTGTAAACAGATTAGTAGTTGGACGTTGTAGCACACCACATGATGATCCGTCTGTTTCTATATTAGATTGCTTCTCCTTCTTTGGGTTCCGAGTTCAGTGTTTCAGATATGTTCAGTACATGCTTGTGGACAACCCTGTTGAGTGCTCAGATGCTTTTTGTTCCCTAAATTTAAGATCGATAACTATGGATCAAGTGTTAAGTTTGTTCCAACTAAATCAAGCCAGACTTCAGAATCTCTCTGACAGATTTCCCAAAGTAGTGAGTAGACTGAGGCACAAGCACAATTTAGTAATGAAGTTGTTTTTTTCCTTCCCAGATTTGAACAGATTCTTGAATTACCAATCTGTACTTGCAGAATGACCAGACAGGGCTGGACACAGAATAAAAAAATAAAAAAAATACATAATCTACTGTCTCTTTCAAAGGCTGTACAATCAGAAGACAACTTCAGAACAGAACAGTAATAGTGGCAACGGATTTTGGGAAGGGCAGTGAAATTATGGCTGTGCAAAGACCTGGAGTAGCTGAGTGTACTGCCTCAGAATTGAAACAGGTGGAATGTTTTATTAGCAACTCTGTGCAGTAGCGTCTGGGTTAGGGCAGCTTTGTTCCCCTGTGCTTCTAAACACAGGATACTGATGTGTGGGCAATACATCTGTTTCTTAGCCAGCCCCTGTGAAAAAGAAGCGTCCACCAGTGAAGGAAGAAGACCTCAAAGGAGCGAGAGGAAACCTTTCCAAAAACCAGGAGATTAAATCCAAAACCTACCAAGTGATGAAGCAGTGCGGTAAGTCTCCTTGATGGAAACGATTAAGCAGTCTTCCGAAATAAAACATCGACTGAATTGCTCTTCTCAAGTGGAAGGGTGTGCCTTTGAAACAGCAGCCAGCAGCGCGCTCACCGACGCTGGCCTGGCTGCACAGGGACTCGGCGTCCGTCTGTCCGTCCATCATCCCGACAGCACCAGGAGGTGCCAATGGGGCTCTGCCCAGAGCGATCACTCTCCCTGTCCAGGCAAAGCAGGAGGGAGAGCCCTGCCTTTGCCTTCTGGACCAGGGTTCACACCAAGCTCTCAGACCACAGCCGATGTCAATGGCTGCCCAAGTTGAACATTGGAGGTTTGGTTGAGGATTAGGGGATTTCTGGCCTCTCAGGTGGATGAATTTGATGTGTTTGAGGTGAAACAGAAATTGGGGTTGGGGGGGGGATAAAGGACAGAAGGTGAGAGAGAAGTGAGTGGCTGCTTGCACTGAACACCCCTGGTCCTCTGGTTTTGTGTTGCTTTTCCACTACCAGTGGGAGAGTCCAAGGAAAAATGATGGATTTTAACCGCTTTTCAGCCTGACAGCCCGAACTACAGTAGTTCGCAAGTTTCTAAAGCATCTGCAGGGGTTCGGGCCGGTCAATGGCGGTGACCACCTGCAAGGCACCGGCAGCTGCCCCGTGCTTGGGGTGGGAGCCCTGGGCTCTGAGCTGTGGGAAGTCGATGGACAGATGAAATAGTTTCAGCAGCACTAGTTTTGCTCCCCGAATTTGGTGTTCTGCTGTACTGATTGCCTCTCCTGGTTCTCTTTTTCCAAGAACAAATGGGCTCTGCGGCACCCTCCATCTTCAGCCGGGATCGCACAGGGGATGAAACAGTCTTCGAGAAGCCGAAAGAGCCAGCCAAGAGCGTTTTTGGCTGACAGCGGAGCTGGGTGCGTCTCACCCAGATGGCGTTTGTAACTTTTTCTCAAATTCCTGCCCATACACTAACTCGCTGTAGACCTAAGTAGCGGATTTCTACTGTAAGTCATTAAGTAGAGAATAGACTCACATCAAAGGTTACAACTTCCATGTTAATTTTTATTATGTGCTTTCTTTCTGTGTGTTGATCGGTGTTTGCTACAATGGTTTAATAAAAAAAGGTTGTTGGACACAGCTTGGCACTCTGTGGTGAGTAATTTCAGCTCAGGCTCAGACGAATTCTGTGGGCGCTTTGGTGTTGGTCTAGCCTGTCAAACACAAAGAACAAACACCCAGATGACACAGCTTTGGTGTCAGTGCAATTTTCTCACACTGTGCCCTCGCCAGGAGGGAGGAGCTGGCCGATGGGGCCTCACGGAAACCTGGAGACTCCCCCCAAGCCCGTGCCAAGCTCAACGGTGCCCGGCAAGGCCCCTCAGGGCCCGGGCGTGCTGCAGGATGGCGGCGCTCCCCTCACGGCAGCCCCCTCCTCTCTCCCCGCTCCAGGCAGCGCTGCCATGGCTTCCACACACGCGGCTCTGCCGGGAGGCAAGATGCTGGGCTGTCAGCACGCCCCGGCGCTGAGGGAGAGCTTCCAGCCCGTTCCACAGGGGCTTTTTCCTCATGTCCCTTCGGATCGAGCGGGCAGTGGGGTGAGGGGCCGGCAGCACGGGCGCCATTTCCCGCCTGGCTGAGGGGCCAAGCGGCCGCTGAGTGTCTCTGTACAACAGCAAGCCCACTCTGAGGGGAAGTTGTTTTTCTTGCAACTCTGTTTACGTCTTGATTCGCTGCATTAAACGCCAAACCTGCTTTCCCCCGAGGTTGTAAACTGGAGTATTTCTTGTTGGCAGCCGCCATGCTTCACACCTCAAGGCCCTGGCAGCACATCCAGGGACGGTCAGGTAGGTGCCACCTCTATTTAAAGAATTACTGTTATTTTGCACAGACTAGAGCTGATTAAGAGGTGAAAGTTAAATCGAAGGTCTCTGTGCACCATGAAGAACATCATCTTTGCCTTTTGTACCCCAGAACCTTGACGGAGAACACGTGTCGACATCCCCAGAGCTCCCAGAGGGGCTGCGGAGCAGGGTGTGCATAAGGCAGCAGCAAATCCTTTGGGTTTAAGCGGGAGGTTTTCTTTAAAAAATTAAAGATATCACTGGTGCGTTGCCCTGCCCCATTTTTTTCCCCCCCCTCAAAGCTGATTATTTGCAGCCAAGACCCTGCCTCCTCTCTCTGCCAGGCACCATTTCTCCACAGGGCCCAGGCTCCTCGCCGGTGACGCAGCAGAGCCTTTTCCTCTGAGAAAGATTCCTTCCAGAGCTTTGAAGATAAAAACAAAACAGGGTGGGAAAAAGAGTTCCCACCCGGATAACACTGGAGCTGTCCCTGCATCAGGTTTAACAAACCCTCCTTAACCTGTGATGAGAAGCTGGCAGGAGGTTGTTTAATAATTAGAAAAAAGATGGAGAGGGCCAAGTGAAGCAAAATGTTGTTATCACTTTCTTCTGTACAATACAAGCGACTGAATATTGTAGATTTGCTAGACTGGGTAGCAGGGGAGGAAGGGTGCTGTATTTCAGACCTGGCTCCGGGTATGTTGGTGCCGATTTAGCAAAGCACAGAAACCCTGAGTCCAACGGATGTGGCAGGGAAGCAAATTAAGATATCTACGAGAAACTTGGGATTTTGCTAACAGCTTTATTTCCCAGATGTCCTCAGGTTCAATTACTTGTGATGCTTCCCAGTGTGATAGTAAGTGCCCAGGACCAAGGATCTTTTTTTATTTTTCTGTCTTTTATGAGGGACCTCATACAAGAAAATATGCACTGGCGGTAAAAATGTATCCCTGGTACAAAGTCGCTCCCCGTTTGTGGCAGCAAGGTCTGTGCTCTCCTGGATGAATTGCAGGAATCCTCTCCTGTCCCCAGCCTTGCTGCTGTGCTGGAAAAGTTGCTGGCTGCTGCTGCAGAACAGGTGACGTGGGTGAGAACAACAAATATAAAGCTGCCTGGAGAATTTTTTGCCATCTTTTTCTTCATCCTTGCGAATATAATGTCCAATCATGGAAAATGTGCTTTCTCCCATTTTTTCCCTCATTTTCAGAATGAGAAATGTGACAGACAAGAATCTGAACAAAACCCCAGGGTTTGAGTTTTTAGGTCATTTTTCAGTCAAAAGTATCTCTTGTTGTGACGGTGGATTGAGATCTTTCCTCCAAGGTGATCTGAAGCCGTTTCACAGCGCATTCGTTCCTCAGGGTGAGAAGTGCTGCAGGATTGGTGCCCAGTGCAGCAGCAGCGATGGGCGCTGGACGTCAGCGGGGATGGCTGTCATTGGCAGTCTGTCCAGAAATGGGGCGAGGTGCTCGAGTCCGGGGACAAGGCTGAGCATGAGCACCATGCACCCAGGAGCGGGGCAGAGCCAACCACGCAGCCTAAGTCTGGGCAGTTAAAGCAGCTCTTTAATGCCGGTGTGATTCTACAGAAAACTGACGGCAGATTCACTTAATTAAAGCTAAACTTTGACACTTCGGGAGCTTGGGCCACTAAGTGTATAAGCCTATGTATTTTAAGGGATTAAAGCATTGCAGAAGTTGTAGAAATTAATCAAATGTATAGCAGTTTTCATTTTTTTCCATTAAAAGATACGTATTTACATGTCCTGCTATAAACAACAGAGTATTTGCAAGTAGTATAAAAAGTCTGCCTGGAAGAAGAGAAGTTTGTTTTCAAAAAAAAGTTACTAAAGTTACTTAAAGCACAGGCCTTGAAGACCAGGTTGCGCTCAACAGACTCATTATGGTGAACTTGTAAATGTCTGCCGAAGTACTAAATTACTGAGTGCTATGTTAGTGTCTCCTCAGAAATCCAAGGCCACTGGAAGCAAGCTCTCCACCTGGACGCTTTGTCTGTACAATAGCAATGAAGCAGACACAGGTACATGTATTGCCACAGGTTCTTTGTGTTAATGTAGGACAATTAATGGCATCACCTACTATGGAGTATATAAGGGGGAAAATGCTGTCAAAAAGCAACATGAAAAAGTGTTTTTTGTGTGGACAGACTGGAGGTTTAGTTGAGAAAGGGCTGTCTGCTATCCTGGAGGTGCAGGGGGCAGACAGGCAGAGAAATCGCAGTGGGAGGACAGGGTTGAGTCTTCATCTGCTGAGGGGAGAGTGTGTCTTTCCAGATTACTTCTCTCTACAGCACCAGCTTTGTAAATGCTTTGTAGAAGATGCAGACAGTACAACGACTCGGATGGAGAAATATCTTTTAAATAGTCATGCGAGCTGCATTGCGTTAGGAGACTACCTAAACACCACATGAGTGAATGTGTATTTTAGGAATTATGTTGTTATAACACTGTCTGTGATTATCTGTGTGTAAAACTGGACTTCTAAGAGAATTTCTTTTCCAGGGCTACAAGCTAGCCGTTGACTAACAAAAACTTCACAGGAACTGCTTGAAGTCCCTGCTGGATGAAGATTTTATTGTAAAATAGGAGGTGAAAAGAGCCATCCCACTCAGTTTGAAGGTAAATTCAGCTGCAGAGCTCTCCCAGCACTAACCTTCTGTGCAAAGAGCTCTGCTGAACGCACGGGTTAAAGGCAGCTTTGCAGAATCCCCAGCTGGGTACGTCACAGCTGTGTTAGGGTTGGACAAGGCCAGCTGTGATCCCCTTTTTGGGTGGTTTGTGTCGTCTTTGTACGTTTACATACATGTATGTATAGGCACTGACTTAGCGCCTCTCTCCCTAGGGAGTCCAGACAAGGTCCAATTGCTTTGTTTTTACTCTTGAGATAAAGATAAGCCACAACTGACTTTGCTATTTGACAAACAAGGATTATGGTTTATCAGAGGAAGCAAAAAGGGATGTTTGAAGAGGGCCGCTCTGTATCTTCCATGAAATATTAAAATTCTAGCGCTTAACAGCAAAGATCTGTTGGAAAAATAAACGTTAACCAAGTCCAAGTTTTACCTATGTTTAACATGTAAATATTAAGTCTCTGGGTCTCTTCAAAGTCTACGTAATATACCCAAGTGCAAGTTACTCATTAACTGATTAAGACAAACCAAGTTTTCATTTCAAAATCTGGTCTTTCCAAAATGGAGGAGAGAACGTTGCTTGCATTGATGGTCTTTTCCTCAGTCATAGTGTTAGCAGAAACTATTGCTCAAAAGGTATTTGCTCTATATTTTTTTACCAATATCTTGTTTGCTCGTCAGGTGATCGGTGGTATCGGGGTAGCCGGCCAGCTAACGCAGGTAACTCCTCTGGTAACCACCACCTGTGGAGCCTCGGGTGTATTGTGTCGTGATTTCAGAGCTTTAGGTCATTTTAAGGCCTTTTTGGTTGGTTGTTGGGCTGTTATAGTGTAAATGCGGCGGGAGAGCATTTGCAGATGTGTCTGATTATGTTCTTCCCCAGGGACTTAAAATATCAAATTTGAGGGATCAATGGGTCTCCCTCAGCCATCGGATGAGGTTTGCATCTTGATACAGCAGGACTGAACAAGGACTGTTGCAGTGCCAGGAGGTTTCTGACAGGCATTTAATAATTTATATGGAATGGAAAAGAGGAGAGCAGACAATTACTTTGTACCATCTGGAGGAGCAAACTCTGTTTTGTATCATCTCAGAGTGCATAAGATAGGTCTTATTTTAAAAACATCAGTATTAGAGAAACGGAGGAAGCCTTGTGTTGGAAGGTTTTTATTTCCATCGTGCCTATTCAGGTAATTGTGAAACGCAACTGAAATGCAACTGAAATGCAGGCAGGTTTCTGCGGGGCAGGGACAGGTCTTGTGGCTGCTGCAGGGGCGGCCGAGGGCTCTGCGGGAAGCCACGGATGTGGTGTCTGGGCCTGTGGTGCTTTGGGGAGCAGCCACAAGCAGCTCCCCACTGCTTCCCGGTACACACCAGGGGCTGGTCCTCTCCTGCCTCCTTTGATCAAGGCACCATGCTGCACCGTGCTTGTTTGTGTTGGTCACAGCCCACATGGCTGCTGGGGCTGGGCAAGCACAGGGGATGCAGGTCCCCGATCCCTCATCCCCGCAGCATCCCTTCGGCATGGGGCGGCGGGGTGGATTTTGCACAGGGTAAGTTTTGCACAGAGCAAAGATCCTCCTGTGCCAGAAAAATGCTCCTTGGGCAGCAATGGCCACCACGTGCCCAGTAAGCCACGACTCGGGGCTCCTCAGTCACAGCAAAACCTCCCCTCCAAGCCCGCCACGGCCAGGTTTGAGCATGGCAGGGCAGCAGGCGTGAGCAGAGGGGCTTGGGGATGCGCAGAAAGCCTTTGGGAAGAGACAGCCCCAGCCTGGGCAGGGAGGGCTCCAGCTGGGGGTGGGCAGCAGGGGGGCACGGACAGGGAGAGGCACCCAGACTGCCCGGGTCAGGAAATTGTTCTCTCGGTGAATATTTTTGGGGTTTATTCCATTGTCCTGGATTGTCAGTAGGTGTCAGGAGATGGAGTGTGCTCTGGCAACGTATAATGAAAAAAGAAACAGCCATCCGTTGCTCACATGGTGTTGACTGTGGCACCTCCTGCCCCGATGCCCAAGCACAAGGCTGCAGTCACAGCTTTGTATTCAATTGCCACGTTTAGCTTTATTAAACTTTTGAATTTTGGCCAGTGCCCTAACTAAGAAGAGGTCAGTGGATGCTATTAATTGGTGAGCACAGGAGATTAATTATCAAAATAATCAAAGATCAATTAGCCATTCAAAAGGGTTGTGAGGCTGGGAAAGTAAAAATAGAAGTGCGATGAACTGCTTTGATGCTGATCTTTTTTGTTTTAATAAACTATTGGACACTTGTGAGGTTGCTAATGTCCAGATCAACACTTCTTAGTCTCACTGCTGAAACACAGGCAGGGCCTTCCAAAGAGACATCCCAAATGCAAAAGGAGGGTGTTCACAGAGTTCCCGGGCAGCTCTGTGACAGTGCCCTCCTCCCTTGAGCGCTGGGGGCCCTGGAGGCACCAGACCAGGAGAAACATGAGTGCTCAAAGGGCATCCCTGCTTGTGCAACCAGCGAGGGGTTGGAGGCCCATGTGGGGTTTCAAACCTGCTAAACATCCTATGTGACACAAGCCGAAAAACATGCAGCAAAGTCAACAGCTGGGAAAGCAAATAAATAGTCGCGCAAAAAGCTAGCAGGTCTCTCTCCACGGCTTGAGGGGTTAGAGGCATCTGGTTTTCCCAAGTTAATGTCAGGCGATGTGCTGGGGTGACACAGCAGCTGCTTCAGAATAACCCAAGGAGAGAAGACCACAGAAAAAAGGCTTGACAGAAGCCTTCTGTGGAATGACAACACGCAAATTTTGTGCAGGGCTGTGGTCGCAGCTGCAGAGACGTGAATAAGGCACATGCAGGCGGTCGGTCTATACAGAGCGCCTGGTCACAAACCCCTCCCTGATCCCGGCTAGACCCTCTAATGGTTCATTGTTCATCGAACTTTTCCAATAACATCACTCAGGTCAGAACTGCTCAGGAGCAAAAGCTGAGTGTTTCTGTTTCAGCCTGTATTTTTTTTCCAGCATGCTATTGAAATCTACAGCGTCCACGTGGACTGCAAGGTCACATCGCGATTTGCTCACACCATCATCACCAGCAAAATTGTCAACCGAGCTAATGAGTCCAGAGAGGCGACCTTTGAAGTGGAGCTACCCAAGACAGCCTTCATCACCAACTTCTCCATGTAGGACCAGTCCTTACCTGCGGTGTGAAGGAGGCAGCTCTGGGGGCCAGGGGGGTTCATCTTTCTTCTCAAGAGATGCTGAGCAAAAAGTACAAAGAGTTGAGCTCTAGAGGGTCCTGCACAAAATGCTTTGTGGGGCAAAATAGTAGGCAGCCAAATAGAAAGAAGATGCCCAGGGACAGGGCAAGGCTGCCTGCTGCACGGGGTGGGTGACAAATGCACTCGGTGGTGGTGTTTCTGCTGCTCCAGCCCCCCTGAGACCCTGCAAGAAGAAAGGTTGTGTTGTGGTGGTGGCTTCTGGCATTCCCCTGGGTGGGGAGGGATGCGGGAGCCAAACGGTGTCCCCTGCTCATGCCCCGAGAGCCACAAAGTGCAGCATTCTTCTCATTTCTTTCCCCAGTGCTTTCCTTCTAGTATTAATTAATTTTTGTGGAAACCAAACAGGTCCATTGACGGTAAAGTATACTTGGGAATAATAAAGGAGAAAGCTTCTGCTCAAAAGGAATATGACACTGCGGTCGCACACGGGCAGAGCGCCGGCCTCGTCAAGTACGTTGTCGTCCTGAGTAAGGCTGCTCCCACCCTCTTCCTCAGCTTCTCGTTTGGATGGGGGCAGGTTAAGCCCTGGAGCCAGCCACCTCTCAGCAGCAATAAATGTGAAAAGCACCCTTGGGTTCTTGTTGAGAGGGACGATGTGTGTGTGTGTGTGTGTATTTTCACACACATATATATATATGATTTATATCTGGTGATGCAGTGGGCTTCAGCGGGAGGTGTCACTGTTTAGTGTTCCTTGGGGACAACAAGTGGGACTTGTCACGCAGTAGCACCTTGCTGGGCTGGGATGATGCTCAGTCGCTGAGTCTGCTTGCCTGCAAGCACAGAGGACCATGGCACTTGAGCAGACATCACGCTTTCGGGGTATATTTAATCTGTGCTTCCTATGTATTGAGTCCCACTTCTCCTTGACCCTAGTCTGAGGCATGCAGAGGTTTCTGCTCCATTTCTCAGCTTGCACATGCAGCACCCATGGAACACTAATGTAATATGTGTGATGTGTATACTACAGCCTGCAATGTGAAAAATCTTCTCTATCATGAACAAGGTTTACTGCTACTCTGTTTATTCCATGTGGCCATTTGGCCATTATTTAGCACAATTCACAAATTTTGGGCACCACAACCAAACCTTCCCCACGGGAGGTAAGTCTCTGTTCTCCCCCGCCAGAATCACAGGCAGAAAGCTGGAGCAGTTTCACGTGTCCGTCAGCATTGCAGCCACCAGCAAAGTCACTTTTGAGCTGGCCTACGAGGAGCTGTTGAAGCGGCAGCTGGGGAAGTACGAGCTGCTGATCAAGGTCCGGCCGAAGCAGATTGTTAAGCACTTTCAGGTGAGCTGCCCTGGTGAGGGCTGGGTTGGGGAGCAGCGTGGTGTTTTTTGGGCATGGCTGTGTTCCCTCTGAGATGCTGATGCCAGCTGCTTCTCCACTGTCAGATTGATGTGCACATCTTCGAGCCCCAAGGCATACGCTTCTTGGAGACAGACAGCACGTTCATGACAAATGAGTTAGCAGAGGCGCTCACAAAAGTGCAGAACGAAACCAAGGTAAAGCAGCAGCTGCCAGATGTTACTGCCAGTGGCAGCCTTAAGTTATGTTGCCTTAAATCTTTTCTTCTGATTGCTTTGCAGGCTCATATTTTATTTAAGCCAACGGTAGATCAACAGAAAATAAATCCTGAACTTGATGAAACCCTTCTCAATGGTGATTTTGTTGTGCGCTATGATGTTAAGAGAGATGCCACGGCAGGTGATATACAGGTAAGAAAGAAATAGAAATAAAAATATTTTCAGATCATAGATATGTCTGAATGTGAAGTGCAATCAGCCAAACCGCAACATTTGCTTTGAAACAGCAAGAGTGACAGGAAAAGCTATTTCCATTAATCCAGAGTCAGCAGGAACTGATGGTGATACTCACTAAATCCCTAGAGACACCAGGCACATTGCAAGAACGGATCATCCATGTGAAAAATCAATCTTTCAAATTTTGTTTCAATACCAAATCTACATTGCCAATTTATAGATGTCTCTTTATATTCTTTATTATTATTTTGGCTAATCTAAGGTGTATTTGTGGCTTCTTGTAAATTAAGTTCAGAGGAATGTGATTTATATAACTATTAAAATAACTGTTTGGTTTTCTTTTTTTTTTGTGACAACTGAGGAATAACTAAAGAGAGCAGGAACTTAAAAATATTTATGGATCAATGCATATCCTAGGGAATAAAATACATTACTTTCCATACCATTTCACTCCTGAAGTATGCATGGATGTACTAAAAGATGGCAGTCACAGTCAATGAGCAGAGATGTGCTCATAGGTGATAATAAAGAGGTAACGTAATATACAGTGATAATACAGCTATATCATATGGCACTGAGGTGTGTAATATATATATTTTATATATACCTATATGCTGTTCTTTTGTAATTTGCTCTCTACAGATAGTCTCACTTCTAGCTAGGAAATACATTTTAATAGTTCTTAGGTTCGGGCTTATCTAGAAGAACAGAATGCTGACCATGCACCCCACCCCCTCTTCTTGCTATGCCAGAATGTTAAGATGCAATATTTATTTTCTTAGATGTAATTTTATACATGATTTTGCATTCTGTGTTTCAGATTGTCAATGGATATTTTGTGCATTACTTTGCACCCCACGAAATGCCAGTGTTTCCCAAAAATGTCATCTTCGTTATAGATCGAAGTGGCTCCATGGCAGGCAGAAAAATTGAACAGGTAACTTAGCTGAAAGTACTGACCTCTGCTTGCATCGGCCACAGACGCACCAGCCTTTCGAGGCAGTGACTGTGAATTTCACTTTTGAAACACGTGGTGGTTTTGTACACAGCGAAATTTTCACACACATAGAAATGCTTGAAAATGCATGTGCACAGATTTAAGCTATTAAAGAGCAACACTTTTCTGGTATGGCTGTTCTCACAGATATCAAACATTAAGGCAGAGACCACTTTTTCTGTCTCTATCTTTGCAGAATATTTTGCTTCTAGCTTTTTCCTTTGAGGAAGTTTAAAGAATTAATTTGTCTGTTTTACCTTTATTGATGACTGTGTATGTAGCTTTGCTAGAGAGCAAACAGGGCCACTACAGCCCTCGTAGGTGTGTTTTTGTGTCTGTAAGTTAGGTGAATTGGCCACTTCTGATGGTCTCAACCTGAAAAATACCATTAGGACTAAATAAGGGCATTGGGCTGCATCTTGAATAGTGTTGTAGAGAAACCCCCTTATTGCACTGCAATTCTAACCCCAGTTCTGGCAAAGAAGTAGGAGTATTCGGTGATTGTTTTCTCCTTGGAACAGACAAGGGATGCCCTGTTGAAGATATTGCAAGACCTCCGCCCAGAAGATCATTTCAGCTTTATCACCTTTAACAGCAAAGTGGTGGAGTGGAAGGGGTCTTTGCTGCAAGCCACTGCAGAGAATGTGGCAAGTGCTGCAGGATTTGTGCAAACTCTTGCTGCTAGTGGAGGTACCATGCACCACCCAGATGCTTGTAACCACAAACATACACCCAATATAATATATCGCTTAGAAAAAAAATACTGTTTTTATTAGTCATATACTATCAAGGAATTACCGTCAGTGCTCATAAAGCAAGTAAGTTTTTAATACTTACGAATGATGAGTGGGATAGAAAGGCTGGCTGTGGGAGTGGACATATTAATGACTACATTACAATATGAATACGGAGAGAGATGTATGAACCATACAACCCACAAAGTTTTGTTTCAGATTTTTATAGCAGAGATGGCTGGAAGATTTCCTGATAGTACTTTTTTTTTTTTCCTACAGAAAAATGGCAATTCACTCAACATTTGACAGCAATTTGCTCATTTTTTTGATATCAAGCATCCCCTTGTAAAATAAAGTGTATCCAAAGTTGTACTCCCATGTTAGCCACGCTGTGGAAACAAAATAGTCATGAAGCATTTCAATTGCTGCAACACTCAGCGTGCTTTGTTTCATTGTTTAGTTTTAAACACATCTAAAAGGCTATATCTCCCGTTAATATTATGCTGTTGGTATTAACGTAGGTTTTCTCATCACAGGCGCTGATACCAGTAAAGCCCACCTGTGCCCAGCTCTTTTCTTTGACTTCTCATATAAGGCGAGGAAACATTTCTTAAATGTAGGCTAACAGATGACAGGGTGTTTGTTTAAGCACTTGTTAATAGCTCTAGATATGTTTGTATTTCCCATGACATATGTGTGGAAAATGCTCCCAAAAGAATACTCCAGCATTGCCATTGCAATATAGCACACCATAATTAAGCGCAGTAGGCTAAACCCCTAAATCCTCATGTCTCTGAGGGATTACTTCCTGCAGAAAACTTTAAACAACTGTGCAGGGCCTCTGCAGATGAAGTGCACTATTTCTTCAGATGATTATCCTTTTAAGGTGAGCGACGCCTGCTTTCTCATTGTAGGCACAGATATCAATCGCGCGCTGCTGACTGCCATGAGCGTGCTGGATAAAGCCGAGAGGCTGCCAGAACGGAGCGTCTCCATGATTATTTTGCTGACAGACGGTCAGCCCACTTCTGGTGAGTAAATCCTAACCTCAGTCCTCTCTCTCCTAGATTTTTTTTTTTTATCTTTTACACTTGCTTCCCAGGTGTTGAGAGACATAGCGTATGTTTCAGCAGGGCTTTGGTGTAAGCAGGCTGTACTGTCGCTGGATCTGTGTCAGAGAGAGGAAGATTATGGCTCTGGCAAGGGCTGTAAGAAGTGATGGCAGAGCCTGCCTGCCCATGACTACATGTCCTTTAGCTGGGAACTATTTTGCTGAATACCCTTGCCTTCCCAGTTTATAAGCTCTAGGGAATAGCTGGAGATACTCCAGGCACAGCTGAAACGTGAAAGCAAAATACTTAGAGCCGAAACGTGGACATTTTGCATATATTATGTATGATCCCCTTTGAGAGGTATTGCTTATATTGCCTCACCCTTCTTGCCTCAAACTTGAGATATTTCCAAGGTGCCTCTTGTTTTGTGTTCTTTTCCATGTCTAGCTCTTAACTAGTGATGAGCTATGACAGGACAAACCAGATGGCTGAGCTAGAAATACTGGGTTAAATAAATAATAACTCCTGATGTAATGGCACAAACATCACTTGTTCTGAACAGGAGTTTGTCTGAGTTTTGTGTGGCATCAGCATCTCCCTGAAGCCAGCAATATTAACTGAGCTGTAAGCTCTCTAAGAAGATTGGTCTGCCTTTCAGATCGTGTGATCCGAACTGCAGTCGGCTTGGTTGATTTGTTTGTCTGGGTTTTTCTGATAAAATTCAGCTCCGGATGCTGCCTGCTCAGCACAGCGAGTCTTGAATATCCCTGAACATGTTGCACATACACAAGCTGACTAGAATTCAGATCAGGGTGGAATGCCAGGTGAATATACACAACATTACTGCATACCCTGCCTTCCTTGGCAAAGCAGGCTGAATGGGGAAAATCTGAGCCATTTCCATGTTACTGCTGCAGGTAGTGACAGTTCCTGCCTGGAAATGCTGACAGAGAAGCTCTCCGTACAGGGCCATCAGTGGTCCTTCCAATGGGAGGAGATCATGGTGTGAAAATCTTTTCCCTTTGTCACACAAAGGGGCTGGGAGAGAAGCACGGCTGAGTTAATTTGCAGTTTCTCTGAATTACACCATTAACAAATCCATTCTTCTGTGAATTCACGCATATAATTTTTATGGATGGTACTTGTCTTCCCAACTCTTGATGAAGCGTTTCCATCCCTTGTGCTGTTAACTCATAGTGTGTGTCCCTTTTGTCCTAAAAACCTCCTCTGACCATCATAATCTTGTAAAATGTTTGGCACTTAACCATGACGACATGAGTAGAAGTTAGTAAAAGTCATTAAGGGGGAGAATCGGGTTCTGGCACTCCAAATACAGAGCAGTGCTTTCATCTGTGATTCAATTAACAGAATTATGTCCCATATATTTTTAACATTTTATTCTGAATTATTTTTAAAATACTTTAATATTTTTATTAATATATTAATATTTTAATACAGAATTTTCCAAACCCACTGCAGTCTTTTTGTACTTTAAAAATGCAAGCAAGGCTATGTTTTTGTTTCAATTACAGGTGAGATTAATGTGGAAACAATTCAAGGAAACATTCAGAAAGCAGTCAATGGGAAATACGCTCTTTTCTGCCTTGGCTTCGGGTTTGATGTCAGTTATAAGTTCCTGGAGAAAATGGCCCTAAGCAATGGAGGAATAGCACGTCGTATATATGAAAACGCTGATGCAGCCTTGCAGCTCCAGGTCAGGACTAAACGCGCCATCTATGAGCTACAGCTTATGTCTAGTCTTAGCAGTAACACCACAGATTTTCTGAGATGAAGAGTTGGTTTTGAGTTTATTTGTTCATTCTGGGGAGGGAGGAAGGCAGGCAATTTTGGAGTATCTGATGGTTTGTACCCTAACCATGACTCAAAGTTGAAGTCCTCCTCAAATCAGCTGCATTTGGACAAACCTAGAAAATCATACATTCTGCAAAAAGACAAACTGTCCAGGGGAGGTGATGGTGGGAAAACTCCTGTTCTTGAGTCTGATTTCAAACCGCTCGAAGTAGCACCACTGAAAGCTGTTTGTCACAGTTTCCCTAAAAATCAGTGGGTAGTTTGAGGCACCTACAGGCAAACTGGCTCTGCAGTATCACCAGCCTTGGTCTGTCCATCTGGAGAGGGGTTATAACTTTGGGGACATTCTCTTTTTTGGGGAAGGCACTTCTGCCTGTTTTGGCTGGATGTGCAGAGATTTGCTTAATGCCAGCCCCAGTCCAGAAAAAAAAAGATTAATCCTCAGGATTGGTCAACTTTAAAAAAAAAAATCAGATATGAAAAGTAGCTAAAGCAAAACACCTAAGTGTGTGAGATGGTGATAATGGGAATGCTGCTTGGGTACTTGAATTACTATAGAAAACACAGTTTATATGGTATCGCCAGCCTGGCTGGAGAAGGTGTACTGAACCTTGGGAAGAAACTTTTTTTTTTTTTTGCTAGCTTTGCAGCAGTCTTACACTGCTGAAGAAAAAGATTTGCTCCCTTCTTTTTAAGGGGGTTTAAGACATTCAACATATTGTTGTGCATAATTTTGCAGTCACTTTTGTGCACGCTCTCTCTCTCTCTGCTTCTCTTTAGGGCTTTTATCAAGAGGTGGCTACCCCAATATTAATGAAAATTGAAATGCAGTATCCGGAAAATGCCGTTGAGGGATTAACCAAGAACAATTTCAAGCTGTTTTTTGAAGGATCTGAAATTATAATATCTGGAAAACTTAGCAATGAGCTTGATCTTTTGCCAGTAGAAATCAAAGCTCAGTCTGTAAGTGTTTAGTATACTGTGAAAAACATATCTCCCTTTTGTCTTTTACTGTGCAGTAGGAGACTTGAAGAAGTCTTTTGTGTGCAGTATATGTTCTCCACATTTGGGCATTCAGCTGCTTTCCTATTTTGGGAAAATATTTGAGAATTCAAACTATTTTCCCCTCCTGAATTTGCTGCAAAAGAAAAACCTTGAAGTATACCCCAAATAAGCAACCAATGACTATAATCCTTTCAAAACCATAATATTTTGGGCTTTCAGGCATTTGTAGAAAACTGGTTTGTATTTTTAGAATGAAGAAGGGAATCTGAATAATTAATCTCAAAAATATTGAAGTAGAACAGCTTCATTGTCTCCTTTTTTTCAACACTGTTTTGAGTCCAGAAATATATATCCAAAATACATGCTTATCTGGTAGTTTGGAGTTGTATTTTCCAATGGGAAAGGACAAAAATGAAGGATAAAAAGGGCACTTTGGTACTGAAAAATGTGCTTTTAAGTCTAATAATGTGACTATAAATGAAGTCTGGAACTGTTCTTGTGATGGTCAGTTTTCTCCCACTCACTTCAGCATGCTAGTGACTTGACTCTTAAAGAAGAAGCAAATGTCAAAGAGAAGGAGCAAGTATTTCAAAATCAAAGTTACATCTTTGGAAATTTCATAGAGAGACTTTGGGCTTACTTAACCATTCAACAGCTTCTGGAGAAATCGTAAGCTATTTTAACATTTCATATTGCAAATTTCTAACTCCTTAAAACACAGATTCCTTATTCACAAATTATATGGTAGGAAAACACAAAATAACAGAAATATTTTTGCAGATAGTATTAAGAATATAGTGTAATGGAAGAATACTGCATTACTGTATGAGGAGCATGAGATACCTTTCCCTTTATGATAGCGCTGTATCACTTAATAAATATATCCACATATGAAAGCACAATAGAAAATTTTCTTAATGACATTACTATGAAATAGATTTTAATTGCATGGATTGTGTTGAGCTGTTATTACACATCCAGAAATATTGTCTGTAAATAAGTGACTGGCAATAGAGTAAAGAGAACAATACGTCCATAAGACATTTCACAGATCTTTTCTCTATTATTTTTCTGTATTTGAACCATACATAGGCTCCAGTGTTGCGAACAATTAAGCATCTCCATAATTACAAGCACTTGAACAGCTGAGTTATCCTAATAAGGCTACTCACCCTTCAATTATAAAGAATACCTGTTGAGACACAGCTAATAAGAAAAAGAATCTGAAAGTGACCTGCTTATAGTCTCTATATGTTATTTCTTCACCATTAACACAGACTTTAGTATTTCAGCACATGAAGAGGACCAGAAAACCCTGGAGGCACAAGCTCTAGAGCTGTCTCTGCAGTACAGCTTCGTGACGCCCCTCACTTCCATGGTGGTCACCAAACCCGCTGGCCAGCAGCAGACGGAGCTGGCAAACAAACCCACCGAAGCTGGTAAATGGGGCACTGAACAACCCCCCCAAAATACGCTGCTGTTCTTGAAGATTTGTTGTTGATCTCAAGTATAGGTTCGTTTTATAGTGATGTGACATGGCAATAAGCCACATCAGAGGCAGGAGTTCAGGAATTAGCTTCCTTTCAAAATAAAACATACAGGATTTTTTTAAAAGGTGAAGCAGTGAAATGGGCACTACTATTGAAATAGAAAATAATTTGTTTAAATATTAACTAAAAGTAATTTAACAGTTGTTACTCAGCATTCCTGCAATTGCAAAGGGACTCTGCACCTTTCTCTGTAGCATTAAAGTGGAAAAACGAATGCAGGGGAGGAAAGCATGCCGTTGCTGGGAGTCTTGTGTGTGCTCTACCCACCTGTCCTTTAACACAAAACAACCTCATCACCTGAAGTCCAACACCCACTGGTCCCAGTTTTCTGGTTTGCACATGGATAAAGTCATTTAGTATTGACTGTATGACACTAACCTGTCCCTCTTCCTTGTGTTAGATAATGAGAAGCCCAGCAGCCTTCCAGGAGGAGGTAAATGTTTTCTTCTTTTCCAGTAGCATATCTCCATAATAGTCTCTAATGCTGGGGGGGTGGGGAGAGGAGGGCTTGTAGTGGTTGTTCGATAGAGGGAAGTGGCTGAGATTTGGAAAAATATGTGAAGCAAAACGTAAGCAATGACTGTCAACGTCTGTGCAGGGTTTGGGTGGATAACATGGTCAAACGGTGAAAAACTTCCATTCAGAAAGTCTTAAAGGCAAAAATTGTCTTTAGTCATGAGGAAAAGTAGTTCTTCAAGTGAACAGTGCTAATGATGTTTTCTGCTTCTTCCCACCACGTGCGAAGCATCTGTCAAAAAATTAAGCTCAAGATATTTTGGAATGACTTCTGAGGATGATTTAGGTATTTTTTTTCCTGTCTCTCTGGAAATAATAGATCTGTTTGAATATTAATTTGAAACTTCCAGCATTATTAATCTCATAATCTCAGCTACGATAATACATCATAACAGCAATGCTTTTATAGGTGAAGAGCCCTGGGTTTGCTCTAGTCCTTTCACAGAAATGTATTGAAGGATATAATGCTGCCCCATTCTCTGAAGGTTACCTGTCTCAAAGTACAGCTGGGGAGTTTCATAGCGGAAAGCTCTCTGACCAGAAGCACAGCCTGGTGACCGTCCTGCCCTGGTCCGGGGGGCACACAGGGCTTGGCACGGCCCTTCCCTCGAAGCTCCCTTTGCCTGCAAGAGGAGCAGAGTTTGGGGCCACCTCTGCAGCATGACCTGGTTCTGTAGCAGGTGCCAAATCCTGCATCGGTGTGATGGTCGGGCAGGTCAAGGGCACAGGGATGTCCTCACAGGATCTGGGGCTGTGCCTGCTGGAGCATCGCTGAGCACCGTTGGTCTCGTGACAGACCAGCGTGGCTGGAGCGGCTGGGGAAGAGAAAGGGACAAGCAGCGTGCTTGGCTACTGGAACCAAGGGAGTCTTTGCCTGTGCTCTTTTGGGTGTTGTTTCAATTTCTCATGCTGAGCTCATCTGGTTTTTAATTTCCAGTAACAGCTCTTGTCTGGGGCTGCAGCACTCCGGAGGGACCACACTGTGAGCCCGTGCTGGTGCTGTAGCTCCGCAAGGAGCTGGTCCCTTTGGAGAGCCTCCTGTGACAGGTGCCCCCTTCTACCAGAAGCACCCACCCTCGCACCGGGACGGGCAACCTGGCTGCACCGGCACCACCACTCCCTGCCTCGCCCCACACACAAGGCGGACGAGGCCCCAGGTGTCTAGCAAACAATGAAATCCCTTCTCACAAATCCCTTCCTCACAAAGTTCTTAGTAGCTGTTGGCCATTTCCGTCCCTTGGCTGGAAATGTCTTCCAGGGATCAATGCTCATGTTCTGTGGACTGCATCAGTGCAGACAATTTACTTTGGGAAAGGAAGACAGATGCAGATGGAGAATTACTTGTTTGATGTTTGAAACACACCAGGAAAGTATGTCGTACAATCATGGATAAAATACAGACACTCTCTTTTCTTTCTCCAGATGGTTACAGAATGAGGAGTGGATCACCTTCCGGTAAGTGCTCCTCCTTTGTTTTTATTAAGAATAATTTTATGAAGTTCATTTCATATGTAGGTTCATAGCAACATTAATAAATAAACTTTAATTGTGGATGCCCACTTGATATACACTTAAGTTTTTTTATTATATTTATTTCAGTCCACAAATACTTTATAATGAACTATAAACTCTAGAAAATAATCTTGATGTCTTTCCAGAAATAAAAAAATATTAAACCTCCTGAAAATAAATGTGAAAGATCTGGAAAAAGGATATATTAACAACCTGTAGGAAATGTAGCCCGCTTGAAAAAAAAAAAAAATTTAGCAGTCCTGGGGTTTGCTATGTGAAGCCAATGTGGGGCACAGCCATCTGCATGACAGCAATGCCTGTCCAGCAAGGAGTAAATCCGAGAGCATGGCAGAGACAGAGCTCGGCATCGCCACGAGCTGCCGTAGCGCAGAGCAGAGCAGGCGCTGGCTGCCGCCTGCATGGGATCTGCACACATGCCACTTGTGGCTGTACTCAAAAAAGTCAGCAGGCAGCAAGCAGGAGGAATTCCCTGTTTTCAAGAGTGGGGAGAGAGACGCAAGGCACAACCCAAAGCAATGAAACATTTGAAAAACCTTTTCTTTCAGGTCGATGGCGCTCTGAGCCCCAATCTGGCAGCAAGAAGAAGCTGTTGTCAGCAGGTTGTCATTCACACTCGTGTGCGAGAGGAGCTGGCGTGGGTGTGCTGGGTTCAATGCTGCGTAGTGGCCGTTGAAAACGCAGCTCTAAAGCCTGCCACAGCGCAGGCTGAGCATGCCCCAGTGGCATGGGCAATGCTAAGGCAAAGAGGCACTGGACATTGTGCTTTTTTTCCCCATTGGGACATCTTGTTTTAAGTAAAGCTCTCCATAGAAGTCAGTGAAGAGCTCTGCTAAAAAGGCTTCTGTCACAGTATTCTTCCTGGTTAATTAGCTGACTTAAGAGAAAAATGTTTCATTAAACTCTTCTTACTAATTTTAAGTATTTCAGTTGTCAGGAGAAGAGACAAAACGAAAGCGCAGCCTCTTGGTAAGTAATGCATATACTAGTCTCATTGTAACTGTTAATATAACTGTAATGTACAGGTTTTAATACCATAATGATTTTTCTGATGGCATGAATTGCTCTAGGAAAACCCTCTACCTCTTTTTGCAAACCTTGGCTGGTTCTTTCCACATAAGTTAGAAATATTCCCATATCCCACGAGGAAAGCCTCTCTGGCTCATGCATAGAGCCACCAACAGAAAAGTAGTGCAACAGATCTTCAGCTTCAGCTTTTTCAAGGGCTCATTGTCCTTAATAGACTCTAAGTTTAAAAATCTGTTGTTTTCATCCGTATGAAGGTGCTGTGTCTGGGTGTGTTTTTTCAATAATTATTACTGTGTTGATTTTGGCATTCTATTCTATAGAAGATATAACAGTATTTTAGGCATAAATTAAGTAATTTTGCTGTGCCCATCCAAAGCGCACAGACTTGACTTTGCATGCTAACATTGTTCTTCTGGCTTTTCAGTGAATGAATATCCACAGCTGCTCTTGCAATTACCCAAGCAGAACGAAATGATCTGTTTAAATGCTGACGGACAAGCACAGTCCTCTGTCCACCTGCTGTCAGATCCGGAGCAAGGTGAGTGAGCCAGATTACCCCTGATAGCAAGGACAAGGAGAGTCACTTTGGTCTTTGAGAGCAGCTGGTGTCTTTGGGGATAACCCCCTTTCGTGAAGGGCTGTATCACACCTGCTGCCTTGCAGTGACCAGAGATGCTTCGGTTAATTTTTCCTTTCTATTAGGCAATATTAACTTTCACTGTGCAGCAGCTGAGGGCACTTCTCACAGGACTGGTTGTGAGTCAGATGCCTCTCCTCCAAGTGTCACACGCACGGCCTTGAGGCTTTTCCCCTGCCCAGCCATCAGGGGCTGCTGAGGATGCAGAGACCATAAACCCCACAGCCCCTACATGCTAAGAGAAAGATGCACGCTTTTAAATCGCTGCATTTTTTCTGTGGTCCTGTACTCGGAGGAGTTGTGACCCCAAGCACCAGTTGTCAGCTGCTCTGATCATGGAGCAAAGCCACCCCTGTGAGAGGAGGTGGCAACGTAAATAGACCCTGGTGACCCCACCATAGCCTTGGGGCACATGGAGCTGAAATCCGGGGTGCTGTGCCTCCCAAAACCAGATCTGAGACCCTTAAGTTGCTTTAGCAACAAAGCTGAAGCAGTTTTATTAAGATCACTCGTACCTTATAAACACAGTCACCTGACAAATCTGTGTCAATGCTATTAAAGGACTCGCTGTGACAGGGAAACTTGGCGACAGAATAAATCACTTTGTGCAGTTTGACATCACCTATGTGAATCCCCCCGCACGAATCCGCATCTCCACGCATGAGACCGTCCTAAGCCACAATAACCAGAGCACTCAGCTGCCATGGACAGAGTCAGCCACCTCCACCGTCCAGGGGTAAGAAACATCACCCCATCCTTTCCCAGACTTGAAAATGGGAGTCAGATCTTTCTTCTCCCGGGCCTCCACTTTCACACATGCCATTTTCTTCAAGTGCATGCTTCGAAATGTCTGGTGAGTAACTCAATGTGAGCGGAAGCAGGATACCTTCACAATCCCCCATTTCAAATATGGGGAACACCAAAGGTTTGATTTTAATTCTTCATGCCTGTATAAGAGAATCAAAAGAACTGCATCACCAGTCTGCCTTTCTGCTTTGACATCAGAGGCAGAACATTTATCTTCCAAAGAAAAGGACCCGCTGCGGCGCTTAGCAGTCCCTGTGCCACCGCCGCGCTGGCTGCCAGCAGGCACTTTGTGTTCCTCCAGCCGCAGAGCGAGTACTGCGAGGTGATGGCTTTGACGTTTACTGTCTCTTTTACACACCAGTTGGCTCCACACAGGCTGTGTTCTGCTGGCTCCACACAGGCTGTGTTCTGCTTTCTTTCTCCTCAATTTTAGCAACAACTCACATCTGGGCAGCTGACATTTTTTATGGGAAGGTATAAAATGTTTGACTAGCTGTCTGTAACTAAATAACTGCGGTCAGAGAAGGGGTACTTTAAATGTAGACTTCGTTTGTCAGACTAATTAGAGCTGGATCCTTCCCCACCACAAGAAAGAGCTGAATGTAGCTAGTTTCACCAGCTTTTTTGCATTGCCGGAACAAGCCTCAGGGAGGATCTGTTGTTGGTCCAGGGCAGCCAGGACACACAGCACTCCCTCCTTTATAGGCAGTTCTAGACAATAACAGAAGTCCTAAAGCAACTGCTTTCAATTATTTTTGTAATCAAACGGAGCCAAGAACATGCTGGATTTATGCCCCTCTGTAATTTGTCGTCTGCTGAGCAGAATGATCCTCCTGCTTCAAGCCGGCACCCGAGCCCTTGCAACTGCAGTGCTTCGTACACGAGTGCGTGTGGGTACATTTTGTCTAACCTGAGCTGCAGGGGAGGAAAAGGACAGTGGACGGTTGCGTTCTGCAAGGCCACCTGGGCCCAAAACAAAATTAGTGTCTGAGAAGGAAGGCTGGTTTGAAAGAACTTGTTAAATATCCAGGAAAAAAGTGTTTGACGTGTTTTCAAAATAGGTTGAATTATTTTATCTACTCTATCCTTTTTCTTACTAAAATGATGAGAAAATATTTTTTGCCCCATCCAAGCATTTCTTATCATTATGGATAATAAGGGGCTTTCATCAGCAAAAAGTTCCTCTCTGTTGGTGTTTTTGTATATAACCTGATATGGGAAAGATCTGTTATGTAGTGTAGAGAGAAAAGATATGCTACTTGATATTTTCTAGCTTAAAAATCACCACCAACAGATCATGAAAAATGCATTTGCAAAGAGTCAAAAGGCAAAAATCAAATTATTTTAATTAATTAATGTCGGCTAGTTAAATACATATTCTGTCTTTGTATTCCCCTTGGAAATAATGTCATCGGTTACTTCCTAGGCTGAGAGTCTCAGTTGAAAAGGAAAGGGGCGTTACCGCGTCATTGTCTGACACAGTCACAGTAAAAGTTTCCTTCGTGAAGTTTACAGAGGATTTCCTTGGGCTTTATTTCTTGAACACCGACCGTTTTTCTGACAAAGTCACTGGAGTTCTGGGTATGTATCATTGCGGACGTATACAGCAAAGAAGGATGAACTTGTAACTAAGCTCCTGCTGTGAGAACATGGTGCTTTTATTTGAGCCACATCATAAGCCCGTACTCAGATTTCACTTCCCTGGGCCCTGACACGCTCCCATGAAAAGCAGTGGGCAGGCAAGGCAGCAGGAATGCTGTAATTCAGGGGCTCCTAGAGTAACTTTATACTTCATTTATTATTTCACCTTTTACTGCACAGCAGTGCAGACCCTACTCTGAGAAGAGGGGAGGTCTTACCCTGGAAACGTAACGTAACGCTTTTGCACTCACCGGTGGTGCAAGCCTAAATGGACTGGTACGGGTTTAGAAAATGTTAAAATAAGACTAAAATAATAGCTGGGCTTAACCTCAACAGTGCTGTGGAATGACATCATTTATGCAGCAAGTTCATTTCATGTCAGATAACGGACTATAAATAATGGACATAAAATTGTAAACAATCAGGGTTAGAAATGAAAGCCAGCTGGTCCTGAACATCTCAACTCCAAAAATCCTGATGGAACTGAAGCTGGAGCACATGCTTTGCAAACGGAGAGGCCGCAGATTGTAAAACCACCAATAAGTGTGAAAACCTGTCAGGGCAAGGCTGAAGCTCCCTGGGGAGGAGCATTGGGGATAACAGGAGGTCGCAGCTGAAACACGGGGATTTTCTCAACGTCTGAA
>Ga0181612_155558_pt1 | contig 24792 bp, 15 predicted proteins | sample HoacroProtozoa21_FD_119630 | JGI IMG/M metagenome (GOLD analysis project Ga0181612, IMG submission 119630) | Hoatzin crop microbial communities from Cojedes, Venezuel. Combined Assembly of Gp0051906, Gp0051904, Gp0051908
AGAGCTTCTGCATCTGCTATCTGTCTGTCTCCTACAGGGTGTGCTTGCTTGGGGTGTTTGCCCTGATTGTCAGCTGGGGATCCCTGGGTCTGGAGTTGGCTGTCGCTGTGGTAAGTGGCTCCAAGCCAAGTCCTGTTCACCCTTTGTTCCAGGTTTGTCAGACACGAGGTTAAACATTACACTGTGCATCTTGTTCTAAGTAGCTGTCCTAGCATTTCCATCTATGAAAAGTACAGAGCTCCTCCTTCCTCAGAGGTGTGGTGTGCTAGCTAGTACTGCTCGGGCTGTGTAAAGCAGTGCTAATGGGGCTGACAGTGAGAAACTTCAGCATCTGAAACACCGCTGTAGTAGAGGGATCCCTGGTGTTGACCTGGCTCAACTGCTCTTTGATACTCGTGTTCTTTGTTCCTTTTCCCTTTTGTCTTGCATCTATCTAGGGCTCCAGTGACTTCTGCATTAACCCCGATGCTTATGTCTCCAAAGTGATTGAAGAGAATGCAGTGCTTAGTGGTGGTAAGTGCTGGGACTGGCTTTGGCACAGGGTGCTGTGACTCCAGGTGTCACATAGGAGCAGGGTAGTGGCTGAGAATTTAAGGCTGTGTTTGAAACAGAGGAGCTTGCGTACGGTGTGGAGCTCTGGGGAACCAATGTTCTTCCCAAAGAGGCATTTATACTCTGATCAGAAGTGCACATGTATGCATTGTTTTGTCCAAAGAGCCTTCAGAACCCTTCTTCTGTCTCAGCCATCAGGTGGAAATAACTGAGGGGTGGGAGATGCTCATCCTTGGAAACGTTTAAGGTCAGGTTGGATTGGGCTCTGAGCAACCTGATCTGGTTCAAGATGTTCCAGCTAGAACATCCTTTAAAGGTCCCTTCCAACCCAAACTATTCTATGATTCTGTGAAAAGATGGAACAACAGACATCCCCGGATTATTTTGCATTGAATGTAGCACTCCTGAATTTTGTTCTCGTCTCCAAGTGACAGAACTGTGGCAATAGCAGTGTGCAGTTTGAGTTGTCTATTTTAAAACGTGATCTTGGGTCTGTATTCCTGAACCCAGAATACTTACTTTTTTGTATCTGTTATCAACAAGCATATAAAATTTTTTATCTTAATGGTGGCTATAAATAGTAGTCTCTTTAGAGCTAATTTAAAGGGTAAATGAATGGAAACTGCCACAAAGAAGTATGAATTTCCCTTTCCATTATAAATGCCGTGTTTTGATTGCTTTGTTTATCCTGTTCCATTTAAAGTGGTATGCCTGCGTCACAGTGGCATCCAGTGGAAGCACTGATGGGTTTTGGGTTTGTTGCTCCTCATTTAGACTGAAGTGGTTGGTGAGATGAGGGGTGCCTCCAGTCTGGACCTCAAGGGGGGTAAAAGTGGCATTCAGAACTGTGGCATAACAAAAAAGTAGTTGGGTGCCTGCCGGCAGAGATAATGTAAGTGCTAAAAGGGAAAAGTATTTTTCAAGACTGAGTTTGCTGCTTAAATAGCAAAGTTAACTATTCTCCTACCTTCTCTCCCTCTAATAATTCCTCTATATAGTTTAGTGTGTGAGAAAACACAAATAAGCAATGACACTGATTTGCAAAAGGAACCACTTGTGTTTTTCCTAGTTCTTATTTAGAGGAATCGGAGAGGAATCTGTGTACCAAAGGTCCAGTGTATGCCTGCGTGCTTAGCCAAATGCTGCCTCTTACTGTGCAACTGATAGGAAATGAGGTATGTAGCCATGGCTGAGGATGCAGGGACTGAAAGTAATAAGAAATGGTTACATCTGGAGGCAGAATGTAGTATAAAAGAGTTTGTACGGGTTGATATTACCACCCTACAGCTTATTTTTGGAATGTCGTCTTTATTGATTTCCTGGGAAGGAGAGGATAGAGCCAGGCAGCTCTCCTTGTAACAAAGAAATGCAATGAGGGAAGAGAATGAGTGTTTAACACGGTACAAGGTGAAATATCCTCTCTTGGCTGTGAAGGTGATGAAGATGTGGCTTCAGGTACCAGGCTAGCCTCCTAGTTATTCAAGGAGGCAAATGGGTCAGCGAGGCCAAGGGGAAATATCTGATGCTAATGCCAGCTGTGTGCTGTAATGATTTGGTAAACCAACTCAGCTCTGGAGCATGTTTGGTAACCCTGGGAAACTGAAGAAATGTCCCCTAGAGCTACTTCTCCATTTCAGTTGTCCTTGTCTGCTTGGCTCCTGCAGTTTTTCTTTAATCAGTATCATTCACTTGGAGGCTGACAGTGAGTGCAGGACTGACATTCTGTCCCTCCTCCTGCTTTCCCCGGCAGGGACAGTCAGCTCCCCTGGGTGAGATCAGGCTCAGTTCTGGCAGCACTGCCAGCTATAACAGTTGTTAAGGCTCCATAAATAACAGTGAATGGGTCTGAGCAAAACGCTGAAGAGGAGGAAGAGCAGGTGTTGTCACAGGCTTGAGTTGGAAGGGTGGCCCCTTCCGTGGGCTGCTGGTGTGTCAGCTCCCTGCTGTTAGGCAGCCGTTGAGCGTTTGTGAGTGCCTTTTCCTTTTTTCCAGAAGGAAATCAGTCTGACTTCTGAGTCTGTCATAGCACTCGGCAGCTGGTTGGGAGATGATCAAATGTTCTGCCTTCCCATGTGGATTTTCACTGCTGTGTCACAGTTTATGATCAAGAAGCTATGGAAATAGCTGCTGATCGCTGATGCTGGGACTGTTCTGTGCACTTGAGCAGGAAGGAAAATCATGACACAAGGACTGCAGTGTGGCACTCAATGCTCAATGACACTTTAATCCCAATAATGGCACCACAGAAACATCTTTAAAAGTCTGAAATAAATGTTGGTATCCCTTAATATGCTTGGCTGTAAGTTGTAGCATTTGCTTTGTGATCAGTTGAGCCATATATACAATGAGAGTGGTGAGCTTGAGGAGACAGAGCAGGCAGCTGGGAGCCAGCATCGATGTTGTCCTCTTGGAGAAAGATGCCCTGTTTGAAGGCTCCCAGTTGTAGTGCATGGACTCTTCACGCGCTCTGGTTTGCTGCCTCTGCTCTTTGGATGATGCTCACCAACGTTAACAGCAGTATAGAGTATAGACAGATGAGGCTGAAACCCTTGAAGATTGCTCCAGCTAGTTTCACCAGAGTGTACTTGGCCATGAATTTTTCAGCTCAGAAAAGAGGCGACTAAGAGTGTGAGTGGATGGATGGGCTCAGGCAGTCCAATGAAGAAGAATCCTTTGGGAATTACCGTAAGCGTAGGAATCACATTGACCTTGGGAATCGCTTCAGCTGAGGTTGGGCTGAGAGCGCACTCGTGTTGTCAGTCTTGCCTAGGTATCAGCTTTTGGACAGTACTGGCTAGGTGCTGCCATCCATTTTTAAGGATATAAGAACCAAACAGTAATCTTAAGAAGCTTTGTAGTGCTGGGTCATCTTTTTTCCCTTTAATCACTGCATTTATTTGTGGTTTTTAAGTATCATGTGTTGTAATATTCCCAGCCCTATGCTCTGGCATTCAGACTAGGACCGAGTCATCTAGATTTGCATATTTGCAATGTTTTTTTGTTGTTGGTGGTTATAGTAGTTTTCATAGAAAAATTAACTGTGGTGGATACTGGGCAACTAATATGTTAATATTCCTGTTTGTCCATTAATTGCTGCTTGCAAATCTAAATAGAATTAATGGAGCTAAGAATAATCTGATTAAGTGTGTTATTGTTGTTGTCATGTTTTTAGCTGGAGAAGAGATGTACTTGTTTTGTAGATAAAATGTGCTGCATTAAAAAGGGGTGGGGGGGCGGAGGAGGGGCAAAACCCTTTAATGCAGGTTTCCTGGAAAAGGAGAGACTTAAATCATTTTGCGGAAGAGGCTGATGTATGTGCCTATCTCATCCAGTATTCATTAACTGAGATAAAGCCAATGGAGTTGAAGAGTGGCTGTGTAATCAGCTCCTGCTGCTAGTAAAAAGACTTGGTGCAGCCAAGATGTTTATTTTCAAAGCAGGAGGCCATCTTCTAGTCTCACTCTTTTTCTGTTGATATTATGTTATTATCGGATGACTTATTGCATAAATTTAAGTAAAAAGGCACAATCTGTCTAAACAACAGGAAGAACTTTTTCCAAACTCTCTTACTAGAAATCTGCATGGGAAACAGCCACTCGCTTCATCTAAAGAAATCTTAAACCTCAGAGGATGGATAATGGAGCCTTTTACCTCCAGTTGGTCTGGCTGGATGCTGAGACTTAGCTGCTCAGATATAAGCAGCAAGCGTTCTTGTAGTGCACAGCGTTTCAGCTGGCTTCTCACTGGTTCAGTCTCATCTTAGAAGCCCAGAGCTGAGTGAAGGAGAGGACTGACACTGCCACCAGCTCCCTTTCCTCTCTAGAAGTAGTGTCAGGGCAAAACCTCACGTGGGGCATGTGGTGGTTACACAGTTGTTACTTGGGCTCAGCAGACACTGCAGAAGAGAGTTTGCCCAAAGACACACTCTCGAGAATCCTGCTGAGCTGATGCTGGCATTGAGAAGCTGTGTTTTGCTGTGTGGTTTTGTTGGACTCCTGATTAGCAGAAAGCTTTGAGTGGAGGGCATGTGGGATGGCTACGAGCTCTTTGCTGAAGGCTCACGATGACTGATTTCACCAGTACAAGCATGGCATATATGAGAGAAATACAAACGTTATGCAAATACTTCTCTTTGCTGTCGGCCTGGTGTTTTAGGGAAGCAAAACTCCTGGTGGAGAACATGTTACCTGGGCAAGAAAGTCTGGCCAAAAGAGTCTTCTTCCCTTCGCATCATAGGCAATATACTTCAGCTTCCTCTGACTGAACCCACAGAGACAGTCTCATCTGGGTGCATACGTAAAAAGGAAGCTGCTTAGAGAACGCTCAAGTAGAGATGAAGGGCTAGGAAAAGCTGGCCTAGGTGGGGGGATTTTTTTTTAACTAGGAATTTATTTTTTGATTGCTTTTTACCCTACAGACCCTCTTGCTGCCTTTTGGCGGGTGCATAATGCCATTTTTTCATTTCAGCTGGGCTTTGAAGTGAATAGTAAGTCTCCATGGTTGCAGAAGCAATAAGCAGTTCTAGCAGCTGAAGCTGTCTTTAGTAGGCAGTTCTACTTTCCTTTCTAGGAAAAACAGACTTTGCAAAAATAAAGCATTTTGGGTAGTTCCCTTCCTTGCCTTCTGCTCCCACACTGCCTGTGCGCCAAGAGGATTGCTGCGAGCAACAGCAGGCATAGGCAGCTGCAGCTGTGACCCTACCTAACCCTGCTCCTCTGAACTAGATAGCCTAAAGGCCGGCTTCAAAGATTAGCTCCAACCTTCAGGAATTTTACTTGAGAGGAAAATGCACCGGCAAGATAATTATAGAAAGAAATTGCCTGGAGCTGTCAGCAGAGTGCAAATGATGGGTTAGTAGAGCTGTTTTCTGGACAGAAACACGAGATTTGGTGTTGTACAGGACAACCTCCACCAGGTTTAAAACCGCTGAAGGTGCCTCCTGCTCTTTCCTCGTTCTGATCCTGGTGGTATGGAGGCAGAGGTCATGCTCCTCTTAATTTCCAGGCTTAGCAGCACAGGATCGCTTTCAGGCAGCTTCACTGCCTATTGTAACTTTAGCTTTAAAGCAACACAGTTATTAGCACACTGGGTTCAGCACAGGGGAAAGCTGCTCCTGCTGGCTTTGCCATTTTGGAAAGCACTTCTTCTGTACAGGGTGTCATACTTGTCAGCTGCAAAGCCAGTGCTACTGCAGCGAAGCCTTGTTGATCCTGCCTTCCAGCATGAAGCAAGGGAAGCACGCACTTCACTGCACTGCTTTTTGCTTTGCTTGTAACCAGCAGCCTTTATCCTGGGCTTACAAGCTGTAAACTATGATGATATCGGGAACCCTCATCTGTAATCTGCCCAGCAGGGATGATCCAGAAGGCCCTGAAGAAACGTTTCTGGAGCTATGTATTAGCAGTATGTCATGCAACTTAATGCACCTACAAAGGTGATGTAAACTTGATACCACTGTGGGAGCCTAAAAGAAACTTTCAGTGGTTGGTTTGTTTAAAGTAAATAGGTGACAAGATCACAGCTCCTCTGGGTCACCGCGTGGGATGCTGTGGATTGCTTTTGCTATGCTCTTCTCTCAGCGCAGGTGCATTTTAATCCATTTTTCCTTAGCCATTGAGTGTGATTTATGAGCCTGGGAGGAGCAGTCCTTTCCTTGGCTCAGTGGTTGTGGACAGTCGTTCTTGTGGTCTGCCCAAAGTGAGCACACAAAGCAGTTCTTGCTGCCCTCCTATCTGCCCAGATTTTACTAATTGCTGTTTGGAGGCTTGGCTGGGAGATGTAAGTCATCCCAGAGAAAGAGTTGGTGGGGGGGAGGTGGAGCAGCTGGCAGAAGCTGCCCCAAAGTAGGCTAATGAATTAGAAATAACAACTGTCAGGTTGCATTGCCAGCCCGCAGGAGCTGACAGCCTGTGCTGTACCGCTGAGTCCCCAGTGTGGTGGCTTGCCGAAAGGTGCATCCAATATTTATGGGAAGCATGGCAGAGTCGGGATACAGTCAGGTCTGCTTCCTTCGCAGCCCCACTCACTCATGGTTGTGCGTTTTACCAGTTTCTGAGCTGGGACTGATTAGAATACCTTTGCAGCCCAGAATATGCGTTACTGAAAGTCACAGACAGAAGGTTAAAAGGAATGGACAAAAAGGTGCTAGTGGGGAGGGAAATGCAGAGTGCGTGTGTATTTGGGGGCTTTTGCTGTCTTGACTGAGCCAACGTCCCCTTGATTTTGCTGACCTGATGCATTCCCATTCACCTGAAGAACTGTAAATACCTGAGAAACAACCTAAAGGTATTTGGATGATCAAGCCTCTCAGAGCTCCTTCCCTTGATAGCATTACTGAGAATGGCAGGGGAACATCTGATATTTCTAACGTGTGCGTGCTGGCAGTTGGTGTAGTATTATGAAGGGCTCAGGAGGGCACCAGGGTGGTTTTGTACACATCTGAATAAGGAGAAGTAAAGCTGTCTTCAAGCCTGGAAATGTGTGATGCTGCTAGCAGAGCACTGCAGCAGTCTTACCTGGAAGTTAATGAGTACATCTCCACTGTACTGCGATTACTGATAGAGTTACTCAGCATTAAGACCAACTTTTGGATGTTATGAGAAAATGAACTGAGGTCGCTTGAACAGATAACGTGTCGCTGGTATCCTAGTACATGGTAAGAGTTTTCTTTCCTGGTGAAGTCTGCAGTATTGACTCAATACCAAAAATAACTTTTTTGCATAAGTCAGAAGAAGGATGCAAAACAAATGACATATACTGTTTTAGTTAAAGTCTAATTAAAGCAACTAATTAAAATCTAATTGCATGCGACATCCATCAGAAAACAGACTGCTATTTACTTGTTCATTCCATGTCAGAAAGACAAGAACTTGTTGTTTTCCACCCAGTTCCTTGCTTTCTTTCAAAGTGATACCATTTTTAGGATTTATTACTGAAAGTTGTGATATTCTTGAATGAAGAGGGCTTTCTTATGTTCTTCTACAGAACACTGCCTAAAACCAGTCTCTCCTTCAATGTGATAGGAGAATCCCCAGTTGTGAAGAGGTCTTTTTTGGTCTCTTTCTTTTTTAAACACTTGAACTTGTACACTTAGGGAGCTGCCCATTCAGCTTTGTGTAGTAGCATAGGGGTGTTTATCTGCACTGTCTTTGGCCCAATGGTGTGCTTCCACAGTAGCAGCCTGTATTTATATCACCACTGCTACCTCTCCTGTGCTAATCTTTTGTGGCTGGTGAAGCAAGTTGGCTGGAAGTTGAGTTTTCTCTTTGCTATGTACCCTGGGCAGCAGTCTCTACCTGTGGTTGCTTCCAGTGACAATATAACAGTATTCTGACACTTGGAAGCTGCAGAAATTAAACATCCAGTTGGACAACTTCTAGGCTAAGAGCATGTCTTACGGTTATGCTACCGATAGTGCTGACTTCTGAAGAAAGCTTGTTTGATGGTTCACCTAACTATAGAAGTTGAGCAGCTCTGTGCCTTTCACTGTTCAAAAAAAAAAACCCCAAACAACACAAAAACCCCACCAAAACAACCAGATCTTTTTTGCCACAAAGGCAGGTTACATCCCTTTCTCTGGTGCTATCCACACACTGTAATCTTACACGGAGACAGGGGAGTATTTCCACGTATATTGCATTTTCATTTTCTGTATTGCTTTCAGAACGCAACACCTCCATTGTGGCACTCAGAAAACACTGCGAAGCTGGAACAATGGTATCTAGCCTGACTTTCTTTTCTTTTGTCTTTGTAGATACTCTCCGCTATTACATTACCTGTAGTGCTGGATACCCCAACCCTTTCCAGCAGGTGAGTGTAAGCCTCCTAGCTCCCTTTGCCCCTTCTTGGCATCCTGCAGGGTATTGGTGAAAGGCTTTTGGTGCCAGTACTCAGCAAGTGGCAAGGTGTTTAGGGAGCACTCCACCTGTTGGTAAAGCTTGGGTAGCTACTTTCCAGCTGTGCAAGGGTGGCACTGTGACTTCATGTGCAGTTTTTTCCAGCTTCACCACTGCCTGCACAGCTTCAGGTCCAGGATGCCCTCTTAGAGGGGCCCATGTGTGGTGTGGTGAGGACCGTGGCTTTGTTCGTGGTACCTCTGTTTACACAGCACTCTTCTAAGAGCAGCAGTGTGGAGACAGAGCACCCACAACTAATGCCAGGGTGGCATATTCCTGCTTTGAATCTCTTCATGCAGGTTCTTTTGGGTTAAACAGTGGCAACACTCCACTCCCAAAATGCAGCCTCTTCTGTGGGTGAGGGAGTGATTCTCACATACGCCTCTTAAATCCCTAGGATGTTGATGGGTTTGTGTCCTGAAGTATAAATGTGAGTCAAAGTATAAATGTGAGTCATTATTCTTTTGTGTGGGGGCTGAGGAACAGCACCTGGGCCCATCGCAAACTTTGTCTCATGTATCAAAGGCCAGAATGAACCCACACCACCCACCATTTGGCAGACACCAGCTGCTTCACCATTTATATTTAGGATTTTTTTAAGTCTTGTCTTCCTCTGTTTTAAAGGGTGGGGTAAGAAGGCTTCAAGCTGTGGTATGATGCACCGTTGCCATCTGTTGCATTTCTGGTTGCTCAGTGTACTCTGACATGCCATTGCATGTGAAATTGCCCTGGGTGCTTTAATGGGATATGGAGGCTGCACCCCAATACAAACGACTTCTAGTGTTAACATTAAGTCTTTCTCAGCCATCTGATTTAATAGAAAAAATCCAGCTGTGCTCTGTGGTGAGAACATGAGTGCATTGTCTTTTGCTCCTTCTCCTCTATCCTGGAGCCAGCCCCAGCTGCACATATGGTGGGGTTTTTTTGTGTGTATGTGATTTTGTTTTTTTTCTTTTGGTCCTTCCCTTTCCCTCTTCTTTGTGTCTGTACTTCTTCCAGGTTGGTAAAAGTCAAACTTAACCCTATCTTAGCTGCACCCATGTCAGCTGAGACGTCCTTAACTTGTGCCATTCACACAGATAATGCTTCAGTATTTGGGAAGCAGGGTTTCAGTCTTTTCCCAGGAGTTCTGTTGGTTCATGTGGTCTGAATTGCTGAAACGCTATGTTTTGTGTTGAGCAGAAGCTGTCAGGAAGTCACAAGGCTCTAGTGGAAATGCAAGATGATGTTATGGAACTCATGAGGTCAGCAAGCAGAGAGCACCCCACCTCTAAGGTAACTCTCCTCAAGCTTGCTCTCCCTGTGCTTTCTGGCTTCCCTTACCCTTGTATAAAGCCCAAGATCAGCTTATGCTAAGCTGCTTCCTTGCTGTAATCACTACCTTGTTGCTTACAGGAGTATCTTACTCGGATCCAGGAGGTTTTAAATTCAACAGAAATCAACTTGCAGCAACTGACAGCTTTAGTAGACTGTCGGAGTCTGCATTTGGTGAGTACTTGGTAACTGGGCCTGAGCTAAGAAAGAACAAAAGGGGAGTAGAGCCTGTAGTGAACTGATTACTTTGGAGTTTCAGGTCTCTGGTGTGCCAAAACAGTTTACAGTAAGTTTTACTGATCGACTGCAGCAAAAAGGAGAATGGAAATTTGGATCAAGTTAGCTTTGCGTTTAAAGATCAGCATAGAAACTAAAAACCATGCCTTTATACATACACGAGCTGCACCCCTAAGGCTTCAGGGGCCTTCTTTTTTTTTTAATAGCTTGTTGCCTTTCCCATGGAATGCCTTATAGTTGCAGTATAGCATGGCCTAACTGTTGCCTAAGCTGCATGTCCAAAGGTAGAAAAACAGATATTCCATGCCTGTGTTCTCGGGCAGTGGGACATAGTGAAGGAGCTGAGAGGCTTAATGAAAAATGTGGCATCTTAAGTTGGGTGGATAAGTATGTCTTAGCTTTTTTCTTTTTTTTTCCTTTTAAATTCTTATTGTGTGGGGTTGAAAATATTCCCACATCTATATCTGAGTTGGGCTTTGAGGGAAAATAAGGGTTAAGATCAGTTACAAAAAACACTTGAGGTCTCCAAAATTAAAATAGAAGTATACTCTGGAAAAGGGGCTACAATCTCCCAAGTTCTTTTGGAGAACATAGTCCGGGGAAGGGCTTTTGAATTGGAGCTCAATGTTGACACTCTAGTGATCAGGAAACTCTGCTCATTTCTCTCTCCAGGATTACATCCAGGCTTTGACGGGCTTTTGCTATGATGGAGTGGAAGGCCTCATCTACCTGGTTCTCTTCTCCTTTGTCACAGCCCTCATGTTCAGTTCCATTGTGTGCAGCGTCCCACACACTTGGCAGCAGAAGAGGTATAGAGAGGGTTTAGATCCCGTAGCATTGTAGAGCTCTTTCCTAATGAAGACTGGCTATTGGATTTGTGCCCATGAGCATATGGAGCTCTTTCCCATATGATCCCAGGAGTCTGAGGGATGAGGCTTTATAAGCACAGGTCCAACAAAAAAAACCAAAACTGTTGGCTTTGCTCTGGTTGTGGTTAATATTTACACCTGAACCTTATTGCCCTGGGATACTACGTGTGCAGAGTATTCAGTACGCTGTAGGACTGAGTCAAGTCAGAGATGAATGATTACAGCTGTAGAGAAAAGTAATGCTTGAACTATGTGCCATCTCTGTAAAGTACCTATTCTTTTGCATTGCTTTGAGGCATTTGTTCTAGTATGGGGAAGAGAATTGGAATGAAAAGCAGTTCACACTTGCCTTTCTTGGCTTTGCTCATGCTGGTGTGACTGATTTGCATAGTTAATAGAAGCCAGGAACTGTCTTGTTGGCCATGGCATGGACAGATGAGATACTCGCAAATTGGTGGCAATCATCTGACAGCAGAGCTGTTTGGAAATAGTATTAATGATGGTACCCAGGCTGATCGGTAAGCCTTTAGCAAACCTTCGCTTCGCTGACTGCCTGCTGCACCGCATACAGCTATTAAAATAGCTTGGAATTTTCTGTTCTTGCAGAAGAGCAGTAGACTGTGCAGCAAATTCTATTCTGTGGTCTCAAAACGTGATTTTTGTGGTCCAAGCCCAGGCTCAAGGTTCAAAGTAAAATGGAACACCCTGAACAATAGCAGGAAGCCAGTGCCTGCCAGGCCTGCAGTGCCCGCAGAGAAAGCCTAGGGAAATGCGTCAGAATAGCACTTAAGAGAATGGCTGGTTTCCTCACCTCTTCCACGTGTGGCTGCAGAGGCGTTACCAAGAAGAGAGTATTAGTCTGTCCATTCGAAGGAGAAGGGCTTACGTAGTGGTATCTGTTGTGCTGCCTTCCATGTGGGCTGCTGCCTGCCATGCCAACCCCAGGACGGCTCACGCTGCTGCTGGGAACTGAGGTATTCCCTCTTGCATTCCCAGGAGCACCATTTCTTCCTCTGTCTCCCTCCAGGAGGTGGAGGATATATTATACTTTATTGCCTGTAAGAGACCGTGCAGGCTGCAGTTCCCTGAATAAATCTTCAGTGCCACCTTGTGTACAGAAGCTGCAGGATGTTTGGGATGTCCTATGATGTCCATGCTGTCTCCCCAAGCAACAAAGTGCTTCCTGTAGAACACTTTACTGGCTTTGTCAAGCGTCGCTAAAATAGATTTCAAACCTTGGTGCTTCACCCCATAATTAGGGAGATAAAATAGCAATGTGTATTATATAGGAGGGACAAGAGAATACTATGGGAAAGGGGGAAAGATCTAGCTGGCAAACAAACTGCTCTGCGCTGCGTTAAAATTGATTTTAAATTCCTGGCATTTTGAGAGAATAAAGCCTGTGGACACAACTGTTGTAACTTAATCTCTGCAAAGACTTCAAGGATTCTGCTAGAAGCTGAAGCAGACCCTTTTTAACCAGAATGGGAGTTCAGAGAAGTCTGCAGAGATTTATCCTTAAAAGCCCTTTGGACATGGCTACAAGAAATGGAAGGAGACAGACTGCAGTTTTGAAGGGTGTTTTCTGTGGGGTGCACGGCAGTACGTCCCCACTTCCCCTCTCTCTTCTTTAAGCGCTGTGCATTTCAGGATGTGCGTCTGTCCTTTGGTGGTGTGACGGGGCAGTCGCAGAACTGTGCTGTCTGCTGAGCCCTGAGAGAAGACCGCAGGGAGGTTGTAAGGGATCACGCAGTGTAAAAGTCCAGATGGTGTCTGTGGGAGGTCTGAGTCACTGCAGTGTAGGCTGTGTTTGACACTGCCACCCTGAGGCATCCCAAATGGGTATAAATGTGGAGGTGTGGAAGGTGGTTGGGGAGGTTCCTAGGATTACCATGGTTTCCTGCAAACCCCGCATGTGGGGTAATTGTAGGGTTCTAGGAGGAACTTTTTCTCCTTCTTGCAGAAGCTCAGATGATGATGGGGAAGAAGAATCAGCTGCTCAAGGGAGTAGACAAACACACGATAATCTTTACAGAGTGCACATGCCCAGCCTCTATAGCTGTGGGAGTAGTTATGGCAGTGAGACCAGCATTCCAGCAGCAGCACACACAGTCAGCAATGCTCCCGTCACGGAGTACATGTGAGTATCCCGACAAGAAGGCTGTATTGCGGCTGGTCCAGGTCGCTTCACTCCGATTCCTGTTGTCACGAAGTGCTGCGAGGCTGGCACTTTCGACCTAGCAGTAGAAGGTGATGAATGATTTTGTCCAAAGTGTCAAAAGGCATGTTTTCTGGTTGGCATGCACTGGAAGAAGGGAATATCTTAGAAGTCCTGCGGTGGGAAGAGTTGTATTAGACAGCATGCTCCAAAATGTCAACAGCTTTGCCTGCACGATTTAGAAACCTGTCTAGAGAAAAGAAGTAGGGAAGTATTGTCTAGACTCCTTCCTGCACAATGATTCTGATCACCAGAAGAGTTAATTCTTCAGACAGAGCGGTCTTGCTAGAAGATTTTAAGACAAAACCTGCAGGTTCTGTCCTTCCACAGTATCTGCAGTCAGCTCTGACATCTGTTGCAGTCTGGAGCTACCTAGTCCAGGTGGGATTTTCAGAGCTTTCTCCAGAAGTGCCTGACCCTGATCACACTTGGGCTACCTTCAGGGCCCATCTTTTTTAGGCTGGTACATCACTTTTTTCTTCCCCTTAGACTTTGTCCTTATTTTATCTCTGTTTCTGCAGCTTGGCAGTTCCGATGCTGCAGGGAGGCAGATTTTTGCACAGACCTATTTTTAAATTGCTTGACGTGATTCAGTGTGGGCCCTTCTGAGTAAGAGTGTAAAGATAGCGCTTAATCTGAGGAAAATAATGCTAGGTTTGTGCCCGTGTCTGAAAAAGGGGGTCCACCTGGCCTGTAAGAAAAGCTTTGACAGAGACTGACCTGATACGGTAGCCCTGGGGGTGCGTATGCTCTGTCCTGTGTCACCATCAAAGACCTTCCCCAGAGAAGCGTGGCACATACCCCCTGTTACCATGTGTGTCTTCCTTTCCTAGGAGCCAGAATGCAAATTTCCAGAACCCCCGTTGCGAGAATACCCCGCTCATTGGCCGGGAGTCCCCACCTCCCTCAGTAAGTCTCTCTTTACTGCTCCTCTCTGCTTCAGCAACTTTGGGGAATACACGTTTTCCACTCCTGTATACTCTCAAGGGAGCTGATTGTGCAGCCAAACACAGGATCTGGCCCATAAATGGCAGCAATTTGAAAATACAAGCCATGTCTTGCCTGCCATGGAGAATAAAACCCTGCTATGCTGCTTTGGACATTGCACATGAAAAGAATAAAACTCAAACTATTAACACTGGTAATCCGATGGGCCCAGTCCTGCCACCACTGAAATGCATGAGCATCTTCGTGTGTAACTTCAGCAGGATGATTCACTTGCATGAAGTGTACTTGCTATCTATGGCATTGGTTCCTCAAGTTTCTTTTTAAACTTGTTGAAGCAGTAAATTCAGAGTTATCGCTGAACCTCTCTCCTTAATCTGCCCTGAAGAGATGGTAGGATGAAACTTGTATTTTTTTGTTGGGATTTTTTTTAAATCTTTCTTTCACAATTGTTTTTCTTTCTTTAGAATCTCTTTTTGTATTTAATTTCCTATGGAGGCAAAAAAAAAAACTTTCATGGAAGGTTTTGGTATTTGGAGTGGCCTGATAGCCGTTTTCTGTATGTTGGATAAAACATGGGCTTGCCTTCATGTCTGTGTAAGAACTAGAGGAATCTTGCCCTCCTTCCCTGGATCCCGTAAGCCTTTCTTACACCAGAACTTGGAAAACATGCCATCACAGTGCTCACTAACTTGGTGGTGTGGTTACAGAGGATGAGTAGTAGCATGCTTAATAATCAACCGGTCTTCAGGTATAGGTAAAGAAAATACTCTGTGGTGCATGTTTCAAATTCCTGGGGGTTCAAATTCACACATCGAGGGGAGGAAGAGGAGGTTGGAGCATGGAGGAGTAGGAATTGTGGTGGAATGGGGACATCACATTCATGTTTACACTTCGAAATGACCAGTCCATCTTGCTGTAGAAAGAGTGGAAAGTTGATCCTTGTTTCTATACTTGGCCAGACCTCTTTCAACCTTCACAAGGAGATTTTGCTGATCCCTGGTGGTACTCTGATTGCAAGCTCTGGTAGCATTATCTGCTCTCGGCAATGAGACGGTCCTCGGCAGAAGAACTGCTGTGCTGCACACAATACAGTGTGGCAAAGGCTTTACTACTGGCATTCCCTCGTGTAGGAAGGGCACTGTCCCTCTGGTACTGCCAAGGTGTATCTTCATTCAATGTCTGTAGACCAAGGTCCTGCTTCCCCTTCCCCTGCAGCTCTTCTGCTTCAGAGAAAGCACACCCGTTTCTGCAGGGGCTTTAGTTATGCAAGAAGTTCCCTGGTTCTTTGGTAACTGTTTACAGTAATGCTCTGAGGGGGGATCTGAGTCCTGGTGCCTTAGGCTGGTTTCTGAGAGGAGGTAAAGATGAGATTTTTTTTTTATTATTTTTTTTTTCCTCCAGAGTAACTTGACTTGGCAGCCATCAATATGGGCTGTAGGGAAGCGCAGGAGCTGAGAGAGGAGGGGAGTGCAGCACTGCACCTGTAGACAAGGGGAGCTTCTTCCTAGGCGAGGCAAGGGACAGGCTATGGGATAAATATGTTTTCTGGAGGGACATAGCAGACAAACAGTGGAGAGAATAAAAATACTGTCTGCTCTCATATTGGCAGGCGGCAGGGCAAGGGGCTTTTCTGGGGTTTTTGTGTTCACAGCTCTCCATAGCAGGTGGCTGACACCGTACTGAGGCAGAAGAGATTTTAACTCTTTGTAGCAAATCGTCTGTAGGAGCAGAGAGATGAACAGGGAATACCAATGCACATGTCCCTGCCTCTTTCTGGGAGGGAGGAGAAGGGATAACCATCCAAATAAGTGATGTCCAGGGGGTGGGCAGAGCTGATATATTCCATTTAGCTTTCTGTGAACAGATGGTGAAAACTAAGATGTGATGATCCTGCTGCATTGTTTGTCCGTTACTTTTCCTGGCTTTTTGTTTGTTTGGTTTTTTGCCTTCTCTCATTCCTTCTGTTTTCTCCTTCTTGCCACAGGGCTATTCCCTTAGGGTTGTAGAGTCCACCTTGTCGCTGACACACACCACAGCGTTTCACTTGCTTGCACTGTGTTTTTCATGCACGTTGAGGCTGCACTCTCTTTTTCTCTCTTTCTTGCGTCATCACAGTTGTATTTGGCTGCCATGGACAGTAGCAGCCATATGAGCTGGCAGCTTAAGCCCTCGGACAGTGCACGGACATACTGGTAACAGCGCCCGCAAATGGAACAGGTACTGGAAAAAAGGTCCTTCTTGCTCAACCCCTTCTCCACTCCCAACCACTCCTTTCATCCCTGCACTGTTTATCCCAGGCCAGTGCCTTTTATTTCTTCACATTCCTTCCCTCTGCACCTCCCACCCCATTCCCTCCTGCAAGGGTTGAAATTAAAATCCGTTTTGCTCTGGTGCAGACTCAAGGAGCAGTATCAACCTCGAAAAGGCTTGTGGTGCACGTTGTGAGAGTTATAGGCGCTCGTGCCTCACAAAAGCTAACTCGCAGCAGCTTCAACTCCGAGTCCACACTATAGAACAGCTTGAACACGTAGTACTGAGTGCTGCTCGAATGTAGAACTAACCTTGCCCTCCAAATGAAGAATACAAGTTGTCCCATCACGAGAAGCTGTTTTCTAGAAGTAAGGAGAACCAATCTAGTAGCTTTTCAGTGGGGACTGGTTGTCTTAATTCAGCTTTTGGCTTCCCTCAAGCCCTACTGCTGTTCTGTTTGTCTTGACTGGTCATTAATGGCATGTGCCCGACACCACTGATACTTACCTGCCACAAGCTTTAAGCTCCTCAGTAGGATTTTTAATTTGTTGAAAAATCCCAGCTGGTAACGGTGGCCTGTCCTGAAGCGTTACTTCATTGCCTGTTAGATCTGTGCAGCTTCTCCTTTTATCCTTGCATTTAAAGTCAGAAAGCAGTATGTTTAAAAAAAAAAAGTCCCTGAGGGTGCAGGCATAAGCACTACTATCTATTTCATTCTGTTTCAAACCCTTTTACTATTTCGTTTGTTCTGTGTGTGTCCGAATCATCCCATCTATGTCCCACAGGCTCTGTGAACAGGGCCCACCTCATACCATTTCATTGTCTGAATTCCTAATGGGCTGTAGTTGCTGATGTTCTCCAGGGTAGCCCGTGTTTCTTTCCTCGCGGTGGTCCATGAACAAGCCACCTGCCTCCAGAAAGAGTAGGTGGTCTGCATTAGGCCTTGTAGTTTTTTAGCTTGGTTGAATGCAGGGTGTGATTAGACCTACCAGGCAACTCACCTGCTCCTCCAAGGGAACTAGAGTCACATGGTAACTGGAAGGTGTTGGTTCCACTTGGAACCGAGGTGGCTCATGCAATCCATAACCTGTATCTTCCATTCTCTTCCCAGAAACACATGTCCATAAAGCTGCTGTTCTAGCTTTTCTGCTGTTGTTGCTGGGACTCTGGTCAGCCTTACCTTGGATTCCTTTCTGCCATGTTGCTGCTTGGTCTGCATTCTTGCTGCCTCTTGCCGTTTGTCTGCCTGCCTTGTGACATGCTGGGAAGGGTGCTGTCTGAACCGGGTGTCTCAAGGCCCTCTGCCATGGTGCATGAATGCAAACTTGTCTTGAAGCATGGTGCTAGCACCTATGAAAGGGTCACAGCTTTCTACAGTCTGAAGTCTTGCAAAGACTGCTCTTGGGCATCAGCTTATGGTGGTTTTTCTACTTTTTGATTCCTACAGGTGGTGGTGTAGCAATGTTAGATGGGTCTGCTCCATGAAATAAAATGTTGCTGGGAGGGAGGGGAATTCTAGTGTTTTCATTCTGGACTTGAAATCTCCTCTGGACTGAAAAGTGACCTGATCTGTCTGCACTGTCTTGCTGCTTACCTAAGGTCACACCCAGAGTTTAATGTGGCTGTCTGCAGGGCTAAGAACAGGGTATTGCATTCTTTCCAGAACTTTAAGAACATATAAACCGAACAGAAGCTCTGTTCTTTTGACTTGAGAAAATGAAGTCCCTTTGAATTTGGAACCTACTGACTGGAATTGGCTGTTTCCCTGCATCTCGTACCTCCCATACACATAATGATACCAAACCCTGTGTGTTTACTGTGCTCTAGCTATTTGGGAGGTGGATCAACCTTTAAGAACTTGAATGCAGAAGCTTTGGTCTTCATTGGATTACCCAAATAGCTCTGGCAGGGTAGCTGAAGAGAGATACATGTAGGGTTTTTAACCACAACTAGCAAATGGTTTATATTCGGAGGCATGGTTTCATATGGTAAGTGATCTTCCAGTGTAGCTCAGTAAGCTGTGAAGTACTCATGGTCTGCACAGTTCACAGGAGTTGTTAGAACTTACGATCTCTAAAATTAACTGATTTTTCCCATTAATTCTTTTTTTTTTTTTTTTTTTTTTTGCAACCAATGATTCCTTTGTAACAGGCTGTAGGGTGTTAAGCACCTAACTAGTATATGCTGGCAAACCATACCTATGAAAGTTCATATCCTCAACAAGGCTGAATGTGAAGGAGAGACTTTTTTTTTTCCTTTGGAGAAACACAAAAATAAACTTGTGTGCAATCAACTGTGTGTGTCCTCGCTGACTGGGGAGTGACTGAGCAGTGTGCTGCGTCGAGTAGCACAAGCCAGCAGGAGAAACAATAAAAAGAAGTCTTTTAGGTGCTCTTTTTAGGGTTGCTGGCAGTGTGGTGAAGTTATGGGTTGAAACTTGTCTGCCGTGCTGTTTTAGAAAGGGTAAATGAGGGTGTATAGGCACGTGGGTACTTCCAGCGAGAGTGCTAGAAGAATGGCTGCATTGTGCATGTTCTTTAACCTCCTATGAAAGCTCCTCTTTAAGGGAAACTAAATGCAACTGTATACCTTATAGCTGTGTCAGGCACTGTATCCAGGTTATCCCAAAGTAGAGGTCAAGGCCTCCTTAGCTCTGCATTGTGCTTAGGCTTTAAGTTTTTAGAATTACTTTTTAAAGGAGCTAAAGGCTTAGTTATTTTAACTGCGGATAATATAGTTTGGTTTCATATCCATGTGACTGGCAAGTTTCTGTTGATACATCTTCATCTGCTGGTCCAGATGTTGGGATCTGTGTATTCCACAGCATCTTTCCTCTGCTTCCCAGCAGAGGATGCGCTGAAGGACTTGGCTGAGGGACTGCTGTCAGCAGCATGTGGAGCAAAGCATTCGAACGTGGAGTCTAATGCAGTGACTGAAGATCCAGTGCATGCTGATGGAGCTGTGCTGGTAATGAGGTGCACAGGGAGGTGTTAGCTCTCCACTTCCAGGTTTCAATCATACTTAGCATGCTCATTAAAAATACGCTTTAACAGAAGGAGTAACTGGTTCAAACTGTAATGGGAAGAGGTACAAAGGCACAAAAATCCTGAGTTAAGGAGAGAATATCAGCCCTAACTCTGAGTCTTGATTTGTTCCTTTTGTTGGATTGCAGGTAGGTTTGACTGTGAAATCCCCTCTGCTTGACTGTCCAAAACTCACGTTCCTGATTACTTTGTTTTAGTGACACTTAAACAACTGTGGGGTGTTTTCATGGTGGAGGAAGAAGTGAATTCTTTTAGACCTCTCCCTCCGTGGTGGGTGTACTTTGTACATCCTTGAAATGCAGTTCATCAAGTGGCCCTTCTTGATTTTAATGCTCTAAAGAAAGTTGGTGTTGCATGTTGTGTGCTTAACTTATATGACTTGTCCAGGAGGATGCACGATAACCTTCCATGATCTGAGATTTTTTTAAATACTTCTTGCAAAACCTCATCACCTGGAAGTTCTCTGTTCATACTCATTTCCTATCACATATATAGAATATAGATGAAAGATGAGCAATTAAATGCATTTTTGCTTCAAACACCTTCTTGTCATGATGCTCAGCTGGTAATTTCAGTATTGCGCTCCCTGAAATGTGCCCTACTTACTCTGAGAAAGTTCTTTGACTTCTAAGCCCCTCTGAGCCCATTGGGTTAGTCTCCTGTGTTTTAATAATGCCCTAAACTTTATTTCTGAAACAGTAATCCCATTTAATAAACTGTATAGAATATAGTACATAAACTGGCTCAGCTTGGTATTTTCTATCTCTTTCCTCCTCACTCGCAAAAAATAGACCTTAAAAAGAGGAGGAACAGATGTACCCTTTGTCTTCTAAATATAGATGCCATTTCTGGGCCAGAGTTTTATATTAAGATCCATGTTCTGCAGAAAGTTTTCCAATTATGGAAGATACTAAAAGATGTGTGCAAGTAAGCCACAGGTGTCTTCATCTTGTGCCAATGGGGTCAGCGCTGCTAAAGGAGCAGTTTCTCTCTTCTGTTGTGCGGAGGTTCAACCTGGGGCAGTCTTTCAGGGAAAACTAATAAAATACTGTTAATTCTCTGAAAATGTCTTTGGAGGGCTGAGCTTTTGAGAGCCTGAAGATAGCTTATAATGTTCTTTCCCGGTGGGCAAGATAAATCATACCTCCTGGTGTGGAACTGCCTTTCAGTTGTCTCTTTGCCAGCTTAAATGGCCATTTTACGTGGTTCATTTTGAAGGTGATAAAAAGTCAGTATGCTGAAGAGCACTCTTGGGAAGTTAGATGTGGGTATTAGAGAATTATTCAAGCTCCAGCTGGTATAAAAAGAAGAAAAAAAATGTCTGTTCTTATTGCTTGGTTGTTAGTATCATGGTAGCAGAATCCCAGAGGCAGTAATGTGGTCATGAGGAAGGCATTGAACACACTAGCATAAAGAGGCAAAGTCTTTTCTTCTTATTGCTGGGTATTATTTAAATGCTTTTCAAATCGTTATTCAAATAGCATATAAATGACATATGTTACCTCAGTAGCTTCTGGGAGCTGTTTTGGATTACATTGTTTAGAATAAAAGTGAAAATAAGGGGGGAAACAAACACAAAACAAAAAAACAAACCAAAACCACCTTTCATCTTTCTTACTTTCTCTTCTCACCCCCACCCTGGAGTTTTGTCTACTGCTGCGTGGTGCACAGGTTGGATCCCAAGCTACAGTGACCCATCTGATAACGATTACCTAATATCTTGTTTGATGGCAGCCCGTTGCCAGCCTGACAGGGTCTGTTCTTTCTTGGGCATAAATTGTTCAGAGATTCATTCTTCCACACGTTTCTTTCAAACTGCCCATCTGTGCATGCAGTCTTCTGATGCCCTCATTGCTGTAAAATGCCATGGAAAAATGCAGTGCACACCCATTTTCTTTTCAACCTCCTTTTCTGGCATGGTTGAAAGCAATAACATGATTAAGAGAGGGTGATGGTATAAGATGCGTTTTTACATCTGCATCACTTCCTTTTCCCTCTCTTCTCCCAAACAAAGTGTGGCAGACTTTGACTCTGACTGTTGGGTTTCCTTCGCTGTGGAGAGCTTGGATAAATCAGTCGCCCATCTGCACTGACCTGGCCAGCATCCTTGCGGCAGGCTGACAGTGTGTTACTCGGACTGGACTACGCAATGACTTGTGAAACTTTTGTTGCTGGACCGAGCCAGCGGCAGCTTGAGACGCTTGCTGTAAATACAGGCCACTTTGTGCTGGGAGGTGGTTGTAATCTGTGGTTCTGTGTTTACATTAGTCATTCTGACTTACTTTTCTGTTCTGTTTGTTTTGTTTTCTGTCTTGTCTTCTTCCAGTACACCTCCAGCATGAGAGCCAAATACCTCGCCACCAACCAACCTCGTCCAGATGCTGGCAGTGTGCATTAAAATTAAAAAGCAAAAGCAAAAAAAAAAGACAAAACCCACACGTGCAGTCAGACTAAACAATGTGCCAACTGCTGTGCCCCTATGCTGTCCTTGTAGAACAATCCTGCTGTTCTGCCCCAAATCCAGTGCAGCTGCTCCTGTTTCTCCAGTCCAGACCACCCCTCCAACCTGGCACCTGCCCACTGGAGCGGAAGTCCCTTTTGAATTTAAGCCTTCACCTTGTTGTACCTGATGTGCAAGAGAGAGCAAGCACGTGCAGGCAAGCAATGGAGAGCACCCAGGCAAGAAACCGGGCCCGCCTGCGTGGGGCCAACTTTATCAGAGTAGCCTGTCTGAGAAAGTTGGTGAATATCTTCTGCCCCCTTTTTTCCCCTTCTGTTCCCTAGAGGGACTTGGTGAAAAGACAGTGGTAGAGCTTCTTCACTTCTGCAGTGGGATCAGCAGCCTGTCAAATGCTGAAGAAGCGGAGGCTTGGTGCCTATGACCAGCGTACAACGAGGGAACGCTGAGTCAATGCACGGTGCAGCATTTTGGTGGGAGCCCTCTGGTCCGGTGCCCTGTGTGAGGGAGGAGGGAAGCTCCTGCCTCATGGTGTCACTGCATATCCACTGTAATTTGGGAGCCTGAGGCTCTTCTAGAGCAAACCCTGGTTAACTCTTTTTAAAAAAAAAACACAAAAAAACAAAAAAACAAAAAACATTAAGAAAATGCCTTTTTCTTTCCTGCTATGTATCTAGCATGTGAATTCTTGAGGAGGAGCAGGGGGGGTTCCCAGCACCAGTCAGTTGCTCTGAACCTGACCTCTCTGCTCCATCAGGGAAGCCCGGGTACTTGCAGATGGCATTCTGGGTGCTGCCTTTACAAGGCCGACACACAGCTCAAACAGGAGCCAGTTACCCACTTGGTGCCAAATTTTTCCAGCAAAAGACTTGTAAGACTTTATAGGGGGTATTTTGCACTAAAGAGTTTCAGCTCTCTGACGCTAGATCTTAATGGGACAGTCAGCTTGCAAAACCAAGAGAGACTGGAAGCACCAGTGGATTTATAGCAAACGGAAGCTCTCCCTGCAGGAGTGACCTGTGAACTCTGCTGGACCTTTTTTCTCTTCTGTTTTCTTTTGTTAAAATCCTAATTTACAGCACAGGGTTGCTGAACTGGCGTTGAAGGAGGTTTTTTGGAGCCTCAGTCCTAACAAACTCACAAGACTGTCGGTATATCTTCTGCGTTCTGGAATCAGAAACCCAAGTGACGTCTGGAGAATATTGTGACTGTCAGAACCGGTTTTTATTTTATTGTGTTTTATTTCATTTTGTTTTCCAAGGCATGTTGCTAACCACTATCTGACCGTATTAAGGCACATGTAAGGCATTTTTCTAGGCAAGAGGCAGAACAAGGCTTGCAAAGGGGCAGCTGGGTGCCTGCAGAAGGCAACATCCTCCATTGGTGCTGTACTTTCCACTGAAGAGCAGTGCTCTGAAGGGCACTGACAGCTTCCTCCTGGAAGAGGAGACTGCCTCTTGGGAGGGACTGTCGAGTACTGCCCTTTCAGTAGGGTAACTGTGATGTTGCTTTTTGTCTTTTTACCTCTGAGTGGGGGCATCTTAGTGTAGCTGCTGAGCATTACGTTAAAAAACTGGCAGAGTAAATAAAGTGGGAAACTTCTCTCAAACTGGAGTTGAGCCATTGGCAGAGGCAGTTAGTCTTCACCTCGGTGATGTTCACCTCACTTTTGCTGTATGGGGTACAGAATCTACCAGTCTGCCTTTACTCAAGTCAGTTGCCTTCTTGCAGTGAGGTAGGAGTTGCTTCTAGCAGGTAGCTGACTACTAGGATGGTGGTACCTGCTGTGAAATGGTACCAGCTCTGTGGAATGGCAACCTTTGAGACCCCTCTTCAGATAGAAACCACTAATAGACTGCAAAAGCTGTGGGCCAGCTATTACTGTTCAAAGGAGTAAGGGGGACAAGGAGGGGGCACCACCACACAGGAAGAGGATGCTTTGGAGATAACTTCACACTTCACCATAAATCTCTGGAAGCAGGATTTTCTTGCCTCAGGACTGAGATACCCTTTCAGACACATTTGGGCTTCACACTGAAACATACCTCTGCGTTATCAAATAACAAGGGCAGGGAAATGTGGTCACAGGTGGTATGGAGGGACACTGTGGCTCATGAGCACCAGGTTTTCCACCCTGTCTTGAAAGCCTACCAGGAGACCTGGGTGTGCAAGCGTGTGGCAGGGTTAGCTTGCAGGGCCCAAAGCACGTGACTGCTGTCTGAGGGGAACTGAGCCTTCCCCTTGCTTTGAAGAAAGAAGCAAGAGCCATGTAATCCTTACTGAGACTGAGCTGTTCTGCCATCGTCTTTCCTTCCAAGAATAGGGTCAGATTGCTACTTACAGTATCAATTTTAGGGGAGCTGCCCTAAAATCTGTGGCCTGGTCCTACTAGTTGAAGGCAAGTGTTTTGAAGGCTGGAGGGTGTGGGGAACCCTGTGGAAACAAAGTGCATCTCTATATTGACTTTTCTGTACACAAAATGCATCCTGAACATGCGTGTGACTGCACTTTGGGTTGGATCTGAATTGTCACGGTGGTCTTGTCTGTGCCAGCAGGGATAACGGGGGAGCGAGCCTATGTCTTTTTGTTTGCAGCATCTAATGGAGCAGCCACCTTGACCAGCTTCTTTCCAAGGTTTGGCATAGCCACTCATAACACCCAGAACAACGTCTGACACTGGGGCTTGCAGCAAGGCACAGATGTGGAGGTATGTGCTCTGTGGCTTCAGAATACAACTGGAAAGTACGTTACGGAGATAACCTCTCTGCAGGCCAGCAGAACATGACTGCGGTGTGAGCTGTGTACCTTTGTCCAGCCAGCACTTCCTTTACTTGACATGGATATTGCACTTTTGTAAAGCATCCTGGAACTCTGCTGCCCCGCTGCATGCTGTGCAGAGCGCTGGATAGGAAACACAGACAAATGGGTTTCTTTTGGTTTGTTCTTATTACTACTTTTTTTTTTTTTTTTTTTTTTTTTTTTTTTTTTTTTTTTTTTTTTTTTGGAA
>Ga0181612_110202_pt1 | contig 24781 bp, 10 predicted proteins | sample HoacroProtozoa21_FD_119630 | JGI IMG/M metagenome (GOLD analysis project Ga0181612, IMG submission 119630) | Hoatzin crop microbial communities from Cojedes, Venezuel. Combined Assembly of Gp0051906, Gp0051904, Gp0051908
AGACAGCTAGTTGGGACAAAAGCAATTCTCTGAAATCCATCTAGATTCACTTCTCAGACTTCAGTTAAGTTGCACCTTACCTTGGACATCTTTGTTTTTGGCAGATTTGTCTAGTGAACGATCCTCGACCTCAGAACCTGTACAATAGGCTGTACACAGTGGAGTACTTGGGCAACATGGTAGGAGGGAGGAAAACGCTCTATAACAACCAGCCTGTTGATGTCTTGAAAAAATTAGCGGCAGCCTCTATTAAGGATGGCGAGGTTTGTTTGGTTTCTTTGCATGGATGGCATGGTGCAGCTGTTGTAATGTAAAACTTGCTGAGGTATGGCCTGGACGTGACTCTCCCTTCTGTTTGTAGGCTGTGTGGTTTGGCTGCGATGTTGCAAAGCACTTCTGTGGCAAGCTGGGAATTAATGACATGAATATGTAAGTAGAAAATCAAAACAGAATACCCTTTGGGATGCTTGGCTAGCACATAAACATGCCTTAACTGCTTAAGAAACTAATTTGTACATACTTTGGATTATATACCCCAAAAAAGTATATTTAAGTAATTCAGCAGCAGCACACTTTTTTTTTCACTTGTTAGCTGAGATCTGAATCCTTTAATGATGCACTACAAGTGGTTGTTAAAATATTTTTACTCATTTGAATTGTCTAGCATCTGGTGAGAGAAATTGCTGAAGGGATCAGTTTTTGCTTTTATTCTGAAACTAAAAATAGTTGAACTTGCATGCCTGTGCGCTGGCTCTGGGGCAGCGCAGTCTGCTGATTCCCTGGGTCACTTGTGAGAATTCTCCCTACATCCTTGTTCATATCGCTGATCTGGCTTTCGAACAGATTTAATCATGAGCTGGTGTTCGGTGTCTCCATCAAGAACATGAACAAAGCAGAACGATTAATGTTTGGAGAATCAATGATGACTCATGCCATGGTCCTGACAGCTGTCACTGAGAAGGTAGTCTCCCTCCTGAAGTTCTGATGCTTGCATGGATGTGTTTGAGTATTCTGGTGGCTTGTTTGTGTGCTGGGCTCGTTCGCAATGTGTAAGCTGTCCTGCTGGAGTTCAGCGTGTGTGCCACAACACCCTGGTGCACCAGGCCTGGTTGTCTGTTCTCCCGGTGTTGTTTGTGTCTGAGTGTTCAGAACTATATATATTTAACAAGGAGTGAAGAGTTTTAGACAAGTCAAAGACTTTTCTTTCTACCCACAAAGCTTTATTGGAGAAAGGGGAAAGAAAGTCAGCTTCTCTTTTAAGATACCAGAAAACCTACGTTAACTAATTTTTAAACACAGATTCTGATGTATCTTGCTGAGCAAGAAATCTAGTATGACAGCAAGTATTTCCTACCGTCTCCTGCGGTGTGGGTTAGTCCAATCTGCATTTTACAGCATGAAGCTGCTTCTGTTAAAATGCCAGTAGGAGACACTTGGCAACAGTCTTCAGCTTCTGCAGCTCACTGGCATGTGACCCCTCTGACCTGCACATGATTAGGGAAGGAAAATGGTGTCCAAAATAGCTCTGTGGCAGACAGTAGGCTGAGATGAATCCACAACTACATCTGCTCCTGGCAGTAAAACAAAGCGCATATTAAGTAAAAAGAACCATGTGAAAATTTACAACTTGGGGTTATCTGCAGTGTTGGTGTGTTCCATTTATTTCCAGAAGTTGTCACTATTGAAGTTTCTTTGAAGTGATCTCTTCCTGTCCAACATGACCTTGGCTTGAGAAACAACAGCTTGCATGTGACTGAAAGTTTGCTTGAGCTCTGGAGTCTGAGGACTTGAGATGGGACTGCTGAGTCACAAGAATTTTTTAGTTACTTTTTACAACTCAGTATAAAATTTCCTGTTGCATTCTGAGCTCATAACACTTATTTTGTGTGTCAGATTGCATGAATGTCTATTGAAGAATTTTCATTGTTTTTCAGTTAGATATTTAAAATTATACTTTTCTGGTGTTTCATCTATTCGTGACTGAAGTGTGTGTGTTTGTACTCATAACCAGTTCCTGGCTGCACTTAACTGACAGCTCTAGTCTATGGTCTGCATCTAGTCTATGGTCTGCATCTGTAAATTCATTCTTTTGCATGCCTAAATGTGTAGTTGCATAAAATGTAATCAAATGTGACCTGATTTTTTTAAAGAAAAGGATGTAAGATAGATGGTATCTCTAAAATCAAAAGATCATTTAAAAGACACTATCTGAAAACAAGTTCAGCATTTAGAGGCTTTTCCACATTCAAAATGGACTGTTTCTACTTTTTGTTTGAACATGTTGTCTTATATTAAACCTTATCTTAATCTAAAGGAGCTTTGATAAACTGAGTTGTAAAACGTAATACTTCAGATTTACCTACTTTATAAAAAGGCTTTAAAGATTTAAAAAAATCCTATTACAATTTACAACATAAAAAAATTGGTGGGGATTAAATGCACCTTTTGGTTAAAAACTTAATGTAGATAAACATGTTTATCCTAGTTTCTGTCTGATCACATCAAGAGTTGACTTATCCTTAGTCTGGTGGCTCTTGAGTGTCTCATTTTAAGGACTATATTAGGTCCTATATTTTTTAAAGTGAGGATAGAAGCAATACAACAGCAACATATTCCACTGAATAATAAAAATTGATTTATGGTGTGTTTTGCAGGTTAGCTTTTTGTAGTTAAAAACAAATCTAGCAGTGAAAGAATAACTATTCTTTGGTTCCTCGAGGGACCTGCTGTTTCATCAGGAGAGGCTGCTTGAAGGAAGCAGCAGCTCACTGTGGCACAGCATGCCTGTGAAGCTGTTCTCAATACTTCTATGTACTCTGTAGATTTGAACCAGACTTCCCACAATGCACGCTGGAGTACTGTAAATGAAATGTTCTGCGTGCTCGTTAGAAGCCTTGTGTACCTTTCCAAGCACCAGACTTGGAGCTGTATCCTGCAGCTACATTCTTCAAGAGTTTGCACTTGCTCTAAGACCGTTCTAGATTATTACAGTTGCTTCATTGTCATTGTTCCTTTCCTCTGATTCCTAGCTCAAGCAAGCTGAGCATTCTGCATTTCAGAAGGCCGCTGTGCACTGATAGGTGATAGGAAAGCTGTTTAAATTCTGTCAATTAAGTCCAAATTTGAATTCAGTTAATAAGTTTTCTGGTTAAAATAAGTATGTATTGCAGGCTCTCTTCTTGACCACATTTCCTCATATTTTATGTAAGCGGGTAGACAAGTATTTTAGAAAATTACATTTCTGCAGCCATTAGCAAGATAACATTGCCTGAAACTCGCCAATGCCTGTAGACTTTTGGGAGTGGAGCTCTGAGGTTTGGTGCTGGATTTAGATGTGGACAGGTTGGCTGCTGTAAACTCATGTGGTCCTTCACTACTGAATCGCCATCAACTTGTTTTATCACAGGATGGGCAAGAAGAGGCATTTGAAAAATGGAGAGTGGAGAACTCCTGGGGTGAAGATCGTGGTAATAAAGGTAAAGTAATTTATAGTTGAGGGAACAGAAAGCTGAACTTTGTGTTTGGAAATAAAGAGGTGGAAGTGGGAGAGGGGATGTGCTGTGTGTCCTTCACCAGGACCTGCACAAACAGCATGTGGGTCCCCGAGTTATGGCACTGTGTTCCTGGAAGATAAACATTCTTCACTGGAATGTGATTTACATCTGAGTAAATTGAATGTAAACATTGAATGGAGAAGCAGGAAATGTCACTGGATAAACTTGACACTGTGGTTGCAGGTTCAACTGTGGAGGCAATTGTGTTTTTTGGGAGATGGCCATAAGTGACTGACACTGCTTCTTGACAAGCAGGGCATCTTTGTCCCAAAGGCAGGAGGACACAGTTGACAGAAGCCCCTGTGGAGGCTGGAACCGGAACTCTGAATATAGTTTAATGCTATGGGGGGTATATTGTCTTTACACTACAGCTTTTCACAATCTAATAACCACACTGCTTATTTAGTGTACGCAAGGTAGTGGGAAGATACCAGTAGACTTCTGTCACCAGATCAGATGGATTCAGGCTGTCTAACTTCTAAGTAATCTGGCTAATAATGGTTACCTTCTCTCTTCCGCTCTGAGCGGCGTCTTGTCAGGTCACACTAAGCATTTGTAGAGTGTACCACAGAGTGCAGGGCCTGTTGGGAATAGTAGGGATTATCAAAGGAGTTCTAGAAAATGCATCTACAGTTCATGTAATGAAGTATTTAAAGTAATAAACTTTAAAATAACTTTTTAAAGTTTGATTAGTTTATTGCTGTAAAGCTGCTTATTTTCCTAAGCATTGTATACCCATTTGATGTTGATCACAAGTAAATTGCCAACTATTGTCTGTGTCAAAAAACCCAGCAGCTGTAGGAGTTTGGCAAGTGTGGTAGGGAGAGAGCAGAATCTCTGCTGTTTTGTTGCTTATAATCTTCTGCAGAGCACAAGTCTGAAATCTGGTCGTATTAGTCTGAAAATATGGTAGAACTTCTCTTCTGAAACTTCAAGCATTCCAGCAGGCGTGTAAACCACTCCTTTAATAAAGGGACAATGGATAGGAAGTGCTTTGCAGGATAGGATAGGATCGCTTCCAAGAAGTGCTACAGAAGTGCTTTCTTCTAGTGTGAAAGCAGAAATAGACTTCACTGTGATATTTTAAGTGTACTGAAGTTTTTGGTAACAGAACTAAGCTTAAATCTGTATACTTCAGCTGTCTCATCTTTGGGACCTCATGCTGGCTGTGGCTGATATTACTTAAACAATCTTACTGAGTCATACGTGAAACCTAAGTGGTTTATATCCTCTTTAAAGCACTGTTTATCAGTCACTGTAAGCTTTTACTTACTGATTTTTGTAAATGAGGGTATGGCTGATTCCAGCTTGTACTGTGAACAGCTGCGATGTAAACTATTCTAGTACCAACACCTGTATGTAAAAAACAAAAAAGAGAATTCTGGTTGCTTTCTGAAGCCATGATAAAAACATGACCTGCAGCATCCTTGCAGTGTTCCCCTCTGGCATGACAAGCACTAGCAACAACAAAATCCACTGTTAACATGCAGTTCTGCTCATGCCAGGTTTTCTTGCATAAACTTGCTTTCCTGTTGATGACTGTCTCAGCCTGCACTGTTGTTCCTTGAAAAAGGATTTGTAAGCGCTGTCGGGCTGTAGTGGGGTGGATGTGACAGCCTGGCATGGCAGTGTGGACAGTGGTGAGTCACAGCTGAGCAGTGGCTTCAGAAATTGCTTCTAGTGCCTTCCCTGCTCAGCCTGGGAATGACTGGAGGGGGCTTCTCTGCCTGGTCTGGGATCCAGCTCTGACCTGCCCTGGCCCTAGGTGAGCGGGGCTGATGGTGTTGAGAGCATTTCTGCTTTGCTCTGCTGAGGCCAGCAGTCAGTCAGGGTTTCCTGAAGGTGTGGAGTGGAGCAAGATCTCCATGACTTGTCATGTTCCAGTCTGGGATGGGCCGGATGCGGGCTCAGCCATGGCACAAACTCCCTGCTGAGCGTGCCAACCCAGGCTTCCGTGTGTCCCAGGGCATAACACAGTAGTCATTGCTGACCACATTTTTCTGTGGCAGATTAATCCCAAATGTTGTGCTCACAAGATCTGGTATGGCTGAAATTTCCCAGGATGTTTGGGGGTTTCTTCTGGGAATAGACTGTTTCTGGAAAGCTCCGGTTTAGGATGTGGTCTTTATGAATAAGCTTTTGATATCTTATGCATGAACAGCTAACTGAAACATAGAATATTCTTGGAACAGTTTCTTAATTTATGTTCTTGGTCTTGCAGTAGTGCCTGTTCTGATTTAGCTGTATACACTCACAACGAAGTATTCCAATAAAAATACTTCGTCTTGACAACACAAATGAAACTATGTTGATGTTCAGCCTTCAAGACTCATCAGTGTGACAATAGTTAAATGTGTGTTGGAAAGGTAGGTTAACTAAAGAAGCCAAATCAATACTAAAAAAATAACATCAAAACTTTTCTTGTCTCCAGATACAAACTAATAACTATTTTGTTAAGCATTTCTGAGTAATAGAGAATATAAAACATAAAAATACCTGCTTAGTTTTGCTCTTATTGTCAGAACATGTCGTTTTGAGACACTCCAGATGCTTGGTTTGTGATGTTAGATGCTACTAGAGTTAGAGGAATGCTTCCAGGAAGGCAGAGCCTTACTCAGCCTGTTCAGCGTGGACTTTGGTTCGTGCTCCAAACATTCTGAAGTTAATAGGTGTCTGTCAGCAACTTTGTGGTAACCATATAGGCTCCTTGGCCAAGGTTCAGAGTTGTTCTTTGTTAGATTGGGCTCAGTTTCAGGATATTGGCTATTACTCTGAAACCGCAGGGCAGCAGACTGAAGCCTGACACCACTAGTAGAAGTTGTACCTGTTGAGCTGTGACTGAGCAGCGGCAGTTCTGTGCTGGTGTTACTGGGCTGGAGCGTCAGGGAATGCTCTGATGGAGCTGCGGAGGCTGTGATGATGTGTGTGGAGAGCTGTGTGTGTGTTTGGCGTTCTTCATTTTGAGCATGTAACCCAAAATCAAAAAATAACTGCAGCAACTAGAAATTAAAGTGTAGTGCCTCAGGCTTTACATAGGAATAACACTAACTTAACCCTGTTACCTGGTTGTGTTTGAATATTACGTGAACTTGTTTGCCAGCTTTGTAAGCCTAACTTGCTACATGGTTTGCAGTAACAGTTTACTATCCTTTAACATTATCTCTTTTCCAAATATGGATTCACTCTTCAAGAATAAGTTCTTCTAGAGCCATTTAAGAGAAGCTAGTTGTTCTTTTGAAATACAACAGGACCCCAGAGTGACTTGAATAAACCCTGCCCGTACCTTATATGCCTGTATTGTATGCATGCCATCTATGTGAACTTCTCTGAGTGAGTCACTGTCATCTGTTTTGTACTGGTAGAGCCCACAGTCTCTGGAAAGTCTTGCTTCACTGTCTATATTTTGTTTTGGTTAGGGAGTTGTCTGAAAAAGTGCCTTGACAGAAAATCCCATCAGAACTACAAAGCTTGACTTTTTATTTCAGGCTACTCTTTTCTTAGGCATGACCAGACAACCCACTGTTGAGCTGAAGGCAGCTGGAACAGCCTTCAGAGTGCTCTCTCAAACACTAGAAGAGGTAACTTGGCAGGGTCTCCTCCCCTGCCTCCTGCCCTGCTTTTTCAGTCTTCATTGTCCAGTACTCGCTGGTATAGGAGGGTGAGGATTTGTGGTCTGTCCTAGCTCTCTTGCTGTGCTGCTCAGTCTGTCTGGCAGTGACTTTTTTTTATCTTATCTGCCTTGTTAAGGAACTGGGAAGCTGTGCTTGGATAAGTCCAGTGCAGAGAACCAGAATCCACATCGGTGAAGAGGCAGCCAAGAATGATGTTAAACTTGGCACATCCCAGTTGAGGCTCAGTGGGGTGTGGGGGATACAAGTAAGCCCCAACTCCATTATTTCTTGGACAGGATGATAAAAGGTACAGCCTGCAACAAAACACCAGAGACTAAATTTTGAGTCATTAAAACCCAGATAAACAAATTACATTGTTGGTAGGAAATGGAAGGGGTTTTTTGCATGGGGTCCCTCTTGCTTTGCTCTGCGTACGGTCGAAGGTGCCAGGTAACGCCTGCTTCCCCAGACTGGCGTGGGGCAGGACTGGAAGGACTGTGACTCCTGGTTTGGGTACCATGGTATGAAGTTACTTATACACTCCGCGGAGTGGGCAGAACTGAATTCTTGTGGTGGTGCTTGTCCCAGGGAAAGGGAAGCCCTGGGAACAGCCTAGCATTGCCTCTCCTAAATATTTAGTAATTACATTTGTATCTGTTGTAAAAGTGTTTCTTGGAATCCTGTCTATTTTTCCTCAAGGAGCGAACACAGCTGCTGACAAACATTGCTTGTTTTTTGAGGTAAAGTCACTTCCCAGTCAAATATTTCCTTTCTGTGTTTTACTGGCACTTTGTCAGCCATACAGGCAAGTTTAATTATTCTGATTACTCTTTTGTTCTGGAGAACACAGTACATTATTACCTAACTTTGAACCCGGCTTATCCCATGGGGTATCTTTTCTTAAAAGCAAGCAAGAGGGGAACACTAAATCACGTTATCACATCCATTTGATAGGGGTCCATCTGCTTGTTTTGGCGCAAAAAGAACTTTCTGGTGGTACATCTCCAGCTAGAAGTCAGCTCCCTTTTGACTTTTCTAATCTCTTGTACTGACTGTTGCATACTTACTCTTCTGTCTGAAGACATTTTAAGGATTTAAGTGCAGACACTTAATGTCTGTATTCATAGATGTGTGTGTATGTTGTCCCATAACCACACTGTGACAGCAAGGCTCTGTTAATTTGCTCTCCCTGTGGAGGAGTTACGGCACAAGCACCAAGTGGCTTGTACTATGTCCTTCGGGAGCTTTCCAGGGCCTTATTTTCAGGTGCCCGAATCCGAGGTTGTGCAATAGCTTCCAGACCAGCCATCCTCGACTGACCTCTCCCTGGCCAGCAGCTTGTCAGTTTTAAAATGCTGCGTGTTCAGGTTTTTCTTTGGGTCAGTTGAAGAAATGTGGAGCAGCCTCACACAGAGGCAGGACTGTGCTTTTGTAGTCAGGTGCTGTGTTCTGTTACACCACGGTGATGCTGTTCCAAGTTCTTGTCCGTATGCTGGCCTTAACATACCAATGGTGTGCGTCGAAGCAGTGGATTAATTGCCTGAGGTAAAACTCCTTTGTGTGTCCTGCCCAGAAATGCAATAAACTTTTCTGTTTTTTTCACTTCTGCTTGTTACTTGGATGGAGTGCAGAGCTCAGGGTTTCCGTAGGCAGGCTCTGAGCATATGTCTTGCTGCCTATACAGTGTATGTCTCCTTTTAATGAAGAAATTGATAATGGCTTTCATTGTGACACTGGGCACAGGCCTCCTCAAAGAGCGACCTTACTTATTTGCATGTTCTGAAGTTCTGCTTGACGTTTCCTTCTTGTTCAGACACTGCGATCCTAATCGGCACTGTCAAGCTCTGAGATACAGGATGTCAGAAGCAGAGTTCATTATCCTCTCAGGGTGCAATTACTTGTTGGCTCTTGGGAGTGAGAGGTTTTTGTGTGTCCCAAGAACTCATATCCTGAAGAGAATAATCACAGCAGCTCCCTTTGGCAGTGTTTCCAAAATGGCTTCTAGCTCGGATTACAGTTGATAGGGTTTTTAATTTATGGGAATTATCTGATCTCTTGCTTTAGAAACAAGATGGTGTAGATAGATGCATTTATTGTCCATATTCTTTGGACGTTTTCTTGTTTCATTTGATTGTGTGATGATACTGTGTAAGGACATGAGGAACTTTATTACATAAAGCCTTCCCATCTGTCTTCAAAATCCTTTCTTTCTCCCAGCCGCTCTTATTTTCAGTTCACCTTGAATAGTTTGTTTGCAATGGTAGCTTTCTGCTAAAAGCCGTGATACTCTAAATGTGACTCCCACAGTTCAAAGGCTGTTCACTGAAATTCTCGGTAAGAATTACAATAAGGGAGAAAATTAAGATTTGGTTCAGCCAAAGTGTGATTCTTAGGTGGTTTTACATTTGAGGAAAGCAGATGGCCTCCTTTTCTTACTACAAGAACTGAAAGAGCAAATTCTTATTCAGCCAAAAAGATTTGGATATTTACCTGGAAAATTTCCCTTTTCTTAACAAAACCCTGAAAACTTCTAAAGCCAGAGACTCGGATAATTTTACGTTCTGCCTTAAATACTAAGGTTTTTAAGGCATTGTAATTCACCTGAGTATTCTCAATGCCTGTTTTAAGAGGAAGCATAAATGATGAATATTCTGGATCTTGTTTTTCCTGGCAGGCTTCTTGCTTGGTGTTTCAGTGCATGTGAAGTACACCCAGTTAGCCTACATGTTAACTTATTTGTAATTTTTTTTTTCTTGAGAGATAGAGAGTATGACTAGGTCCTGTTTGTAATGCGTCGTTCATGGGTGAAACTTGTATATGTGACTGCTGCACTGTATTGGTAATGGTTCTCTGTTGTAATGAACTATTTTCATCTCCAGGTTACCTGATCATGACTGATGACTGGTTTTCTGAGTACGTGTACGAAGTTGTGGTGGATAAGAAGCATGTACCAGAAGACATCTTGGCAGTGATGCAGCAGGAACCAATTGTTTTGCCAGCTTGGGACCCTATGGGGGCTTTAGCCAAGTGAATTACAGAATATTTGCCTCTTAACGGTCAACCAGAAGTAGACGCAATAGAGAATTCCAGTGGTTGGAAGCCATAGCCAAATGATAATGAGACCAAGCACTCAGCGTGGTCGTATTCTTGAAATGTAAGTTAAGGATCTTTGGGAAATAGCGCTTTACTGACTTGGCTGAATAAAGCTCTCAGACAGGGTACTCCGCAAAACTAAAAAGGGAGAAGGAAAAAAAACTCATAATGAAAATGTATTACAAGTACTGTCAATGGCAGTTGGATTTTACCTTAAATTTTTAATAAAAATCAGCATAGTAACTCTGTAGAATTACTTTGAGCAGTGTTTTCCCTAGAAGAGGGCCGTAAAAGGCCCTTTAGAATTTAACAGCTACATGATTGTTAGAACAAATACCTTGATACTTATAAATGAACTATCCATGCTCTGACTTGTACCATAAAAGAATGCCCAAAATATTTTATATATTTACATTTTTAGTTTTGCTGAAGTTTTGGAGGGGACGTAAGAATTGAAACTGCTAAAAATTACCTGTAGGAAATTTTCTCTTCCAGCAGAATTGGGGAGGGAAAAACTGTTTCCTTCAGGTTTCCAGTTTCACTTGTTCTTATTCTTCTGTTACTGAGCTAGGACTGGATAACGCGTGTCAAGGCCCAGTGCTGTGTCTGTGTGCACAGGAGCGCTATTTTTCAGTTACATTAGCAAGAACAACCATATGTATGTTCACAGGTGGAGTTAGTGTCATGCTCAACAGAAAAACAACCCCAACATTTTAATTGCTGCATTTTATTTGGATGTTTTAAAAACAAGATGGTGCTATGAAGCTTTTAAATAAACACTTTCTGAAGTGAACAGTATGGTTCTGGGTTTTTAATGAGCCTCATGTAACTAATGAAATGGAAAGATATTAGTGACCTACAAACGAATTGAATGTGAATGTATCAGGAAAACCTGCTGCTCTGTGTTCTCAGTAGTCAAAGATGCTCCTCTCGCTGAACAAAGATAACAGAAATGTAGTATCTCGTGCTACAGGCATTCACATAGTTTGAGTGCAGTACTAACTTTGATTTAAATTGCACCAAAATGGCAGGCTGTCTGTGTGTGTACCCTGATGGTGTTCCTATGTGGTACTGGCCTTAGTCATAGGCAAATAAAAGGGTAAGTAAGGACAACAACATGCCACACTGAAACATTGGGCAGCAGCTACCTTGGGCAGCAGACAGATGTTACTTAAGTGCAAGCAAAAAAGGATGTTTGGTATGGCCATGGTATTCTATAGTTTGGTTTGACTTTACCTCTGTTGTCTAAATGGAAGAAGAAAGTTATAAAATGATTACAAAAGTGTCTTGTGCTGGTTATACAAATATGTATTTGTATGTACATAGATTAAAAATGCCAAGCTGAATCAGTCTGCATGTTGCCTGCTAAATTAAATCCAGATTAGGGTTTGTCTGGGAGTCATCTGAGATGATTCAAGCGGCTGTGATTAGCATTGCCTGAAGCGGGCAGGAGTGCTGGTTAGGTGAGAGCACTTGGTGGGGAGCGGCAGCGGGAGGCTGCTGCTGCCTGTGAATGATGTGTCTTGAAAGTCTGTGCCCTTTGCAGTATCGCCTGCGAAGGTAACAGAGCTGCTCTGGCAATGGGCAGGAGGTATCTTGGCAGTGCAGAGATGCTGTAATTTGATTTCCTTCCAGCAAAGTTCAGCTCAGGTTATCCTGGGCTTACACCAGAAGGGTTTCTGTCCCCTCAGGACCTATGAGGGTACAGGAGCAAATGGCCATTGCTTCCAGCTTGCCTTTTCTAGTAGCAATGGTCACAAGCAGTAATGTGAAGCTACACCTTTGCAGTAGATTTGCCTAGTCTAGAAGACTCCAATGCTCAGATCTTTCTCGGTGCCTCGGGATGGGGTAGATCACCTTTCTTGCATCCTACACTGCTGACTGGCAGAAGTGTGCATCACATGCACTTTTCTTTGTGGAAGTCTGGACATGCCTTTTAATTATCAGGATATTGTGGAATAATTGATTTGTCAAATGTTTATCAGGTTGTCAAATACTTTGCCACCATTTCTGCTTTATGCTCTATACTTATCAAAGTGTGATCTCTATCAAACCAGGCAAACGTATGTTGTGTAAGGAGCAACGCCTAGCCAGGAGTAACTGCACATGCAACCAGAGAATGTAGAACGAGTCTGAGCCAAGTTTAAGTGGTGTGGAAAGAAAAATATAAAAATATCATGGTTGATCGCATACTCTTGTAGAAAAAAGTAATGTAATATTGAGGTATACAGAGAGAGAAATAGCCTCCAATCGCTGTAACGCTCCCCAGCTCTGCCGAAGACTGCTGGAGAGTGAGCTGGAGTGCGGTGTGCAGTTTGGGGCACTGCAACTCCAGGAAGATGCAGAGCAAAATGAGCATAGAGAGGAGTGGTAAGAGTGATCAGAGGACTTGAAACTCTGCCTAGTAAAAGGCTGAAAGAGCTGTGGTGTTTGGTCAGAGAAAAGGGGAGCCATCATGTTCTTTTAATTCATAAATGGATGCTTTAAAGAAAGGAGTTTTGTTCCCACTGCTCATAGAAATTGATCAAAAAGTTCACAGGCTTCAACCGCAGGGAGATTTAGTGAGAGTAGGAAAAGCTTTCTGGTGATAAAAACAGTGAAGACCTGGAATAGGTCACCTGAGGATGTGTGGTGCCTCTTGTTAGAGAGCTCTCAGAACTGGGCACAGAAGGGCTTGTTGGAGATGGCACTGGTGGGGCTGGTCCTCCCTTTGGCGAAGGGATGGCCTGGATGATCCTCTGAGGTCCCTTCTGCCGTGACGGGGCTGCGATGCACAACGTCTGCCTCGCACTGTGTTACTCGCATCGAGGCGAGTAAACAGTCTTGTACTTGATGCTGAACCCTGGTGGCGCTGAAACAAAGCCAGATCTCTGGGGAAGCTGTTATGCACAATATTTTGATTATGACTAATGTGTATGTTGTTTTGGGGGCTTTTCTTCCAAAAGGTCAGTATTTTACTCTTTCAGAATCTTTATGACATGACACCAGTTCTTCTATTTCCTTTGTGCTATCTATGAGAGGGAGATAGCAGCCAAGGAAGGTTAAATTTTTCTCAGGGGTTTAACTGACTAACATTTTTGTTGCCCATGGCAGCACTGATGAGGATTGAGTCTGACAAATTCAAAACAGTTTCCAAGCCAGTTCTTGTTAATTTGAGTATTTAAAAGTATTGTCCAGCATGTGCTTATCTCTGCAGCTCTTGCCCAGATATTTCCCTGTACAGCTTATACAATAGTACGGGTGGTTTTTTTCCTTTCCTTCAAATAAGCACAGAAAATCCACATGGCTAAAACACATTATAGGAAATGAAGCCAATCTGGCAGAAACAGTTTTGCATTTATACCCAGCAATTTTATAAGTCCTTTGCAAGAAGGAATGGGGGGGAGGAAATACATATGCTAAAGCAAGAGCTATGTTTCTTCTGCTTTGAGGTCTCCAAGGGCAATTGAATAAACAGTTCTAAGGTTCATGCTACTGACACTCTTAATTCAAGACTGGCACAGTGTTCAGCAGGGGATTCTCTGTTTTGCTGCCTGTGTGAGAACAGCCTGAGAAAACCAGGCCTGTGCCCTCAGTAAGCACCAACAGCTGCATGCTCTTGCGCAGTAGCTGTCTGTGTTATCCGTAAACCAGACCGTCATTTCTTACAGGCAAGTGAGCTCGTTCTTAAGCAGTAGTTTGAAATGTGAATAAAATCGGTATGTATCAAATGATTTCCCTTTACAGCTCCTGTGGATGCGATGCTTACTGCATTGCTCTGCCCTTCTGTCCTGAAGGAAGAATCACTGCTGTGAGCGGCAGCCCTCGGCTGGGGGACTGAGGATCCAGACAGCTGAGCCGCTGACGGAGAGCCTGCGTGCCCTGTGCGGAGGCTGGGGAAGTTGTCGGTGCCCTGCGTAGCATGAGGCATGGCTGGACGCAGAACCACCTCAGTCTCTGCTCAGGTGCGTGGAAGTTGAGTGCAGCCCGGAGATGATGGGATGAGTTGGTCCGGCAGCTCTGCAGCAGAGTGGTGTGGGAGCGTGGAAAAGAGGAACAGGCTACTTAACCGCTGGCAGTTCGCAGGAAATGGTTCAGAGTTGATAAAAAAATCAAACTCTTTCCAACTGATGGAATGGAAACTGTGTGGGAATAAGCCTAGCTTGCTCCAAGTTTAGTCTCTTGGCAAAGAAAGCTCTATGCCTTACGGACGTAAACCCAGATTACGAAAAAATGAACATCCAACTGATAAAAAGATTTAAAGGGTTAGAATAAAAACCCAAAACCAATTTATGCCCACTGTGTTTCAGTGCTCCTTCTTCCTTTGGTTTATATCTTTTGCAAATCCTTAAAAAGACCTTTGGACCTAACAGATAAACTGGAAAAAGAACCTGTCCACAAAACCATGTCGTTTTCATGTGCGGATTCACAGACAGTTCCCCTGACAAGTGGAAAATACTGACAGAGGATGTTACACAAGTCAGTTACCTCAGATTCAGTCAAAAGTCAGAAAATAGTAACTACTGCTACGAAGAAAAGAAAGAGGTAGGAGGAGAGGTTGTGTGTAGTGGCAGTTTGTGGGTTTTCAGCATCCGTTTTCCCTACCCGAATGCTCTCTCAAAACCATTGTAGTGGAAACGGCACAACCTCTCCAAACCCTGTCAAACTCCCAGATGTCGATCCCAGCACAGTCAGCTTAGAAAACAGCAGGGAAAGACAATCAGGACTTCTTTCATCCCAAAGCCAATCTTAATAGCTTCTAAGTGTAGTCCGATTCCTAACTAAGCAAAAGATGGGAACAAATAAATATTTTAAGATTAGTTTTGTGTTATTTGGAAGATTGTTCCTATCCTCTTATTGGCAGTGAATGAGACATGCTTGCAGAATTATTATTAATCTCTTCTTAGTACAGCTGGTACTACTGTTATTAGGTAATTTGATTGATGCTTCCCATTCTTGTGCTGGCGCTGGTAACTGGAATCTACAGCTGCTTTATCTGTGGAGATCTCTGGGAGTGTTTGAAGTTACATCTTTTGTAAAGTCCATTTTCTGCCCCTTGGTTTTTCATATTTACCTTAAATCATCAGGATTTTTCCCACTAATGAACAGAAGATTTCAGGAAATTCTGGAACTGACTCAGTACAGGACCTGAAAGTTTTCCACATATGGGGTAAATAAGTGTCATAGAGTTGAGGGGTCTGCCTGAAATCTCAAGTCTGTTATTTATATTATGCCCCAAAGGCTCCAGATGGTTTGGCAAGAAATTAGAAAAACACATGCTGCTGCAGAAGACATTAATGAAAAAAAAAAAATCAACTGAACAAAAAGGCCAAGTTGTGAAAGGTGGTTTTGTGTTCTTAATATGCTGTTTTTCACATCACAGCTTTGTGTGCCCTACAAAAATATCTAAATACTGATGCTGGGTGCCACTGATGTGAGCAGCTGAAAGCAATTTCACTGCAAGTGTTGACCAAGATGAATGGGATGCAATAGTGTTTCAGAACTTGTTAAAAGCCCCTACTCTAAGCAGAGACTAAGATGGAGAAAAGCCTCAAACAAAGGTCATGATGCCTCTAAAACTTTAAAAAAACCCCGTATAATTATGTAAAGAGCAGAGGGACCCAAAGCAGAAAGAATTCATTTCTTGGAAGAGGGTAGAAAAACTGAGTTTGGAAAATCCATTCCAGTCTCCCAGCTGTGGAGAGCTGCAAATCTGTTTGCAAGGGAAGGCACGGATTCCTCCTACCATCCCTCCTCCCAGGATAGGAGAAGCCTGCTCCGCACAGCGCGGGGCCGACCCGCAAATGGGTGCTCACGCGTCAAACCCCTGTGCTTCGAGCTTTGTGAAGGTTTAGCAAGTGAGGCTCGATGGCATCTGCCCGTGCAAACCCTGCAGAGCAGGAGGAAACGGGGGAAGGCTGTGAATGATCAGAACGTGCAAGGACACGAACTGGTGGGGGTTCTTCCTCTCTGCAGCGGAGATTAACGACCAAAACTGTTTATTTTGGAAAGAAGAGTGCAGGAGGGGAATTCAGCACAGCAGAGAGGAGACGTTGCTATTTTCACTAAAAGAACGATGAATCTCGAACATAACTGAAGGCAACAACCTTAATGGGACAAAAGATTTTTAATATATTGCCCACAAGAATTAATGGGGAAGCAGCAATTATTTTAGTAGGCGTCTCCTCAAGGTTTGCAGCCGCAGTACCCGGGCTGCCCTCGGGATGGTGCCAGTGCCACGCTGCTGGCTGGCGGCGGCTGCCGTCGAGGGGCCGGCAGACAGGGAGAGGAAAGTGCTAATTATAACCCCGGGCTTTTCAGTTTTCAGAGTTTGTTTTCATTTCAATTGTTTGGAACCAGTCTCTGAAAACCGGCAGCCACTTACAGCAGAACTGCTGCTGCTCTAACAATCGGCTATTCTTATTTGTCCCCGTTTGGGTTTTCCACTGCTTTATTTTTTTCCATACCTGCCAACCAAACTATGGCACTATTCCGTTGACCTGCGATTTATGACTTTCTATAAACAAATTGTAAAGTCTAGGAACAAAGAAATCCTGGGTGGAAGAAGCTGGAGAAAAGGCACGAGTCAGAGGTCGAGGGAGATATTTTGAGGAGAAGTAGGAAGAAAGGAAATTACTGAGTTTACCGAAGCAGCAAAACGCTTTTAAAGAATTTCTGCTTCATGCTTTAAAATTAAACTAAATCTTATTTCTCTATTAAAATAATGTAAATATTCAGCAATAGAAATTATTCTTTCCAAGCCCTTTTATTGTGCCAATTATCCCAGTCCTTCCTGTCTTTCTGCAATCTACAGGGCCACCTGCAAACTTGTAATTTACTGACTCCCTCAGACCTTCTGTCCCACTGCTTGTCTCCCTCATCGTCCCCATCCTGTCATTCAGAGCTGTGACAACAGCCAGCGAAACTGTCCGTTACCAGAAGAGCTTCCCTCCTTCCCCTGCCTGCATTGCATCCTGCTCCTTGGAGCTGATCGGCACAGACAAATGTAGCCACCCACCTCTAGGAGGAAAACTGAGCTGCAGCCCGGGTGAAACACAAAGTTTATTTGGCTAAAGTGACGCAAAAATTCTTAAAGAGCTCTTTGGCAGCAGATTATCTGCAAATCAGACCATGTGAGGGGGACTGGTGTACAAAAACCTCACCAAGATGCTGAGTTGCCCGCAGGCTGAGTTCCCGAGACTGTGAAGTAAATGTGGGTGAAGGTTACTCCAGCTTGGATAACTCCAGGGAAAGCGCTTCAAACCCATCTGGACGACAGGTACTTTACATTTTTGTTTTTAACACACTGCTGTAAGTACTTTATGCAATTTAGAGAGATTCCCAGACGCCTGTGTTCAGAGCCAACCTGAAGCAGGCAGGTACTGGAGTTTCATCAACTTTCACCCCCTCATTGCCTCTTTCACCTTCGGTTATCAAATCTGAAATACTACTGACAGTTTAAAATAGGTATGATATATTTTGTTTCTTTTTAAATTAAAGCAATCTTAAAGCAATTTCTAAAACATTGGGAAAATGTACATCTAACAAAGCTTTTTGGGGAAAAAAAGATACATTGATTTTTGGTGAAAGTTTCCTTTGATTTTTTAAACTTTTGATGCTTTCTCTTGCTTTGCTGATGTTACATGCTCTCCTCTCTCTTGTTCAGGCACTTGTCCAGCAATTATGAATGTTGGGAGTCAAATGCCTGTAGCAGAACATGTTATGACAATCTGAAATTAGTGTTTTGGCAGTCCACATAATTTTGTTATGAATGTAAAGTTTATTTTAAATTCACAAAAACCATTAAACTATAGGAAAAAGAAAGGAAAGAAGGCAGAATCTGAAGAAAAAAAAATCAATGTAAACTTTTATTTATTTTAAAAGGGTAAAGTAAGCTCTATTAAGCACATTAAGTTGCATTTTAAAAGGTAGACTGTTCCAGCACGGTAAATTATCTAACTCAATGGGACAGATTTATTATCAGTAATAAATCTGAAGAGTGAGTTTTATATATACTTATAGTCAATCATGTTTACTGCTGAAACCAACTGGCTTGCTGGGTTAGTTTGCAAAGTAATATGGAAGTTTAAGTCAGCAATGCAATGTAACTGCATATATAAATAGTCATGGAAAACATGTTTTGATGTGTTAAGAAAGCCTGGGGAGAAAAGGATCGTGCATCTAATGGGTTTGGTTTCTTGGAAACTTCGTGGAATTTTTTTAATGGGGGTTGTTAGCTGTCAGGCATTTTACCAGGGAAGGTCTCACACACTTGGGCTTCATCTTCTGGTGCTCTCGATGAGTGAATTGACCATAAGTTTTTTGGAGAGTACTTTGTAAACTTGGCATATAGCAAATGACTGTTGTGGGTCCATTTTCTAATTGGACAGCGTGTGATGAATTTCAAATGGTTATACAAATTAAGAAAAACTGCCGCAAACCTGGAATTTAATAAAACCCCTAAATTATTCCCAGGCATGGAAATCTGCAGTGCATTTAAACTCTTTCCTGCTTTCCTCCATGGAAATGTAAACCGTTGAGTTTTCATTAGGAACAGTATTAAGAACCTAAAGAAATGTTCATTCTGTATCCTGGTGTCCTTTCTGACGCTGATGTTTTAACTCTTTTCCAAAACCATATTTCTGTAGCTCTGCTGATGTGGCAATCTGTATCTTGTAGAACTTACACAACATCATGCAGCCCGCCTGTGGGAGAAGTGTTTCATAAAGAACTTAAGTAGACCTTGGAGCCTGAATAAAGGGGCTGTAATTTGGAGACAGCCATTAACAAGTCTCCTTCAGAGAAACATGGAAACGATGGTGGCTGCTCCTTCACTTTCTTTAGGTAAAAACATTACAAACAGAAGTAGAAGCATGCTGGCAGGTATGGGCAGCTGTCTTTGACCTGAGTCTGCAAACAGGTCTTTTACTTGAAACACTGTACCCATTAATTTGAGTTACGTTAAGGAACAGTGCTCTATTTATTTGGTGATATTTGCTGTGTTATGACTCTTCCTTCAAGTTTATATAAATAATTTGAGGAAGAATACAAAAGGATTATCATTCCCTCTAAGCTTATCTGTTTCCTTGCACTACATATGGACACTCTCGAGCCATAAAATGCATTTTCTCTCCCCATCCCAGTTCTTTAAATGGCTGTCATCAGTTTGGCAGCATACCCACTACAATACAGTGTCTGTCTTCTCAACAAATTTTTAAAGGTAAATTCTCTCTTTCCTGCTGACTTTTTAATTTGACTGAAACACGGACAAGTTTATGACATAAAACTCACAGTACAGGTTTATATTTCCCAGTACTATTGCTTTCAGAAGCACTGTTTTCACTTCTTACCTATATTTCACCTTATCTGGGAACACAGGAGTTAACTGGAGAGAGCTCACCACTTACGCCATTCTCACTTTGGTAAGTAGCCTTTTATTCTCCCAGAAGAGCCACTGTCTCAGTGGGACTACTTGTTGAGTGCAGTTCTATTCTGTTTTAGTAAGAATGTGAGCAGGCCCTTGGAGAACTGCAAATATTCATCTACAAGATCCATTTTGTCATCTACATACTGCAGGTTTCTTATAAAAGACTCACGTTATTACAGTGATGTGCAGCAGTACTGAATCCAGTCACATTTAAGATCACTGGCACTGGGATCAGAGCTGTTATGTATAACAATAATTCACTGGACTCATTAATTTCGGTGGGTTTTGATCACTTTATCAAAAATGAGTTTTGATTCTCTTAAATTAGACTACAGAAGCATAGCTTAAAAAATCCTGAAGAAATCAATTTTCAGTTGTTGAGGAGTGGTCTAGATATCAGCTTGTATCTGATTTGCATCTCAGACCTCGGATTCTGTGGTTGCCAGCAGCCTTGCCAACGCTGGGACTCTGTATCCTCAGGTTTTGAAATCTGAAATACAATCTGTCACACTTAGTGTCAGCTCACCTAACAGAAACAAGCTAATAAAAAAGAATATTCTAGGTACTCATTTTTTAATGAAAACAGTATGTGTGAACACACTGAAAAGCAAAAGGCATTAAATTTTTGAGTTATGAACTCTAAATATGACTTATCTGTGACAAACACCAGGTAACATTAATCATAATCTGCTGCAATCTCATTTCAAGGTTTAATTGGCTGAAATATTTATTTTCTAACAACTCCTCGCAGTATGGGAGCATCTGAGCTATCCCGTAATAACTTTTATTAAAGAGTTACTCCTGGCCCATGCAGAATCAGAGGAAAAATCTGAAGCCCCCATGCTCCTTCACACCACGCGTGCAGCGGAACAGGAACTCACTAGCCCACAAAAGCCTGTCAAAAGGAATAATCTTTACGAGGTTCTCGCTGTCATCCAGGTCACGTACCTCCCCTCCTGTGCAAAAAGACCAACTAGGACTGCATGAGGAGGTGTGGGTGAAGACCAGAAACGTTTACTGCTATATTTATAATTATCAGAGTCCACCTGGGAAACACCCAGGTCCGTGCTGTTGCAGGTCATGGTTGATATTGTGGCTCAGAGGTGAGAACAGCATCTACAGATAAATAACACAGCCTCTTCCTGTGTGGGATATGTGATTTCTATCTCGTCAGACAAACTTCTTGCTTCGTTTTTTAGATAAATGCAATTTCCTTGGACTCTTTCCATTTACATAGAGCTGCCTGTGTGAACTGCATCTTTATTGCAAGGTGTGATACGCAGTCAAGCAGCTACATAATTTTAACAATCTTAAATACTCTGTGTTAAAAGTGAGATTTAGGTCAAGTTGTTAGAAATCATCTTAACGTTTGATTCTGTTTGCCAAGAGTGTAGGCTGACTTTTTGTCTTAGAGTTCAAAGTCCTCTAATTCTTTGCAAGTGGTAGCAAGTGAATGGACAGAAGCAGATGGAGGAGCAGTGCGAGCGATGGCGGTGAGTTTTGCTACAGGAACGGAGCTGCAACCCAGCGAGAGGCTGCTACTCCAGCAAGCATTGCTTTATAAAATCAGCACATGAAAAATGAAGATAGTTTGTATGAAGTGAAATATATGCAAATATACAGACTTTGCAGCTGTGCGAGGTAAAATGTATTTGATCACTTGGAGAAGATTAATGACTGCTGTAGTCACGCAGAGTGCGGCTGAACAAGCCTTGTGCTGAGGAATTCAGGAAGTCAGTGCTACCCCACCTCAAATGAAGTATTCTGCAGGTGACTTAAGGCACGAAGATTTGCCTCCCTTTAAGCATCTGGTATTTGCTGCACCTCAACCTAATTGTTTTAATCTCCTAGACACATTAAAAGTCAATTTTATCCTTTAAAAAAGTACAGAGAACAGGAAAATCATTGTGTTTTAAAGTGTTGGAAAGATTTGGTTTACTACTTGGTGGGAGCATTAAAGGAAAGGGATTCCCACACTGCCACGAGAGGTCTCCGCGTACCTCAGGAAATAAACACAGCGATGATATACCCACGGTGCAGCTCCCTGCTGGGCAAGGAACCAGACCCCAGGATGGGGATGCTCCTTTAGGTTGCTCTGACCGAGGCAAAGGAGTCGGTTTTGTGCATCAAGGGAGAGACAGGGCTTTTCCATCTACAGTGCTGGTTCAGGTTTAGCTCTGTGTGGGAGTAACCAAAAATTATAATTCATATTCAGCGCACGTGAACTGCGTTGGTGGCTTCAGCCAAGCGCGTAGAAATATGTCTTCATTTATCCACCTTAGTGTTTTTGATGAACAAGCAAAGCAGGGAATAGTTGTGGAGGACGCGTTGCTGTCACAGGGCGACTCCTCTTTCATCACTCTTTGCGACAGAGGAGTGTGAGTCACAGGGCTGGCAGCATGGCACCTTTCCCGTGCTCCTGGACAACACAGCATTACGGAGAGGAGAACAGCCCTTTAGAAAAATCTCTGTGCAGAGCTATCAGAAAAGGTGCAGATGCTTAGGGCCGCTCAAAGGAGCAAAGTCACATCTACAAAATACAGATCAAAACAAAATGAGGGCACAGCTGTCTCTCTCTTTTTTTCTTTTTCCTCTGTAGTTAATTCTGTTGGTGATAAGAAGCCAATGTGTATTTATGTAAGAGCAACCTTTGCAACAGCTCAGATTGAAAATAGGTAATAAACTGCCATTTCTTGTATCATTCACTATCATCATTCTAGCACCTGTAACTACTGAGAGATCAGTGCACAGAGAGATGGAATGGAGCCTGACATGCGCAAAATCCTTCACTATTAGCCTAATTTCTTCCTAGATATCTTCTAGTGGTCCTAGCGTACTTCTCAACCCCAAGAGCTCTAGTTCTGCAGCTGCTTAGACTGTTTGTAGCACTTACAACTCCTTCAGATGCTTTTTTTTTTCTTCCTCGAATTGCAACAAGAGGGGGGAAAAAAGTACATTCTCCCACAGTTTTTTACAGCATAATGAAATCTGTTTCTGTAACTGTTCTGTTTTTGTGTGCCAACTATGCCGCTGTGAACACCGCGGCATAGCTGTAGAGTCCGTCACTCCAGAGATTTCCCAGGGTAGCTGACAAACTGTAATTCTCTTTCAGAAAGAATAGTTCAAATTCCAGCCGAAGCCCCTAAAAGTTCACAAGCCATTTTGCATATGTGCAGCTCAAACTACTGAAAATTCTGCAATAATATTTCAAATAATGTGATATTTCTTTGCTGTGGTCTGCAGAAGACCAGAAGGAGCTTAGCTCTGGGTAAGATAACAATCTTGATTGTCACAGATCTAGGAAATCAACAATATATTCAACGACCTCTCTTCAGCAAAGAAAGTGCCAAGAAGTATCTATGTGCAGAAAGAAAGTGTTTTACAAATACAGTAAGTGTTTAAATCTCAGGTATGGAAAATTCAGTTTCATGAGATAATGCAGTTCAATCAACATCCTTTACTGCTTTCCCATGTATGAGTAAGAGGTGTAAAGTCCGGAAGGGCTCAGGTTACTTTGCTATATCCCTACCTTATATTTACCGTGCTCTATACAAGGAAGGGATTGGCTATGGCCTTTCCTAGGATTTTTATGTTGCCACCAGTGGTCGTTGGACTGTTTTCACCTACATAAGCTCTTTTGGGACATTTGGAAGGTTTCAGACTCCAAAGACACTCAAGTTCTATAGTCCTGCAGGTAAAGCAGAAACTCCTGTTCTTTGCCATAGTATTTTTCGCTGCAGCTTTGAAGGTGTTTCAGTCTCTGTGGATGATTAACTAATGGTAGCAAAGTACTGCTCTTGTAAGAATTCAGCATTAATGATGCACTGCTTGCTATACAATGAAAAGAACATTATCTGGGTAAAGACAGAATGTAAGCCTGAAGAACTAGAGATTTCTGAAAGTTATAAACAACACCTTCACGAGACTTTTATCTCGAGAACATCCTCCTGTTTGCTCTGCAGCTCAATAACTTTCCTTCTCTTTCTGCTTGCGCTGGTAAATGTTCAGGAAGAGGTTTAACAAACTGTCGTTGCAGTTTGGCAAGGCTGAAAGCTTGGAAAAACCTGAGTTTTAATAGCTCTGGCAGTGAGCAAATTCTAGCAATGATATCTCCTTTCTGCTTTTGTTTTTCCAACAGTTAAAAGTGAAATAATGCTTATTCTTCTGTTAGGATGTGACAATTATATTTACTATGGTAAAATGCTTCAAAAAAGAAAAATTAGATGTAATTATAATAATTTACTCTGTGGTGGCATCGTGTGGATTGTGTAGCACTTTACTAGCTATAAAGCAAGGTCAGTACCCCAGGGAATCTACAGCACAGAGGATCAGCTCCTATTTCAGCATTTTGTAGAGTAAAGACAACTGGGCATTTACATTAGCTGAACAAATAAGCAGAAAACAACATGACCCACTGAACCACAATTCTTTTTCTGTTCTTTTTGTTCTGAAGGAAAGTTGTTTTATATTTTTTGTTTTCAATTTCGGGATGGTTTATTTCCCCTGGGTTAATATGAGAGGGCAGGCAAAGCCAGGGATTCTCCCAGTGCCTGTTTTTTTGCTGGCGGCGGACAGCAGCACGGGAGTTGTGCCCACGACCCTTCCCGGGGCTGGACCCACAGTGTTGGGAGATCCAAACAGAACAAAAGATGCCTTTATTTCTCCAAGGAGTTAAATAAACCTGGGGACAAGTTTTCTCCTTTAGACCCACGTATTAGTTCTTACTGATTCAAAACAATCAAATTGAAGTTTCCTGATATGATTTTCCTTGTTATTAGTGTTGACTGAGTCTCAAAAGTTAGTAGATGCAAAACCACTGAGACTTAAATACTTTCCTAAACTTTTGTTTAAGTCTTCTAGGTCTGCAGACACTGTGGGATTTCTGAAGAAAGGTGGTCATGAAATGTAATTTATATATCCATTTTTACCTCATATTCATTTAATTAATTCTTTTCCCATCACAATGGGTGAATCTAGAAATTGCCAGTAGATGTCACAGGATGAACTCAGGAAAATGAAAATACAAGCCACACTAAATTCTGCCCTCATTTTTGCAAACTGGGAAAACTGCAAACTTGTCCCACAACCTCCCTGGGTGTGAAACCAGTGTTCAGACA
>Ga0181612_157650_pt1 | contig 24779 bp, 8 predicted proteins | sample HoacroProtozoa21_FD_119630 | JGI IMG/M metagenome (GOLD analysis project Ga0181612, IMG submission 119630) | Hoatzin crop microbial communities from Cojedes, Venezuel. Combined Assembly of Gp0051906, Gp0051904, Gp0051908
TCCTATCTTTCCTACAGGACAATTATATTTAACTTAAGCTAAGGATTGTGGTTTTGAGGATATTGATCAGTTAGACTAGAAATGGTAATAGCATTATGGAGCAGTGGTTTTCCAGACTAATGGTATATGATACCTTTTCTAATCTTGGAATCTTGGGAAATATTAGATCTTGAAACAAAGATACATGGGTAATTGAGATGATAATTTTCCAGTTGATGGACTAAACAATTAGTACCAGTTAGACTATATGGAATTAAAACAAAAAGTTTTTAAAAAAATCAGAATTTCATGACATGTATAGGTACAAACATGTTATTTGCTTTTACTTTGGAAAATCCTAAGGGACTTCCTTTCTATTCAATAGCTCAAAGCTATTCCATATGCAAATTTGTCACATTACTCATGAACAAACACCTATACGTCATATGATATCTGAAACTTTTCCTGCATTTTAATACATCTATACTATGTCTGCCTTTACTTGTACACCTATTAGCTAACTGATGTCAGTTAATTTGAATTTTACTATCTGTAACACCTGGGAAGAACAATTTCTTAAATCTTTAGTTAGAGGATTAAATTTAATGACTGTAGGTTATTGTTGTAAAATAACTGCAGGACATTTTTAGGCTAGCATTCGCAAATAAGTCTAAGGCAGCTACGTGTATTTCACATTTGGTTTGAACTGGTGTAAGTGCTGGCTGCTGTGGAGAAGTTCTCCCTCTGCAGCTGAATGTTCCGGTCCCAACCTTCGAGCCACAAATCACTCATGAAGTTACACAGCTATCCAAATCAAGGAGCTGAATGAAAAAGCTTATTTTTTTTCTTTCTTTTCTATTTTCTTCTTCTACAGGATTTGCTTTCAGGAAGATCAGGTCCCTGATCCCCCTGTGAGCACTAGCACTGGCAGGGAGACGTGACAGGGGTCACAGGAAAAGGCAGGAGTCCGGCTTTTTCAACGGAAACTGGTCCCTATGGTGTCCCCCACTCACTGCATGTCAATAGAAGGGGGTTACTAAACTCCTCTGGCAGCCTTAAGTAAGCCAGGGTTAAGGTAGAAGAGGAACCTAAGAAAGTAACTCTGCAACAAAACTATGGACGTGCACTTGGTTGTATAAGGATGACAAATCAGTGGTGAGATGTTCAGAGTTCATCCCAGATTGAAACATCACCAAGAATTAAAGCAGAAAGTTATGATCTGGGAAGTGAGTACTTCATGCACGGATTTTATACAGTTTAGAGTGATGCAGTTCTCTTTCTTTGCCAAAACAGCAGCATGAAACCCCCTCTAAAAAGAGGGAAACTGCACAGAAACACAGGTAACAACTGGAGCTTCGATGGTGCCATTGGGTCATCAGAAATGCATGATAACCGGTGCCAAGACAACCAGCTTTTTCATTTCACTGTCTTTTCTGCTCTTGTCTTTGAAACGTTACACACATCAGTGAATCTAAGCACAGAGCAGAAGCCAGGAACTCTTAATTCTGACAGCTTTGGGAAAGCTATTCTTAACCTGTCTCTGCTGCAGCTTCAGGAATCACTATCTGAAATCTCCAACAATATTTACGATCATTAGATGGTTCTCTACAGACTAATGCTTCTGGAAGAACCCTGAAGATAAACACTATCATCAACAACTTCTCTATTATGGCTTACTTGTAGCATACAAATTGAAAATAACTGGCAAAAATTATGTTATTTTCAGTATTGTTATAAACAAATTTTGAGCAACTATTGAAATTCAATTCCCTTATAAAATGATCCTTCCCATAAATTAAACCATTTCTGCAGTTCCAGACGAGTTCAGAGAATAATTTATTCTTAACAAACTTCTTAAAAACTACACCCTACCTCCTATTTCTTTTACAATACACATAAAAATCTGAATTATGGAGCAATGGTGGGGCTTTTTTGTTGTTTGTCATTTTTTTTGAAAACCATCACCTATCCGCCACGCTAAATAGATTCCTTTCTGCTGTGCTGACAGCTGTTTCCCAGGTAACCAATCTAGCTAGAAGTTGACTTCAAGCAGTGTACTGGAACCAGCACTCCCACCCCTACATTTATACGTTTTGAGGAGCACTTTTTAACCGCTGCAGTGTCCCCAGTGCCCCTGGCAGTCAGCAGGAGCTGGGAGTAACCAGCAAGTAATGGAATAAAGCTCATCAGCAGTCAAAAAATACCAGCTAAGTGTGATTTTATATACAGAACAGTAAATGCCATTGGCAGTTGGAAATTAAAATTATTCTCAGTGGTGAACCAGCACAATTAGAATCCACACGATCTGTCACCTTTTACAGGTTCTGCCTGCTTCTTTCCTCTCCCATAAAGGAACTGGGAGAAAAGCAGCAGGCATTGTGCGGCTCCTTTCCATAATCAGGAATCATTGTCCCCCCCGTTTCTGAAAGCATCTCTTTAATACCCCTTACTTGATCAATCAGATCTCAGCTGCTGTCAGTCAGCGTTCTTCTAGATTTCATGGTCATCATGGTACACACAATTCTAATTCCAGGCATTTTTTGTCCATCTGTCTTTTGCTGCTATATATGAATTGAAAACAAAAATTATTCTATAAGGCACTGGGTACACTTTAAGGTATCTCTTATAACTCTCTTATTCTGGGTTTGGGCACTTACTTTTGAGATCTATGCCATCTGATGCTGTAGCAGAAAGAGCTGACAGACAAGAGAATATATTGAATGGGGCACTAAAGGAGTGGAATTTATCATATACGCAGAGGGCTTTTTTTTTAAAAAAGATAATGAAAAAGCTATATCTTTGGGAAATTCAATGCCAGATGTAAGTGCGTAGTATTGCTGATCCGTCAGTTCCTAATAATGTCTGTTATGGAAAAACTATTGAGCTTAGGTAGGTTTATTTTTATGAGCAGAGGAATAAACTTCTTTTGGTTCTCCCACACACCCCCTCTAGAGACTGAAGCATTACTACACCCCTTTCGTTCTGTTGGAGTGTGGGGTTACAGATCCAATAAATGCAATGATCTCAACAATTACGTAGGAAATGCACAATGCCATACATGCGTGAGCATATGCAAACCCACCCTGCAACATGGGGAGACAGCTGAAATTCTTGGACAAGCCTAGCACTCTGTTTTAAAATAAAATCAGGCTTTGGTGTGTAGGACACCAACTTGTTCGCTCACACTGTGCTTGACTGTTCAGATATTCAGCCATCCTAGAATTTCCTGTTCCTAAATTAATTTCAGGCACTGTTTTTCTCTAGTGTTAACCCAATGGTCCCTTAGAGTTAGCTGCAATTTAATTTTCTTGTTCGCCTAGTACTCTGGATCTGACTGTGCTGTGCCTTTTACTGTCCAAATATACCTGCTTTTAAAATTGACTGATTGTCTTTTCCCTTTAATATTCCATAAAAGACAGACCAAGCACTCCAATGGTAAAACAAACATCATCACAACTATTCTAGTTCCATCCAGAAAGTTTCAGTGGTGCCTCTTATCTAAACGAGCACGTCTAGTAAATAATCTACTGCACTCTCAGATTCCTGCTTTGCCACAAGCCCTGAGGTCAGACCTCCTCAGACGGGGTCCAAGAAGCAAGCAGCGATGATCGGAATTAGCCTGCCTTGCGGTTTCGTAGCGTGTGTGGCTGAACATACCCCAGGACATCCTGAATGTGGCCCATTGCCCTGGGGCACACAGTGACTCTGCAAGAGCCGGTCACCGCCACCCCACAGCAGTACAAATAGGAGCAATGTGTGGAAGAGAATTAGAGGAACTCTTTCTTCTTTATGTCTTCATGTGGGCATGCAAGAGGGCACAATACTCTGCATTTCAGTCCAGCACCACAGCCTCTTCATCCAACCTCAGCTATGTTGTTTTAATAACTTAAGGGAATTTCTTTTGCATAATCCAATCAAGTTTCTTAAAATTACATTATATTAATGAAACATTATATTGAGGCCTACATGGACAGATAAATGTACCATTTTCCTAAAGACAGTGCTTTCAATATACCTCCTCCCTCTGAAACAAGCTCAAGAGGTTACTGATTTCTAAAACCAGTTAAAAATTGGAATTTCTACGGGGTACAAAATTCAGACTGGGGTGAAAAGTCAAAACACTGAATTCTTCCATGAGAGAAACAGCTATGGAAAAAAACTGTGATGCAGAAATGCTGAAAAATAGTGTTCTAAAACTATGTACCAAAATTAAATACTTCATTATTCCTTAAATAAAAACATTCATTTCAGTTCATCTGAACTGTACGTGTTCTTTTGGGATCACTTCAACAAATACCTGTGCTCTCCCAAATTGCTACAGACTCTCATGGACTGCAACTGAAGTGCTTTATGCAGCTATTTTCTGATACAGGCTGGATTTTTTCACTGAAGTGAGGTATTTCATGATGTACACCACAAAAATTCAACCAGAAGTAAGAATGTACTGCCTCATGAGAGACAACATCCAGTAATGATTGCCACAGAAGATCATATCAATGCCACATGGTGATACTGACATGAAAAAAAATTGTTTAACAAATTAAAATATTTAATTGCGGATTGAATTGCCTGACCTGCAATAATATGTTGCACTTACATCTTCACAATGAAATATTAACATTTCATGAATTTCAATATTAATATGGCAAAATTAAAACTTATATTTTAGGCAGTTCCAATGGTTTATTACACTTGTTTCATCAACAAATTTTGCCATAAAAGAATTAAATTTTAAATTCTAAAAAAAGAATATGAGAAATGGAAACTAAATATTTTATTTCTCTTTTGTACAACTGCGTGGAAGCTGTATGAAAATCTGTTGGAAAAGCATCTACTTTCAGTACATCTGGTCAAAAAAACCCCTCTTCATAATAACGGGCAATTTATGCTTTCTGAAATTAGCTACAACAAAGTGAGTAATTGCTGGGCAAGGCATACAACATTTTACAGACTATGTTCTTCCTCAGAAGGAGATCCTGAGGCTGCTTTAAAAGGTGAAATCTTCTGTAATAATTTCTGGTGCTCAAAGCAATTACTTTGCAACGGGAAAAGCAAGTAGGAGAACAACAGTATCCAAGAGCAGAGTTCACTAGTTTGTAAACCTTGACCCTTCACATCATTCAGTTATTGACCAAGTTGGTAAAAGGAGAGTGTTGCGATTAAATTACTACAAGCTTCATCTTAGATGGCATGGAGCACCACGAGGCCAGTGTCTGGTAAGCAGAATTTAAGAGAAGAAACTTGTTTAATATCTGATCCCTTCGCAAGGACTTTTCACTCCTCTGTTCCGACAAGGTGAGAGTTTTGTACAAGTAAAACGCATGTAAGGGAGATGAGAAACAAGAAACGCTGCACCTCGCTCTCCAGCAGCAAGCCAAGGGCAGCTGAGATGGAGAGGGGCTGAGGCAGAGCCGACTGAGAGCGCTCATGGGAAGCCTGGGAGAGGCAGGTGCTGCTGCTGCGGCTGCTACAATGGTGTTTAAAGTCAGAAAAAGAAGCTGCCGAGTAAGAACATATGGTAATGGAGCAAATTTGCTGGATGGAATGCATATTTTTCCCTTGCTTACGCCCTCTCATATAAAGACTTTGGGTTTACGTGTCAGAGACTTTAAACAATAATAGGCCACTGCAGGAGGCAAATGTTAACAACAGTAGTATGAAATAGCTGTTTCTGAGTAAAGGAAAAGGATTTCTAGGGCTTTTAGGCCATTACTGCAGGCCAATCCACACATCTGCTCTTCATGGCTTAGATCCATGTTTTTGCTTTCCATGACATTCGACCACCTGCCTTCTGCAGGAAGAAAGTCAATAGATCTGGGAAATTCCTAGCAGTGTTGTAAGCATGTTGGGGAGAGGGAATGGGGAGAAGGTGAGCACAGCAGTGAAACAAGGCTGAGCACTCCTCGATCGTGTTTTAGCTGGTGTAAAAGTAGTGAAGACATCCAAGACATCTCTGCCTCTCAGCTCTTATTTTCTTCTGCAGATCAGCTAGGAAAGAAATGAAAAGGAGGGTGGAGAACTCATGGGGGAGAAAGCAATTTTTGGAAGAATAAATTTAAATTAGAAGAGAGCTAAGGGAACTTCGAGGGGGGAGGAAGAGGAACAAACATGTTTACGGAGATGTCAGGAGATTTAAAGGCTTATGCACAAATCTGAAGAGGAAAAGGAGAATAAGATAATGAAAATGTGACAGTATTACTGGAGAAAACACTAGGAAAAGATGGAAAGAAGAATGGGGTTTAGAACATCTGTAATGAAACAAAGAAGACCTTCAAAGGGGCAACGGAAACTCTAAATAATAATGGTGAGAATCATTTCACTCAAATTTTAGACACCTAAAGTTAAACGTCTGAGTGGAAGCTTGTCAGTTTTTAACCTAGGGAGAGAAATCAGTATACAGAGACCATGAATGACAGCTATAAAACCTACCTTAGATACCTAAGAATCCCAGAGGACATGCCTTCTAGAGACCCTTCTTTCTTTCTACTGGGTATAAGGGGACTTTGACTGAAGTCGAACTTGTGTATGCCAAAATACAGAAAGGACTCCCACACTATGAGAATGAGACTAGGAAGGTGAAGACCAATATTTTAACTGAGGGAGGACTGGGCACAGGCAAGTGAACGCAGAAGTAGAGAGGAGGCAAAACCACATGAGAATGAGAAGAAAGCCTGGAGAAAACATGCAAGTGTGCAGAGAAAGAAAAGTTACTGGAGGAAACAAATCTTGGGGAGTGGAGTGCTAACAGAAAGTTTGTTTCATTCAACTTTTGAGTACACAGTGAAAAACAAAAGTTTGACCTCTGAGATCATAGCCTTTATACTTAGAAATGCAGCGTCCCTATGGTTTTAGTCTGAAAACTTAGTAGGTGCATAAAGATAGTTTCACCTTTACAGGAGGTGAACATCTCACTACAGCGCATGACTGGAAGGTTAGCAAAATCCACCGATCCCTGCTCCATGTAGCCTCAAGCTTAACAAGATTGCACTTTAGAAGAGCTCTCCTTTTCCACCCTCTTGCCAGGAACAGCTCAAAAGCTACAAAATACTCCAAGAAAAATTGAAATTCTCAGTATGAAAGATAATAAAAGCATACCAAACTCATTGTGTCATGAAAAGAGAGACTACAGACATCACCAAGACTTAGGCTACATAAAATGCCTAGATCGGTCCTTTGAGGACTACATTTCACATTATCTAGAAAACAAACTTTTCCCCTTCATATACAGATCTCTACTGATAAGACCTTTGGAAAAAGTGTCCTGACTTCAAAACCTCTTTTGAGGTCAGCTCACCCCTGAGTTTAAGTGTGAAGTGCACAAACAGTGTTTTTCAGTGCGACGAGGAGCATCAACACTTCCCAAGATGTGACTAAGCTCTGAAACTTCAGCCGAAGGCCCAGTTCTCCAACCATCTGCCTTATAAAGTCAAAATATTTCTGCCGCTTTCAGGTGACTAATGGATGACATGAAGCGTGGGATTAATTAAATACAACATAAATTCAGAACAACGAACACAATCCACAAACTGTGATTTTATCTGCTTTCAACTTCCTCTTGAGGATACCAACAAATCAAATACCCAAAGGTTAATATCACACGCTTTTTTCCCAACAAAACAGCATGGAAACTAGGCAGCCACAGTAAAAGTAAGCTAGATATGATTAAAGAAATGTTACGACCTTTGTGAGACTTTGAGGACTGCTGAGCAGCCTGCGAGTTAATGTGATAGAGGACAGAGATTGGCGTTTGTTTACAGCATGTCCAAAGGCAACAAAAGAAACTACAGAGGAAGAAAGTAACAAAAAACAGTGCTGCCTAGCTGAGCTCTCCTTCCCTGAGTCTGTTCTGGGACTGAAAACTGCTTCCCCTGATTTCAAGGGAGAGGAAATGCAATGCATCTATGCTCTGAGCCCCTGAGTCATGTATTTATAATTTATTAAGAGGTCAAAAATGGCATTTGTTGGGTCTCTGTATCCAAATCTCGTTGAATTACTCTAAGAACTGAGACTCTATGTTTCAATTCAATAACTAGAGCTTATTAAACCCATCCATTATGATGGGAATTTCACCTGTGGCAAAACTACAAATTTGTATCACAGTGTGTGCTGGGCCTTGTGCAAGACCCAGTATCAGACTCTTTCCGAGAAGCTTCAGCATTAGGTATTCCAGGTCAGTCACACCAGGAGACATTAGCTCAGTACATGCACTTAAGGTTTTATTCAGTTTCTCTTCCTCTCTTTTTCCTTCCTTTTTTTTTTTTTTTTTTGATACCCATGTACATTATTCTAAATAGGCTTTGGCTAAAATACGAAGTACTTTTTGCATATCTTTTGTGTTTGCCTTCTCTTTTTAGATTAAAATAAAAGCTTAATGAAAGTCAAACAAGAACAGCCTGCAACATTTTCAAAGATATATTCAAACATTAACTGATTCATCCTCGCTGGCTCATTACGAAGAGGAAATTGCAGCAGAATTCTGTGTTAAAACCACTCAGAGAGGAGATGACAGATCCAGGATCAGTACTTATAAATTACTGTCTCTCACCCTTGGTCTCAGTCCCAGCCCTGCAATAAACGTCTGTGAGAAAGTTCTCTGGGCAGGCTCAGAGCCATCACATCCTCAAAACAGACTTGCGCAAGTTGAGAAATTTGCTCCTCCTTTCGTCCTAGCATTTCACCAAAGTCTCAGACCTTTCAAGCACCAAGCTTATGATTTCAGTAATCCACCATGGTAAAAGTAATTTGTAGAATTAGATATATTGCTAGCTATTCAAATATTTTCTGTTACCTATTAGTGCACTGTACAGCACATCAATACGGAGCCCAGATATTACAGCAAGGGACACTCTGGAAATACCTAAGCAGACTGATCAATTTAATCTCTGTTACAATACAGTGCATTAGCAGGATGACTTTTTTTTTTTCCCTTTTTCTTGGCACAGCTTAGGGAGCTCAGAATTAGGACAAATATTCTCTTTCCTCCTCAACAAATGCTTAACAAATGACAAAAGTGACAGCTTTGAAAGATTGATTTTTTAAAAGTGAGGTTCTGTATGGTAGCTTATGAAAGGACTTTAATTTAGAATGATTATTAATCAACCATCCGTTCAGATAATTTTCTAATTTAGGGGAAAAAAAATCTATATTCTGTCTCTTACATCCCCATCAGGTACTAAAATATGAATGTCTGCACTCATTAACAAATACAAATAGGGAGCATTATCTGATGCAGAGAGACAGAGTTAATGCTGAGATGTAATACTCCTAACTGACAAAATGTTCAGAATTTTAGTACAGAAGAGATATAATCTAAACTTTAAATATTTTATTATGTTACAGCCATAAATATCACACATGTACGACATCGCAAAACTATTCTGACATACTGGAACATAGCTGCTTGTTCTGGATGTTCCCTCTGGTTAATTCTACATAGAGCAGAGACTTCATTTCCTATTAAAAAAACATGGGATAATAAAACAGCAAGTGCAACTAAGGACGAAAAGCTAAGAGTACAATACAAACAGCAGAATTAGCAAATAAAAATTTAAACCTGAGGAATTAAAAGATATTTTGACTGACACATTTATAAGCCTGTCCTTACAGTGATTTATTGTTGTGTGGCCTATCTACTTTGTTTCCCCAGCATGAATCCTGTGAAAACTGGAAATATAATGTGAATATTTATCACCACAACATTATTCCGAAACAATCCAAAGCATTCAACTAGCATGCAAAACACCATAAATTAGTTTTCTAAACAAAGCACATTTAAAGTTCAGTCCAGAGGAGTTATGTGCCTTGGCTGGGATGCAGACAGAAAAGTATATACAACGTAGGCCTCGCAGTTCCTGGCCAACTTTTCTAACTGACTGGCTACTGAGTCAGAGATGAATGCTACCCTCGCTGCAGCCACGCTTAACAGAATAAAACCTGACCTAGAGACAATGGTTGCATTTGTGGGGGACTGTTCCTCTGAGGTCCGTGAACCACCCTGTTAGCTGCATAGCAAGCTTCAGAATGAGAAACAAAATAATTGTACAACTCCAACAAAATATTGGCTTCTTGGAGGCATGCACTATTGACCTGGAGGCTATATCTTGTTTAGGTGTGACCTATGATACTTTCTAAATGGACCCTGGAATCATGTCTGGTTTAAAACTTCAAGTTTAGTGTGAGACATATATACATAGGCATAATTTATGAAGGAAGACATGCAAACACAACTGTAATACAAAATGTGTGGCAAGGGAGTCATTTACTAGGCTTTCATACAAAATACAAATTTATTACTAAATGTCTATGCCTAAAACTCAGTATGTAGTACATCATATTTTAAATTATTAACATCTCTGCTGGAGAAGCTTCCTTCATTAAATATTTACACAGCACATCTCAGGACTCTGTATTTTGCCAGCAGTTACTCAAAGTGTTAAGATAAATATAGTTAGCAGGTCATTCTTCTCCTTGATAAGCTATTCTTTTCACTAAAAAAACCCTAAAATGTTTAAGCTATACTACTACTATGGCCTTTGTTATCAAATACCGTGCTCCAATATCATGATATATTTTGACCCCTGAGAGCTCTTGGGGTCAGAGGGCATAGCTTTTGCTAATGACAATGCATGGCTGTAAAACACAAGAGGCAGGCATGTTTCAATTACTTTTCCAATTAGTAGCAACAATCAATGCATGCTGCAAGAAGCCTTAAGAAAACTGGCAAAATGTTGCAAAGTATGGATATGATTGTCTTTTAAGTAACAAACCCAGAACAATAAAAGTATTAGTATTCCCCTAACTGTTTTTCCAATACTGCAAGACCATACAACTCTATTTCAAACCAGGCAATCTGGAAGCGTTGCCTTTTCAAAATCCAGACAGCTCTTCAAAGCAAGCAAGTATTAGATAACTTGCTCTTTTCAAAGCTAGGCAAGAAGAAAATTTCATATTGGTCATTTTGTTAGAGAAAGTGAATTCAATTTATGATGCAAACTTCAAATGTGTTAGACTGTTATTTAAAACTAAGCAATAATCATGCTCTAATTTTTCAAATAGTGTCCCTGTTCAACAGGAAAAAAGAGCCTGCAGTATTTCAAGGTCTTGGCATACAGTTGCCAGGGCTACTAAAAAGCTTCTCAACACAGTATGAGAATTCCGTTGGCATTTGCATATTCGGTTTGCCAATGTCAAAATCAAATTTTAAAGAAGATGTAAGGAAGCAGAAAAGCAGTCCTATATACTCAAATATATTTTAAAATAAATTAAACCCAACTATACCCAGGATATAAGGCACATATGTTTTGAAACACATAAGATTTTAATGTTACCAAACATCCAGCCGCACAGTTTAAAAACTCCTTTGAAATGTTTTCTTGATGTTTGTGTAGTTTTATTAAGGATATGAAGTAATAATTATTTGGATCAATTTTGCATTAATTATTGATACTAAATACAGACAAAACATGATGAGGTAGCATTAATTTCATACTTCACAATACACACCCTTCACTTTCTACTGTGGGCCATGGCAATACCCCTCACACCCCAAACTCATGGAAGCCCAGAAAAGAGAATTCTGTGATCATTCCATTTCATTTTTGTTTTAAATAATGTAACAGATACATCTTTCTAATGAGAAAAAATTACTGACCATATATGAAATGAAAAATATCTCCATGACCCTTACTATGTAGAAATTATTGGCAATAATGCAAAGGAATGATTTTTTTTCTTATATTCATAGAGAAAAAGTGCTGTCAATTCAATAGTAAATAAGATTACTAGAGAGCAAATATCTGTAATGAATTGTTTTCAAATCTGCAAGACCAGATATCTTGTGGTTTGTAGTTTCTAAAGAATGATCTCAGTGTTTCTGCTGGACAATAACTTTGAAGTATAATATCTGCTGTAACACAGAAGAAATTATAAAATCTAGAAAAAAGACAATGTGTCAGCATTTCAAGGAAGTAAGTGGGATCATTTCAACATGACATCATTGCAAGGAAAAATTGTGAAAATAATGTTAAAAGAGGCAATCAGCTGGATTGAGTGGTAGCATGATTAATACCAATCAACACTGTTTAATAGAAAACAGGTCTTAGGAAATTTCATATCATTTTGTGATGATATTACAAATTCAGTAGATAAAGATAACTTTTGAAAATACTTGCTTTAATTTCTGTATAAATATCTCTCCCTATTATCTCTCTGATGAAAAAGTACCATGGCACAAAATCAACGTGGCTTATATGTTAAACATGTTAAAGAACACTGAGAATCTGAAATAGAAATTGTAAATGAGGAACCAGCACCTAATGGAATTAAGTGTTGCATTATAAAGAGCCAACAGGACTGAGCAGCAGACTTGAGATACATTTGAAAACCTACATACCTCAGAACAAAATTGTGGACAGCAGTGATCATTAAAAATATCTCAGTGGTCCTAATAAACAACCAACAGAAAATGGATTCTTACTATCGCACAGTGGCTCTCAGAACTTGCGCATTTTGTGAATTCTTGCACCTGGATGTACAATACATGATCAGAGAAGTCACATATAGCTGCACATGACATCGATAACATTAAAAGAAAGTCATTTGCTGTTCTTGTCACCACACTTTCAAATGAATGTCTATTAAAAGAACAGTATATATTATCACAATATGGGTGATTAACCTCTGGAATAAATTACAATATATGTGGTTATTTTTTCTCTCACCTGAAACCTTAAGTTGAAATTAGATGGACCAGAAATACCAAATTGAACAAAGAAAAGAGAAATTGATGAAGAAATTTCAGATGAAAAGTCTGAAGTAATTTCAAAAGACCAGTAAACCTTGGGTTTTTTGCACAGGGAACTTATTTTGTCACAAAGATAAATATCATCTGTGTTAACCCTTCAGCACAGATAATGTTTCCTAAGTTCACAGAGGAGCTGTGGGGCTGAAATTAATTTTAATGCTTTTTGTAAAATTAATTTGATGCCAAAAAGAAGAGAATAAATGCATATTCTTCCACGTTTACTGATTCTATCTCCTGCATTTCAATATTATTCGTTAGTTCTGTTGTGTTTCAAATGAGACTATGTTCAAACAGTATCTGACATCATCAGGGATCAACTCAGCCTGTGGCCTCAATGAGATATTGAAACCCAAATCGTAAACAAGATTATAATAGGTATAAGCCTGAATCAGCTCTGTATAACAGTTCGTAAACAAACATGTACCCTTCACTTTCACCTTCTGAAAATTAGCTGTTTGGACCACTCCCAGAGCCTTCAGCTATGATTGATAAATGCACTTTAGTACTTCTGGAGCCAAGAGGCACTTGGCTGTGCAAGTCCCCTCTTTATTTACTTTACCTATGAATCAACCAAGAGCAGTAGCAAGGTAAGTAAGAGTTAAATTTTTCTGCTGATTGTAAGATTTGCTAATAGCTGTGGAATTTGCATGATAATACACACTCATTACAGAAAGAAATGTATGTATTATTTTAGATGAACAAATGAACTACAGAGCTGAAAGGAACACTTTAAAAAATATACATTAAAATGTTTTGTTCATTATGCACTGTAATTGCTTTCCTCAATGTGTGTATGTGTTTGGCTGCTTATGTGTATACATACAACTAGGTCTATCCAATTGCAGAAGCACTTTTGAGTCCCCTTTAGAATTAGGAGAGCTTTCTAGCTGATGTGGGGCAGATCTCTAGCTCTGCTCCATTTTGTGTGGGACATCAGTAAATGAAATTTTGTATAGCATGGCAGACTCCTCAGAAAAGCAAATTGATTTGGCTGGCAGTCCCCTTGAACTGCCTTCTTCAGGGGAGTATGTTGCGGAGAGGAGAGCAGGGAGGAGAGCGTGCCATGAGCTTGGCTATCTCAGGGACTCGAAGATTACTGTTGGCCCCAAGTAACTCTTATCTCCAAATTTACTGACCACAACCTTGGAAGAATAAAAAGATAATGCATAGACAGATAGCTACAACTTCTTCAACTTGACCATGTAATCTCTTGATGACTTTTCTCCAAAACCTGTATCTTGCAGGTGAAGGTGGCATCATAATTGAAGAAAACAAAGAATTTGAGCAAGTTTCACTCTAGGGTCTCTCAGATGCTAAGCAAAAGCCACTTTTGCACACACAGCAGAGTATCTGTTCTTAAAATGATGCACTCTGCATTACAGTCTCTTGCTATATCAGTGATACGGTAAGTACGTTATTTCCCCCTTTCCACTCAACACTTGTGCTCTCATTTCTCACGTACGGAACACACTGGGACAAGCACAAAGGATGAAAGGTAAACTGAAATAGGCTTCCATGTGGCAATACATCGACCTCTGAGACCCCACTCCGGATTCACACTTGCAAATAGGTCAAAAGAATTTCCCTTTTGAAGAATGGATAGAGTAGCCCCGCTCCCCAAGAATACCAAGCTGGGAAAGCCTAGCATTCAAGCGTTGCAATATTTCACTCTGTATGATAGAGGAATTGCCCACATTTTAAAAGACATTACGAACAACTATCAGTTTCACAATAGCAGAAAATAGAAGTTGCAATACTACAAAAAACATTTAAAATAATCACTTTTATGTGATGACTGAGAATCTTGAAGAAAAATTGTATTTGTCAGACTGCTCTAGGTCTGCGTGGTGCTTGTGCTTTCCAAATCTCTTGAATTGCTAAACAGAAAACAGGTGTTTAAGCTCTTATGGTACATCTGTCATATTCATGCTGCATTGTTTTCTTCCACTGAATTTAAACACTAATGTAAATGTGATTTCAGTTAGTTTAGTGATAAAGAACACCCTTACTAAAAACATTGGTACAGATGCTTGCAATGGACTAAGTCAGTGTCTCTGGCTAACACTCAGCATATCATAAATAGTTCAGTACTGTAACAGCTCACTCTCTTTGTACCTTTCTTTAATAACATCTCCTTACCAAAAATTAAATATTTCATGATATAAACCAAATATTATTATAAATAATGCTTACACCATGTAATTTCATCTACTTCAGGAACAGTGAGTAATGAATGATGCTGTCTAATAGCTCTTGGATTGAGAGGGAGAAGGTGCAGCAGAGGCCGCTTTTAAAGTTTTTCATGTTTTTATACACTGATCTAGCTTTATTTTATTTTTAAGGCCAAGGGGCTCTATTAAATCACATGAGAAATGGCATGCCACATGTTCAGGAGGAAACAAGCAGAAAACCTAGGAAGGTATTGCGAAGTGCACATTAGTGAAGCAAATACACCACACAGCAGAAATACTATAAAGTCACAACACAATGGACATGCTGTAAACCTAATAATTCGAGCACTGTGGACATGATGATAAAGAAATAAAAAGGATAAACTATGCTCTTATTAAAAGAGCCCCCATGTTTATCCATTAGCACGTACAATTAACATTTAAAACTGCTGACGCTGGAAGTAGTACAATCGTTTATTGCTGCCACTTCTGGGAAAGGTTCAGTTACATATTTTCAGGCAAAATAATAGGCACAGAGGTGGTGTTCTGTGTCTCAGGGGCAAAGTTTGCCACCTGCTTAACTTTCTAGCACCCCAGGCTTGCCAGTCAACTACAGCAGCACCGACAGTGAGCTCAGAGGAGACTTTCACTTTGACCTCATCAAGAGGATAAAGGTGTTGCACACGGCCAAGTGGGAAAGAATTAAATTTTCTTTAAACCACCTGTTAAGGCTAATACAGAGCAAAGATTTGTTTCCTGATTGATTGGTGTCCCTGAGCATGAATTTTAGATGCTGTTAAAAGAAATAAAAAGGTAACTTCCAGCAATTAAATCCACAGAGCTTTCTGTGGCTATAAAATCACCAATAGGAAGTGATTAGCAACGCTGGTAGAGAACAGAGGCTGCTGCTTTCTTAATGAAAGCCCTCTGTTTGGGGTTTCCACCTCATCTTCCAGTTAGTTGCCATAGTTTTATCATGCCTATGTAATAGGCAGTTTTGCTTCCTCCTGCCAATAGTCTGCCACGGTAAATAGGAAAAATGTTCTTGAAACTGCACAGCCTGCTCACACATTTTATATCTGAGAAATTAGATCAGTTTATGAGCAGCATATAACGGTTCTGTTATCCAAGTCCCATGATTTAATCCCTAGTCTTATGACATTTATGCATTTTCCCAAAGCACCAACTGATGGAAGTTACACATCCCTTACATTTTTAATCTAGTTTCCTAAGAAAAGGAAGGTTTTATGATCGCACTGGTCTGTATTTCAATCTATGAAGAGCTTTCTAATATCTTCTGAACCTACAGGCTGATTTAAGTTAAAATTAGGGATAGAAGTCTCAAAGATAATTAAGTTCCTAGGAGTTTTGTACAAATCACTGTCTGGGTTGAGGACAGAAGCTGAAATTGCCATCCAGCCCACTGGAAATGTAGTATAAGTCAGCCCTGAGACACTGCCGTGGAGCTGCCAGCTGGTTGCCCAACATACCTGTCCTGGCTACTCGACATGGGCATAGCTTTAGTCATGCTGAACTTTGTACAATTCTTAGCTCTTTTCTGGTGGGAATGTAACAGGAAGGGAGCTTATAGTATCTTGTTGGGGACAAAGAGTTTACAAAATACATAACAAAAATCTGTAGGACAAAAGACTTGCAGATTTGCTGCTCACAAAACCATTCTTTCTCCTTTAAACTAAAACCTACTCGCATGTCTGGTGCAGGAAAATCTGCAAACACAAGCCACTAAACCTCTAAAGGCTTGAGAATCAATAAAACGAGTCAAAAGAACAGAAAAAATTTAATCTCAAGACTTCTCTAAGCACCTTCCTGATCTTGGGATGACAAGCATTGATAATACTGTAGGAAGTTACATTGGAAAGATGCCAGGGCCAAATCCTGGTTTAAAAGTGGAGCACATCTGAGATACAATGCTCAGAAAAATATGGAAGGGGAACTTCCCCGTAGGGAATATGAATAAGCAGTTGAGAATGGGGTCTGAATTGCCCTGGTTTACTATGTCTTGATTCACCTCAGAACGCATTGGGAATCAGATAGATACCTGCTGTACTGCTCATAACAGACAGGACACAGGCTTGCAATGTTTACGTGCAACCTTTTGATGCAAATATTTTGCCATTTTCATGAATTTGTGTCTGAGAACCTTAAAAGTCATCTATGCAAAGAATGAACCTCTAAAACCTCATACTCAACTGTTTTATAAAAAAAACTACATCTGCACAAGAGTTGAAGCTATTAAGGGTTAACAGAGAGAAGAGGCTAAAACATTACTTTAAAATGTTCCATTCCACCTCATTTTTAAGTTCATATGCTGTTACAATACTGCCATTAGCATATCAGATCTGAAACCTCCACAGCTACTGATACATCATTATAAATAATTGAATACAAGCCTATGGGTCACTGTAGCAGAAAAATACATTCATGAAAGTAGAAATGAACTCTTTTTTGTCTAATGCATTTCAAAAAATTAAAAATACCAGATGGATTTTAACGTAGGTAGAACGATTAGAAGCTTCCACAGTGTCCCCTTCTTCTCCCCTAATCCTGACCTCTCCTCTGCTGTTCATTTATTCTCTCCAAGTTTTAGTCCAGTGGGCAATTAAACTGACCCTAAGCAATGCAATCCAGCTATTCCCTCCTTAACAGCATATGCCATGATCAACACGATCCCTCTAAAACTGTGGGAAGTCAGTCTTTTCAACTGAATATCAGAGGTGCTTTGATAGCCTCTCTGCCCTCACGGTGATACAGCTAGAGCGTTTACATCACTGGCTTGAGCTGCATTGACACTCTTTTTACTGCCTCAGGACAAGGAAAGCATGATGCAGGAGAGGAAACGTGCATGTGACTTGGGTTAGGCAACTTGGGTTCCTTTGCAGGCTGCCCTTAACAGAGGTGAGAACAGGCTTTTTGTGAAACAAAATTCAGACCATCTCTCCCTGTTGAGTAAATAGCTGGGGAAGACTAACTTGTGTGTCAGTCTTCAATACTGAAAGTTAAGGATGAAAGAATTGCCCCAAGTGTTACAATGAAGCTCTGCTCACCTTTTTAATCTGCATGGTAAGTGCGCGCTTCTAATCACAGCTCACATTGCTACCGCATAAAAGCTCTCCTTTCAAAAGGAAGAAAATTGTTCTGGTTTGTAGCCTGGATCTACCTTGTCAGAAAGACAAGGTATAAAAATGTAAATATGAGGGGCTGAAACCTTTGTAATTTCTTACGTCTCCTGTCTGTTAGGGGAGCACCCTTTTAGGCCTGAACAGGATAACAGGCATAGCAGTGAAGTGGGTTGGGTTACATCCTCTTAAAACTGTGAGAAACAACTGAGGGATGTCATGAAGCAAAACTTAGCACCAGAGCTCTTTTACAAAATACCGTCACTGAAACAGTCACAGGAAAATATCACTCAGTAATTTCATCTATGGACCAGGAAGGTCTTCATACAGACAAATCAAGTGGAAGAAGGAGATAAAAAATAAACTAATTTAAAACTGAAATATCTGGAGGGTTTAGGTAGCTGATGGATTAACCTGAAAACAATTAAATGCATTTGGTTTACCTAGAAATCCATTATTAAGAGCCCACTATTAACAACGCAGCTAGGAAATGGTGAGGCTCTTTTCTGATAATGATAGTTTAGACAAAATATCCTAGAATACCCTTTTCTCAACAGAGACGGCTCCTAAACAAAATTTTGGTCTTGGGGTTAGCATTGCTTGGGCTCAGATGCACTCCAAAGTATACAATGTTCCTGTTCTATTCCAAAACAGTAAATGTAATCAAATCCCTAAATCAGCTGACAACTGTTAAGTGACAACAACGCACTTGTCTATCTCATCATTTAAAGAACAGGAGCTGTTAAATGTAAAGAAACGGGCAGTTAAAGATACCATAAAACTTCTACTATTCACAGAGCCAATGCATGATTTTTGGTACAGTTTTCTATTCTGTTACTCCAGTTTAACAACAGTAACCTTTATGGAGAAAGATAACACCGATGAAGTCAACTGATATCTGCAAGAGCAGATTTGGGCCCAAATTTATCAACAACAAAATCGTTAATAAGTCTGCTTAATTACAACCTGTTCTATCCAACACAGAATATGCATGAGTTTTCAAGGAGATTTAATTATTTAGAAAGTTGAAAGATGTGGTAAGCTATTTTTGAGACAGAAGGAGACAAAGAAAGAGACAAAAGTCAACATTTCAAACTGGTAATTTTTTAATGATCTCTGCTCAAAAGCTGTCAGAAAATATTCTCTCTAATACAATGAAGCAAATTCATTCTTCAAGTCAAGGTAATAGTGGGAAAATGGGCTTGGTAATAAAAGGAATTGTTTTATTGACTGCAGAGGAGCTATCACTCCATAGAACCACGGCATGAGAAAAATAAGAACAAAAGAACCCCAAACTTTGGACACTGACCCGTAGAGAGGAACAAGGACTTAAATCTGAAATGAAAGCTGAGTTTTAAAATCAGGTCCTACAAAAATCAGGTAGTTTGCAGAGGACCACAAACACAGAGCAGAACTATCAGATTTTCTAAATAAATTATCAGTTCAATGATCTTCTTGAAAAAGAGACTTAATATTCTGGCAGAATATTATATTTAGAAATGTATTCTTATCTTCTTGTGTTATTTTCTCCCACATATCAGTATTTATATGGAAACATATACATGCGTCATATATAGACAGTTGCAGATATACCATAGTGACACATTTCTACACCTCCATCTTCATGCTTAGTCAAATGTCTTGAGGGACCATCAAAACCTTCAGCTAAAATCTAATTTATTTTATCCGAAAGAAAAGATTTTCTCAGCTTTTCCAAAGCTTGCTGGACGACTCTCCTTCCAAACAGGCTGTGTTTCATGTTCTCAATCCCAGAATACAGCACAAAGATGCCAGCTGGCTTCCAAAATGCCAGCTTTACAGGGACTATGCTCAGCTAAGCTGACTAGCATCTGTATGCTGTACCACCCTGGGGGATGTAAGCAAACTTTGGTTAACCAAGAATTTTGGTGAAGTGGTGTTCTGTAAAATAGGGATATAATGTGTATTGCATGTCTTGCTCAAACAGATGTTGTCTAAGCTGCTTGGATGCTGACATTTGAGCTGAATATTGCTTATTATTAGCATATGCTAATTACACGTTATTTATGAACAGCATACCATGCTAATCAGTTATGAGAGTGGTTCATCTTACATCTAGTTCATAAAGGAGAAGGAGATCTCTTCTGAAATAAGCCGTGGGTCTCTGGACCTGTATTCCCAAAACACAACATGGAGGAGTCACCTCTAACTGCCTTTATACTACATGATCACCAGACACAGCGAGCTCCTTTCTCTTTTTTCAACACCATTAGACAATGTCTCAGATCTAAACAAAGACCTGAGACCTGTCCCCCAGAAACTTGCTTCTACTGAATATGGCAGAATCAGTTCTCAACAGAGATTACAGAAAATGGCTATAAACAACAGGAACCTCCAAACTTTAGCACAGCAACACACTTTTGCTGTGAATAAGCATAAAACAAACAAACAAAAAATCCTCAAATACCCAATAAGGTGCAAAATACAAAGATATTCCTGAGAAGATATGCAATGATTGAGGATTAATAACCATGCCTACATCTAAAGCTGTCACATAAAACTGCTCTTTTTCTCACAACAAAACTAGACTTTCTATATAAATTATACCCAACATCATCAACTAAGACAGTTTTGTATTAAGTATAGATTTATCTTCTAGCTAGTTGTCCAACACTAACTTGACATAGCTCATAAATTAAGACAGTTTTATGTGAGTGCAAACTAGAAAGCTTAAGCCTGCTGTGAGAACCAATAAAGACATTATAATTATATTTCCCTTGCATAACCTGAAAACACAGATTTATAATTTATTCTCAAGACCTGGTTTTAATGCAAACTTCTTCATATGACCTAAGTGTATATGAATTTTTAGTTCATACTTATTTGTACCCAATGAGTCAAAATCCATCAAATTTATTGCAATATGAAAATTCCAGTGGTTTATAGAAGTACTTTATCAACTATTTAAAATAAGTAAAATTAATCTAGTTGTAACTTCATTTTAAAATAACACTGTGAACTCTTTCCTTACAACAATACCAAGCCTGCCGTTGTTTTCATGCATCTCAAGAACAGAATTCAAACACCGATGAAAACACTAAACTGGGCAATACAAAAAAAAAAAAATTAGGTCCCTAATTCCAACACAATTAGCTGGATCTGAATTCCATAATAATGGCTACAAAGATTCTACTAAACAAATTAACAGTAGGGTGACATCACAGAAAATATCGGCATACCTACTTATCCTGTAGCTTCATGGATGACAAACATTCCTGAAACAAAGGCAGCCTAATGTCAGCTAAAACTTTTATGACTGCTAAATTTGAGAGCTATCCTGCTGTAATACACTGGAGATGGAAAGACAGATGTTTTAAATCCGCAGAGCCTCAATACTACTGTGCTCTGAAGACAGCAGGCAACAGAATAGAAGGAAGAAAGTATCTTGATAGAAAAAATCCCAGGAGTTAACCTGCTTGATCTTTCACACATACCAACTAGATTTTACAGTGCTTCGGCAGTTCTTCTGCAGTCAGAGGTGCTCGCTATTGTAGTTCTGCATGTGGCAGTCCTACCAGCATAATATCATGATCTCCTGTCCTTTGTTCTAGTGTTAGAACTCTTTAAAAATAGACTTTGCTAAATACACTTCCTGAGTAGTTCACTTCTGTTGGAAGTTGAACTAAATAAGCTGAGAGACATCACCTTTACTATACCCGTTAGACAGACTCTTTGGTGATGGAGATAATCACCTCCAAAAACAGATATAGTTAAAACAGCCAAGTTAAAAAACTACTGATTAGCTATATGAACACATCTTCTTCATCTTTGTTTTCTCATAAGGCAGAGGATACAGCATGGCTTCCAATCCCATGTTTTTAAAAGCCGTTCTTCAAAAGGGATATTATGTAAAAATAGAAGGGCCATTAACTGAATTGAATGGAAAAAAATCCAGTTGATTTAAACCAGATCAGGATCCCCATTAATAACTTTAGCTAGATATGCTAAGGCAAAAGTTCAGATTACAAGCATTGTCGCAGGGGAAAACAAAAGAGCTGTTATTTCTGCAGAAGGAGGGGCAATGTCACACAGACTCTCAGACACCAAGCAAGAGCAGCAGATATATCTGAAGACTAACCCCTCTCTTGCTCCTCTAGAAACCTTCACCCCAAATCAAGCCACTGACAGACCTTAATCACCCACTTGAAATGAACAAAGATTTATTCTAATATTCACATTTTTATTGCTTATACCTGTCTCATCTAAAACAGAATTTAAACTATGATCATCAGTCACAGACTCCTAGCAGGAAAATACACACCATCATAACACTTCCTTCCAAGACATCCTCTGGGAGGTCATTCAGAGCCAGTTGTTTAGTCAGCTGTAGGAATTAACATCAAGTAAAATATATTTTTACACCTTTAAGCAAAACCACTCCTCTCTTTCTAACAGTCTGGGTAATAGATTTATCTGCTGCAAGCTATTGAGCAGGCAGATCTTCCACTAGCTCAGACAGCAAATAAGGCACTCAGCTCCTAATAGGATAAAGTTCAAAATCCCTGTTTCTGCAACACTTACATTTGAAGATCAAGGCTCATAAATTGAGGACATGACGTGTTCCATACACACAAACTGAATGACTTCAAAATAAACATAGGTACAAGTGTTTCTGTAGTTGGGTCCTCAGACTGTAGTGCTGTCTCTTTATTATTTGACTCTTTTAAAATCTTACAAGTACATCACTAACATCTTCTAAGGAATCTTCTTAAGGAATGTTTCCAGTAAAATACAATCCTAAAATCTGAACTGTCCTGCCTTGAAGATATACAGCTTTTTTGTAGATGAAAATTCATAAATATTTCCTGTACTATTCCAAAGAAAAAACTGATTCATCTCTTGCAGTATTGTGGAAACCCATGAGAACTCAGAAATAATAATGATGATAACCTCATTAACTAGAAAACTGAATGTTTATGATTATACACTGATTGTCTAATTTGGGAGAAATACAAGAAATTCAATAAAGAATGTATATTAAGCCATACATTAAATCCAGGCCATTTCAAGAATGTGAGGTCCTTTTGTTAATTACAGACAGAAACTCTCACCCATGTGCTTCCAGGGCATCCCACCCTATATCCTAAGGAGTAGCCACATGACTCTCTGCAGGCTGAAGTCTTATTTTGGTGTGAATCCACAGGTGTTTGAGCTATTTGGGCACAGAGGTCTTTACAAGTTTCCCTGCCAAGCCTATGGGGAATAGGCTCTCAATCTGAGAGAAGAGTTTGTAGTAGTGTAGTTGAAACAAAACATATCATGAACATGAGTGAAATTATATCACACTCTTTATTCTAATGATTTTTCATGATGACAGATGGCTCCATAACCTTATGCCTCAGTCCAAGTGCAAATTACTTTGAAAGGATGTATTGACATGTTCATGGATGCTACACAAATGCTGCTTCAGACCCACAATAATATTTACAGGCATATTAAAACATGTAAATATAAATATAGTGAGAGAGTAATGCATATTTCAGGAATTTAATATCCACTGCAAATGAATTAATGACTTCACCTTTTGTCCTAGAATGTTTCAAACCTCTGTCAAAGTTCTGGCATCACATTATCTGTTCAAATTAGCTGTAATTTTCCACTGCTACGCTTGCTATGAATGAGCAAACATCCAAAGAAATTACAAATATGCTGACACTTTCACAACCCCTCCCCCAACTGTTGTCTCATGTCAAAAACATTCTATTTTTTCTCAATTTTGTACATTGTTTAATTTCCTAAACTGGGGTTTAATCCTAGTATGTTTGCAGTGTTGAACTGAAAACTTCTAAGACAAAATAACCTGAAATAGAGAATTAGTGTATTTCTGAGCATAGCAAAGTAGTGCCCAGCAGAAGAAGTTTATCACAATGGGACAAGGTATAAAAAAAAAGCCTAAAAAAGAACATAGCTCTTCAGATAATTAAAGTGCTTTAGACCACTAGCCAATTGATTTTCTCCTTGTAAAGGTAGCTCAATTGAAATGTTCAGAATAAATCATGTGTTAAAATTATCTTCTAAAGTAAGAGCTGAGTGCATATTGATTAATAATTATTTGCACTAACGGACTGAACTAAAGCAATACCATCAATTACTTCAAAAATCTGTAAGATCAATCATGATGGAATCAACCATTGAAAGATTCACTACACTTCTCCCAGTATTTCAGAAGTGCTCATCAAATGGCTTTCTAGAGACACCTTGGTTTCCTGTTCATAGAGCTGCGGAAATTTGTTTTAAACACCAATTACAACTAGGCGTTTCAACTACATAATACAGCTCCCACCCTTCAATTACATGGGAGGTCTGCAAGAAGAGCAAATGTTTTCCACGTCAAGTACAAGGCATGAGGGGGCACTTCTGTCGAGGAAGTTTAGTTAATATTTCATACTTCTGCTCAGGCAGCAAAGGAAATGCAAACAGCCCAAACTAATGACCAGAATAGATGATTTACACAGAGCCACCTATCCAAAGATGGGGGATACTCTGTATAAATTAACTCAGTTTTACATGCTAATGAGTCCTACTCGCTGAATTTGTCTGGGTAGCACAATAAAACTCTGGTAATTCAAGAAAAAAATTACAATTTCGTTTGCATGGTTATAAAAAGCACGGAGATCGTTAATCCCTTACGGCACCACAGGCATTAGTTAA